>Ga0247809_1000071_pt1 | contig 60080 bp, 47 predicted proteins | sample UWRJL104311B1_FD_180951 | JGI IMG/M metagenome (GOLD analysis project Ga0247809, IMG submission 180951) | Plant litter microbial communities from Arlington Agricultural Research Station in Wisconsin, United States - UWRJ-L104-311B-1 | ecosystem: Environmental > Terrestrial > Plant litter >... | reverse complement strand
TGATCGTGCATCTCAAAGGACGGCTGGACTCGACCGGCATCGACCATGCCGTGATCGACGTCGGCGGCGTCGGCTATCTGGTCGGCGCCTCGGCGCGCACGCTGTCGGCGCTCGGCCCGATCGGCGAGGCCTGCACGGTGTTCACCGAACTGCTGGTCGGCGAGGATTTCCAGCGACTGGTCGGCTTCTCCAGCGCAGACGAGCGCGATTGGTTCCGCCTGTTGACGGGCGTGCAGGGGGTTGGCGCCCGCGTCGCGCTCGCGATCCTCTCGGCACTGGAACCCGTCGATCTCTCACGCGCGATCGCGAGCGGCGACAAGGCGATGGTCGCGCGCGCGAACGGCGTCGGACCCAAGCTCGCCCAGCGCATCGTGATGGAATTGAAGGACAAGGTCGGCGGCATCGCGCTCGGTCTGGGGCCGGCGGTGGTCAACGCCGCGCCCGGCGCGTCAGCGGATGCGGTATCGGCGTTGCTCAACCTCGGGTTCCGCCAGAACGAGGCGAGCGTCGCGGTGGCGGCGGCGGACGAGGAACTTGGAGCGGGCGCTTCGCTCGATGCACTGGTCCGGCTGGCGTTGCGCAAGGCGTCTAAGGCTTAGCGTCGGCGCAAATTGCAGGTCGCGTATCTAACGATCCTCCCCCGCAAGGGGGAGGTGGCTGGCGCTTGCCAAACGGAGGGGGAGGACACGTTTGTTGCGTGTCCTCCCCCTCCGTCACCTGCGGTGCCACCTCCCCCTGGCGGGGGAGGATTGCTATCCAGCTCGGTTCAAAGCGGGGTGAGCAGCGCTTTCCCGCCGAAATGCGCGTCGAGGTTCGCAACCACCAACGCCCCCATCGCCGCCCGCCCGTCGACGGTCGCGCTTCCCTGATGCGGTGACAGGACTACTTGGTTCATCGCCTTGAGCGCGTCGGGAACCGCAGGTTCGTCAGCGAACACGTCGAGCCCCGCCCCGGCGATCGTCCCGTCCTGAAGCGCCGCCACCAGCGCCGGTTCGTCCACCAGACTACCCCGAGCAATGTTGACGAGGATACCGTCCTCGCCAAGCGCCCCGAGAACACCTGCATCCACGATATGCAACGTCGCCTCGCCCCCAGGCGCGGCAATGATCAGCACGTCGCACGCCGCCGCAAGCGAAGCGATGTCGGCATGAAACACGCCCGCGAAATCCGGCTTGGCGGAGCGCGCCGTATAATGGAGTTCACTCGCAAACGGCGCAGCACGCTTGGCGATGGCCTTGCCGATCCGACCCAGCCCGAAGATCCCGATCCGCCGCCCGCTAGCCCGGCGCGCGAGATCGACCTGCCACCCGCCGTCCCGCACCGCACGGTCGTTCGCGACGATCCGCCGCTGCACTGCCAGCATCAGCCCGATCGCAAGGTCCGCGACGTCGTCGGTCAGCACGTCGGGCGTCGTCGTCACCGCGATGCCGCGCGCCCTGGTCGCGGCAAGGTCGATCCCGTCATAGCCGACGCCGTGGATCGCGATGATCTCCAGCGCGGGAAGGCGATCGAGCAGCACGGCATCCACCACGCTGCTCCCGCCACCGACGATCGCCCGCGTCGTTGCAGGCGGATCCTCGCGGTACAACGTGAAGCGCTCGGCAAGCGTCGCCTCCAGCGCGGGCGAGACTCCGCCCAGCAGATACAAGTCGGGGTGCGAGGTGTCGTTGGTCATCCCACACCCATAGCCGCCTTGCCCCCTTCACCGCGAGCGCGCTATCGCAGGATGTGACCGATACAGACCGCATCCTGACTGCCGCCAAGCGTCCCGAAGACGTCGACGCCGCGCTGCGCCCGAAGACGCTCGACGAATTCGTCGGGCAGAAGGCCGCGCGCGAGAACCTGCGCATCTTCATCCAGGCGGCGAAGTCGCGTGGCGATGCGCTCGATCACGTGCTGTTCTTCGGCCCGCCGGGGCTCGGCAAGACCACGCTCGCGCAGATCGTCGCGCGCGAGATGGGGGTGGGGTTCCGCGCCACCTCGGGGCCGGTAATCGCCAAGTCGGGCGATCTCGCCGCGCTGCTGACCAATCTCGAGGATGGCGACGTGCTGTTCATCGACGAGATCCACCGGTTGCAGCCCGCGGTCGAGGAAGTGCTCTACCCGGCGATGGAGGACCGTGCGCTCGACCTGATGATCGGCGAGGGACCGTCCGCCCGGTCGGTACGGATCGACCTGCCGCGCTTCACGCTGATCGGTGCGACCACGCGGCAGGGGTTGCTGACGACGCCGCTGCGCGATCGCTTCGGCATCCCGGTACGACTGCAATTCTACACGGTCGAGGAACTGGAGCGCGTCGTCACGCGCGCGGCGGGGCTGCTCGGGCTTGGCATCGCCAAGGACGGCGCAATGGAGATCGCGCGCCGCGCCCGCGGCACACCGCGTATCGCCGGGCGGTTGCTACGCCGCGTGCGCGATTTCGCCAACGTCGCCGGGCACGAGACGGTCGACGCGCGGGCGGCGGATGCTGCGCTCAACCGGCTGGAGGTCGATTCGCTCGGGCTCGACGCGATGGATCGGCGTTATCTGATGATGATCGCCGACATCTACCGCGGCGGCCCGGTCGGCGTGGAGACTCTTGCCGCAGGGCTCAGCGAGCCGCGCGACACGATCGAGGAAGTGATCGAGCCGTACCTGATCCAGCTCGGCCTGATCGCGCGCACCGCTCGTGGCCGGTTCCTGAACGCCGGCGGCTGGAAACACCTGGGTCTGAACCCACCAGCCGGAAGCCAGGACGGCCTGTTCGACGCGTAACTGGTTGCGTACGCGCTACCTTGTTTCCCCGCGAAGGCGGGGACCCAGACTGGGCTCCCGCCTTCGCGGGAGAACAAGGGGGAGGGGGCAACCGTATCCGATAAGATTTACGCGCCGCGATCAGTACCAACCTTATTTGTAAGAATCCCCAGCGCCAGATCGATCGAACTTCACCCCCACACTGCTTTTGTTGCGTGGCACCCAAGCGTTTCATCTGATAGCCAACGCGAATGCCCCTTTCGGCCGCCGCCTCCGCCCGCGAAATCCTCACCAGCCTTCACGACGTGATGGCGTCGCGCACGTCCGCGCAAGCCAAGCTCAACGCCGTCGTCGGCATCATCGCCACCGCGATCGATAGCGAGGTCTGCTCGATCTACCTGTTGCGCGAGGGCGTGCTCGAACTGTTCGCGACCCGCGGCCTCGACCAGGCGGCCGTCCACGTCACCAAGCTCGCGCTCGGCGAAGGGCTCGTCGGGACGATCGCCGAAGACGTCGAAGTCCTTAACCTCGACGAAGCCGCCAGCCATCCCGATTTCGCCTACAAGCCCGAGACCGGCGAGGATCGCTTCCACAGTTTCGCCGGCGTGCCGATCATCCGTCGCGAGCGCTCCGTCGGCGTCCTGGCCGTTCAGCACACCGATCGTCGCAGATATGCCGACGTCGAGATCGAGGCGCTGCAGACGGTGGCTATGGTGCTCTCCGAACTGATCGCCAACGCCGGCCTCATCGACACGACCGGCGGCGGCGCGGATCGGCCGCAGTCGACCGCGGCAATGCGCATCCCCGGCCAGAAGCTGGTCGACGGCATGGGCGCGGGGTTCGCGGTCTACCACCAGCCGCGTATCCATATCGAGCACACCGTCGCCGAGGACACCGATGCCGAGCGCCACCGCGTCTATGCGGCGTTCGACAAGATGCGCGAAGGCATCGACCGGATGACCCGCGAGGCCGAATTCGGTGTCGGCGGCGAGCATGTCGAGGTGCTCCAGACCTACAAGATGTTCGCGTACGACGAGGGTTGGGCGCGGCGCATCAACGAGGCGATCGACTCCGGCCTCACCGCGGAGGCGGCGATCGAGCGCGTCCAGCAACGCACCCGCCAGCGCATGCGCCAGATCGACGATCCGCTGCTCGCCGACCGGATGCATGATCTCGAGGATCTGTCGAACCGGCTGCTCCGCATCGTCTCGGGCCAGATGGGCACCGCCGCGCAGATGGGCCTTCGCCAGGACACGATCCTCATCGCGCGCAATCTAGGCCCTGCCGAACTGCTCGAATACGACAAGCGCCGGCTGAAGGGCGTGATCCTCGAAGAGGGCTCGCTGACGGCACACGTCACGATCGTCGCGCGCGCGATGGGCGTACCCGTGCTCGGCCGCGTCCGCGACATCCGCCGCCTCGTGGCGGAGGGTGACATGCTGTTGCTCGACAGCGCCGAGAGCAACGTGTTCGCGCGGCCCTCGGCGGCGATGGAGGAGGCGTTCGAGGCGCGCCTCGCGATGCGTCAGAAGCGCAAGGCGGCGTTCGCGGCTTTACGCGACGTGCCGCCAATCACCAAGGATGGCCACCGCCTGACGTTGATGGTCAACGCCGGCCTGCGCGACGACGTGGCCGCGCTCGACGTCACCGGCGCGGATGGCATCGGCCTGTTCCGCACCGAGTTTCAGTTCCTCGTCTCCGCGACCTTGCCGCAGCGCGAGCGCCAGCAGCGACTCTACCGCGAAGTGCTCGACGCGGCCGGCGATCGCCCGGTGATCTTCCGCACCGTCGACATCGGCGGCGACAAGGCGCTGCCGTATCTCAACAAGGAAGATTCCGACGAAGAGAACCCGGCGATGGGCTGGCGCGCATTGCGCCTTGGCCTGGAGCGCGACGGGCTGATGAAGGTCCAGGCACGCGCATTGCTCGAAGCCGCCGCTGGCCGCACGCTCAACGTGATGTTCCCGATGGTCAGTGAGCCGTGGGAGTTCGACGAGGCGCGCGCCTTGTTCGAGGCGCAGCGGACCTGGCTCGAAGGGCGCGGGCGGAAGATGCCGCTCGCGATCCGCTACGGCGCGATGCTGGAGGTGCCGGCGCTCGCCGAAATGCTCGACATCCTGCTGCCGAAGATCGAGTTCCTGTCGATCGGCACCAACGACCTGACGCAGTTCCTGTTCGCCGCCGATCGTGCCAACCCGAAGCTAGCCGAGCGCTACGACTGGCTTAGTCCGTCGATCCTCCGCTTCATCGCGCGGCTGGTCGCACCGGTCCGCGACGCCTCCGTCGATCTGGCGGTCTGCGGCGAGATGGGGGGGCGTCCGCTGGAGGCGATGGCGCTGATCGGGCTCGGTATCGAGAGGTTGTCGATCACCCCCGCCGCAGTCGGCCCGATCAAGGCAATGACGCGCTCGCTCGATCGCGCCGCGCTCACCGCATACATGGCAGGGCTGCTGGCCAACCCGCCGCGCGACATGCGCGGTGCGCTGACGACCTGGGCAACCGAGAACGGCGTCGAAATCGTCTGATCCGCGGAAAGCTGCGGTTAAGACGTTCGGTGCGTTGACACGGCTAAGGGCCTCTGAAAGACGGGTGCCATGGCGGGCAACGCTACGCGCCCGCACTCGGAGATAAGAATGGACGAGGTCGAAACCGGCCAGAACACAGCACCCGCTCAACCAGAGCGTGCTGGCGACATTCTCCGTAAGGCGCGCGAGGCGCAGGGCCTGACCGTCGCGGATATCGCGACGCGTACCCGTGTCCCGCTGCGTCACCTCGAAGCGATCGAGGCGTCCGATTATTCGACGCTGCCGTCCTCGACCTACGCGGTCGGGTTCAGCCGCGCCTATGCCCGCGCGATGGGCATCGACGAGGTGCAGATCGCGAACATCGTCCGGAGCGACGTCGCGAAGCTGGGCAGCAAGAAGCCCGAATACGAACCGTACGAGATGACCGATCCGTCGCGCGTGCCCTCGCGCGGGCTGGCGATCGTCGCGCTGGGGATCGCGATCGCGGTGCTGGTGCTGGTCGGGCTGTGGTACGGCACCGACATGTTCCGCGGTTCGAACAACGCCTCGACCACGACGCCGATCGCCGAGACCGCGCCGAACCCTGCCGCGCAGACCGCGCAACCCGTCCCTGCGCCGGCCACGCCTGCCAATGGACAGGTCACGCTGACCGCCTCGGACGAGGTGTGGATGCGGGTCTACGATGCCGACAACAAGACGCTCTACCTCGGCACGATGAAGCCCGGCGAGAAGTTCGACGTGCCGAAGGATGCCAAGGATCCGAAGATCAACATCGGCCGCGCCGACAAGCTGGCGGTGACGCTCAACGGTGCCGCGGCCCCTGCGCTCGGCACGGGTGAGCGCGCGATCAAGGACGTGGCCGTGGGTGCGCCGGCGATTGCCGCGCGGATCGCCGGCACGCCCGAGCCTCAGGCCACGCCGACCGCGACCGAAGCGACGCCGACGCGGCCGTCAGAGCGGTCGCGCACCGGCAACCGTCCCCGCACGCCGCGTCGTCCGCTGAGCGAAACGCAGCGCGCCAATCTGGACGCAGCCGCCAATCCACCACCCGCCGCTACGGCAACGCCCAATCCGTGATGGCGGCGGACCGCCAAGGTCTAAGGCGCCAGGGTCTTAAGGCTGGCGACAGGATGGGTAGTGCAGCTATACCCGGACGATTAACCAATCCACCGGGGGGTGTGGCCCATGCGTAAGTCAATTCTTGTCGGCGTCTGCCTCGCGGCGCTGTTGCCCGCTGCCGTACAGGCACAAAATGTCGAGGGCCGCGTCGGCAAGCTCGAAAGCGAAATGCGCGCGGTCCAGCGGAAGGTCTTCCCCGGTGGTGGCGGCCAGATGCTCCAGCCTGAAGTGCGCGCACCGCAGAGCGAGCAGGGCCCCGGGCCAGGTTCGCCCGCAACCAGCGCGCTCGCCGACGTCAACCAGCGCGTCACGTCGCTCGAACAGCAGATGACCTCGCTCACCGAGCAGATCGAGCAGAACCAGAACCGCACGCGCCAGTTGCAGGACGCGTTCGACAATTACCGCCGCTCGAACGACGCGCGGATGAAGACGCTTGAGACCGGTCCCGCGCCGATCGCGACGGGGGCGGGGGCTGGCGGCCCGATCGAATCCGATGATCAGTCGAGCGGCCCCTCGCGCCCGACCACGCGCCCCGAGACCGCAAGCAAGTCCGGCGCGGCGACACCGACCAAGGTATCGGTCGAAAAGCCCTCGACCGGCGATCCGGCGGAGGACGAGTATATGTACGGCTACCGCCTCTGGGCCGCCAAGCAATACCCGCAGGCCGAGGCGCAACTGAAGAAGGTCGTCGCCGAATACCCGAAGAGCAAGCGCGCCAGCTACGCGCAGAACCTGCTCGGCCGGTCGTATCTCGACGAGGGCAAGCCGAGCCTCGCGTCGATGGCGTTCTACGACAATTACAAGAAGATGCCCGAGGGCGAGCGTGCGCCGGACAGCCTGCTGTATCTCGGCCAGGCGTTGACCAAGCTCAACAAACCGGCGGATGCGTGCAAGGTGTATGACGAGCTGAACGACGTCTACGGCGCCAAGATGGCGTCGGCGATGAAGGGGCAGGTCGCCGCCGGTCGCAGCACGGCGAAGTGCAAGTAAGCGATCCCTCGATGGTTAAGCGTGACCGCCTGTTCGTGTCTGCACGTCGCGAGCCAGCCCCACCCCGGCGGAGGCCGGGGCCCAGTTGGCAAGGTTGCAGTAACGGATCGCAGCGCCCGATCACCAACGTTACCCAACTGGGCCCCGGCCTTCGCCGGGGTGGTGGATTCTTTACGATGATAACTCGCTTCGCATGACCGAAGAAGGACGCCGCTTCGCCGCCGACTTTGCGCGCCTGGCAAGCGACATCACCAACCCACTGTTCGCCGTCTCCGGTGGCCCCGACAGCATGGCGATGCTCACCCTAGCGCACGAAGCACTCCCCGCCGGCTTCACGGTCGCCAGCATCGACCACCGCCTCCGCCCCGAAGCGGTGGAAGAGTCCGCCATGGTCGCCGCGCATTGCGCCACGCTCGGAATTTCCCACGCCACGCTCGCCCCCAGCGAAGCCATCACCGGTGCCAGCATCCAGGCGCAGGCCCGCACCACGCGCTACGCCCTCCTCACCGACCACGCCCGCGCGATCGGGGCAGGGGCGCTCGTCACTGGCCATCACGCCGACGACCAGGCCGAGACCTTCCTCATGCGCGCCGCCCGCGGGTCGGGGCTAGCCGGCCTCGCCGGCGTCCGAGCGCGCACTGAAGTTCACGGCATCACGGTCGTCCGCCCCTTGCTCGACTGGCGCCGCGCCGAACTCCGCGCGATCGTCCGCCGCGCGGAAGTGCCATTCTTCGATGATCCCTCGAACCACGACGATCGTCACGATCGCACCCGCTTCCGTCGGTTGCTCGACCAGAATGAATGGCTCGGCACGCCCAACCTCGCGCGCGCCGCCGCCGCGCTCGCCGAGACCGACACCGACGTCCGCGCGATGGTCGACTGGATCTGGACCGAACGCGCCAAGGTCGGCGGCGGCGAGGTCAAGCTCGCGGTCGAGAAGCTGCCTCGCGAGATTCTCCGCCGCCTCGCGCGCCGCGCGATCGGCATGGTCCGCACCGACGCCGGCATCGTCGCGCCCGAATGGACCGAGGCGGCCAACATCGAAAGCCTGCTCGACTCGCTGATGGCCGGCAAGCGCACCACCCAAGCCGGGATCATCGCCAGCGTTCGCGGCGACGTCTGGCGCTTCCGCGAGGCACCGCCGCGTAGAACCGCTTAGCGCGCCCGTCCGTTCACACTGATCAACGCAAGTCGCGCGTTGTTCCATTGCCATTAACCTGCGCACGCTTATCTTGTGCGGTGAAAGGTATCGTGCACCCATGAGCGACAACGACAACCGCGGTCAGAAGCCCCAGGGCCCCGGAAACGGCGGCCCCGAGAACGGCGGCGGCAATCCTTGGATGAAGAGCCTGTTGATCTGGGTCGGCATCCTGCTCGCGCTGGCACTGTTCGTGACCATGTTCGACGGTCGCACCGCGGCGTCGGGCGGAAACACGATCGCGTATTCGGCGTTCCTCGACAAGGTCGACGAGGGCACAGTCAAGGACGTCAACATCTCGCGCGATATCATCTCGGGGACATTGTCCTCGGGCGAGAAGTTCAAGTCGTATCCCATCCCGGACTCGACGCTCGTGCCGAAGCTGCGCGAGAAGGGCGTCTCGATCAGCGCGAAGCCCGAAGAGGGCCCGTCGATGCTGGCGCTGCTCCTCTATCAGTCGCTGCCGTTCCTGCTGTTTCTCGGCATCGCGTTCTTCGTGTTGAAGCAGATGCAGAAGAACTCGGGTTCCGGCGCGATGGGCTTCGGCAAAAGCCGCGCGAAGATGCTGACGCAGAAGGAGGGCAAGGTCACCTTCCAGGATGTCGCCGGCATCGACGAAGCCCGCGAAGAGCTTGAGGAGATCGTCGAGTTCCTCAAGGACCCGACCAAGTTCGCGCGTCTCGGCGGCAAGATCCCGAAGGGCGCACTGCTGGTCGGTTCGCCGGGTACCGGCAAGACGCTGCTCGCCCGCGCGATCGCGGGTGAGGCGGGCGTGCCGTTCTTTACGATCTCGGGCTCCGATTTCGTCGAGATGTTCGTCGGCGTCGGCGCAAGCCGTGTCCGCGACATGTTCGAGCAGGCGAAGAAGTCCGCACCGTGCATCGTCTTCATCGACGAGATCGACGCGGTCGGTCGTCATCGCGGTGCCGGTCTCGGCAATGGCAATGACGAGCGCGAGCAGACGCTGAACCAGCTGCTCGTCGAGATGGACGGCTTCGAGGCGAACGAAGGCATCATCATCATCGCCGCCACCAACCGTCCCGACGTACTCGACCCTGCGTTGCTTCGTCCGGGCCGGTTCGATCGCCAGGTTACCGTGCCGCGGCCGGATATTGAGGGTCGCATCAAGATCCTCGAAGTTCACATGAAGAAGGTGCCGCTCGCACCCGACGTCGACGCTCGCGTCATCGCACGTGGTACGCCCGGCTTTTCGGGTGCCGATCTCGCCAACCTCGTCAACGAAGCGGCGCTGCATGCCGCGCGCAAGGGCAAGCGTCTGGTGGCGATGGCCGAGTTCGAGGAGGCCAAGGACAAGGTCATGATGGGCGCCGAGCGTCGATCCATGGTCATGACCGACGACGAGAAGCGGATGACCGCGTATCACGAGGCCGGCCACGCCGTCGTCGCGATGCACGAGGCTGCTTCGGATCCGATCCACAAGGCGACGATCATTCCGCGCGGTCGTGCGCTGGGCATGGTCATGCGTCTGCCGGAGCGGGACTCGTACAGCTATCACCGCGACAAGATGTACGCGAACCTCGCGGTCTCGATGGGCGGACGCGTCGCCGAGGAAGTCATCTTCGGCTACGACAAGGTTTCGAGCGGCGCCTCGGGCGACATCCAGTACGCCACGGGTCTGGCACGCGACATGGTCACGCGTTGGGGCATGTCGGACAAGGTTGGACCGCTGGAATACGGGGAGCCCGAGGGCGAGTCGTTCCTCGGCTACTCGTCGAGCCGTCCGTCGCGCATGTCGAACCAGACTGCGCAGTTGATCGACGACGAGATCAAGCGGATCGTCGAAGGTGGTCTCGACCGCGCCAAGCAGGTGCTGAGTGATCACGTCGACCAGCTTCACACCGTGGCCGGCGCGTTGCTCGAATTCGAGACGCTGACCGGTGACGAGATCAAGAAGCTGATCGCGGGCGAGGATCTCGATCGTCCGGATCCGGGTGCTAAGGCGTCGACCGTCCCGCGTGCGGGCACGTCGATCCCCAAGACCCGCCGTCCGTCGGGACCTTTCGGGACGCCAACCCCCTTGGGGGCGTGATCCGGTTCACCGGACAGTCACTTAAGTAGCTCTATGGGCGGTCTTTTCTCGGAAAGGCCGCCCATGTCGTATTCGCGTTCTAAGGCTGTAGTCGCAGCGCTACTGATGGTCGGCGCGGCAATGCCGGCAAACGCGGCGATGACCGTCGGCACCTTCCTGGCCCGCGCCAACGCGCTGCGCGACCAGGGCCCGATGGCGCTGATGTCCCCCGACCTCCCCGCACTGAAGGCCGAAGCCAAGGCCGCAACCAATCAGTTGAAGGCAGAACGCGCCGCCCGCGCCGCCGCCGGCAAGCCGCCGATCGCCTGCGTTCCGGAAGGTGAGTCGGTCGGTATCATGGACATGCTCGACGGCCTGAACGAACTCCCCGCCAGCTACCAGAAGCGCCCCCTCAAGGACGGCTACGCCCGCGTCCTGGCGAACCTCTACCCCTGCCGCTGAGGTGGCTGGGGGAGGTTGAGCAGGTCTTCTTTCATCCGTTCGCCCTGAGCGAAGTCGAAGGGTATGCCCCGCACGCAGGTGCTTCGACTTCTCTCAGCACGAACGGGAGTTGGCAGGACCCGCTTAATAACAATCAGTCCGTCAGCCCATGCAGTAACAGCAGCACGATAAACGCCAGCAAAACCGTGAACGCGAACGTCAACAGCGCCACCGTCCGCCAAGCCGCCGACCACTTCGGCAACTCATAAGCCCCACGAAGCTGCGCGAACATATGGACTGGCGGCACGCACATCGCCGCCATTACGATCCAGCCCTCCGCGACACCGATCACGCCCGCGATGATCAGCACGATCGTCAGCAGCATCATGAACGCGAGCGAATAGGTCACGAAGATTGCGTGATCGTAGAGGTGATGTTGGCGTCGCCAGAGGAAAAGAAGCGCCATGAACGGCACGGATAACGGAATCAGCCCCCAGCTGTATTTATACGCGCTGGTCTGCAGCTTGTAGAACATCAGGCCCGGATTGCCGTTCGCCTTGGCGATCCCGTGGTCGAGCCGTTCCCAGCCGGTCTTGAAATCGCCCAGGTCGACCAGCGAACCGTTGGCGCCGCCATTTTGCATATCGGCCGCGACCCCGAGCGCACGAACAGTGGTACGCAGCGCGCTCGCCTGACGATCGAGAGTGGCAAGCTGTTCACTCGAATATTTGGCGGGCGCACGCTTCGCAACCTCCTGCTGCGCCTCGACATTGTTCAGCGCGAGGCGAGCCCTGGCGGCCTCGTGTGCATAGTCGGACGTCTTGCCGGTGCGATCGTCCCGGATGAAGTCCTTCGTCATTTCCCCGCCGACCGCGCCGATCGTCGCGAACATCAGGAAGACGGTGAACAGGAACAGCGCCAGCGGCGACACGAACCGCGCCCGCTCGCCATTGACGTACCGCCGCGTTAGCGCGCCCGGATGCAGCACCAGGAGGGGCAAGGTCCGCCATATCTTGCCTTCGAAATGGAAAACCCCATGAGCAATCTCATGCCCGATCCCGCCGAGCGAGCGGTGGACATGCGCCGATTGGCCGCAAGCATGGCAGTGCTCGCCCAATAACCGCGTCCCGCAATTCAGGCACAGCGCACCGGCCGGACCGTGGCCGGTATGCGTGCCATGGGCTTCGCCCGCGCTCGGTTCGAACGCGCGCCCGACAATTGTACCCGCGGCGACATCCGCCGCTGCCCCGATATCCCCAGTCATGCTTCCCCCTGCATTATCGGCAGCGTAACGAGTTCGCGACGTTGGCGCGAGAGGCTTCGCATGGTAGCGCGTGCGGCATGGCCGACGCAGAAAATCCGACCGAAATGATCGCCGAAATGGGCGCGCGAGCTCGCTCTGCCGCGCTGGTTCTAGCCGCGATGCCGTCGGCGCTTAAAGCCGCGGCGCTTGCATTGGCGGCGGAGTCGATCCGGGCGGCATCTGCTGAGATCGTTGCGGCGAACGTTGAGGACATGACGCGCGCGAGCGAGGCAGGTCTGTCGGGTGCGCTGCTCGATCGGTTACGGCTTGACGAAGCGCGTGTCGCGGCGATGGCTGACGGTGTCGCGGCGGTGGCAGCGCTCACCGATCCAGTCGGGCAGGTGATCGACGCCAGCGAGCGTCCGAACGGACTTAAGCTCTCGCGCGTCCGCGTGCCGATTGGCGTCATCGGCATCATCTACGAGAGCCGCCCGAACGTCACCGCGGACGCTGCGGCGTTGTGCGTGATGGCTGGCAACGCAGCGATCCTGCGTGGCGGGTCCGAGGCGGTGAAGAGCAACCGCGCGATCCATGCTGCGCTAGTCGAGGGCCTGAAGGCGGGCGGCGTGCCTGTCGACGCAGTACAACTCGTGCCGACCACCGATCGCGCGGCCGTCGGTGCGATGCTGAAGGCCGGCGGGGTGATCGACTTGATCATCCCCCGCGGCGGCAAGAGTCTCGTGGCGCGCGTCCAGGCCGAAGCACGCGTCCCCGTCCTCGCGCATCTCGATGGCATCAATCACGTCTTCGTGCATGCGTCGGCGGACCCGGCAATGGCAGCGGCGGTCGTCGCCGACGCGAAGATGCGCCGCACCGGCGTCTGCGGGTCGATGGAAACGCTGCTGATCGACCGCGATTACGCAGATGCGGCCAACCTGATCCGAAGCCTCGCGGCAACGGGCTGCGAAGTCCGCGGTGATGCAAGCGCGCGCGCCCTGGTTCCCGAGCTCGTAGCCGCCGATGTGGCCGACTGGGACACGGAATATCTCGACGCAATCGCCTCGGTCGCGATCGTCGATGGTCTCGACGCGGCAGCCGCGCACATCGCCCGCCACGGCTCGCATCACACCGACGCGATTGTCGCCGAAGATGCCGCGATCGCCGAGCGTTTCCTGACCGCGGTCGACAGCGCGATCGTCCTCTGGAACGCCTCCACCCAGTTCGCCGATGGTGGCGAGTTCGGGCTCGGCGCGGAGATCGGTATCGCCACCGGCCGCCTCCACGCCCGCGGCCCGGTCGCGCTCGAAGGCCTCACCACCTACAAATGGATCGGCCGCGGCACCGGCCAGGTGCGCGGTTGATTGTAAGAGGTGGAAAGCGCATGTTCGCGACATGACGAACGCATCGACCTTGATGATCGCGATTGAGCCCGGCGTTGCCGACAAACTCGCGACACTGGCGCAGCGCCGCGGCGTCGACGCTAGTACCATCGCCGCCGAAGCGATCGCGCGTCGCGTCGACGAAGAACTCGAATTTCTGGACTTCATTCAGGCCGGCGAGGACTCGATCGCGCGAGGCGATTATCTCACCCAGGAGGAAATGGAAGCCTGGTTTGCGCAACGGCATAAGACCGCCAACGCTGCATGAGGGGCGTGAGATGGTCGCGCGACGCGCAGGCCGATCTTGCAACGATCGATGACGAGTTCGACAAGATCGATCCGAATACCGCGAGCCGGGTTGGCACCTCGGCAGTCAACGCAGCCAGATTTCTGGCGGATTACCCGGGCGCGGGGCCAGCGGTGCCAAATACCCGACTGCGTAAATGGCGCGTCGCGGGTACGCCTTACATCTTGCTCTATCGGTTGGCGGACGGTGACCTGTTCATCGTTCGCGTCATTCACGTCGCGCGTGACCGACAGCAGTTCCTATGACTCACGTCGGCATCCTCGGCGGGTCGTTCAACCCCGCGCACCGTGGCCACCGCGGCATCACTCTTTCGGCGATCGACGCGCTCGCGCTCGATGAGGCGTGGTGGCTGGTGTCCCCCGGCAACCCGCTCAAGGACGCCGCAAACGACATGGCGCCGCTCCCCGCACGTCTCGCTTCCGCGCGAAGAATGGCCCGCCGCGTGCCGATCCGCGCGACCGATATCGAGGCGCGGCTCCACACCCGCTATACGCTCGACACGATCCGCAAGCTAAAGCGACGCTACCCGAAAATCCGGTTCATCTGGCTGATGGGCGCGGACAATCTCGCCGACTTCCACCGCTGGAAGAACTGGCGCCAGATCGCCCGCGAGGTTCCGATTGCGGTAATCGCGCGGCCGGGATATGACGGGCGCGCCCTCGCGGCCCCCGCGATGGGTTGGCTGCGGCGCTTCCAACGGCGCACAGACCATGCGAAGAGCTGGACGACGTGGAGATTGCCGGCCCTCGTGCTGTTGCGCTTCCGACCCGACCCGACCTCCGCAACCGGCCTGCGCGCCGAAAATCCCGACTGGGCCCAGCACGTTGCTGGCTCGGTAGTCTTACCCAGGAGCTGACTTGGCCACTTCCCCTACTGCCCCTCGCGCGACCGACCCCGAAGAGGTTGAGGCGCTGCATCGCCTGATCCTCGCGTCGCTCGACGACGACCAGGCGGTCGAGACCATCTCGATCCCGCTCGCGGGCAAGACCAGCATCGCCGACTATATGGTGATCGCCAGCGGTCGTTCGACCCGCCAGGTCGCCTCGATGGCGCAGAAGCTGGCCGAGCGGATCAAGGCCGAGTTCAAGCGTCCGGTGAAGATCGAAGGCCTGCCGACCGCCGACTGGGTGCTGATCGACGCGACCGACGTCATCGTCCACCTGTTCCGCCCCGAAGTCCGCAGCTTCTACAATCTGGAGCGGATGTGGGCATTCGGCGACGCCCCGGCGCCGCCGCCCGTGCCGACCTTCACCGACGAAGACTAGACCTCCGAGACGGCGGCGGTGCTGCTCCACATCGTCGCCCGCGGTCGGATCGGGCGCTCGCCCGAGGCCGACCTGGTCGACCGCTATCTGAAGCGGATCGTCTGGCCGACCAAGGTCAGCGAGCTCCCCGACACGGGCGGCAAGATCCCGCTGGTCGGCGAGCAGACCAAGCGCATCCTGCTCGACGAGAAGGGCGAGACGCTGTCGTCGACGCAGTTCGCGCAAAAGCTCGAGCGCTGGCGTGACGACGGCGTGCGCGAGGCGCGGTTCATGATCGGGGCCGCCGACGGCTTCGACGACGCGGCGCGCGACGAGGCGGACCTGCTCTTTTCGTTCGGCCGCGCGACCTGGCCACATCTGCTCGCCCGCGCGATGCTCGCCGAGCAGCTCTTTCGCGCGACCAGCATCCTTGCCAACCACCCCTATCACCGCGAAGGGTGATGCATGAGGATGGGGAGGGGCCTCGTCGTCGCGGCGTTGCTCGCGGTGGCGGGCGGCGTGACTGCGCAGACCAACGACACCGCTGAGGTCGCGAGCGAGCAGGCGCGTCTGGTCGCGGCAAAGCGCGATGCCGCGATCGCCGCGCGCCGTGCCGCTAAACTGACCGCAGCGGCTAACCAGGAGCGCAACGCCGCCGACAAGGCGCGGCGTGAAGAACAGGCTTTAGCTGCTCGCGTAACGGCCGCCGAAGCGAACCTCGCCACTGCTAGTGCCCGCGTAGCGCTGGTCGAGCGCCTGCTGTCCGATCAACGCGCCAAGCTTGGCCGCGCGCAAGCCCCCGTCGCCCGGCTCCTTGCAGCGTTGGAATCCCTCGCCCGTCGCCCGACGATCGTCGCCGTCGCGCAGCCGGGATCGGTCGACGACCTCGTCCACGTCCGCGCAGTCCTAGGCAGCGCGCTTCCCGTCGTCCGCCACCGTACCGAAGCCGTCCGCATCGAACTCGCCGAAACACGTCGCCTGCAAGCCAGCGCCACGCTCGCCGCCAAGGCGCTTTCAGACGGTCGAGCGCGCCTGGAGAGCGACCGCAGCGCCCTGGCCACTCTCGAAGCGCGCCATCGCCAGCGCAGTCAATCGCTTGACCGCGGTGCGCTCAGCGAGTCAGACCGCGCGTTGGCACTCGGCGAACGCGCGCGCGATCTCGTCGACGGCATGGCAGCCACGACCAACGCCAAGGCTACCGCGGCCAGTCTGATCGCGCTCGCCGGTCCGATCCCCCGCCCGATCGCGCCCGGTACGACGCCCCCGGCACCACCGAGCGGGGTGTACCGCACGCCGGTAGCGGGCAGGCTCGTCACCGGCTTCGACGAAGTCTCGGACTCCGGCGTCCGATCGCGTGGCCTGACTTTCGCCCCCGCCCCCCGCGCGCACGTCGTCGCACCCGCGGCGGGGACGGTCCGATACGCGCGTCGCTTCCGCGATTATGGCGTTATCGTCATCATCGACCACGCGGACGGCTGGACGAGTCTGATCACCGGGTTGACCGCGACCACCGCTAAGCCCGGTGACCGCATCGCGATGGGGGCCCCGCTCGGCACCGCTCCCAGCGAAGACCCCCGCATCACCGTCGAACTTCGCCGCCGCGGGCGGCCGGTCGACGTCGCTTCGTTGATAGGATCGCGCTGATCGGCCAACCCGATGGGCGCCTGGTTTCAATCCTCCCCCGCCAGGGGGAGGTGGCCGGCGCTTGCCGGACGGAGGGGGAGGAAGAGGCAACCGCTGTTCCGTGTCCTCCCCCTCCGTCACCTTCGGCGCCACCTCCCCCTTGCGGGGGAGGATCGATCCAATACGCGATCGTTAACGACCAAGCCCCCCAGTCAGCCGCCATTAACCCCGGCCCCGCTTTGCTCCGCGCGTTGCCGCCAGCGTTCCGCTACGCTACGCCGTCACGACCGTACGACACGTCTTTTCTCAGGTTGCAGGACCATCGATGCCTCGTCCTATACTGCGTACCCCGTTCCTTGCCGCGACTGCGATCGTCGGCGCGCTGACGCTGATCCCATTGGCCACCTCCGCGATGGCGGCAGTCGACACCGACACCTACCGCGAGTTCGACCAGTTCCTCGACGTCTTCAACCGCGTGAAGGCGGAATATGTCGACAAGGTCGATGACAAGACGCTGATCAAGGGCGCGATCCAGGGCATGCTCGCCAGCCTCGATCCCCACAGCTCTTATGTCGACGCGCTCGACTACGAGAACCTGCGGATCATGACCGAGGGCAATTACGGCGGCCTTGGCCTCACGGTGCAGATGGAGGACGGCGCGATCAAGGTCGTCGCTCCGCAGGAAGATTCCCCCGCCGCCCGCGCCGGCGTCAAATCCGGCGACTACATCACGCATATCGACGGCAAGCTGATCTACGGCGACTCGCTCGACGAGGCGGTGGGCAAGATGCGCGGCAAGCCCGGCAGCAAGATCACGCTCGGCCTCGTGCGCCCCGGCCGCGACAAGCCGCTCGAGGTGACGATGATGCGCGAGATTATCGTCCAGAAGCCGGTGAAGTGGGAAGTCCGCGGCGACGTTGGCTATATCAACATCAACACCTTCAGCGAGAACACCGGCGCCGATACCCGCGCAGCGATCATGGCGATCGACAAGTCGCTCGGGCATCGTCCGCTCGGCTATGTCGTCGACCTTCGCGAGAATGGCGGCGGGCTGCTGACCCAGGCGATCGAAGTCAGCGACGCGTTCCTCGATCACGGCGAGATCGTCTCGCAGCGCGGTCGCGAGAAGACCGATATCGAGCGCTATTACGCCAAGCCCGGCGACGACGCGCACGGCCTGCCGGTCGTCGTCCTCACCGATCCCGGCACCGCCTCCGCCTCCGAGATCGTCGCCGGCGCGCTGCAGGATCACCACCGCGCGCTGATCATGGGCGAGCGCAGCTTCGGCAAGGGCTCGGTCCAGACGGTGTTGCAGCTCGGCCCGGAGACCGCGCTTCGCCTCACCACCGCGCGCTATTTCACGCCGTCCGGCCGCTCGGTGCAGGAGGGCGGGATCGAGCCCGACATCAAGGTGCCGCAGCTCACCGATCCCGACTACAAGTCGCGCCCGGTGTTCCGCGAGGCCGATCTGCGCAAGCATCTGATCAACGAGGTGAAGGCCGACAACGCGGTGCTCGAGGAGGATACCAAGACGGACCCCCGTTTCTCGCAGACGCCTGATCAGCTGAAGAAGCAGGGCATCGACGACTTCCAGCTCTATTACGCGCTGAAGACCGTCGCGCGCCTCGGTGGGGCAACGCAGGTCGCCGCCGCGACCAAGCCGCGCCCGATCAAGCCTGATCCCACTGACACCACTAAGGCGCCCACCAAGTGAGCGTGCGTCGTGGGCTTGGCATGACCAAGAACGAAGAGATCGCGCGCGCCATCGCGTTGTTGCTGCCGGCGTTCCTCCTGCTCGGCGCGCTCGGCTCGCAATATCTCGGCGGGCTGTATCCGTGCGAAATGTGCCACTGGCAGCGCTGGCCGCATTATTCCGCCGTGCTGATCGCGGGGGCGACGTTCTTCGTTCCCGGCCGCTCGCTGCGCGCATCGCTGGTCATCATCGCCGGGCTGTTGATCGGCCTCAGCGGTCTGATCGGCGTCGCGCATGCCGGTGTCGAATATCATTGGTGGAACGGCTTTACCGCCTGCACCACGACCGTGTCGATGGCCGGCACGACCGCCGCCGAGCGCCTCGCCGCGATCATGAACGCGCCGATGGTGCGTTGCGATTCGCCACAGTGGAAACTGCTTGGGATTTCGCTCGCCGGCTTCAACGCGATCTTTTCCCTCGTCGGTGCGTTCACCATATTCGTACTCATGAGGAAGACGAGATGAGCGGCTGGAAGCCAGGAGACGCCAAGCGGGCGACGGATTCGATGATCCGCGTCGACCAGGCCGGCGAATACGGCGCGATCCGCATTTATGCGGGCCAGCTTGCGGTGCTCGGCGATCGTCACCCGGCGTCGCGCTCGATCCATCACATGGCCCAACAGGAAGAGCGGCATCGCGCGTTCTTCGACAAGATGATTGTGGAGCGCCGCGTCCGCCCGACGGTTTTGCAGCCGATCTGGAAAGTCGCTGGCTTTGCGCTTGGCGCGGTGACCGCGGCGATCAGCCCACGAGCGGCGATGGCGTGCACGGCGGCGGTCGAGACCGAGATCGACAAGCATTATGAAGAACAGCTCGTTCAGCTTGGCGCCAGCGATCCGGAGCTATCGGCAGCGATCCTGGATTTCCAGGCCGAGGAACTCGAACACAAGGCTACCGCGATCGCCGCGGGGGCGGAAGAGACGCCGGGCTATCCGGTATTGAGTGCCGCGATCCGGCTCGGCTGCAAGGTTGCGATCGCGACCGCCAAGCGGATCTGAGATGCGGCCGATACAATGAGATACGGCCAGTGACTGAAGTACGGATTGTGGGAGTGATGCGTATGAAAATGCTTTTTGCGACGGCGTTGCTCGTCGCCGGACCCGTTGCGGCGCAGACGGCGCAACCTGCTCGCCCTGTAGCGCCGCCAACGCTGGCGCAATTACCCGCCAAGGGACCGACGCTAGCCCCGGCCCTGCCCGGCGCTACCGGCAAGTCGAAGCCGATTTCGGCCCCCGGCGAAGTCTCTCGCAGTGCGCCCGTCAACGGCGTCCTCACACTGTTCGGCAACGAACGCTGCCCGACCAACCAGAACGGCGAAGAGATCGTCGTCTGCGTCCGTCGCAGCGCGCAGGAGCAATACCGCGTCCCCAAGGAACTCCGCGAGTTCGTCGTTACGCCCGAGAATGCCAGCTGGGCGACCAAGGCGCAGGGTACGATGGACGCCGGGTCGGGCGTCAACACGATCGGCAGCTGCTCCGCAGTCGGGGCCGGCGGTGCCACTGGCTGCTTCGGCCAGCGCGTTCGCGAATCCCGGCTGGAAAACAAGACGCGGGCGGCGGAAGTGCCTGTCCTTCCGTAAACCCATCGTAAGCGACGACGCCGTTACTTCCCCCCTCCCTGAAAAGGAGGGGCGGGGGTGGGTCGGCTTTTCGCACCGCTTACTGTCCCCTGGCGCACAAAAGGGGGCAAACGGGTGGGCTAACATCCGGAAATTGAAAACCGTCCGCGCCCGATCCGCGTCGATGGTTACGAAAAAGACTTCTCGCCTACTCTGCAATTTTTCTTGCCGCCGTCATGACCGCGCTGATGCTCGGGACGTGGCTGTTCGCCTGACACCCGCGCGCGCTGTTTTAGACGTAACTGTCCTACAGGCGGATGGAGTGGCATGATGCGAATGACGTCGGCAGCCATCCGAGGCGCGTTCGCTCAAACCGCCTCCTACGGTGCGTCGGGCACAGGGGAAAATGCTGCGCCAGCGTCTGCACTTTCTGCACTTCGGGCGAGCGTGGTCATTGCACGTTGCCGGACTCGCGCTGTTTTTCAGCGAGTTAAGGCGATTTCGAGCGATGTCGCGATTCTTGATCGTAAGAACCTATCGCAAGGAGCAATCACATGACCAAACCGCTGAGCATCGCCTTCCTGCTGTTCCCGAACGTGACGCAGCTTGACCTGACCGGCCCCGCCCAGGTTCTGTCGCGGCTCGGCAACGCTCGGCTCGATCTTGTCTGGAAGACGCTGGAGCCGGTCCCGACCGACGCCGGTTTCTCGATCCTGCCGACCGCGACCTTTGCGGACGTGCCGTATGCCGATATTCTATGCGTGCCCGGCGGTTTCGGCATAAACGGCGTGATCGCCGACGACGAGGCGATGGCGTGGGTCCAGACGGTCGGCGCTGAGGCGACGTGGGTGACGAGCGTGTGCACCGGATCGCTGATTCTCGGCGCGGCGGGGTTGCTGGACGGCTACCGCGCCGGCTGCCACTGGGCGCAACGCGAGATGCTGACTCTGTTCAATGCGATTCCAGTCGATGCGCGGACCGTGGTCGATCGCAACCGCGTGACAGGCGGCGGCGTCACCGCAGGGATCGACTTCGCGCTGACGCTGACCGCGATGATCCGTGGCGAGGCACATGCTCGAGCGGTGCAACTCGGTCTGGAATATGACCCCGCGCCGCCATTCGACAGCGGTTCACCCGCCAAGGCCGGTCCCGAGATCGTCGCGGCGTATCAGCGCCGCATGCAGTCGATCGTTCCTACGCGCGACGACGATCTGCGCGCGTTAGCAAAGCTCCGTGGTTACGGGTGACGCTTCAGTCCGCGCACCCGGTGCCAGATGTAGAAGCCGACCAGCGCGATCAGGACCACGCCGATCAGCAGGTCGGCGCTGTGGAACGCGGCCTTCACGCGTGGATCGCTGTCCCATTTGTCGCCGAGCTTCATGCCGACCCACGCCAGCCCGAAGCACCACGGCCACGACCCGATGAACGTATAAACGTGGAACGGTACAAGCTTCATCCGCGCGACGCCGGCGGGAAACGCGATGAATGAGCGGATGACGGGGAGCAGGCGGCCGATCAGCACCGCCATCGAGCCCCAGCGTGCGAAGAACCGGTCGGCCGCGTCGAGCTCGCCCGGGCCGATCAGGAGGTACCTGCCCCAGCGCTCGGCCATCGGCCGTCCGCCGCGCTTGCCGATTTCATACGCGACGATCGAGCCCAGATTGCACCCGATCGCGCCGGCGGTGGCGGCGAGATACAAGTCGAAGCGTCCGGTCGAGACGAGGTAGCCGGCGAACGGCATGATGATCTCGGACGGCAACGGAATGCACGCGCTTTCGATCGCCATGAGCAGTGCGATGCCGACATAGCCACCCGACGAGATGACGCCGATCGTGAAGGTGGCCAGCACGGCCAGGATCTTTTCGAACATGGGTCGGTCGATTGCGCGAACCGGGCGCGGAAGGGAAGAGCCAATCGGAACCGCCGGCCGTGTCGTGCGCTGTTTGCGGCATGACAGATCTTACACTCAACGACGGCCGCACGATGCCCCAGCTAGGCATGGGCACGTGGCAGATTCCCGACAGCCAGGCCGCGGCGATCGTTCGCTCCGGACTCGATATCGGCTTCCGGCTGGTCGACACCGCGGCAATCTACGAGAACGAACGCGGCGTCGGCGACGGCTACAAGGGCTCGGACGCGTTCCTGACGACCAAGCTCTGGAACGACCGGCAAGGCGACGCCGAAGCAGCAATGGACGAGAGCCTGGCTCTGCTTGGTGTCGAATCGGTCGACCTGTACCTGATGCACTGGCCGGTACCGAAGCAGGACAAGTATGTAGAAGCCTGGAAGGCGATGATCGCACTGCGTGATGCCGGGAAGGCCAAGTCGATCGGCGTGTCGAACTTCCTGCCCGAGCATATCGACGCGATCGTCGCGGCGACGGGTGTGACCCCAGCGGTCAACCAGATCGAACTCCACCCGAACTTCCAGCAACGCGAACAGCGTGCGTATCACGAGGCACACGGCATCGTTACGCAGAGCTGGAGCCCATTAGGGCAGGGCAAGACGTTGTTGCAGGACGAAGTTATCGTCCGGATCGCGAACAAGTATGGGCGGAGTGCGGCGCAGGTTAACCTGGCGTGGCATCTGGCGAACGGCTTCTCGGTGATCCCGAAGGCGTCGGACGCGGAACATCTTGCGGACAATTTTGCAGCGCTGGACCTGACGCTGGACGACAAGGACATGGCCGCGATCGAGGCGCTTGATGATCCCGCGGGGCGTTTGGGACCGGAACCCAACGCGATGTAATCCTTATCCTCCCCGGCACGGGGAGGGGGACCGCGACGCGAAGCGGCGGGGTGGAGGGGGCTCACCACGAACGGTACGCCCGCGGTAAACCCCTCCACCAGCTGCGCTGGTCCTCCTCCCCGTACCGGGGAGAATCAGCCGATCCGCCCGCCGACCACCCGCAGATCTTCGACGAACCGCGCATATTCCTCAGCAGCCTGAACCGGATCCGGCAACCGCAGCAGATAACTCGGATGCACCGTGATCCAGGCCTCGCCGCCATCCGGCAATTGCAGCGCCCGGCCACGCTCACGGCCGATCGTCATCACCTTCCCGAACAGCGATCTCGCCGCCGTCGCGCCTAGCGCCACGGTTACTTTTGGCTTGATGAGCATCTGCTCCTGCTCGATCCACCAGCGGCAGGCGTCGATCTCGCCGGCGCCGGGCTTGGCGTGGATGCGTCGTTTGCCGCGTTGTTCGAATTTGAAGTGCTTCACGGCGTTGGTGACGTAGGCGCGTGAGCGGTCGACGCCGGCTTCCGCCATCGCCTTGTCGAACATCTGGCCGGCCGGGCCGACGAACGGGCGTCCGGCGATATCCTCCTGGTCGCCTGGTTGCTCGCCGACGAACATCAGCGGCGCGTCGACTGGGCCTTCGCCGAACACGGTTTGCGTCGCGGGTTTGTAGAGCGGACAGCGGGTGCAACCGGCAGCTTCGTCGCGCAACGCTTCCCATGCAATCTGGCTATTGCCGCCGACCGTGTCGCGCGCGCGCTGGATCATTCCGCTCTCCCGTGCCTGTGCCGCCGCCAGTAGCCCCGGCACCAGCGCGGTTTCGGGCATGTTCTTCCAGTATTTTTTCGGCATTTCCTTCAACATCGCGCCGATCTTCACGCGCGCTGGGTTGAAGATGCTGGCGTAATAGGTCTTCCAGACTTCCTCGGTCGGGTCACCATCTGGGGCGTCGGTCTTGCTTGCGCCGGGGCCTTCGCTGAGCGCCTTGCCGTCCCAGTGAATCGAGACTTCGGGCGTCAGGATTGACCAGCGCATGCTGGCGAAGCGGTTGACGAAGAACGCGGCGTTGGCGCGGACGATGTGGTGGTCGGGCTCGAACCACGCGACGAAGCGCGTCCCGCCGTCCTCCTCGACCTCGCGGAAACGCAGGAACGCGCGCATCTTGTGGATGTCGCGGCGGACGTCCTTGGCGATCCGGTCGAGGCGGCGGACGAGTGGGTCGGCGCGGTCCTCGATCAGTTTTTGCTCGCGGCGGAGGCGGAAAAGCAGCGTGTAGAGCAGGGCGAAGCGTTCGGGATCGCTGCCGAGGATCGCGCTGCGGGCTAGGTCTATGAACGCGCGGGGAACGGAGAATGCGCCTGGGGGTGGGGCGGGGGCCGGTTCGGCGACGGTTGCGAACAGGTCGACGGGTTCGTCGCCAACTTGCCAGACGACGTCGTCGGGGGGGACGTCCTCGGCGATCAGGCCACGCGCGGCGTCACGCCAGCCGTCGAAGTCGTCGGGTTCGGATAGGGTTACGACGCGCATAATCCTCCCCGGCACGGGGAGGGGGACCAGCGAAGCTGGTGGAGGGGGGCTTCCACGAGCGTAACGGTGGTGGCGAGCCCCCTCCACCCCGCCGCTGCGCGTCGCGGTCCCCCTCCCCGTGCCGGGGAGGAATGCGCGGGGCTCACGCGAACATTTCCATTTGCTTGGGTTTCGGGGCGACGATCGGGCGGAGTTCGGCCTTGTCCGCTAGTGCTACCGGGCGCCAGTCCTCGGCGATGATGAAGGGGCGGAGCTTGGCGACTGACACGGTCAGCCGGGCGATGTCCGCCAGATGCAGGCGGCGCCAGCGGCGGCTGGTGAGGATGCCGTTGACTGCCTTTACGCCGAGTCCGGGGACGCGGAGGAGCATTTCGCGGGGGGCGCGGTTGACGTCTACGGGGAAAGACCCGCGGAATTTGAGAGCCCAGGCGAGTTTGGGGTCGATGTCGAGCGGGAGCATGCCGGTGGCGTCATCGGCGGCGGCGACGACCTCGTGCGGCTGGAATTCGTAGAAGCGCATCAGCCAGTCGGACTGGTACAGCCGGTGCTCGCGCATCAGCGGCGGACGTTGCAGCGGGAGGACGGCGCTCGCGTCGGGGATCGGGCTGAATGCGGAATAATAGACACGGCGCAGGCCGAAGCGGTCGTACAAGGTCGACGCCTTCCGCACTATGTCGCCGTCCGTAGCCGCATCTGCTCCGACGATCATCTGGGTGGACTGGCCAGCAGGGGCAAACTTCGGCGCGGACTTGTACTTGGCCTTGGCGTCCTTGCCGTCGATGATCGACGCCTTGACCTCCGCCATTGCGGTCTCGATGCGGACGCCATCCTTCTCGGGGGCGAGGCGCTTGAGGCCGTTTGCGGTCGGGAGTTCGACGTTGATCGAGACACGGTCCGCGTACAGCCCGGCCTGGTGGACGAGTTCGGGATCGGCGTCGGGGATCGTCTTGAGGTGGATGTATCCGCGGAAATGATGGTCCTCGCGCAACGACCGCGCGACCTCGACCATCTGCTCCATCGTGTAGTTCGACGATGCGATGATGCCCGAGGAGAGGAACAGGCCCTCGATATAATTGCGTTTGTAGAAGGCGATGGTGAGATCGACGACTTCCTTCGCCGTGAAGCGGGCGCGGCGGACGTTCGAGCTTTTGCGGTTGATGCAGTAATGGCAGTCGAAGATGCAGCTGTTGGTCAGCAGGATCTTCAGCAGCGAGATGCAGCGGCCGTCGGGCGCATAGGCGTGGCAGATGCCCATGCCTTCGGTCGAGCCGAGCCCCTTGCCGTCCTTCGAATTGCGCTTGGTCGTGCCCGACGATGCGCACGATGCGTCGTATTTGGCTGCATCGGCGAGAATCTCGAGCTTTTCACGGGTGTCGAGTTGGGCCATTCGTTCGTCTTACGTTCCGCGAAAAGGGGTGTCGAGTGATGGAGATCAACTTGTCGCTATGTCGTTGTATTGGCCACCTTTGGGGTCGGGCCCGATGCCGGAAGTGCACAAAGTGCAGACGCTGGGAGCATTTTTCCAATGTCTGTACTTAGGCCAAGACGTGAACGATTGCGGATTCACGACGGTGGCAGGATCGGGTTGTGTAGGACACCCGAAAGTCAGCCGAACAGATAGCGGATCAGGTCGACCATGCCGCCGAGGCTCACGGGCAGGAGCAGCAACAGGAAGAGATAGACGAAGATCAGGCGGGTCAGCGCCTTCTCGTGCCGATACACGGGCTTGCGGGGAGGCAGGTCCTCCTTGCGCGGCCAGATGCTGGATTCGTCGAGGAACATAGTGCTATCCGAGTGTTGACCCAGTCATAACGACACTGGACACGCCAAGTGCCGCGGATCGCCATCATTATTTACATCCTGTCTGCCGTGGTTAGACTGCTCGAACCGGGGAGATATAGTATGATGAAATGTGACCGATTCCTGTTCGTTCCTGTTTGTTTCTTCTTGTTGACGTCGACCGCTAGCGCGCAAGCCCTCGAAAACGTCAGCACCGACGTGAAGAAAGAGAAGAAAACGTGTCGGCAGTTGATGCCTACGGGGTCGATCATGTCCACGCGAGTCTGCAATACGACGGCCGATTGGGCGAAATTCGATGCGATCGGTTCGGCTGGCGCGGAAGACTTTCACAAGGCGCTCAGGATGACGACAACAGGGTCGCGAGGGCCCGGCCCAGCGCGGTGAATCGTTCGCGAGTTGCGTTTTGGACGTGCGTCATTCCGTTGCAATGAGTCCGGTCGCGGCTTGCAGGTCGACCGAGACGAGGCGGCTGACACCGCGTTCGATCATGGTCACGCCGAACAGGCGGTGCATGCGGCTCATCGTGACGGCGTTGTGCGTGACGACGAGGTAGCGCGTGTCGGTGTCGCGCGACATGCGGTCGAGCAGGTCGCAGAAGCGCTCGATATTGGCGTCGTCGAGCGGCGCGTCGACTTCGTCGAGGACGCAGATCGGCGCGGGGTTGGTGAGGAACAGGCCGAAGATCAGCGCGACCGCGGTCAGCGCCTGTTCGCCACCCGACAGCAGCGTTAGCGACTGGAGACGTTTGCCGGGTGGTTGCGCCATGATCTCGAGTCCGGCTTCGAGCGGGTCGTCGGAATCGATCAGTTCGAGGTGGGCGGCGCCGCCGTCGAACAGCGTGGTGAAGAGGCGCTGGAAATGGCCGTTCACCGCCTCGAACGCGGCGAGCAGGCGCTGGCGACCTTCGCGGTTGAGCGTGCCGATCGAGCCGCGCAGGCGGTTGACGGCTTGCCCGAGCTCGTCGCGCTCGACCGCGTTGCCCCGCGCGGACTCTTCGAGTTCGGCGAGTTCGGTTTCGGCGACGAGGTTGACTGGGCCGATCCGCTCGCGATCGGTGGTGAGGCGGTCGTGCGTAGTGGACTCTTCAGCTGGCGCGCGGACGTCGGAGACCGCGAAGCCGAGACGTTCGGGGAGCACGGGGGCGGGGCATTGGAAGCGCTCGCCCGAGAGGCGACCGAGATCGAGGCGGCGCGCTTCGTGGTTTTCGACGCGGGCGATCGCGCCGGCGCGGGCCTCGCGGGCGACGGCGAGCGCTTCGGTGGCGGCGCGGTGGGCGTCGTCGGCGGTGCGGGCGGTGGTTTCCGCGGTGCGTTCGGTGGCGAGGAGCGCGTCGGCGGTTGTGCGCGCTTCCTGGTGTTCGGCGTCGAGCGTGGCGATCTCTGCGTCGAGGGCGGCGGGGCGAGCGGCGATCGCGGCCAGGTCGGTGCCCAGCGTGGTTTCGCGCGAGTCCATGGCGGCGATGCGTTTGGCGGCTTCACCGGCGCGCGCGCGCCAGCTTCGGGTGTCGGCTTGGGCGGCGGACAGGCGTTCGCGGTGGGTGGCGATGCTGCGGTCGAGCGTGGTGCGATCGGCGCGGGCCTGCGCGACGGCGGTGCGGGCGCGTTCGGCGTCGTATTGGAGCGTGGCGACCTGGCGCGCGTTGGCGGTGCCGTCGGGGACGGCGGCCATCGCGGCTTCGGCGCGGGCGCGGTCGGCTTGCGCGTCGGCGACGTCGTCGGCGATGCGGTGCGCGCGGACGTCGAGGTCTGCGCGCTGGGTGGCGAGGCGTTCGAGTGCGGCGGCGGCGCGGTCCTCCTGGCGGAGGGCGTCGCGCGTGGCGGTTTCGGCGCGTTGCAGGGCGGCGCGGGCGGTTTGCGACTGGCCTCTAGCCTGGGCAATCTGCTCGTCGATCGCGGCGCGCGTTCGTTCTGCTTCGTCTAGCGCTTTGGCTGCGGCGGGGCGGGCGGCCTGGAGCGCGGCGAGGCGGTTGCGGCGGACGAGGCGTTCGGCGGCGGCCGCGCCGGTGCCGGTTGCGGTGAAGCCGTCCCAGCGGCGGAGTTGGCCGTCTCGGGTGACGATGCGCTGGCCGACGGCGAGGTGTTGCTGGCCGTCGGTGTCGACGACGAAGACCTGCGCCAGCCTGCGGGCGAGGGCGGGGGGCGCGTCGACATGCTTTGCCAGCGGTTCGGCGTCGGCGGGCGCGGCGGGGTCGTCGTTGCGCTGTTCGGCGCCGGCCCATGCGTCGAGGCCGGTGTCGAGATCGTCGCCGAGCGCGGCGGCGAGTGCGCGTTCATAGCCGGTGCTGGCGGAGACATGGTCGAGCAGCCGGTCGCGGCCGCTGCGCTGCGTTGCCTTGGTGAGCGCCGTCACTTCGCTGTCGATCGCGGCGAGGTCTGCGCGGGCGGTGGCGCGGGTGGTTTCGGCGGCGTCTCGCGCACTGGTCGCGGCGGCTTCGTCGGTGTCTGCCTGGGTGATGGCCTGGCGGGCGGACTCTGCTGCGGCGGTTGCAGCGCGTCGGGCTTCGGCGGCGGTCTCGCGCTCTGCGGCTAGCGGCGCGGGGTCGCCGAGGGCGCGGAGGGCGGCGGCGATCTGTGCGGCGTCGCGGTCGGCGCGGTCGGCGCGGGTGCGGGCGGCGGCGAGGGCTGCGCTGGCGACGCGGACTTCGGCGGCGTCGCGGGCTTGCGTGGCGAGCGCCTGGGCCAGCGCGACCTCGGCGTCACGGGCGCTGCGTTCGGTTTCGGCGAGTGCGGCGTCGAGATCGGGGATCGCGGCGGTGGCATCGGCGATCGCGGTGTCGAGCGTCTTGGCCTCGTCGGCGAGGCGGGCGAGTGCGGCGGCGGCGTCGCTGGCGAGCGATCCTTCGCGCGCGCGGTCGTCGGCGATGCGGGCGCGGGCATCGGCGAGGTCGGCGATCCTGCGCTCGACGCTGGCCTTTTCGGTTTTGAGTGCGGCGAGGCGGTGGGCGAGATCGCCGACCAGGTCGCGCGCGGCGAGCGCTGCGGTGCGGGCGGTGGCGACGGCTTCGATCGCGCGATGCTGGTCTGCGGCGGCGGCGCGTTCGGCTTCGGTGGTGGCGTGGACGCGGGTTTCGGCAGCGGTGGCTTCGGCCTTGGCGGCGTCAGCGGCGGTGGCGGCTTCGCGCCAGCGGGCGAACAGCGTGCGCGCTTCGGCGACGCGGATCTGCGCGGAGATGAGGCGATAGCGTTCGGCGGCGCGGGCCTGGCGTTTCAGCGTGGCGGCGCGCGCGTCCTGGTCGGAGATGATCTCGTCGAGCTTGGCGAGATTGGCTTCGGTGGCGCGGAGCTTCCCCTCGGCGTCCTTGCGGCGGACGTGGAGGCCGGCAATTCCGGCGGCTTCCTCGAGCATTGCGCGGCGGTCAGCGGGTTTGGCGGCGATGACCGCGCCGATCTTGCCCTGGCTGACGAGCGCGGGGGAGTGCGCGCCGGTGGCGGCGTCGGCGAAGAGCAGGCCGACATCCTTTGCACGGACGTCGCGGCCGTCGATCCGGTAAGCGGAGCCGGCGCCGCGTTCGATGCGGCGGACGATCTCGCGTTCGTCACCTGCTATTTCCGCGAGGATCGAGACTTCGGCGAAGTCGCGCGGGGGGCGGGTGGCGGTGCCGGCGAAGATGACGTCTTCCATGCCGGCGCCGCGCAGGGATTTCGCGCTCGCCTCGCCCATCGTCCAGCGGAGCGCTTCGAGGAGGTTCGATTTGCCGCAACCGTTGGGGCCGACGACGCCGGTCAGGCCGGGTTCTATGCGGAGATCGGCGGGGTCGACGAAGCTCTTGAAGCCGGTGATGCGGAGGCGCTTGATCTGCATTCTTGCGCCCCCCGGCCGTAAGCGATGTTGATCTTATTCCGAACCTCGGAGCTTGTATCCCCGCGAAGGCGGGGATCCAGACTGGGCTCCCGGCTTCGCGGGAGAACAAGAAGGAGTTGCCGTCCGTACAAACCTCCACCTCCCCGGCGGAGGCCGGGGCCCAGTTGGAGAGGTGGCAGCAACGGAACGCAGCGCTGATCAGCGACGTCCCCCAACTGGGCCCCGGCCTTCGCCGGGGTGGTACGTGTGGGTGGAGACGGCGTGCGGCTTACGCCCCAGCCGCCTTCAGCGCCTTCTCCATCTGGTCCCAGCTTACGACCTGATCGAGCTTCTTGTCGTTGATCAGGAACGTCGGCGTGCCAGTCACGGTGCCGGCTTGCATCGCGTTTTCGGTCGGCTTGGCCATCACTTCGAGCTGCTTCTGGTCCGCGAGGCAGGCACGCGCCTTCGCCTCTGGAATCCCGCGCTGCTTGACGAAATCGATCGCGCCCATCTGTTCGGCGAGTTTGGTCGCGACGACCGTCGGCGGCTGGTTGGCGAGCGCCTTCTGCTGGTCGGGGGTCATCGCCTGGAGCTTGTCGAGGAAGGCGATCTGGTTGCCGTACATCTGTTCGAGGATCGGGAAGAACGGCGCGACGCCGCCGCACTGGCCGAGCAGCGTGAGCGCCACGTCAGGCGCACCGTGGACGAGGAAGTCGCGGAATTCGAAGCTGACTTTCCCGGTCGAGACGTACTTCTCGGTCAGCGGCTTGTACGCCTCGCGGCCGAACGCGCCGCAGGTCGGGCACGAGCGCGCGCCGTATTCGACGAGCTTGATCGGCGCGTTCGGGTTGCCCATCAGATAGCCCTCGGGGGTCTTCACGACGGTCTCGGTCCAGTTCTGGCCGGCGGGGGCTGCGGCGGCTGCTACCGGTGCAGCGGCGGGCTGGTCGACGTTACCGGTCGAATCGTTCTTCGAGCAGGCGGCGAGCGCGAGTGGCAGGACGGCGAGCGTGGTCAGGAACTTCATCGGGTTACTCCAGTGGATCACGTGAATTAACGGGCGCCGGCCTTGCGGAGCGCGGGTTCGAGCTGTTCCCAGCCGACATGCGGGACGATCTTGCCGTTGAGGTAGAAGGTCGGCGTCGAGTCGATCTCCTTCGGCGCGTCGGCGGTCAGCTTGACGATGCGGTCGATCTCGGGCTGGTTGGCGAAACACGCGTTGATCGCCGCGTCCGACAGCCCGCGTGCCTTTACGAACGCGGTCAGGCCGGAGCCGTCGGCGTTGGCGCGAATCTGGGCGGCGGCCGGGTACATGTTAAGGCGCGCGGCGTTGCCCTGCTGGTATTCGATCCCGCGCTCGAGCCATTGCGGCTGCGCGGCGAAGATCGCGGACGAGGTGGCGGAGAAGCCTTTCGGGCCGGTGCAGCGGGCGAGGATCGCTGCTGCCAGGTCTAGCCGGTCGCGGATGAAGCTGCGGACTTCGAGGCTGGTCGAGCCCGATGCGATCATCTGGCGCTTCAAGACGGGTTCGGATTTTACCGAGAAGTCGGCGCAGTGCGAGCAGGTGTAGCTGGCATATTCGACCAGTTTTACGCGCGCCGCGGGGTTCCCGATGAGGTAGGCACCCGAGGGGAGGATGCGGGCTGTCTGCGACCAGTCGCGCCTGGGCGCGGCACCGGTCAGCAGGAAGAGGGCGAAGACGGCAAGCAAGACGCGCATCAGTTGATCCTGGGAAGGCCGTGCGTCGAGGCGACGCCGGCGGCGAGGGATTCGAGGACGGCGCGCAGTTCCGGATCGGCGATGCCCTTCAGGCTCATACCGAGATCGACGGGGACTGGGCGCAACGAAGGGGGCGCCTTGCGTGGGACGGGTGCGGCGACTTCGCCCTGGCGGATCGCGACCTTCACGATGGCGGCGTACCCGAAGAAGCGGTTCACGCGCTCGATGATCTCGGGCGCGATGTGCTGCATCATCGGGGCGTGCGCGCCGCGGACGGTGAGCGTGAGGACGCCGTCCTGTTTCTTGCCGACCGGGAAGCGGATCGATTCGGGGATGCTCGCGCCCGCCAGTTTCGCGCCGACGATCTCGGGCCAGCGGCTGACGATCGACGACTGGACGAAGCCGAATCGCCGGAATGCCGCGCCGCCGATCGCAGGCAACAACTCGGCGACCGCGCGTGAGCGGTTCTCGCGCGGGGCGTCTGGATCGGTCTTGCCCTTCACGCGCTTCGTCGCCGGCTTGGGCGTCGCAGATTTAGGCACAGAAACGGGCGGCTTGCTCATCTGCGAACCCATGCCATAGGCGACGCGTGAACGCCAAGCGCTCTTCGGTCTCCGGGGCCCTGCTCGACTGGTATGACGCGCATCGTCGCGACCTGCCGTGGCGCGCGAAGCCGGGCGAGGCGGTCGATCCGTACCGGGTGTGGCTGTCCGAGGTGATGTTGCAGCAGACGACGGTGGCCGCGGTGACGCCGCGGTTCCTCGCGTGGACCGCGCGGTGGCCGGATTTCGCGAGTCTGGCCGCGGCGGACGATGCCGATGTGATGGCTGCGTGGGCGGGGCTTGGGTATTATGCTCGGGCGCGTAATCTCGTGAAGGCGGCGAAGGCTGTGGTTTCGGATCACGGTGGTGTGTTTCCGCGGACCGAGGTGGAGCTGCGCGCGCTGCCAGGGCTCGGCGCTTATACGGCCGCGGCGGTGGCGGCGATCGCGTTTGGCGAGCGGGCGGTGGTGGTCGACGCGAATGTCGAGCGGGTGGTTGCGCGGCTGTTTGCGATTCAGACGCCCTTGCCGGCTGCGCGTCCTGCGATTCGGGTGGCGGCGGACTCGATCACGCCGGATGATCGGGCGGGGGATTTCGCGCAGGCTATGATGGATCTGGGGTCGGGGATCTGCACGACGCGCGCGCCGAAGTGCCTGTTGTGTCCGATCCGCGCGTTTTGCGAGGGCTTCGCGCAGGGTGCGCCCGAACGGTTGCCGGTGAAGGCGAAGAAGGCGGCCAAGCCTCAGCGCTACGGGACGATCTTCTGGCTGGAGCGCGATGGTCAGGTGTTGCTGGTGCGGCGGCCGGACCAGGGGCTGCTCGGCGGGATGCGCGCGTTTCCGACCGGGCCTTGGGGTGAGGCCGCGCCCGGTTTCGAGGACGCGCCGGCGCAGGCGGATTGGCGGATGCTGGACGCGACCGTCGCACACGGATTTACGCATTTCGATCTGCAACTGACGCTTGCGGTGACGACGGTCGAGGCGCATCAACCGCGCGTTCCAACGGCAAGCGAATGGTGGCCGATCGACGAGCTGGATACCGCCGGCCTCCCGACCGTTTTCGCCAAGGCCGGCAAGACCATACGGAGAGCTGCATGAAATTGGTGCACTGGATTTCGACGGGCGGACTTGCCGCGCTGGCCGCCGCCACGGCCTATGCCCAGCAGGCGCAACCGCGTCCGCAACTTTCGCCGCAGGCTCGGCCGACGCCGCGGATGACGATTCCGGTCAACGCGCTGCTGCCTGCCACGTCCGCGCTGTTCGACAGCTATGTCGCGCAGAACAAGATGCCGGGGATCGTCGGTGCGTTTGGTGCTGGCGATGGTCCCACGCTGTTCCCCTCGGCCGGCAAGATCAGCGACGACCCCAATGCTCCGGCCGCAGGCCCCGATTCGCTGTGGCGCGTGTATTCGATGTCCAAGCCGATCACCGGGATGTCGGCGATGATGCTGGTCGAGGACGGCAAGCTCAACCTCGACGATCCGGTCAGCAAATATATCCCGGCGTTCAAGGACATGAAGGTCGCGACCAGCCCCGACACGTCGCTCGCTACGCGGCCGGCAACGCGGCCGATCACGATCCGCAACCTGCTGACGCATACCGCCGGGCTCGGCTACACGATCGTCACCAAGGGGCCGCTGCTCAAGGAATATGAGCGGCTCGGGATCTTGCCGCTGTCGGTCAGCGCGGCGATGGAAGAAAAGATGCGGCCCGTCCGGCCGAAGTCGCTGGAGGAATTCGCGAACCGCGTGGCGACGCTGCCGCTGATCGCGGAGCCTGGGACGAAGTGGAGCTATTCGATCGGGCTCGACGTGATGGGCCGCGTTATCGAGGTGGCGAGCGGCATGAGCTTCGAGCGGTTCGTCCAGACGCGGCTGTTCGATCCGCTGAAGATGAAGTCGAGCTTCTGGCAGGTGCCGCAGAGCGAGGTCGGGCGGCTGGCGACCAACTATGCGTTCGTCGGAGACGCGCGGACGCCGCTCGATCCGGCGGCGAACTCGGTGTTCTTGCAGAAGCCGAGCTTTCCGTATGGCGGTGCTGGCCTCGTTATGTCGGCGCGTGATTACGATCGGTTCCTGCACATGATCCAGGACGGCGGCATGCTCGACGGCGTGCGGGTGATGAAGCCCGAGACGATCGCGCTGGCGACGTCGAACCTGTTGCCGGCGGGGGTCGTGTTTGGCGGAGTCGGTGGCGGCACCGGGGGAACGCAGGGGAGCAACATGGGCTTCGGCGCGGGCGGTTCCGTCGTGCTCGCGGATACGCCGAACGGGCCGGGCAAGGGCACCTATGCCTGGGGTGGTGCGGCGGGCACGATCGCATGGGTCGATGCGGCGAAGCATTCGCGCGGTAATGTGATGGTCAATTACTTCCCGGCGGACCGGATACCGCTCCGCCAGCAGGTGGTTGCGGCGCTGCTCCAGGACGCGGCGAGGTTGCGCCGATGAGCGTGATGGAGGCACCTGGGTTTACCGGTGGGACGCTCGACCGGTCCGATGCACTGCGTCACGATCCGGAAGGGCTGACGGCGGCGCAGCGCGATTGGCGTGCGCGGTTGCTGGTGCTCGATGGGCTGCTGCCGGGCACGACCGATGACGGGCATCTCGCCTGGACGTCGATGGCGGACATGCCCGACGATGCCGAGCCGATCCTGCTTGGGCTCGACGAGAGCGGGCGGCCGCATTTCGCGGCGCTGCTGGCGGGCATGCGCGTCGACAACGCGCCAGCGATGCGGTCGCCCGCGCTGATGGCGGTGCTGGCTGCGCTCGCGCCGGGTGAGGCGGCGACGTACGCTGGCGCACGGAGCGTGATCGACTGGCATGTCCGGCACGGTTTCTGCGCGAAATGCGGATCGCCGACCGAGGTTTTTCGGGCGGGGTGGGCGCGCAAATGTCCGAACTGCGGGACCGAGCATTTCCCGCGGGTCGATCCGGTGGTGATCATGATTGCCGAGCATGACGGGCGTGCGCTGCTCGGGCGCGGGAAGGGATGGCCGCCGGGGCGGTATTCCGCGCTGGCCGGTTTCGTCGAGCCGGCCGAGTCGATCGAGGAGGCGGTCGCGCGTGAGATCCTCGAGGAGTCGGGCGTTCGGGTCGGGAAGGTGCGCTATGTCGCGAGCCAGCCCTGGCCGTTTCCGTCTTCGTTGATGATGGCGTGCGTTGCGGAGGCGGAGGACGATGCGATCACGCTCGACGTGAACGAGCTCGAGGATGCGATGTGGGTGCCGCGGGAGATGGTGCGCGCGGTGCTGCGCGGGGAAGAGGGGCCGTTCGTCGCGCCGCCGCCTTATGCAATCGCGTACACGCTGCTCACGGAATGGGCTCAAGGAATGGGCGGGGGAATAGGCGCTGCGTCAGCTTCGGATGGACGGCGCGGGGTATAGTCTCGTAACGGCGATGCATGACCCCGCTGACCTTTGATCGCCCGGACGAGCAGACTCGCGCTCGTCCCGATTGCCACCAGGCGATCAGCATCCTCGACCTGTTCACGATCGGGATCGGGCCGTCGAGTTCGCATACCGTCGGGCCGATGCGTGCGGCGTGGTTGTTCGCCGATCTGGTCGCGGACGAGAAGCCGGTGGCCGTGCGCGTAGACCTTTTTGGTTCGCTGGCGCTGACCGGGCGCGGTCATGCGACCGACAGCGCGGTGATGCTGGGCCTGAGCGGTGCGCAGCCGGAGACGATCGATCCGGACCTGATCCCGGTGCGGCTGGCGGCGATCCGGTCGAGCGGGCGGCTGATGCTCGCCGAACGGGTGGAGATCGGCTTCGAGGAGAGCCAGCATCTGCTGTTCCATTCGAAGACCTTCCTGCCGGGACATCCGAATGCAGTGACGTTCACCGCCTCGTTCGGTGACGGACGCAGCGTCGAGCGGACCTATTTCTCGATCGGTGGCGGGGCGATCGTCGAGGCGGGGTCGGGGCCGGTGAAGGCTAACATCCTGTTGCCGCGACCGTTCTCGTCGGGGGCGGAACTGCTCGCGACCGGCGATGCGACGGGGATGACGATCGCCGACATCGTCCGCGAGAACGAGATCGCGTGGCGGCCTGAGAGCGAGACAGATGCGTTCCTAGATGCTGTCCGTGGCGCGATGTTCGCGTCGATCGATCGCGGGTGTCGGCAGGGGGGCATATTGCCGGGCGGGCTCAAGGTGCCGCGTCGGGCCAAGGCGCTGTTCGAGGGGTTGCAGGCGCGCGACACCGCCGCGGATCCTTCTGCCGTGTTCGAGTGGGTCAGCCTGTACGCGCTGGCAGTGAACGAGGAGAATGCGGCGGGGGGCCGCGTCGTGACCGCGCCGACCAATGGCGCGGCGGGCGTGCTGCCGGCCGTGCTGCGCTTCTACGAGACGTTTACGAAGGACCCGACGGCGAAGGGCGCGCATGACTTCCTGCTGACCGCGGCGGCGATCGGATTTCTCTACAAGAAGCGCGCGTCGATCTCGGCGGCGGAGATGGGATGCCAGGGCGAGGTCGGCGTTGCGTGCTCGATGGCCGCTGGCGCGCTGGTCGCGGCGCTTAGCGGGACCAATGCGCAGATCGAGAATGCGGCCGAGATCGGCATGGAGCACAACCTGGGCCTCACCTGCGATCCGATCGGCGGGCTCGTCCAGATCCCCTGCATCGAGCGTAACACGATGGGCGCGATCAAGGCGATCAACGCCGCGTATCTGGCACTTCGCGGCGACGGTCGCCATATCGTCAGCCTCGATGCGGTGATCGAGACGATGCGCCAGACCGGTGAGGACATGCGCTCGCAATATAAGGAGACGTCGCTTGGTGGTCTGGCCGTCAACGTCGTCGAATGCTGAAGGATTTCCCATGACTGCCCCGACGAACCCGCTTCTCGATACGCTGTCGCTGCCCCGTTTTGCGGAGCTCTCGCCCGACCAGATCGCGCCTGCGCTCGACGAGGCGATCGCGCGGCATGAGGCGATGGTCGAGGCGCTGACGACCGCGCGGCCGACCGATTTCGCGCGCGCGTGGCTGCCGTACGAGCGCGCTAATACCGAGATTGGCGCGATCTGGTCGGCGGTGTCGCACCTGCATGGCGTGGCGGATACGCCCGAACTGCGCGCGGCGTATTCGGAGGGGCAGAAGCGGCTCGTCGAGAACGACATGAAGGTCGGGCAGAACCGCGACCTGTACGAGGTTTTCGTGGCGCTGAGCGTGTCGCCGGAGTTCGCCGACTTGCCCGTCGAGGATCGGGTCGCGGTCGAGCAGGCGATCCGCGACTTCACGCTGTCGGGCGTGGCGCTGGAGCCCGAGGCGCGCGACCGGTTCAGCGAGATTTCGGTCGAGCTGTCGGGGCTGTCGAACGAGTTCGGCAGCGCGGTGCTGGATGCGACCGATGCTTGGTCGGAGCTGGTGACCGATGAGGCGGACCTTGCCGGCATCTCGGATGCGGACAAGGCGATGTTCGCGGATGCCGCCAAGGCGAAGGGGCAGGAAGGCTGGCTGGTCACGCTGCAACAGCCGAGCGTCAACGCGGTGCTGACCTTCGCCGAGAACCGTGAGTTGCGCGCCCGCATGTACCGCGCGTTCGCGACGCGCGCGTCGGATCAGGGGCCGAACGCGGGCGAGTTCGACAACAGCGCCCGGATCGCGCGGATCCTCGAACTGCGGCATGAGGGCGCCAAGCTGCTCGGCTTCACCGATCCGGTCGCGTGGTCGCTGGAGACCAAGATGGCCCCCAACGGCGCCGAGGTTATCGCATTCCTGCGCGATCTGGCGCGGCGCGCGAAGCCGGCGGCCGAGCGCGACCTTGCCGAGCTGAAGACGTTTGCCGCCGAGCAGCTAGGGATCGCCGATTTCGAGCCTTGGGATGCGGGCTTCGTGTCGAACCGGTTGCGGCAGGATCGCTATGCGGTCGATGCGCAGGTGGTGAAGGCGTATTTCCCGGTCGAGCGCGTCATGGAGGGCTGGCAGACGCTGATGCAGCGGCTGTTCGGCATCAAGTTGGTCGAGCGCGACGACGTGTCGCTGTACCATGACGATGCGCGGTTCTTCGACGTGGTGGACGAGAGCGGGACGGTGTTCGCGGGGCTGTATCTCGACCTCCATGCGCGCACCGGCAAGCGTGGCGGCGCGTGGATGGCGCAGGCGCGGCCGCGGTTGCACGATGGCAATACCGTGACGGTGCCGGTCGCGTATCTCGTCTGCAACTTCGCGCCGGATGGTGGCGAGACGCCGTCGCTGCTGAGCCACAACGACGTGACGACGCTGCTGCACGAGACCGGTCACTGCATCCACCTGCTCTTCACCAAGGTGAACCGGCCGAGCATCGCCGGCACCAACGGTTTCGAGTGGGACGCGATCGAGCTGCCGAGCCAGTTGATGGAGGATTTCGCCTGGGACAAGGACGTGCTGACCGGCATGTCCGGCCACTACAAGACCGGCGAGACGCTCCCCGCCGACCTGTTCGAGCGGATGGTGAAGGCGCGGCATTTCCAGGCGGGGATGTTCATCCTGCGCCAGGTCGAGTTCGCGCTGTTCGACCTGCTGCTGCATCTCGGCACGATGGGCAGCGATCCGATCGAGGTGATCGAGGCGGTGCGCGACGAAGTGGCGGTGATCCGCCCGCCGGAATGGCACCGCTTCCCGCACGCGTTCAGCCACATTTTCGCAGGGGGCTATGCGTCGGGCTATTACAGCTATCTCTATGCCGAGTTGCTGGCCGCCGATGGCTTCGAGGCGTTCGCCGAAGCAGGGCTGGTCGATCGCAAGACCGGCGACCGGTTCCGCGAGGAAGTGCTTGCGCGGGGTGCGACGCGACCGGCGGCTGAGAGCTTCCGCGCGTTCCGCGGGCGTGACCCTGAGCCCACCGCAATGCTGGTCCGTCATGGGCTGCAAGGGTGACGAAACGCGTCGACCGGCGCTGGTTGTCGGAGGCGGTGCGGCGGATCGAGGCGGACTATAACCGGTCCGCCGACACGCATCTGATCCGCGTCGACCTGCCACACTATCCCGGCATCGTGCTGTACCTGAAGGACGAGAGTTCGCATCCGACCGGCAGCCTCAAGCACCGGCTCGCGCGGTCGCTGTTCCTGTACGCGCTGTGCAACGAATGGATCGGACCCGAGACGACGGTGATCGAATCCTCGTCGGGGTCGACCGCGGTGTCGGAGGCGTATTTCGCCAGGATGCTGGGGCTGCGCTTCATCGCGGTGGTGCCCGCGACGACCGCGAGCCCCAAGCTCGACGCGATCCGCTTTCACGGCGGCGAGATCCACATGGTCGACGATCCGCGCACCGTCTACGCGGTGTCTCACCGCTTGGCGGCGGAGACTGACGGGCATTATCTCGACCAGTTCACCTACGCCGAGCGCGCGACCGACTGGCGCGGCAACAATAACATCGCCGAGAGCATCTTCGCGCAGATGGCCGAGGAGGAGCATCCGTGTCCGTCCTGGATCGTCTGCGGCGCGGGCACCGGTGGCACGTCGGCGACGATCGGGCGCTTCATCCGGTACTGCCGGCACGACACGAAATTGTGCGTCGCGGATCCGGTGCACTCGGTGTTCCATCGTCATTTCGAGGACCGATCGGTGGTCGCGTTGCCGGAAGGGTGCGCGTCGCGGATCGAGGGGATCGGGCGGCCGCGGGTCGAGCCGAGTTTCGTACCGAGCGTCATCGACCGGATGATCGCGGTCGAGGACGCCGACAGCATCGGCGCGATGCGGGCACTGTCCGATCGGCTCGGGCGGCGTGTTGGCGGATCGACCGGGACCAACCTCTGGGCGTGTGCGCAGATCGTCGAGGAGATGGCGGCGGCGGGCGAGACGGGGAGCATCGTCACGCTGTTGTGCGATGGCGGCGACCGCTATGGCTGCACCTATTACGACGACGCATGGCTCGACGAGCGCGGGGTCGCGTGGACCGATCCGGCGGCGCGGATGACGCAATTTCTGGGCTGAGTAACCGATGACCGCATGGCAGTTCTGGATCGATCGCGGCGGCACGTTCACCGACGTCGTCGCGCGGCAACCGGATGGGCGGATCGTCACGGCCAAGCTGCTGTCCGAGGATCCCGAACGCTATGCCGACGCGGCGGTCGAGGCGATCCGGCGGCTCACCGACGGGGCGGACGTACCGCTCGAACTGCGCATCGGGACCACGGTAGCGACCAACGCGCTGCTCGAGCGCAAGGGCGAGCCGACAGCCCTCGCGATCACGCGCGGGTTCGGCGATGCGCTGCTGATCGGCCATCAGGAACGCTTCGACATCTTCGCGCGCGACGTGAACCGTCCGCCGCCACTGTTCGCGCATGTCGTGGAGATCGACGAGCGGGTCGGGGCCGAGGGCGACGTGCTCCGTCCGCTCGACGTGGATGCGGCGCGCGTGGGCTTGCAGGCTGCATTCGATACCGGTCTGCGCGCCATCGCGATTGTTCTTGTGCACGGTTACCGCTTCACCGCGCACGAGGAGGCGCTGGCGGCAATCGCGACCGAGATCGGCTTCACGCAAATCTCGGTCAGCCACCGCGTCGCGCCGTTGATCAAGCTGATCGGGCGTGGCGATACGACCGTCGTCGATGCGTATCTGTCGCCCGTCGTCGATCGCTATGTCGCGGGCCTGAGCGACGCGCTTGGGCAGGGTGCGCTCTTCATGCAGTCGTCGGGCGGACTGGTCGACGGCGCAGGCTTTCGCGGTAAGGACGCGATCCTGTCGGGGCCGGCGGGCGGCATCGTCGGCATGGCCGCGACGGCTCGCGAGGCCGGGTTCGAGCACGTCATCGGTTTCGACATGGGCGGCACCTCGACCGACGTGTCGCACTACGCCGGCACCTACGAACGCGACGCCGAGACGCTGATTGCAGGCGCCCGCATCCGGGCGCCGATGCTGCGGATCCACACGGTTGCGGCAGGCGGCGGCTCGATCTGCCGGTTCGATGGCGAGCGGCTGATCGTCGGCCCCGAGAGCGCGGGCGCGGTGCCGGGGCCGGCGTGTTATCGCCGCGGCGGGCCGCTGACGGTGACCGACTGCAACGTGATGCTCGGCAAAGTGCGCCCCGAATTCTTCCCGGCGCTGTTTGGGCCGGCAGGCGACCAGCCGCTCGATGCCGAGGCGGTAGCGGCGCGGTTCGCGGAATTGTCGCTCGATCCACAAGTGGCGGCGGAGGGGTTCGTCGCGGTCGCGGTGGCGAACATGGCGAATGCGATCCGGACGATCTCCGTCGCGCGGGGGCATGACGTGACACGCTATACGCTGGCGTGCTTCGGCGGGGCCGGGGGGCAGCATGCGTGCCTCGTCGCGGATGCGTTGGCGATGGACCGCGTGATGATCCACCCGCTCGCCGGGGTGTTGTCGGCGTATGGCATGGGGTTGGCCGATCGCCGGGTCCTTCGGGAGGCTAGCTCGGGTGCGGCGTTCGCGGAGTATGCCGAGATCACGCAGGCGCTCGATGGTTTGGCGGAGGCTGCACGCGAAGCACTGGTGGCGCAGGGCGTCACGGCGGACGACGTTCGGATCGAACGCCGCGTGCATCTGCGCCGAGGCCAGACCGACCACACCATCGAACTCGATCTCGACGACCCGGCCGAGATGATCGCCGCGTTCGACGCCGCGCACATCGCGCAGTTCGGGTTCGCCAGCGAAGCACCGCTGATCGCCGACCGGATCGTCGCCGAGGCGATCGCCGAGAGTCCGCCGATCGACGCCGCGCTCGTCGCGTTCCCCGAAGAGCCAGCGGCGCCCCTGTCCGTTGCCCCCGTCTACATGGCGGGCGCGTGGCACGACACGCCCGTCCTGGCGCGCGAAGGCCTCCCCGCCGGACACGCCATCGACGGCCCCGCGCTCATCCTCGACAGCGTCTCGACCACCATCGTCGAGCCCGGCTGGCGCGCGCGCGTCGATCCGATCGGCAATCTGATACTCGACCGGATGGCGCCGCGTATCGGCGCGAGTATCGGCACCGAGTCCGACCCGGTCCGGCTGGCGATCTTCGCCGGGCTGTTCATGAGCATCGCCGAGGAAATGGGGGCCGCGCTCCAGCGCTCCGCCGCGTCGGTCAACATCCGCGAGCGGCTCGACTTCAGTTGCGCGCTGTTCGACGCGCACGGCAACCTCGTCGCCAATGCGCCGCACATCCCGGTCCATCTTGGCTCGATGGGCGAAAGCATCCGCACAATAATCGATGCGCGAGGGAATAACGCAGACGGCCGTGGTATCCGCCGGGGCGACGCCTATGCGCTCAACGCCCCCTATCGCGGCGGCACGCACCTCCCCGACATCACCGTCATCATGCCGGTCTTCGCAGGCCACGACGACACGCCCGCGTTCTTCGTAGCCGCCCGCGGTCATCACGCGGACGTCGGCGGGATCACGCCCGGATCGATGCCGCCCGAAAGCCGCTCGGTCGAGGAAGAAGGCGTGCTGCTCGACGACGTGCTGGTGGTCGACGAAGGGCGTTTTCTCGAAGCCGAACTGCGCGCAGTGTTCGCGAGCGGCCTCTATCCAGCCCGCAACATCGACCAGAATATCGCTGATCTCGCCGCACAGCTGGCAGCCGGCACACGCGGCGCGACTGGTCTCACGCGACTCGCGAACGAGTACGGCACGGACGTCGTCGCGGCCTACATGGAACACGTCCAGGCCAATGCCGACGCCGCCGTCCGGCGCCTGATCGCCACGCTAGACGACGGTGCGTTCGCCTACGAGATGGACGACGGCGCAGTCGTGCGCGTGGCGGTCCGCGTCGACCGGGAAGCTGCGACCATGGAGGTCGACTTCGCAGGCACCAGCGACCAGCGCCCGACCAACTTCAACGCCCCCGTCTCGATCGTCCGCGCGGCGGTGCTCTACGTCGTCCGCGCGCTGATCGACGAAGCCGTGCCGCTCAACGACGGTTGCCTGCGCGGCGTGACGATCCGCGTACCCGAGGGCTCGATGCTCAACCCGCGCTACCCCGCTGCGGTTGTCGCGGGCAACGTCGAGACGAGCCAAGTCGTCACCGACGCGCTGTTCGGCGCGCTCGGCGCGATGGCGGCGAGCCAGGGGACGATGAACAACTTCACCTTCGGCAACGACACGCATCAATATTACGAGACGATCGCCGGCGGCGCGGGCGCTGGCCCCGGCTTCGACGGCGCGTCGGTGATCCAGACGCACATGACCAACAGCCGCCTCACCGACCCGGAAATCTTCGAGACGCGCTTCCCGGTGTTGCTGGAGGAATTCTCGATCCGCCGCGGCTCGGGCGGGGCAGGCGCGCACCACGGCGGCGACGGCGCGACGCGGAGAGTCCGGTTTCTCAAGGACATGACGGCGTGCATCCTCGCCAACCGCCGCCGTGTCGCCCCGTTCGGGATGGCGGGGGGCAAAGACGGTGGGCTGGGCTCTGCCACCGTCGAGCGCGCCGACGGCCACGTCGAGCACCTTGGCTCCACCGCCAAGGTCGATATGCGGCCGGGCGACGTGTTCGTGATCGAAACACCCGGTGGCGGTGGTTTCGGACCCATTTGATCCGCCACCCGATACGACGACCGGTTGCGGCAACGGGACGGACGCGTCACACACGGTCCGCACAAGATCACCGTGAAAGAGAGCCCATGACCGCATTCCGTTCCCGCGCCCTGTTCGTCCGATTGCTCGCGGGATCGGTTCTCGCGATTGCCGCGCCAGTGGCTGCGCAGACGACCAACAACGCGCCCGGTGCAGCGGCGGCGAAGACCGCGGCCCCCAAGGCGCGGCCGTGGATGAACACTGCGCTGGGCGCCGATGCGCGCGTCGATCTGCTGCTCAAGGAGATGACGCTCGACGAGAAGCTGCAGCTCACCTTTGGTTACTTTGCGACCAATGCCGACTGGCTGAAGACGCCGGTCAAGAACTGGGTCTATCCGAAGGACGGCCTGGCCGCGTCCGCCGGTATCGTGCCCGGCATCCCGCGGCTCGGTATCCCGAACCAGTGGCAGACCGATGCCGGCGTCGGTGTCGCCAGCCAGCGTGGGCCGACGCCTCGCCTGCGCACCTCGCTGCCATCCGGGATCGCTACCGCGGCGACCTGGAACCCCGAACTCGCGCAGGCCGGCGGCGCGATGATCGGCAACGAGGCGTTCCTGTCGGGCTTCAACGTGCAGCTTGCGGGCGGGATGAACCTGACGCGCGAGCCGCGCAACGGGCGCAATTTCGAATATGGTGGTGAGGATCCATTGCTGGCGGGCGTCATCACCGGGCACGAGATCAAGGGAATCCAGTCGCAGCACGTCGTGTCGACGATGAAGCATTACGCGTTCAACGGGCAGGAGACGAACCGCAACAATATCGATCACAAGATCGGCGAACAGGCTGCGCGCCAGTCCGACCTGCTAGCGTTCGAGATCGCCAACGAGGTCGGCCAGCCCGGCTCGGTAATGTGCTCGTACAACCGCGTGAACGGCCATTATGCGTGCGAGAACGACTGGCTGCTCAACACGGTGCTGAAGCGCGACTGGGGCTTCAAGGGCTATGTCATGTCCGACTGGGGCGCGACGCATTCGACCAGCGAGGCTGCCAATGCCGGGCTCGACCAGCAATCGGGCTGGGCGTTCGATCGCTCGGCCTATTTTGCCGATGCGCTGCGCGAGGCGGTCAACAATGGTCATGTGACTGAGGCGCGCGCGACCGACATGGCGCGTCGCGTGCTGTGGGGGATGTTTTCCGTGGGAGCGTTCGACAAGGTCGTGGCGGGTGACCGCGCGACGACGATCGATTACGCCGCCCATGCTGCCGTGACGCGCGCGGACGCGGAGGAGGGCACCGTCCTGCTCAAGAACACCGCGGGGCTGTTGCCGATCGCCAAGACGGCCAGGTCGATCCTTCTGATCGGCGCGCATGCCGATGTCGGCGTGCTGTCGGGCGGTGGCTCGAGCCAGGTCTATTCGCACAATGCCCCGACCAACGGCCTCATCGTGGCGGACGAGTTCCCGAGCGGTTTTCCCGGCCCCAAGACCTATCACGCATCTTCGCCGATGAAGGCGCTGCAGGCGCGGACCGGCGCGACCGTGACGTATCTCGACGGCAAGGACGTCAAGGCGGCTGCCGCGGCGGCGCGGAAAGCGGACCTCGTCGTGGTGTTCGGCGAGCAGTGGACGGGCGAATCGTTCGATGTGCCCGACCTGAACCTGCCGGCTGGCCAGAACGCGCTGATCGACGCCGTTGCGGGGGCGAACGCGAAGACGGTGGTCGTGCTCGAAACCGGTGGCCCGGTGGTGATGCCGTGGCTGGGCAAGGTCGGCGCGGTGCTGGAGGCGTGGTATCCCGGCACGGCGGGCGGCGAGGCGATCGCGCGCGTGCTGACCGGCGAGGTCAACCCGTCGGGGCATCTACCCGCGACCTTCCCCGCGTCGCTCGCGCAGATCCCGCGCCCGAAGCTCGAGGGTGACCCGAAGCTCGACCGCGATTCGCATCCGATGGGCAATTACGACATCGAGGGCGCTGCGGTCGGCTATAAATGGTTCGACAAGACCGGCGCGAAGCCGCTGTTTCCGTTCGGCTATGGGCTTTCCTATACGAACTTCGCGATGGGTGGTTTGACCGCCGCGCCTCAGGGCAAGGGGATCAAGGCCGGGTTCTCGGTGAAAAATACGGGTGCGGTGCAGGGCAAGGCGGTCGCGCAGGTCTATGTGTCGGGTGCGGGCTGGGAGGCGCCGAAGCGGCTGGGGGCTTTCCGCAAGGTCGATCTCGCGCCGGGTTCCGAGCAGGCTGTTTCGGTAACGGTGGACCCGCGGTTGTTGGCGACGTTCGATGTCGCGAGCGGCGGGTGGAAGATCGCTGGCGGCGACTACAAGGTGATGTTGGCGACCTCGGCGGCGGATGTAGTGCAGACGGTGACGGTGCGGGTTGCGGCGCAGACGCTGGATCGTGGGGGGAAGTGACTCGTCATCGCTGACCTTCCTTCCGTTCGTCCTGAGTAGGCGTCGAGCAGCTTCGTAGAAGCGTATCGAGACGGCGTATCGAAGGACCGGTTGTCCTGTACCTCGATACGAGCCCTCGATACGCCCAAAAGGGCTACTCGGTCTCTACTCGGCACGAACGGGTGTGGGGGGAGCGATTTGCCTGACTAGACGCGAACAGGGTGAGAAGTCCCTCTCCATAATGGAAAAGGGAAGGGCCCTCCCGGCGCTTTTCGCGTGTGGAGGTGAGGGTAATAGGTTCTGCCACCTGATCCCCCGTCGAGGGCGAGGTGGCTGGCGTTGCCAGACGGAGGGGGTTGGCGGGAGTGACGTTTCCCCCTCCGTCACCTTCGGTGCCACCTCCCCTTGCGGGGGAGGATAAGGGCGCTCGGTTATCCCTTCGCCTTCATTGCTGCGATCCGCTCGTCGACGCGGCGTTCCAGGATCGTCAGCGGCATCGCGCCTTCCTTCAGGATGTCGTGGAACTGCTTCAGGTCGAACTTGTCGCCTAGCGCGGCCTTCGCCTTCATCCGTGCGCGCGTCCAGGCCATGTGGCCGACCTTGTAGCTGCAAGCCTGGCCTGCCTGCGTGCAGTAGCGTTCCACTTCCCGTTGCGTGCGTGGCCGGGCGAAGCCGGTCGTCGCGACCATGTAGTCGGTCGCCTTCTCGCGGCTCCAGCGCTTCGCGTGGATGCCGGTATCGACCACCAGTCGCGTCGCGCGGAACAGGAACGACTGGAGATACCCGGCGCGCTCCAGCGGCGACGCATACGCACCGAGTTCATCGGCGAGCTGTTCGGCATATAGCGCCCAGCCTTCCGAATAGGCGGAGAAGAAGCCGATTTTCCGGAGCGTCGGGATGTCCTTCGATTCCTGCGCGAGGCTGATCTGGAGGTGATGCCCCGGCACGCCCTCGTGATAGGTGAGCGACGGCAGCGTGTATTTCGGCCAGTCGCCGACGTCCTTCAAATTGACGAAGTAGATCGCCGGGCGGCTGCCATCGAGCGAGGCGCGGTTGTAATAGCCGTTCGATGCGCCGTCCTGGATCTCGACCGGGACCGCGCGGATCTCGAGCGGCTGCGTCGGCACTTCGGAGAAGGCCTGGGGCAGCTTGGCGTACATCGCCTTGATACCATCGTTCAGGCCCGCGATCAGCTCGGTACGGCCCTCCGCGGTGTTCGCGTAGAGCTGGTCCGGCGTGACGTTCAGTTTCGCCAGCCGCTCGCCCACCGTGCCGGTCGTGAAGCCCTGCGACTTCAGGATCGTATCGAGCTGCGCGGTGATCTCCGCCACCTGCGCCAGGCCGATGCGGTGGACCTCATCGGGGCTCATCGTCGTGGTGGTCGCTTGGTTCAGCGCCATCGCGTAGATCGCGTCGCCATTGGGTACGCGCCAGATTCCGTCGCCGGGCTTGGTGGTCGGCTTCAGTCGCTCGATCAGCGCGATCTGGCGGTCGAGTGCAGGATACACCTTGTCATCGACGATCTTCGCGGCGCGCGCCTGCCAGTCGCCGGTCAGGCCCTTGGCGGCGGCACGCTTCACCAGCGACTGGACGATGCTCGACGTGGCGGCAGGCTGGCCACGCAGTTTCCGCATCTGGCCGAGCGTCAGGTCGAGCGACCAGCTGGGTGCGAGCAGGCCGCGGGCTGCCTCCGCCTGCTGCATTGCGCTTTCCTGATCGAGCACCGTGCCGAACTGGTCGAGCCGCGACAAATACGCTTCGGCATCCGGGGTGGCGTTGATCGTGTGCGCGGTGTTGAGGAAGTCGGGAACCTGGAAATAGGCGCCGCCCTGCTGGAAGATCCGGTAGGGGCGGATCGGGCTGTCCATGGCGAACTTCTCGGGTGCGGCGATCTGCGTGGCGAGCGAATAGCGCACGACTTCGAGGTTGAGCTTGGCGGCGGGTGACAGGCCCGCGCCGTCGTAGCGAGCGAGACTGGCGAGCGCGGCCTTGGTCTCGGCGACGTCGCGCGCGCGCTTGTCGGGTGTGCGTGGCGACAATTGCCCCTTCAGCGATGCTAGCGGTCCCTTGTCGAGGCCGAGCGACGTCGCGAGCTCGGGCGACCGCGCGACGCTCGCCTGGAAGATCCGCTCAAAATCGGCGCTGAGCGCGGTATCGCCGCTCGACTGCGCGAAGGCCGACGACGGCAGCAGCGTTGTGGCGAGCGCGGCGACGCCTCCCGATGCGAGGAACTGGCGACGATCCATGACGAATTCTCCCGTGAACTTTGGCGCATCTAAGCCGATCTCGGTCCGGATCGCCAGCGCTTCGGAAACTGGAATTTCGACGCGTCTGCGGCCGGATCCGGCGCGAAACATGCGCATATGGCAAAACCGCGGGAAACTGCCGGAACAAGCGGGGATATCGTCGGTTTGACCCGAGAGCCCGGCGGTGTCCTTACCCCCCGAAGGATGCCGTCGGGTGTATGCGTAGGTGAGGTAGACGTGCGAGACGAGACATCCAGGCGTGAAGCCGGCAGGCGTGAAGCCGGCGCACGATTGCATGATGTCGGCGAAAGATTGCGCTCGTCCTGGCAGACTCCCACGGACACGATGATCACCGAGGATATCCCGACGCTGCTCACGCGCCTGTCGCAGGTGCCGAAGACCCGCAAGAAACCATAATATGATCGGCCCGGCGCGGGCCGGACCGATCCTGTATCCTGACCTCAGTTGGTCGGCGCGGCGTTCTTCGCGGCGGTTTTCATGGCCTCGATGAGCTTCTTCACTTCCTGGCTGCGGCCGCGTGGCATGATCAGTACGTCGTTGCCGCTCGCGACCACGATCAGGTCCTCGACCCCGACCAGCGAAACGCGGACGCCGTCGCTGCGGACGAAGCAGTTCTTCGTATCGATCGCGAGCACGGCGCCGTCGCCGTGGCTGCGGTGCGCGTTGCCGTCGTCGTCGGTGTCACTGATCGCGTGGAGCGCGTCCCAGCTGCCGACGTCGTTCCAGCCCATCGCGACCGGCACGACCGCGACCCGGTCGGCCTTTTCCATGACCGCGTAATCGATCGAGTCATCGGGCGAGGCGGCGAACGCGACCGCGTCGGGGTAGATCCGAGCGCCCTCGGTACGGGCCTTGTCCATCGCTTCCTGCGTAGCGGTCAGGATGCCCGGATCGAACTGCGCGAGCGCCTCGAGATAGGCGTCGGCGAGGAACAGGAAGATGCCGCCGTTCCAGGCGTGATCGCCACTGGCGAGCATCGACTGAGCCTTGTCGAGCGGGGGCTTCTCGACGAACCGCGCGACGCGGTTGACGCCGGGCTGAAGCTCGTCGCCGATCTGGATCCAGCCATAGCCGGTTTCGGGCGCATCGGGTGCGATCCCGAATGTGACCAGCCACCCTTGCGTGACGAGCGGCATCGCTGCTTCGATCGCTGCGTGGAAGGCCGCGATATCGCCGATGACGTGGTCCGACGGCATCACCAGCAACGCGTCGTCGCCGCCACCCGCGGCAATCGCGGCGAGCGCGATGGCGGGTGCGGTGTTGCGACCGATCGGCTCGAGGATCAGTGCCTGTGGGGTCGCGCCGGCCTCGGCAAGCTGTTGCTCGACGAGGTTCGCGTGACGCGCATTGGCGACCACGATCGGCGCCGCAAACCGCTCGCCGAACGCGCGGCCTGCGGTCAGCTGCAGCATCGTCTCGTCTGCGGTCAGTGCGAGCATCTGCTTGGGCATCTCGGGGCGCGACATCGGCCAGAGGCGCGTGCCCGAACCGCCTGAAAGAATAACGGGAACGATCTTACGTGCGGTCATGAAGCCTCCTGCTGGCGCCGAGCTATAACGTGGCAATTTCGCACGCCAATCGCCGAATGATCGGATTGCTATGCCGTCTTCAGGCTTTTTTGGTGTTTTACTGCGAAACGTGGCGTTCAGGTGTCGGAAGCGTTTACACTGGTACGTCGGGATAGCGGACGATGATACGGCTCTTCAAGCATTACGTACCTTATGCGGTCCTCCTGCTCGGCCTTGTCGATGCGGTGTTGTTGATCGCGTCGGCGGAGATCGGCTGGATCGTCCGCGCGCATCAGATCGGCATGGAAGTCGGGCCGATCCATACCCGGATCGCGCAGTTGCTGACGTTCGCGCTCGCATTGCAGGTCTCGCTGGTCGCGGTCGGCGCGTACGGCGTCGCGTCGTTCCTGTCGCTGCGTTTTGCCGCCGCGCGGCTGGCGGTGGCGCTGTCGCTTGGCGTGATGTTCCTGTCGCTGATCTTCTTCCTCGTGCCCCCGCTCGCGCTGTGGCGATCGAACCTGCTCTACTCGACGGTAATCGCGACCCTCCTGCTCGTCACGGTGCGCGCGGTGCTCGGCAAGACGCTCGGCGGCGAAACGTTCAAGCGACGGATCGTCGTGCTCGGTGCCGGCACGCGCGCCGCGCGGATCGAGACCCTCGCTGCTCAGCCTGGCGTGAACTTCGTCGTCGCAGGCTTCGTCCTGATGGGCGAGGCGGACCCGGTCGTCCAAGGCGCGATGCCGCGCGCCGACATCCCCAATCTCGCCGCGCATATCGTCGACCAGAATGCGAGCGAGGTCGTGCTGGCGCTCGACGAACGCCGCAACGCCCTGCCGATGAAGGATCTGCTCCGCGTCCGCACCACCGGCGTGCAGGTCAGCGAGATATCGAGCTTCCTCGAACGCGAGACGGGACGCATCGACCTGAAAAGCGTCAACCCGTCCTGGCTGATCTTCTCCGACGGGTTCGCCTCCAGCCGGATGCTGTCGAGCGTCTTCAAGCGCGCGTTCGACATCGTCGCCAGCGGGCTGCTTCTGGTCGTCACGCTGCCGATCATCCTGCTCACTGCGATCGCGATCAAGCTCGAGTCGAAAGGCCCGGCCTTCTACCGCCAGCGTCGCGTCGGGCTCTACAATGAGGGGTTCGACATCTTGAAGCTGCGCTCGATGCGGCAGGATGCGGAGGTCGCGGGCAAGGCAGTCTGGGCGGCGGAGGACGATCCGCGGATCACGCGGATCGGTCGCTTCATCCGGAAGGTGCGGATCGACGAACTGCCGCAGACCTGGACCGTGCTGAAGGGCGAGATGAGCTTCGTCGGCCCACGTCCGGAACGGCCGCAGTTCGTCCAGCAGCTGGAGGAGCAACTGCCGTTCTACGCCGAGCGGCATATGGTGAAGCCGGGGATCACCGGCTGGGCGCAGATCAATTATCCGTATGGCGCGTCGATCGAGGATGCGCGCCACAAGCTCGAATACGACCTGTATTACGCGAAGAATTATTCGCCGTTCCTCGACATGCTGATCCTGTTGCAGACGCTCCGCGTGGTGTTGTGGCCGGCAGGCGCGCGGTGATTTTCGTAGCTGACCGCGCGTGATCGCGACCCTGGTCCTGTGGAGCCATGCGCTGGCCGCGTTGCTGTTCGGCGCGGTGGCGCTTGGGCAGATGCGGCGGCCGAGCGGGCATTGGCCGCATCGCGCGTTGCTGGTGGCGCTGGTCGCGACCAGCCTGTGGGCGCTCGCGGTCGCGGGGATCGGCGCGCAGGACATCGCGACTCGCGTCGCGGCGAGCGGTCGCGATGTCGCCTGGCTCGGGTTCATGCTGGCAATGGTGCGGCGCGATCGTACGGGCAACCGGGCGCTGGACGCGGTGTATCTGGTGGTGATGACGCTCGCCGGAGCGGCGGCACTGCTCGCGTTCGTGGAAATGGCCGTGGTGCATGACGAGGCGTTCGCCGCGGTCGCGTCCGCGCGCGGAATGCTCGGCATGATGGAGGCGGTAAGCGCGCTCGTCCTCACGCATCACCTGTATCAGGCCGCGCCGGCATCGCGAGGCGGCGTCCGGCTGGTAATGCTGGCGCTTGCGGCGATGTGGGGCATCGACCTGTCGGTGGCGGCCTTGGGCTATGCCTGGACGGTGGCAGCGCCGATCGCGTTCGTCGCGCGGGGCGTCGTGATGATCGGCGTCGCGGCTCTGCTCGTCGTCGGCGTGCATCGCAGTGGCGAGTGGACGCTCGCCTTGTCGCGACCGATCGCGGTGCGTGCCTTGTCGGCGATCGCGCTGGTCCTCTACGCGGGCATCACCGCGCTCGCGACCGCCATCGTTGCCAGCCTTGCCGGGCCCTTTGCGCGGGTGGCGCAGACGGCGATCGTGTTCGGCGCGACGGCGATGGTAGTGGCGCTGCTTTCGACGCCCTGGCTGCGGGCATGGGCCAAGGTGAAAGTGGCCAAGCACCTGTTTCGCCACCGCTATGACTACCGTGCCGAGTGGCAGCGCTTCACCGATACGCTGGGCCGACCCGATGCCGGTGCGGAGTCGCTCGATTGTCGCGTGGTGAAGTCGATCGCCGACCTGACCGACTCGCCCGGGGGGCTGTTGCTGGCGCCCGATGGGGCGTCGTTGGGGCCGGGCGCGACGTGGAACTGGGCGGGAGCGGTCGATGGTCCGCGTGACGAGACGTTGGCGCGCTATCTCGCGCAGGATGCCCGAATCGTCGAACTGGACCGCGTCCGCGCCGGCACTGCGCCGGGTGACGATTTGGCGAGCGTTCCGGGCTGGCTCCGCGACTGTCCCGAGGCGTGGGCGATCGTGCCGCTGGTGCACGGCGGCGCGCTGGTTGGCGCGATCGTGCTGGCGCGCCCACCGGTCGACCGGGCGCTCGACTGGGAGGATTTTGACTTGCTCCGAGTCGCGGGTCGGCAGGCGGCGAGTTACCTTGCCGAGGATCGCGCGCATGCGGCGCTGGCCGATGCGGCGCGGTTCGACGAGTTCAATCGCCGGTTCGCGTTCATCCTGCACGACATCAAGAACCTCGTCAGCCAGTTGACGCTGGTCGCCCGCAACGCAGAGCGGCACGCCGACAACCCCGATTTTCGCGTCGACATGGTCGCCACCCTCAAGGACTCGTCCGATCGCATGAACGCGCTGCTCGCCCGCCTTTCGCAGCACGGACCTGTCCGCGGCGAACCGCTTCAGCCGATCGACGTTACCGCGATCGTCGAACGAGTCGCGGCCGATCGCAACGCGCAGCACCCGATCGTCGCGCGCGGCGGTCCGGCCTGCGCACTGGGGCACGCGGCGCGGCTCGAACAGGTGCTGGGGCAGCTCGTCCAGAACGCGGTCGAGGCTAGCGCTGCGGATGCGCCTGTCCTGCTGGCGGTCGAGACCGTCGGCGAGCAGGTCGCGATCGACGTGATCGACCATGGCTGCGGCATGACGCCGGGCTTCGTCCGCGACCAGCTGTTCAAGCCGTTCGTGTCGTCCAAGCCCGCCGGCTTCGGGATCGGCGCGTTTGAGGCGCGGCAACTGGTGCACGCGATGGGCGGCACACTCGATGTCGCCAGCCGCGAGGGGGAGGGCACGCGCTTCCGCATCCTGCTGCCCGCAGTCGCGGCGCTGGAGGTGGCGGCGTGAGCAGTAACGAGCGCCCCGTCCTGCTGATCGTCGAGGACGACCTCGGCCTGCAGCGGCAATTGCGCTGGGCGTATGAGGGGTATGAGATCGTCGTCGCGAGCGATCGTTCGCAGGCGCTCGATGCGGTGCGCGCGCATGAGCCTGCGGTCGTCACGCTGGACCTCGGCCTGCCGCCCGATCCGGACGGAGTGACCGAAGGGTTTGCCACCCTGCGCGACATCCTCGCGATGAAGCCGGATACCAAGGTGATCGTCGCCTCAGGGCACGGCGCGCGCGAAAGTGCGTTGCAGGCGATCGCGGATGGCGCCTGGGACTTCTATGCCAAGCCGATCGACATCGATGCGCTCGGGATGATCGTCAGCCGTGCGTTTCATGTCCATGCGCTGGAGACCGAGAACCGCAGGCTTGCCGCGCGGATCGACGCGGGCGGGTTCGGCGGGTTGATCAGCGCTTCGCCCGAAATGGCGGTGGTCACGCGCACGCTGGAGCGGGTCGCGCCCGCCAACGTGTCAGTCATGCTGCTCGGTGCGAGCGGTACGGGCAAGGAACTGCTCGCGCGTGGGCTGCACGATGCGTCACCGCGGTCACGGGGGAATTTCGTCGCGATCAACTGCGCGGCAATCCCCGAGACGTTGCTCGAAAGCGAGCTGTTCGGTCATGAGAAGGGCGCGTTCACCGGCGCGGTGAAGACCACCGAGGGCAAGATCGAACAGGCTGCGGGCGGGACGCTGTTCCTCGACGAGATCGGCGACGTGCCGCTCGCGCTGCAGGTGAAGCTGTTGCGGTTTCTCCAGGAGCGCGTGATCGAACGCGTCGGCGGGCGGAAGGCGATCCCGGTCGATACGCGCATCGTCTGCGCGACGCACCAGAACGTCGACGCGATGGTCGCGGACGGGCGGTTCCGCGAGGATCTGTATTACCGGCTCGCGGAGATCGTCGTGCGGATACCGGCATTGGCCGCGCGGACTGGCGACGCGGTGTTGCTCGCGCGGCACTTCGTCACGCGCTATGCGCGGACGATGAACCCCGTCGTCACCGGCCTGGCCCCCGATGCGCGCGTCGCGATCGACGGCTGGGGCTGGCCCGGCAACGTCCGCGAGCTGGAGAACCGGATCAAGCGCGCGGTCATCATGGCCGATGGCAAGCTCGTCACGGCGACCGATCTCGACCTCGACGGAAAGAGCGAGGAGGCCGCCGCGCTCAACCTGCGCGCGGCTCGCGAACTCGCCGACCGGAAAGCGATCCGCCAGGCGCTGGCGCGCGCCGATGGCAATATCTCGGGCGCATCGCGGTTGCTTGGGATCAGCCGTCCGACTTTGTACGACCTCCTGAAAAGCTATGATCTCCATGCCTGAGACCGGATCCGCGGCGACGCACACGCATCGTTATCCGTTGCTGAGCCGGGGCCGGCGGCGGCGCCTGAAAATGCGCGGCGTCGTTACCGCGAGATATACACGCCTGATTGCGATTGGCGTTCTGTGTCTGCTGATCGTCGGTATCGCGATCGCCCTCGCGACTCGTCCGCCGCGGCCAGATGCGCGGCGGTCGCTGGTCGACAGCCTGACGACGCTGGCGGCGGGGAACTACAGCGCCGCCCGCACCAACGCGCAGGCCGCGATCAAAGCTGCCCCGACGTTGGGGATCGCGCATGCGGTGCTGGCGCGCGCATATCTCGAACTGGGCGACGGGCTTGCGGCGGAGGCGGAACTGGCGCGGGCGACCGACGCGGGGTTGCCCGCGGATCGCCTGCATCAGCTTCAGGCACATGCGCGATTGCTGCAGGGCGACCTCGATGACGCGATCGACGAGGCTGCGCAGGCGCAACCGCGATATGCCGGGTACGCCGCGCGAATCCAGGCACGGGCGCTGGCGTCACAAGGCAAGCCGGTGGAGGCGCAGGCGGTGCTTCGAGCGCTGCTCGAGCAGGTGCCGAACGATGGCGCCGCGTGGACGGATCTCGGCCGTATCCGGTTGACGGCGGGCGATGTCGGCGGTGCGTCGGTCGCGGCGGCGCGCGCGGTGACGCTGGCGCGGGGCGAACCTGCGGCTCTGACGCTACAGGGGGAGGTCGTTCGCAGCCGCTACGGGCTCGTTGCCGCGCTGCCGTGGTTCGAGGCGGCGTTGCAGCGCGACGCCTATTATCACCCCGCGCTGATCGAATATGCGGCGACGCTGGGTGAGGCGGGTCGGAATGCCGACATGCTGGCGGCGACGCGTCGCGCGCTGTTGGCGCGGCCGGGCAGCCCGCAGGCATTGTACCTCCAGGCGGTATTGGCCGCGCGCGCAGGACGCGTCGATCTGGCGCGCGGGCTGCTGCAGCGAACCGGTGGCGCGGTTGCCGGTTTGCCGGGGGCGATTCTGCTGTCGGGCAGTCTCGACTATGCGGAAGGCAAGTTCGAACAGGCGGCGGTCACGTGGCGACAACTGGTTGCGATCCAGCCGCTGAACGTGACGGCGCGCCGACTGCTGGGTGCGGCGCTGCTCCGGTCGGGGGATGCGCAGGCGGCGTTGGGCGTGCTGCGGCCGATCGGGCTGCGCGCCGACGCGGACGGCTATGCGCTGACGACGATCGCGCGGGCGTTCGAGGCGGCCGGGGATACGCAGACCGCCGCGCAATTCCTCGATCGTGCGGCGGGGGGACGGACTGCACCCGCTGGGATATTCGGTACGGACGATTCGGTCGGCGCATTGTTGGCCGTTGCCGATGCCGCGTCCAGCGACCCGACTTATGTGCTGGGGGTGATCCGCGGCCAGATCGCGCGTGGGGATACTGTCGGCGCAATTGCTCGGGCGCGTGCGCTGGTCACGGCGACCCCCGGCGCACCTGCCGCGCAACTGGCACTTGGGGACGCACTGGGTGTTGCCGGGCGCTATCCCGAGGCGGCCGGCGTCTATGCGCGTGCCGCGGATCTGTCGTTCGACGAACCGACGATGTTGCGTCTGGTCGATGCGCTTGGACGCGCCGGGCGCGCGCAGGACGCAGCGGATTCGCTGGCGTTGTATCTGTCGCAGAACCCGCAAAGCCTGACCGGATTGCGCCTGCTGGGCCACTGGCAGGTCGCGTCGGGGGATTGGGACAAGGCGATCGAGACGCTGGAGGGCGTACGCCGCCGGGTCGGCAATCGCGATGGTGGCGTCTTGATCGACTTGGCGCTCGCCTATGCGGGTAGCGACGACGGCGCCATTGCCGTTCGCTACGGTAACGCTGCGTACAGCCTCGCGCCGATGAACGCGGCCGCGGCGGATGCTTACGGCGTCGCCCTGGCAGCGAGCGGGAATAGTGATGGTGCGCGCCAATTGCTCGACAAGGCGGTCCGACTCGCGCCGGGCGATGCGGTGGTTGCAGGCCACCGCCGTCAGCTTGGCTGAACGCTGCTGGTCCTACCTTCGGAACCCTTGCCTCTAGGTGGGCGTGTCGTCAGAAGCCGCGCATGACCGATCCGCTGGACCGCATCGCCGCCGCACTCGAGCGACTGTCGCCACCGCCACCACCGGCTGCCGATCCGCACGCCCATCCTGCGTATGTGTGGCGTGGCGGCGTGCTCCAACCGGCGCATGGGTTTGCGCCGCTGCCGCTCGATATGCTGATCGGTGTCGATCGCCAGAAGGCCTCGCTGGTCGCCAATTTGCAACATCTCGCGGCGGGTCATGCCGCGCAGGACGTCCTGCTGTGGGGCGCCCGGGGAACCGGCAAGTCGGCGCTCGTCAAAAGTGCGGTGGCGGACGTGCAGAGTTCGGGCGGTGATATCGCGCTGGTCGAGGTGACCGAGCTTGCCGGACTGCCGACGCTGTTCGCGGCGTTGGCGCAGGTGAGGCGCGCGTTCGTCGTGTTCGTCGACGACCTCGGGTTCGACGTGCCGGCCGAGGCGCGTGCGCTACGGTCGATGCTGGAGGGTGGGGCGGAACCTCGACCTGCCAATGTGCGATTGCTGGTGACTGCCAATCGCCGACATCTGGCGCCGCGGGACATTGCCGAACAGGAAAGTGCGATCAATCCGCGTGACTCGGCGGACGATCATCTGGCGCTGTCGGATCGCTTCGGCCTGAGCCTGGGCTTCCATGCGCTGGATCAGGACGGGTATCTTGCGATCGTTGCGGCCTATGCGGCGACACATGATCTTGAGTTCGAACCGGGCGAGGCCATCGGTTGGGCTACACGTCGGGGCAGCCGCTCGGGCCGCGTCGCGTGGCAATATATCGTCGATCTAGCCGGTCGCGCTGGCAAGGCGTTGTAATCTCAAAAACGGTGGGCCGGTGCCGAAGCACCGGCCCGGCAACATCAGTTGCTGTCCGAATCGTCGTTGTTGTCGTTGACGATGGCGATAACGCCGATCGCTGCAACGCCAGCTACGATCAGGAGGGCGAAGATGCCGCCGCCGCCTGCGAGCTCGTTCTTGCCGGACGTTGCCGAGCCAACGCGTGCGTTCGCAACCGACAGGCTGGCAGGAGCAGCCGACGCTGCAACCGAGGTGGTCATCATTGCAACGGCAAGTGCGCCGCCGGTAAGGGCCTTGAGCTTCATATACATCTCCGCATTAAACAAACAGAACTGCCGCAACGCAGCAATCGCACCGTGGTTCCCGTATTGACTGAAGAGGCAAACGTCCAGCTAAATCTAGTTCAAGAAGTTCCCTCAACCATTTCTGCAAGCTCGAGCCAACGCAGCTCCGCGGCCTCCTTTTCGGCGCGGGCAGCATCCATCGCCTTCGTCAGTTTCGCGAACGTCGCATTGTCGCGCATGTAGAGGTCGGGCTTCGCCAGCTTGACCGCATCGGCTGCCATCTGCGCGTCGAGTTCCTCGATTCGCTTGGGCAGCATCTCGTAGTCGCGCTGGTCCTTGTAGGTCAGTTTCGCGCGGGGGGCGGCAGCGACGGGGGCGGTCGCCGCGACCTTCTTCGATGCGCGCTTGCCAGTGGTGGTCGACACGCGACGCTTTTCCCAATCCTCGTAGCCGCCCGCAACGACATCTACCGTGCCCGAGCCGTCGAGCCCGAGCGTGATCGTCACGGTCCGGTCGAGGAAGTCGCGATCATGGCTGACGATCAGGACGGTACCGTCGTAATCGCCGATCACCTCCTGCAACAGGTCGAGCGTCTCGAGATCGAGATCGTTGGTCGGCTCGTCGAGCACGAGCAGGTTCGACGGCTTGGCGAACTCGCGCGCCAGTAGCAAGCGGGACCGCTCGCCACCCGACAGCGATCCGATCTTCGCGTCGACCATGTTCGGATCGAACAGGAAGTCCTTCAAATAGCCGTGGATGTGCTTCCGCACGCCGAGCACGTCGATCCATTCGCCGCCGTCGACGACGACTTCGCGGACCGTCTTCTCGGGCGCCATCAGGCTGCGCTGCTGGTCGATCACGACAGCGTCGAGAGTCTGAGCCAGCTTGATCGAGCCGCTGTCGGGCTGGATCTCGCCGGTCAGCAGCTTGAGTAAGGTCGACTTGCCCGCACCGTTGCGGCCGACGATGCCGATGCGATCGCCTCGGGTGACCCGGAGCGTCAGGTCGCCGATGATCGTGCGGTCGCCGTAGACCTTGGTGACATTCTTGGCGTCGATCACGACCTTCGACTTGGTGTCGTCGCTGGCGGTCGTCAGGTTGGCCGAGCCCTGCGGCCCGATCATCGAGGCGCGTTCGGCGCGCATCTCGTGCAGCTTGGTGAGGCGGCCCTGGTTGCGCTTGCGCCGGCCGGTGACGCCGCGGAGCAGCCAATGCTCCTCCAGCTTGAGCCGCGCATCGAGCTTCTCGGCCTGGCGCTGCTCCTCGGCATAGACCTGTTCGGTCCAGGCCTCGAACCCGCCGAAGCCGATCTCGGCCCGCCGGATGGCGCCGCGATCGAGCCACAAGGTCTGCTTCGTGAGTCGGGTCAGGAAGGTGCGGTCATGGCTGATCACGACGAACGCGCCGCGGAAACGCTTGAGCCAGTCCTCGATCCATTCGATCGCGCCGATGTCGAGATGGTTGGTCGGCTCGTCGAGCAGCAGCACGTCGGGGTCCTGCGACAGCGCGCGGACGATCGCCGCGCGACGCCGCTCGCCGCCAGACGCGGAAGCCGCCTCGCGCGACAGGTCGATGCCGAGCTGGTCGGCGATCGAATCCGCCTCGTAGTTCACCGGCGCATCGTCGCCCGCCATCACGTAATCGCGCAGCGTCGCGAAGCCGCGCAGGTCGGGCTCCTGCTCGAGGATCACGACGCGGGTGCCGGGGACGATCGTCCTGCGTCCCTCGTCCGCCTGGACGCTGCCGCCGAGCAATTTGAGCAAGGTCGTCTTGCCGGCGCCGTTGCGGCCGATCAGCGCGAGCCGGTCGCGCGGTCCGATATGGATGTCGAGATTGCGAAAGAGCCATCCCGAGCCCTGGACGAGTCCGAGGCCTTCGAATGCTAAGATTGGTGCTGCCATGTTCGCGCCACGTAGGGGTGCGAAGTGATGCAGGCAAGTTACACCGCGCGGGCTTCGTGCTGTCGGCGGCCTGTCGCGATCATTCACAGGCTGTTCAATGCGGGAGGCCTATGCCACCGCCATGAAGATGCTGCTTTTCCTTGCAACCCTGGCCGCTGCGCCGTTCCTGATGGGTGCCGCGCCCATGCTGGCGG
>Ga0247809_1000070_pt1 | contig 60818 bp, 40 predicted proteins | sample UWRJL104311B1_FD_180951 | JGI IMG/M metagenome (GOLD analysis project Ga0247809, IMG submission 180951) | Plant litter microbial communities from Arlington Agricultural Research Station in Wisconsin, United States - UWRJ-L104-311B-1 | ecosystem: Environmental > Terrestrial > Plant litter >... | reverse complement strand
CAAGAGCTAAATCCACACCAAGAGAACCTGAAGAAATCGTTTCAACTTCTACAATGGCTTTATCGCCCATTTTCATTACGGTTCCTTTTCCGTAAGTTTTATCTAATTTATCAAGCGTAAGTTGTAACGCTTTTAATTTGGCATCTTTTTCTGAACTCATCTCTTTTTTTTCTTTTTCTTTCATCTAAATTTTTTCTTTTCTTTCTCTTTCAACATAAAATCAGAAAACAATAAACTCCTGATTTTTATTTATCTGGGCTTGTAATCGTGTAAAATTACTTCTTTTTTTTGAAGTAACAATCAAATAGGGCAACTTAAAAAGTAAGATTTTTAAGATATAAACAAAGCCTTTAATTCTGTGGCATCTTCGGGTTTTATTTTTCCTGCTAATAATAAACTTAATTGTTTTCTGCGTAATGCAGCATCAAAACGCTGTTTTTCAAGTTCTGTTTCGGGTTCAATTGGTGCTACTTCAACAGGTCTTCCTGTATCGTCTACGGCAACAAAAGTATAAATGGCTTCATTGGCTTTTGTTCGGAGTCCGGATTCGCGATCTTCGACCCAAACATCAATAAAAATTTCCATAGAACTTTTAAAGGATCGGGATACTTTGGCTTCTACTGTTACCACACTACCTAATGGAATCGCTCTGTTGAAAGCCACATGGTTGACAGAAGCCGTTACAGTAATTCTTCTGGAATGTCTTCTGGCAGCAATACTTGCAGCACGATCCATTCGCGCTAATAATTCGCCTCCAAAAAGATTGTTTAAAGGATTTGTTTCGCTTGGTAAAACTAAATCGGTTAAAATAGTTAGGGATTCTGAAGGGTGTTTTGCTTTCATTTTTTGAATGTAAAAATTTAAAATTGTGGTTGTTAATTCAACCAATAAACAGCTATGACAGCTGGAATAAAATAGATAACAATGGTTCTGGCACCATCGTAATCTTTGGCAAGTCTTTGTCCGAAAAGCATCATTAACAAACAGATACATGAAAATATAGCTCCATAAAAGCCAAATTCACGACCGCTATTAGTAAGTAATTGAATCGCACCAACAACGCATAAAATTCCAGAAATTAATTCCAAAATCAAAAGGTGCAGTAAAGCAAGTGGTACTTGGCTTTTTAATATTGTTTTGGCAAAATGTTCCTTAAGCCAGGTAACATTGTCTTTCCAGTAAAAAATTTTCTCATAGCCTGATTGTAAAAAAGTCAGCGCTAGAAAAATTAAAAGCAAAATTGAAGCAACATTATTCATTGAAACTATTTTTTATGAATTAAACGAGTCAGTTTTATGGATAGATCGGTTAGGATTATTTTTGCATTTCCGTTTCTTTCAATGTGATACATAGCATCTGAAAGCTCTTTGAAAATATCATGAATATTGTTTCCATTTACGAAAGGCGCAAAATTTTCGAGTTTAAACTTGTCAACCTTAGGTTCAATATAAACCAAAGCAGGTGCTTCATAATTCAATAAAAGTGCCTGACGGAACATTTCGATACAGAACTGAATAAATTTTTTCTGGCTCTCGCGGCCCAAACCGGCAATTTCTTCACTCCAGGAAATTAAATCCTGAATAGCAGCAGCGTTTCCCTTGGCTCTAAAAGCAGCACGGACCCACTTGACAAACCATTGCTCAAAAGGATATTCAGAATCATCTTCTTTTAGTAAGGAAAGTGCTTTGTTAAAATTTCCCTGAGCCTGATGAGCGATTTTTTTGGATAAATTTAAATCTATGTTTTCTTTCGATACTAAAGCTTCAGCGATTACTTTTTCCGGCAATCCATTAAAATGAATTACCTGACAACGAGAACGTATGGTTTGTATGATATCTTCTTCATTTTCAGAAATCAGAATAAAAATTGTTTTGTCTGATGGTTCTTCAAGTAGTTTTAATAGTTTGTTAGATGCTGCGATATTCATTTTATCTGCCATCCAGATGATCATAATTTTATACCCGCCTTCATATGATTTTAAAGAAAGTGATTTTAAAACTTCCTGAGCGTCTTCAACCCTTATTTCTCCTTGTTTATTTTGAACGCCTAATGTTTTATACCAGTCAAATAAGCCTCCATAAGGCATTTCCTGAATAAATGTTCTCCAATCCTGGATAAAATCTAAACTTTTTGGTTTTGTTTTTACATCTTCAGTAGTTACGGTTGGATAGATAAAATGTAAATCAGGATGCGATAGATTTTGGAATTTAAGATTGCAAGAATCATTTCCGTTTGAATTTTCATTTCCAGTATTGCCGCACAAAATATATTGTGCGTAAGCAATAGCGGTTAATAATGTACCGCTTCCCTCTGGCCCAATAAATAGTTGTGCATGTGGAATTCTTCCTGTAGAAGCACTTTTTACCAAGTGGCTTTTGATATATTCCTGACCTAAAATTTGAGAAAATAGCATGAAGCAAAGATAGAAGAAAATGATATAGTCAAAAATTTTGATAGAAATTTATTGTTTGAAAATAGTTTTAAGACAACTGAGTTTAAGGCGCATAAATGTTTTGAACAAAAATTATGATTTTTTTGTTAATACTTTTTTCTTTATTTGTGATTAATCGGTTTTTTTTTGACTATAATTTATAATATTTTGTTTTAGGAGAACTTAAAATCCGTTAAAAATCTTACAATAAACAATGGTTATTAATTAATTTGAATATTTTGTAGTGCCTGTTTTTAAAAGGACTGAAAAAGATTTTAAGTTTTTTTTAAGGTTTTTTTTGAAAAAAAAAAATATTAAAGTTGCAGATTAACTTAATTTATATATTTTTGTTTTCATCAACAACAAATTTAATTTAGAATTTATGAAAGGGAAAATTATTTTTTTAAGTGTATTTTTTTTATTGACTACAGGTGCTGTTTTTTCACAAGCTAAAAACGCTCCTAGAAGTATTATTAGTACAACGGCTCTTATCCGTAAATACCATGACCAAAAGGAGTTAAGTGGTATGCAAAAAGGTGAATTGCTGGAGTTATATATTGAGAGAATAAAAGTATTAGTTAAAACTCTCCCTTACATTGCATTGGTTACCAAACCTGGTGTAACAATGGCTGATTTAGGAATTCCGGACGATAATGATCATAAAAAAGTTTTGGATAATCAGGCAGTAGGAACATCTACATTCTTAGATACTACAGTAGATTTCCAGAGAAAAATGATGCCTTATTCTGATAAAGGAAACTTAATAGCAGCTATTTTATTTTATGAAGGAACATTAAAGTCTCTTCACGAATTCGGAATTGAATAATAAAATCTTAATTCAAAATATTTAAACCTTTTTTAAAGTTTTTACGTAAGTCAATTAGATTTCATTAAAACTTTAAAAAAGGTATAAAAAGAACTCTTTTTAAACTCAAAAATTTTTTTGAATATTGAATGAGTTAACGTTTGCATACCCAAATTTATTTTTAACCTAATACCTTTTTACCATGAAAAAAATTACTCAAATTACAAGCATAATCATTCTTTTGATTGTTACCAATGTGAGTGCTCAACAAGAAAAAGGAATCATGGGCTATAACAACTGGTTAAATAACTGGACTGAATTTAAGCCTAACAAAGTTGATTATGGAGAAGCCAACCAAATTTTGGCTGGAAACATTTCTGTAAACACCAAGTTGCTTAAAAGAAATATTTATGTTCTTCAAGGTAACGTATATGTAACAAATAACGCTGTTTTGACTATTGAGCCAGGAACATTGATTATTGGAGATTATGAAACCAAAGGAACATTGGTTGTTACTAAAGGATCTTCAATCATCGCTGATGGACTAGAAACTGACCCTATTGTATTTACTTCTAATCAAAGTATGAAAAAAGCAGGTGATTGGGGAGGTATAGTAATATTGGGTGATGCTCCAACCAATAAATTTGGAAACATAGGATCATATAATTTAGATTTGGATCCTTCACTTACTACTTATGGAGGTGATAATGTTGCCGGAAATTCAGGAATTCTAAGATTTGTTAGAATCGAATTTGCAGGAAAAAAAGTTAAAAATGTAGGGACCTTCAACGGATTAACAATTGCTGGAGTTGGTAATAAAACCATTCTTGAAAACATTATGGTGAGTTACTCAGCAGGAGATTCATTCGCTTTCTTTGGTGGTGACATCAATGCTACGAAACTTGTTTCATACAAGTCTATTAATGACGATTACAAATTTACTCAGGGAACTCAGTGCCGTTTGCACAATTCATTAGCAGTAAGATCTTCTTATTTATCAAGTAATAAAGATGGATCTCGTTGTTTGGAGGTTGCTTCTTACGAGAAAAAAAATGAAACAGATTTTACTAAAAAACAAACTTTAGTTGTTGCTTCAAATATTACTATGTTAAATGATAGCGAAAACATCAATGCTGATATTCAAAAAGGATTGGTTAAAGAAGCTATTTATATTGCAGAAAATGCATCTCTTGAAATGAAACGTAGTGTGATTTCAGGTTTTAATCCAGCAGTTTTATTAGACAGCAAAACAGAAATTAATGATGCCAATCTTAAGAAAATTAAATTCGAAGAAATGTATTTCAACTTATGTAATGGAAACATCTTCACAGAATATAATACTAATAATGAAGATTTAGAGAGCTGGTATGGAAATAGTGTATTTTTCAATGTATACGCAAAAAGTGATAATAAGGAAACTTTTATCGATATCTTTAATCCAAAAAAACCAGATTTCAGACTTCAATTAGGAAAAATCACTGCTTCAAGTGGTAATAGATAATGATTTAGATTTTTATTTCAACGTAAATTTATTAATAAAGTCCCAGACATAATTTATGTATACGTCATAGTCAGGACCAAATAAAGATCAAAACAGAATGGCCTCAAACATTAAAAAGTATTTTATTTATACAATATTTTTGGTTTCCCCTTTATCACTAAGTTTAATTGCACAAAATACAGTTGAAAAATCTAAAAATTCAGTTTTTACAACAAATGCGGATAAGCAAATTTTAGGGAACTGCAACCAAACAACGGTCATTGAGTCCGTTAATCATTTAGGTAATTCTAAACAGTTTATAGTAGGGCTATCCATCCCCAAGGGTAGCTTTACTATCGAAACTGCCGGAATTAAAAATATGATCTCAACCGTAAAAGAAAAATCATCTGATAATATCGCTGCTTACTCTGCGTTGGCAAAGGATATTATCGAAAACTACAAATACGATTTCTCTGAAACGTTTATTGATATTTTATTCTATGAAGATATAGACTTAGCCAGAATCCGTACTATATGATTCAAAAAACTACTCTTTCCCTTACTAAGTTTTTATTTTTTTCAGGGCTATTTTTCTTAACATTTAATACATCTAAAGCACAAACAATTTCTCCAAGTAAATTGGATGTTGTTAACATTTGTGCTGGTGATATAGTTGGTGGCGTACCTTTTAATGAATATTATGTCACTTTTACTTATAGTGATTTCGCAACGGATGTTGTTTTTGATGTGGAATTAAGTGATGAGAACGGAACCTTTGTAACTTCAGCTCCGATTCTTGCTACAAAATTAAATGTAAGTAACCCAACTGCTACTCAACAAACAATAAAATTTGGTATTCCTACAGGAATTAAAGGCTCTGATAATTACAGTCTTAGAATAAGAAGTAACAAGACTGTCAATAGCCAGAGGCTTAGAAATTTTGTTAATGTAACTTCTTTTGCTGTTTATTACAAAGAGTATGTAAAGTCATTTTCGATTAATAATCAAATTGCTACAGCATCATTTTGTTCAGGAGGCAGTTTGACTCTTTCTGTTGATAATCCTACTCCAAATGTACAAACTTCATCTCCTGCAAACTATTCTAATATTAAATACAAGTGGTATAAGGATGACGTAAGAATTACAGGTCAGAGCGATAAAATATTAACGGTAAATGCTCCAGGCAGCTATTATGCTGAATTAGATTATGGATTATGTTCAGATGTTAATTTTAGTTCTAATCGCGTTACCGTTACCAGTGTTTCGGGATCAGGTTCCCCAGCAACAATAAGTTCAAGTTTAGGGAATCCTTTCTGTTCTAACGGAACAGGAACAGTTTTAACTGCAACAGGTGGTGGAAACAGTTATGTATGGAAAAAGGATGGGACGGTAATTACAGGTGCTGTTACCCGTACATACAGTACTAATGAATCAGGTTTATATACTGTTGATATTAATTTTGGAGGCTGTACAGGTTCTGGAAGTATTAATCTTAGCAGTAACAGTTTTGATGCAAGTATTGATGTTGCCGACACCACAACTATTCAAGAAGGTGAAACTCTAAGTGTAAGTGTAACAGATGATGCTGCAAATCCAACTTATGTGTGGTATTTAAATGGAAATGTTATTTCAGGAGCAACAACGAATACCTATTTAGTTGCTGTTAAAGGTAATTATTCAGTGAAAATTTCTCAAGCATCGGGCTGTATATCTTCAAAGGAGTTTAGTTTTAAAGTTTTGGGTCCATCTTCGCCTACAGCAGTAATTTCAAATATTATAAAGATGGGTGGTTCTAACCCCTATTGGAATATTCCAGATATTTATAAAAATGAAAATACCAAGGTTATCATAATAAGTTCCAACGGCGAGAAAGTTTTGGATGTTGTCAATTATCAAGGTGATTGGCCACAGACATCAATTGATATTAAAAATGTAAATCCAGTATATTACTATGTCATTCAAGGCGATGCAGGTGAAAAAAAAGGATCAATAACGGTGCTAAAATAATATGAAGAAAATTTTACTATTCTTAACTTTATTTTACGGTTCATTACAATTACTCTACTCTCAGGATACAAATGAGGGTGGAGTTGTTTCGTTTTCACTACCTATCCGAAATTCTCTAAAGTTTAATAGATATCTAATTAATCCAACATTCAGTTTTGTAAGGGAACAGAATCCTACTGTTAGTTTTTATAACAAAAGACAATATGTACAGTTTGATGATGCTCCTAATACTTATCTTTTCAATTATTCAGGCCGTTTAAAAGAAAATGATGCATACGCAATAGGTCTATTTCAACAAAATTATGGATTAATGACTGTTTTTGGCGGTGTTTTCAATTTTGCACATAATATTGTTTTACAGGAGGATAGTAATTTAACTTTCGGATTAAATGTTGGCGCTTACCAAAGTGGTCTTGATAAAGGAAAAATCATTTCTGAAGATACAACTTTAAACACAGATTACCCTTCCAATACATTACTAACAGTAAATCCCGGAATTAATTATGGGACAGCTTTTCTTGATTTTGGAGTCTCTATGAATAATCTGATACTCTACAATTTTGCATCAGGAATGGTAAAAAATGATCCTGAAAGAGCAATAGTGGTGCATGGAATGTACACCGGATACATTGATAGCTATGGTTTTCTTAATGAAAGTAAATTTTCCGGAATTGTAAAGACAGAAATTAAAGAAAATAATACAATTATTTCAGGGCTTGCCATGCTTACTATTCCGCAAGGATTTTGGGCACAGGCAGGTTATAATACTTTATACGGAATATCAGCAGGTTTGGGAGTGAATATTACACCAAGCATTGCTGTAGAATATAATTACGAGCGTGGAATGGGAAATTTTGCCAATTTAGGTCCTTCCCATGAGTTTGCTATCGCTTATAAATTTAAAAACAGGAATTATTATTATGGTGATGATGAAGAAGGAGCACTTATTGATCCGACTAAGTCTAAACCGGTAATAGCCAAAAAGACAACTACTCCAATAACGAGAGTAGACGGTGCGACAAAAGCCAAACTGGCTGCTGAGGCTAAAGCGAAAGCCGATGCAGAAGCTTTACAGGCAAGATTGGCAGCAGCTGAAAAAATCAAAGCCGATGCAGAAGCGGCTAGTAAAGCAAAATTGGAAGCTGACAACAAAGCTAAGGCAGATGCTGAAGCATTGAGAATCAAGCTCGCTGCTGACAATAAAGCGAAAGCGGATGCAGAAGCTGCTGCAAAATTAAAATTATCACCGGAAGCAAAAGCGAAAGCAGATGCTGAGGCATTAAAAATTAAATTAGCTGCTGATGCAAAAGCGAAAGCAGATGCAGAAGAGGCAAAACGTAAAGCTGCAGCAAAAGCTAAATCAGAAGCGGCAGATTTACAATCTATTTTAGCTGCCGATGCTAAAGCCAAAGCTGACTCAGATGCACTTCAGGCAAGATTAGCCGCTGAAGCCAAAGCAAAAGCCGCCGCTGCCGCAAAAACTAAAGCAGCTCAGGATGCCGCAAATAAGGCAAAGCTAGCAGCTGAAGCTAAAGAAAAGGCTGCAGCTATAGCAGCAGAAAAAGAAAGATTAGCTGCCGATGCCAAAGCAAAGGCTGATGCAGAAGCAAGACAGGCGAGAATTGATGCAGAAGCAAAAGCGAAAGCCGATGCAGAAGCTTTGCAGGCAAAACTAGTTGCCGATGCTAAAGCTAAAGCTGACGCTGAGGCTTTACAGGCAAAGTTAGCAGCTGATGCCAAAGCGAAAGCCGATGCGGAAGCATTACAAGCCAAACTGGTTGCAGATGCCAAAGCCAAAGCCGATATGGAAGCTTTACAAGCAAAATTATTGGCAGATGCCAGAGTAAAAGCCGATGCTGAAGCCACAGCAAAAGCGAAAGCAGATGCAGAAGCAAAACAATTACAACAAGCTGAAGAAGCACGTCAGGCAAAATTAGCAGCTGATGCCAAAGCGAAAGCCGATGCTGAAGCCCTTAAAGCAAGATTAGCTGCAGATGCCAAAGCGAAAGCTGATGCCGAAGCGCTTCAGGCTAAATTAGCAGCCGATGCCAAAGCAAAAGCCGATGCAGAAGCACAACAAGCAAAATTAGCAGCCGATGCCAAAGCAAAAGCAGATGCAGAAGCACAAAAAGCAAAATTAGCAGCTGATGCCAAAGCGAAAGCTGATGCAGAAGTACAACAAGCAAAATTAGCAGCGGATGCCAAAGCGAAAGCTGATGCCGAAGCACAACAAGCAAAATTAGCAGCAGATGCCAAAGCGAAAGCCGATGCAGAGGCACGCCAGGCAAAATTAGCAGCGGATGCCAAAGCGAAAGCTGATGCCGAAGCACAACAAGCAAAATTAGCAGCGGATGCCAAAGCGAAAGCCGATATGGAAGCACTACAAGCTAAATTATTGGCAGATGCTAAAGTTAAAGCAGATGCTGAAGCGGCTGAAAAATTGAAAGCTGAAGAAGAAACAAGACAATTGAAATTAGCGGAAGAAGCACGTCAGGCTAAATTAGCAGCCGATGCTAAAGCGAAAGCTGATGCGGAAGAACAAGCAAGATTAGCTGCAGCTGCAAAAGATGAAACGGCAAAAGCAATGGATAATTTATCAGAATCTATTGATATATCCGGTAAAGCACAGGATGATTTACTAGCCCAGTTTAAAGCAACAGTTGCCAGTAAACAAAAAGACCTTGATGATTTAAGAGAAGAAAATGATTTAAGCGAAAAAGGAATATACAAAGAGCCTAAACCATTTAAAAGTCTTGCTGCTGAAAACAGTAAGTTAGAAGCTTTAAAATCAGAAATTGTATTAGCAAGCAGAAGACAAAATGCAGAAATTGCAAAATTGACTGACTTATATAATGAAAGACTGAAAAAAGTACCAAATAAAAACGATGCTTTAAACAAAGCATATTTAGATAAAATTAACCAGCTGAAAGCTGCTCAGATACAATCGGATAAGGATAATTCGCAAATGCTTTCTAGTTTGGAGCGTATCAAAACCGAAACTGAAATCGAGAGAAAACGAAGAATTAAAAGTGCTGCGTACGAAAATGATCAGGGTAGATATGCACAGGATGTAGCTGCTCTTAAACGTATAAAAGAAACTACGAAAGTAAGCAATACACCGCTGACACCAAGTGATTTTGATTTTGGAGAAGACCAGTCTAATATGCAGATTATTAAGAATATTAAAAATTCTGATAGTGGTTACTATTTAATCATAGCGGTTCACAGCAGTGTAGAAAAGCGTGATGAATTTTTGAAAAAAGCTGTTGCTGCAGGAAGTTCCGATGTTAATTTCTTTTACAATGTTACAACAAGTAAATATTATATCTATTACGAGAAATTTGGAGATTTATCACAGGCTCAAAAAGCATTGGAAACAAAAGGAAGTAAACCTTACAACGGCAAAATGGCAATCGTAAAAGTTGAAAATTAGAAAGCAAAATAGTATAAAATATAAGTCGGTACTTCTTAATTTTTGGAGAAGTATATAAACAAGTTTAAAGCGCTAAAATTTTATTCCCTAAATGCCCCTTTAGGGAATAGAACAAAGCTAAAAAGTAAATACCATGAAAAGACCTACTACTTTTAATTCGATGAAAATGGTTTTAGCTATCATTACAAATTTTGTAATTTTAGTTAAAAGTCAATTTGAAAAATTAGACCTTGTTTTGTGCAGTACATTACCAGCAAAAACACATTATTTAAAAACAATAAAAATCAGGAGTATTGCTATTCTTGTTTTTTTATTGTTTTTTTCTTTTAATATCACACAAGCACAGGTAGGTACGAAATTTTCACCCAGGCTTGATGATGGTAATGGTAATAAATATCTTAAGGTTCAGGGTGATGTTAAAATTATTGGAAATACAATCCTGACACCAAAGGATGAAGCTTTACCTTTTAACAAACCAGGAGATAATAATAGTCTTAATGCTGTGTATTTGAATGTTGACCCGGATGGTACAAACAATGTAAGTTCCAGTAGTGCAGATTTATTAATTAATAATGGCTGTAAAAGAATCTTATTTGCAGGATTATATTGGTCAGCTATGTATCCTAATGAAGAAAGTTATAAAACTGGTTCAACTGAACCAGGTGATTGTTTTAATTGCGGGAGTGCGCCAAGAAGTGACTGGAATCAGGTAAGATTTAAAGTGCCTGGAGGTAATTATACTACTATAACGGCAGATAAAGCTAATCCCAGAGAAGTGATTTTTAAAGGAGCAAACACTAATGATTTTAATAATGGTGTTTACGTTTGTTTCAAGGACGTTACTGACAATTTGAAAGCACTTGCAAATGCTGATGGAACTTATGTAGTTGGAAATTTAAGAGCAACAAGAGGTATCCGACGTGGCGGAGCAGCAGGAGGGTGGTCTTTAGTAGTAATTTATGAAAGTCCAACAGCTTCAAGTAAATATATTTCAGTTTTTGATGGTGCTCAAATGACGAATGTGGATGCAGGTCGTGATCAGTTATTGCAGGTAGATATTCCTATTAGTGGATTCCAGACACTACCTAGTCCGTTCCCTGTAAAAGCAAAAATAGGAGTTGCTGCATTAGATGGAGATTTTAGCAGACAAGGTGATGGTTTATTATTTGTTAATGGATTAGTACCGACTTCAACTCCAAATTCATCATTTACACCTATTTTTAATACTCTTAATCCTTTTCCAACAAGAACGACACCACCGATAGGAGTTCCGGATTTTCCAAAATCTAATTTCTTCAATGCTTCGATTACTGTTGATAATGCCCAGGTTACAACACGTAATCCTCAAAGTACAAATAATTTAGGTTTTGATATTGATTATTTGGAGATTCCAAATCCATCAAACTCTGTTATTCCAAATGGTGCAACACAAGGAACGTATCGTCTATTTACTGATACTGCTGGTGGAGATGGGTATGCCGCCTTTTTATCTACTTTTGCTGTAGATATCATTGAACCTAAAGTAACACTTACCAAAGAAGTTTTTGATTATAGTAAAGTAACGCCGCAGAATCCCAATCCTGTCAATATGGGAGGGAAAGATGTAACTTTAGGAGCTGTATTAGACTATGTGATTGGGTTTCAAAATCAGGGTAATGATAATGCTACTAATTTTACTATAACAGACATTTTACCTATTAATACTAAATTTAATTATCCTGCTGATATCATGTCTTTACCACCGGCTATGGTTATTAATGGTGTTACCTACAAAGTAACTCATACTTACAATCCGGCAACCCGAACTATTGTATTTACTATTCCAAAAGAATATGTTGAAATAAAGGATAGAAGAGAAGAAATTCGTATAAGAGTAAAGGTAGTAGAATCTTGCAGTGAAATAAGTGATGTTTGTTCGAATGTTGTTCAAAATACAGCTTTGTCTAATTATTCAGGAACTTATAATAAAGGAGTTTTTGGAGATAAAAGTTTGGCATCCTATACTAGTTGTAATATTGGTATTCCACAATCTACTAACTTTTTAGTTGATGTTGATGACTGTAAATTTGAAAAAAGTGAAATCCTGTGTGGAAACAGTATGGAAATTAAGGCCGCAAATGGCTATGATAGTTATTCATGGTCAACAAGTCCAACAGGAACCCCTGTAATAGGAACAAAACAAGCACTTACTGTTGTAAAGGAAGGTGTTTATTATGTTCGTAACACTGCTCCGGCTCCTTGTTTGTCTATTACAGAAAAAATAACAGTTGCTCTGCCACAGGGACTTCTGGAAAACCCGGTTTTGCCTTACGCAAGGTCTCCATATGTTGGTGAGATTACTGAATGTCCTGATAGTGGAAAATTGCTCCCTAACCTGTTTTTGTGCGGTGCAAGTGATTTCAGGGATATTAAAACTGGTATTTCTAGTAATGGCTCGAACATAAAATGGGAAAAATTAGTTGAAGGTAGCTGTACAGCCGTGGCCAATGTAAAATGTGCCAACGAAAGTAAAAATTGTACCTGGACCCAGGTGGGTACAGGTCCGGATTTCAGAGCCGATACAAAAGGTCAGTATCGTTTAACGATACAGCATCAAAATGACTGTTTCAATCAGTTTTATTTTAATGTTTTTAAAAATGAATTAAATCCGAGAGTAACTTACAATGATATTTATTGTAATACAAAAGGAAAAATTACAGTGAATGATGTTCCTACAGGATATGAATACAGCCTGACTAGAAATGGAACTTATACACCAATTAACACTTTTACAATAGATAATGCTGGAAACTATACAGTATTTATAAAACAAATAGGAGTTGTTTCAAACCCATGTATATTTGAAGTTTCAGTAACCATTCTGGACAGAAAGTTGGTCCCTGAAAATGTTGAAACCATTGTAACTCAACCAACATGTTTTGGAGATAAAGGAAGTATTAAAGTGAATACTTCAGGTGTAAGAGGTCAATATTATTATGAACTTTTTAAAAACGGTGCGTCTGTACAAAAAGTAGGTCCTGTTGCTGATGCGGATCATATTTTTGAGGATTTAGATGCTGGAGGATATTCCTATACAGTTACAACAGATGACGGCTGTGCATTTACTAACCATTATGTAGCAATTAATGAAGCAGCAGGTGAGATAATATCGAGTGCGGCAATTGCAAGACCTTTAACAGATTGTACTACTGGACTTATCAGAATAACATCTTCTCAGGAAAGAAATTACAGTAATTCATTTTATTACTATATTAATGAATCAACTACTTTCCAAGGTTCTAATGAAATTGAGGTTACAACTGCGGGTACCTATAAAATCAGAGTTGTTGGAAGCAATAACTGTGAAAAAACCATTACTATTGAAGTTCCTAAAACTCCAAAACCAACTTATACTATTGATCATACAAATAGCAAATGTTATGAAGACCCGGCGTCTATAACAATTAATCTGACAAGTTCTACTGCCGGTTACGTAATGGGTTACAGTATTAATGGAGGTACAAGTTATCAGACCAATCCAGTTTTTACAAATCTTTCACCAGGTACTTATGGTGTTAAAGTTAGATATAGTGTAACATATACAATTCCAAATTGGCCAGGTACTGAAACAGTAGATTGTTTTTACGATACTGAGCAGGTAATTATTACAGGACCAACTTCTTCGGTAACTGCGTCTGCAGGTGTAGCTGAATTGGCAGGATGTGGACCTTTAGAAGATGGTGAACCAACAGGGTTAATTAGATTTACAAACGTTCAGGGTGGTGTAGAACCTTATGAATATAGTTTCAATGGAGGGATAGACTGGCAACCTTCTAACGAGAAATGGGTTAAAGCTTCAGTATTACCATATGATTTACGTGTAAGAGATCTTAACAAATGTTTCTATAAAATTCCTTATAATGTTATTTTAGATCCTAAACCGGCTGATCCTGAAATAGATGATAATGTAGATACCATATACAATTGTGATGGTACAGCAACTGCTACAATCGTGGTAAATACACCAGTTTCTACCGGAGCAACTTATACTTATGAATATTATTTGAAAACAGGAACTGCTGAACCTGTAGCAAATAATCCAATAACTAGTAATGTATTTACAAATGTTCCTTCCGGTAATCACAAAGTAATTGTAAAGTATAATATTCAAACAGTTTCGACTTATAGTAATTTATTACAGGAAGATTTCGGTAGAGGTGGTTATACTACAACACCTGGCATTAGTCCTAAATACTGTTTCGAGGATGAATCAACGCCTCACCCTGCGAATTGGCCAGTGGCAACATGTGGATCTATTACTGATTATCAGATCAATGATGGTAAATATGCAGTAGCTAGTTCTATTAAAACCAATTTTGGAGGTACTTGGATTGTAGCTAAAGATCATACTACACCTGCTCATCCTTTAGGAAGATTTTTGTGTGTTAATATTGGTGAATCAGCCGGATATGGAGGTATCATATACAGTAAACCAATTAATGATGTTATTGAAAATCAGCCTGTACTTATATCATTATGGGCAGAAAATTTAATGAGGAGTACTACTGGATCCCAGTATTCTGATCCGAAATTAACGATTCAATTAGTTAGTAATTTAGACCCAACAGGCGGGGGTACTATTGTTGCAACAACTGATGTTGCAAACCCATGGATAGTTCCAAGAAATGAAAAATGGGAGTATAAAGAGTTGTCTTTAAATCCGGGAGCTTATAAAAATCTTAGTTTTGTTATCCGATCTTATAATACCGATTATAGTGGAAATGATTTACTTGTAGATGATATCTGGGTACGTCAAATACCAAAATCATGTGGAAATGAACTAGAGGTTCCGGTAGTTGTCGATTCCAATGCAGCTTTTACAGCTCCAAAACCGGATGTAACAGATTTAACCTGTTCGAATACAAATGACGGAATTATTATAATTACCGCAACTAATTTTAATACCGCAACAGGATTTTATTATTCTATTGATAACGGAGCAAATTGGAATAATTCAACAACTTCACCTGTAAATGTTGTGGGAAGAAGCGCAGGAGCCTATAAAGTAATTGTAAAAAATGATCTGGCAGGTACTTGTAGTTATTCCCATGAGGTTGATGTTAAAGCGCCAGACGGAATTTTGATAGTTCAGGTTGACAAAACACAACCAACCTGTATTACAGACGGATCGATAACAGTTACAACTGTTTCCGGTGGTACAGGAAGTTACGAATACCAATTGAGCAATGGTTCAGGAGTTGTAAAAGCATTCCAGTCAGGTAAAACTTTTAACGGTATAGAGGAAGGTACTTATCAAGTTATGGTAAGAGATGCCAATGGATGTTTATCTCCGGCATCTGCAGATATTGTAATAACTAAACCTACTGCACCAATAGCCAGTATTCAAAATACAGGTTTATGTTTTGATGGGTCAAATGCAAGTATAACCGTTACCATTTCAGGTGGAACACCACAATACAGATATAAAGTAAAAGTAGGATCAGGAGCATATGGTGCTTTAAGCCTGCCGATTACCGGAACATCATTCACATACCCTGTTACAGCAGCAGGAGAATATTCTTTTATAATTGTAGATCAAAATAATTGTGAGTCTGAACCGGAAACACAAATTATTAGTAGAAGACTTACTGCTGGGGCTACAGTTACAAAAGCACTTAGTTGTGCAGCTCCGCCAGCATCCAATGCAACTATTGAAGTTACTATTGATGGAGGAACAGCTCCTTACAATTATGTTGTTAAAAATAATGTAGGAACGATATTGTTTACAAGTGGTCCTGTAACAGGACCTAAATTTACATACGATGCTGCAAATTCAGGAAATTATACTTTTGATATAACAGACAGTAATAACTGTACAACGTCAACAAATCAAACTGTAAATCCAACAGTACCAGTAACAGCAAAAGCAACGGTAACTGATGTTACTTGTTTTAACGCAGATAACGGTAGTGTGGTTTTGGAAGGTTTGACAGGAGAAGCTCCTTTTCAATTTAATTTTAATAATGGAGGCTTTAGTACAACAGCAACCTATTCTAATTTACCAGGTTCAGTTGCAGGTATAACTTATAATTATATAGTAAGGGATAACAAAGGCTGTACCGAATCCTATACCATTACAGTTAAACAGCCAGCAGCCATAACAGCCAGTGCTTCTATCTCAACACCATATACATGTGATGGCCCGGCAACGATTACGGCTACGGCTTCTAATGGAAATGGTGCTCCTTATACGTTTACATTACTGAGAGGAGCAACTACAGTAGCTTCTAATACAACAGGAATTTTTGGAAACATAAGTGTTGCAGGATCTTACACAGTTACCGCTAGAGATAGCAAAGGGTGTAACGTTACGACATCTCCTGCATTGATCATTTCGGCACTGAATCCGCCTACCGCAATGACTATTTCGAATTCGGCACTTCAATGTCCGTCAAACAGAGTTAGTGTAACTATTGATGAAGTTAAAAATGCATCGGGAACTGTTTTAACAGGTACTTTCCAATATCAAATTACACTGCCGGCAGCTTCTGCTACAGCTTACCAGTCTAGTAATGTATTTACAAATTTAGCACCTGGAACTTATACTTTTAGGGTAAAAGATGCTAATAATTGTACAGCAACAACAGTTCATACAATTAATCCTCTTCCTGTCTTTACAGTTAGCGGAAGTGTTGTTAGTGATGTAAAATGTCTTGGCGATGTAAATGGTTCTGCAAGTTTTACGGTTTCCAATTTAGGAAATGGTGTTGCTTATACTTACAGAATTGATGGTGGAGCAGTTCAATCTGCAACATCACCTACAGCAGGAACTACATTTACAATTGCTGCACCAAATTTAGCTGCGGGTCTTCATAGTATTACGGTTACGAATACCGGAACGAATTGCCCTGTTACAGCCGATGTAACAATTGCAGCACCGACAGCTGTATTGGCATTAGATGCAACATCACTTACACATGTAACGTGTAAAGCAAATGGTACTGCTACCATTAATGCTAAAGATGGTTGGGGTACTTACTCTTATTCGGTTACTCGAACAGCACCAACTGCAGGTACAACAATTACTCAAGGCAATAAATTATTTACGAATTTAACTGCGGGTAATTATTCTTATAAAGTAACTGATTTAAAAGGCTGTGAAATATCCGGTACTTTTACAATCAATGATAAAGTTTTACCAACAGCCAGTATAGATCCTACTTCTGTATATTGTGCGGGTGGTGTAGGAGCAACTATAAAAGTATTGCCAAATACACAAACCAATTATACATACACTTTGGGAGGTACAGTACAAACTAACGGAACTTTCTCAGGATTAACGCCTGGAAAATATACCATTAGGGTTACAGATACATCAACAGGGTGTTTTATAGATTTACCGGAACAAACAATTGCACTGCCACTAACCGCAGGTACCACATTATTGGCTGATTTGGATTGTGATGTTGCACCGGCTTCACCAGATGCTTCTATTCAGGTTACTATTAATAATGGATATCCTGGCTATAGCTATAAAGTAAATATAGATACAGCTGCACCTTTTAATGGTTCAATTACTACTCTTGGCCCAGGTGTCAACACATTTACTTATGCTGCAACTACTTCGGGAACATATTATTTTGAAATTACAGACAGCAAAGGTTGTACAACTGTAGTTTCAAGAACGATAAATGCAAAAGTTTTCCCAACAGCGACAGCTACACCAACCAATCCTACTTGTTTTAATGGTAGCAATGGCTCGATAACAGTTAATGCGAGTTTAGGTTTGGCGCCATATACGTATGCAGTTTCTACGACTTCTGCTACATCAGGATTTACTGCAATGACTTCAAATATTCTTACCAATGCTGGTGCTGGAAATTATTGGTTTAGAGTTACAGATTCTAAAAAATGTCAATTTGTAGTAGCAGCAACATTAACTAATCCGTCAGCATTAACGGCTACTGCGGCTGTAACAAAACCATTAACATGTGGGGTTGCAAATGCATCTCAGGCAGCAACAATTACTGTTACAGTAGTATTACCAGGAACTCCTTACTCTGGAGTAAATCCATATAGATACAGTTATAATGGTCTTACACCAGTTACATCAAATACTTACTCTATTAATACGCCAGGTCCTGTTAGTGTTGTAGTATATGATGCAAACGGATGTTCTTATACCGTTCCTACATCTCCTGTAGTTGATGTATTAAGCCCACCATCGGCTTTAGCATTTGCCCAAGCGAATACAATTACTTGTGATAGTGCTGAACTTGATTCAGATTTAACGGTTACTGTAACGAATGGAACTGCTCCATATAGATTTGAAATTACCAGTACAGATGCTGCAGTAGCGCCTTCGCCTGCGGTTGCAATTGCTACAGGTATTACAACTCAAGCCCATACATTTGTAAACCTGATTCCAGGTACCTATTATTTTAAAATAACAGACGCTAATAATTGTACTATAACAGGGGATTATAAAATTGATGATTCTGTTCCTGTTCAGGTAACAGGTTCTCCAGTTGCTAATGTGAGCTGTAATGCCGGAACTGATGGTTCTATTAAATTTACAGTAACTAATACTGCTACAGTAGGAACAATAGTTCCTGTTTTGACCAGAGGCGGTTTGACTATAACCCCTGCACTTGCTGTTACAGGAAATGTTTATCTGTATTCAGGTCTAACCGCAGGGACTTACATCTTTACAGCGACGAATAATGTAACAAAATGTTTTGCTACTTCTACAGTTTCAATTAGTGAGCCAACAGCGATTATAAGTTTAGCGGCAACTGCTTCAAAAGTAACCGATTGTACTGTATCGCCAGCAAATACAACTATTAAAGTTACAGCTACAGGTGGTGTTTCGCCATTGCAGTATGCAGTAGTAAGATCGGGGGTTACTCCAGTTGCATCAGACTATAATTCTACAGGTATATTTGTTAAAAACACTACTGTTGATGGACTATTGTACGATGCTTACGTAATGGACAAAAATGGAAATTGTTCTCAAAATATCCCGGTATCTGTGGTTAAAGATGCAGCACCTACTATTGATCCGGTTGCTCCTCAATGTTATTCAGGAAATCCATTTACAATTACTATGGGTGGTAACGTTTTTACCGGTTCTTCTATACAATATGGTATCAACGGTGTTTATACTACTAATCCAATTAAAACCATTCCGGGTGCAGGAAGTTATAATCTTACGGTTAAAGATGATAATGGATGTATTTCACCTGTTGAGGTTTATGATGTAATTGACCAATTGACTATTAGTGCGAAATTGGATAGAAATATTACTTGTTTCACAATAGCAGATGCACAAATTACTTTATCAGCTAATGGCGGAATAGCAGGTGACTATACTTATGAATATAAAGTTGGAACCGGAGGGACATATTTGCCTGTTGTTGGTAATGTAATTAATACTTCTAGTCCTGGTGATTATTATTTTAGAGTAACTTCTGGAGAATGTTTTGCAGAAACAACTGCACCTGTTAAAGTTACGGCTAAAGTAGATCCGGAAATAACGGGTATTACCCAAACACAGTTTATAAAATGTAATGGAGATGAAACTGCCGCTATTAATATTGCGATAGATAACAGCAAAGGTCTGGCACCATTTGTATTTAATGTTAGTCGATATACAGACAATACTTATACATTATTGGCAAGAGATTACGTTACACAAACTTCAGGTTTGGCAGCAGGTTTTTATAGAATAACAGTTACAGATGCTAAAGGTTGTACTGATACCAGAAACTTTCCAATTAATGGAATAGATCCAATTGACTTTGAATTATCAAAAATTGATATTAAATGTACTAGCGGAACTTACACATTAGGATCAATAACAGTAAAAGATGTCGTTGGAGGTACTGCACCATATAAATATTTTATTTCAAATAATTATGGAGATCCAATAACACCTCCAAATCCATATCAAACTATAGCATCAGAAAATTATACTTTTATGAGTATTATTAATTTTGGAATCTACACGATTAATGTGGTTGATGCCAATGGTTGTAGTTTTAGCAGACAAATAACGATGACTTCTCCTCCAGAGGATTTAGAAGTTATAATAGATACTTCAGCTCCAAATTGTACTGACGGTACTGCTACAGTTACTGTTAAGGCATCGCCTTTAGGTAGTAATTATACCTTCGGTATTTTTGAAACGAATGTTCCTCCATTTTCATCTACTTTTTATAGTCCAAACAATGGTGGAGATTCTCATATTTTTACAGGTTTAACCCCTGGAGTACTATATACATTTGTGGTACATGATGGAGATACAGGTTGTGATTTTGTTAATACTGCGGATATTGCAATACCTGCAGCATCGACGCTTGTTCCCGTTATTACTCCTCACAATGTTACTTGTATCGGTGAAGATGATGGTTATGTAAGTTTTTCAATTACAGGTTATGATACAACAGCAACGTCTATTGATTATCAGGTTTTTGCTGCATTAAGTAATGCTGATATAAGTGGAGTTTTAACCCATATAATTGGAGATCCTACTCCTGTTAATTATCCGGCTTTACCGGCTTTACCAGCTCCTCAGGTTGGAAATTTAGTTCCAGGACAATATTATATAGTATTTACTGAAAGAGGCGGATCTAAAGATGGGTGTAAAATAGCATCTGAAATTTTCAATATACAGGAATCAGCAATTGAGTTATCGGTTACTGCTTCAGTCTTTAAAAATGAAAATTGTAATGATTTAGGTATTATAACAGCACAGGCTAAAGATGGTACTGGACCTTATGAATATTTGGTTAATACAACTAATATAACTCCTACAGCAACAACATTAGGCTGGCAAACTAGTAATACCTTTGATTTAGCTGCTAACTTACCAACGGAATCTTATTATGTATTCGCTAAAGATGCAAATGGCTGTATTAAACCAGCTACAGCAGTAACTTTAACTAAAGATTTAGAACCTGTTTTTGCTTTATCTGTTCCTGACAGATGTGCTGGTGAGGGCAATTTTTCTGTTGATGTTTCTATTACAGATACAACAATTTTAATTCCTCCAACACCTTCAATGGCGCCTTATTCAATAAGTGTAAATAACGGTGCTTTTGAGAATTTTACAGGACTTACCTATACAGCAACTGGACTTAATTCTGGAGAGCAGACTATTGTTATTCAGGATAAGAATGGATGTCCGGTTGAACAAAAAATAACTATAAACGCAACTCCTGAGGCGACTGCGGTGGTTACTAAAGTTTTAAACTGTTCTGTTATTCCAACTGCTGTTTCAGATGCTGTAATTACAGTTTCAATTTCTAAAGGAACAAGACCTTATACTTATCAGGCTTATAAAAATAATGCTCCGGTAGGCGCTCCTGTGACTTTGGCTTTAGCTGATGTTTCATTCACTTATCCAGTAATTGAGGCTGAATATGGAACTTATAAATTCCTCATTACAGATGCCAACGATTGTCCAATAGAAACAAATGATGCTATAGTGGATGAAATCATTCCAATTGACCCGGATTTCAATGCGGTTCAGCCATTATGTAATGGCGGATCTGGTACTATAGAATTATTGGCAACAGGAGGAAAAGGACCATACACTTTTAGCTTCAATGGTTCCGGAGTATTTTCAACCCAAACTGTTTATACAGTACCTGCAGGAACTTATCCTTTTATAGTAAAAGATGATTTAGGTTGCGAGGTGACAGGTTCAGCAATTTTAGGTCAGCCATCAATAGTTCAGGTTGTAGCACCAACAATAAGCCCATTGACATGTGGTCCTGGAAATATTGGCCTGGCAGCAACAGTAGATTTATCAGCAGTGGCCTCTGGAGGTACAGGAACATTCTTGTATAGTTTTAATGGTAGTGCTTTTGATACAAAAACAATATATACAGTTAATGACAATAATGCAGACCAGCTTAATATTCCTTTTGCTGTTCAGGATGAGAATGGTTGTGAGGCTTCAGGTACAATTGATATTTTCAAACTGAACCCACCAACAGATTTTGACTTTGTTCCCGGACCAGTAATTACTTGTTCAACATTATTAACGTCTGTACAAATTACAAATGTTGTAAATGCCGTTGGGCCGGTTACAACAGGGTTGACCTATCAAATTATTTCACCAGCTTCAGCAGTACTTAATGTTACAGGAGCTACTAGTGGAATTTTTACAGGATTAGCACCTGGTGATTATGTATTCCAGGTTACAGACGGAACAAATTGTGTAAAACAATTACCATACGAAATTAAAGATGTAATTAAAATTGACATTATCGAACAATCTACTACTGGTATTACTTGTTTAACAGCAACAGATGGAAAAGCCAGTTTCTTGATTTCAGGTTTTGGTACAGGTGTAGGAACATATCGTTATGAACTTGATGGAGCTCTGGTTGTAATTGCAGGGGTAAGTAATTTCTCTGCTCCAACAATTGAGTTAACAGGATTAGCATCAGGATCTCATACTATCGAAGTGTTTGATAATGAAACGGATTGTCCAAAATTGATCAATTTTGATATTGAGGCACCTGCAGCAGCCTTAACTTTAGACCCATTAGAAGTTACACCACTGGGTTGTACTATTGATGGAGCAGTAAAAGTTACAGCTAAGGGCGGATGGGGTAATTATCAATATACACTTACTCCTCCAGTTGGTCCGTCAGTGACCAATAATAACGGTGTTTTCGGAGATTTATCCGATATTACGGGTCCTTTCACAGTAAGTGTTACAGATGCAAACGGATGTACTTTAACGGATAGTTTTACTTTAACAACTCCGGTTAATCCAGTTGCGGCTATTGATTTAACATCAGATTATTGTTATGACAGTACAAATCAGTCAACACTGGTTGTAAGTGCTACATTGGGAGTTGCTCCGTATCTTTTCAGTATTGATAATGGTGTAACATTCCTTTCTAGTAATACTTTACCAACACCGGATAACAGATATACTTTTACTGACTTGTCTCCGGGCAGTTATGATATTGTAGTTCAGGATGCTTATGGATGTCAATCAACAGTACCTGTTAATACAGTTATTGAACCTCAGCTTTTTGCTACGGCAGAAAACACAAAAGATATCTTCTGTACAGGTATTATAGATGGTACAATCAGAATTTCTGCTATAGGCGGATATGGCGATTATACTTATACAGTTACTAAAGATGCAGATCCAACTTCTGCTCCAATAGCATTCCCTGTAGGATCTGACACGGCTGACTATTCAGTTTCAGCTTCAGGATCTTATGTTATTGTGGTTTCAGATGCAAGAAATTGTTCTTTCACAGTTACCAACGCAATTATCATGGTTGATCCAACTCCGGTTGTTTACACTGCAGTTCCTACTTCACCAAGTTGTGCGGGAACTCAGGGAGAATTGTCTGATGGTTCAATATTAGTGACTTTGGATCCTGCTTCTGTTGACAATCCGGATTACACTTATACAATTGTTAGAACTGTTCCAACAGGATTTACGAGTACACAAGTGAATAATGGTTTATTCACAGAATTAACTGCTGGTACTTATGAAGTGACGGTATCATCTTCAAGAGGATGTTCTACTCCTTATACAGTTGTTATTACTGATCCGGTACTTGTAGAAGCATTTGCCGCTGCATCTCCATTTAAATGTACAGGAAGTGAATTTAATCAAACGGTTGTAACCGTAACGGCAACAGGTGGTGCAGGGACTAACTTAGTTTCTGATTATACCTATAGTGAAAATGGAACTGATTGGAAAACAGACAATACTTTTACAGTAGATAATGAAACAGCTCAAACACTTACTTATTATGTAAGGGATGCGAATGGGTGTATTGATGACGTAACGATTCCAATCGCATCTTTCCCTAAATTGACTGCTCCAACTGTTACTTTTGGTCCTCTGATCGATTGTGATAATAACAAACAGGAAATCAATGTTGTTATCAATGGTGGTACAAGTATTCCAAATGGGTTTACTTATAATGTTTATAAGGATGGCGTGCTAGAAAACCCAGCGCCAATTGTAGTTGGAAATTCATTTACTTATGATGCTTTAACGGCTGGTAGTTTCTATGAATTTGAAATTATTGATAACAATACAGGGTGTAGCATAAAATCTGATGCTTACGAAGTTCCTTTATTCAATAAAGCAAAATTAACGGCTAGTGTGTTTTCAAATGTAGATTGTAATAGTAATGCTACAGGTGCAATTGAAATTAATATTGATGGCTATTCAGGTCCATACAACTATGAAATTTTCAGAGGTGGAGTTACGACAGGATTTACCGGACCAGGAAATACTGCTGTAAATCCGTTTGTACTTCCTAATGGGCTAATTGCAGGAACATATACTGTTGTGGTTACACAAACGGCGTATCCAAGTTGTGTATTAACATCTACTGATGTTGAAATTACAGAACCGCCAGTATTAGATTTGTCAGGATTAGTTGTGAATGTTGTGAATCAGAACTGTAACAATGCAGGAGCTGTGCTTACTATCGATGCTTCAACGATTGTTGGAGGTAATGTAGGACTAGGATTCACTTATGCATTTGTTCTGGCTGGTGGAACACCAGTTTACGGTCCATCTAATACGATGACATTTACAACAACACAGATAGCTCCGTTTTTTGATTCTTATGATGTTTATGTAAAAGATGCAAAAGGATGTTTTGATCATGTTACCGTAAATATTTCGCAAGATCCAATGCCAACGGTTGTTGCTAGTGTAGCAAGCCAATGTACAAATCCTGCCGGATATACGATTAATGTAGTGGGAACAGGTGTTACAACTGCATTAGCTCCGTTAGAATACAGTCTGGATGGAAATAACTTCCAAACAGGTACTTCTTTCAATGTTACTGCCCCAGGCGACTATACTGTAACTGTTCGTGATGCAAATAAATGTACAGCGACATCAAATACTGTTACAATTTTGCAGCCTTTAACATTGCGTGGAGAAAATTCTTTACTGCCAGTTTGTAATAATCCTAACGGTGAAATAACGTTATATGCTGATGGAGGAACTGTAACAAATCCAAGCAGCTATATTTATACCATAGACAATTGGACAACTAATCAGAATTCTGCTGTTTTCACAAATTTAGCTCCTGGAACCTATAATTTCAAAGTAAGGGATATTGCTACAAATTGTGAAAAAGAGACTGAGGTAATCATTTATGCTCCAACACTTGTAACCGGTATTACTTTACTGCCAACAGCAGTGACTTGTAATGGAGGTTCTAACGGAACTATCTCTGTAACTCTGGATGCTTCAAATAATAATCCGGTATATACTTACTCTTTAAGCGGAGTAGATGTTTTACTGAATCCAGTTACAAGACCGACTCAGAATGAACCGATTTTCGAAAATCTTGCTGCAGGAACGTATACTATTACAGTAACATCCGGAAGAGGGTGTCCTGAAACTGCAACAATTACAGTAATTCAGCCAGATCTTATTGTTGTAAATAACGTTACTGTTTCGCAATTTGTTTGTACATCAGGTAATACTTCTAACTTTGCAACGATTACAGTTAATCCTTTAACTGATGTAGCAGGAGGTTCAGGAACGTATAACTTCTTTGAATTCTTCAAAAATGGTAATGCCGTTCCGGTTCAAAAAGGAACTTCAAATACCTACACCGAATATGATTTTGCAGGTGGAAGCTATACGGTAAATGTATATGATAACAATGGATGTGTAGGTACTTATACAGGACCTATTACAATCGATCCATATATTAAAATAGATAAAATAAACGTTGTTAAAACAGCTGTTACCTGTACCAATCCAGAGGATATTACGGTTACTGCTGTAGATGCTTCAAATGTTGCAATAGCTGGTATTGAATATACTTTAACAGATGTTAGCGGAGTACTTACTTTCCCAACAAACACAAACGGAATTTTTATAGATGTACCGGTAGGGCAGTATATTATTACAGGATTGAGTACAGCAACAGGATGTAGCGTACAAAAAGTGCATATTATAAACGAACCAAACACATTCTTATTGAATGTTGTTAAAACAAGCGATGTAATATGTTATGGTTCTAATGAAGGTGCGGTAACAATCAATTTGATTGATACTATACCAACTCCTTCAAACGATGCCGGGCCATTTGATTATTCAGTATCATTATTAGGTGCTGTGGTAAGATCAGGAAGTCTTGCATCAGCCGGACCGTTAGATTTATCAGGTTTAATTGCAGGTGAGTATACTGTTACGGCTACTTTAACAGGTACGCCTTATTGTACAATTTATACTACATTTGTTATTTCGCAGCCGAATGCACCATTAGCTATTTCAGAAACGCACACGGCTATTACTTGTGTTACGGATAATAATGATGGAAGCATTTCAGTTACCGCAACTGGCGGATGGTCTGGAGCATATGAATATCAACTGGAAAATAGTACAGGTGTTGTTAAAATTTGGTCTCCGGTTTATGATTTCACTAATTTGACTGAAGGAAATTACACGGTACGTGTACGAGATGCTCAGGGTTGTATCAGATTTGTTAATGTGTCATTGGCAAATCCAACACCAATTCAGGTAACAGCCAGTCCGGATGTAAACCTTGTATCATGTTATGGTGATACTAGTGCAACAATCACGGTAACAAACGTAACAGGTGGTGAGGGCGTTAATTACTCTTACACACTAAATAGAATCACGCCTACTGAAGTATTATCTTCAGGACCTCAGCCTTCTCCAGTTTTCTCTGGATTAGGAGCAGGAACTTATAGTGTAACGGTTAATGATGCTTGGGGTTGTAGCGGAACTTCTGCAGTAATTACAATCAATGAGCCAACTTTAGTTACACCATTATTAGTTCAGTCTGGTAATGCTACTTGTTTAACTCAAGCAAGCTTAACCTTAAGCGCAACAGGCGGTACAGGACCGTACTCATATAGTACAGATGCTAGTTTCACTACTGTTCTTGGTACATTTACAGCAACAACGCCAGTTACATTTAACGTAGCACCGGGTAATTATGAGTATTTTGTAAAAGATGCTAATGGATGTGTTGGCTTTGTGTCAAATGGAATTAATGTTCCTCAATTGCCGGAATTGGAAATTGAATTAGATATTCCAAATCCAGTGATCAATTGTAGAGATGATGCGAGTGGTGTAATTAATGCTACTGCCAAAGGTGGTTTAGGAAATTATGTCTATACATTATTCGATGGTGCAACTGCCATTCAGGGACCAAAAGCTGATGGTAATTTTACCGGTCTGGTTGCAGGTACAAATTACACTGTAAGAGTAGATAGTGGAGATTGTCGCGAGGTTACCAATGCAATAATAATTACCCAGCCAAACGAGGCCTTGACTATCAATCCTATTGTCAATAATGTTACTTGTAATGGAAATGATGATGGTAAAATTGTAATTAATGCTACAGGTGGAACAGGACAAATCATGTACGCTATTTCTCCTAATATGAATCAGTTCTTCGACAATGGAACATTTGAGAACTTAAAACCTGGTCTATATCAGGTAATTGCTCAGGATGCTTTAGGCTGTTTCGTTCCATATGAATTTGAAATTATCCAGCCATCTTCTTTAAATGCAGTACTTATTTCTGGTAGCTTGTTGCAAGAACAATGTAAAGGTGAGAAAAACGGAGAATTCAGTATAAGAGTAAATGGTGCAACAGCTCCTTACAGTGTTAGTCTTGATGTGAAGAACGGACCATTTACACAAGGAGCAGCAGGTCAGACTGATTTTGATTTTGTGAATCTTAGCGGTGGAGCTCATATAGTGTATGTAAAAGATAGTGCAGGTTGCTTGTTCGAACTGGAGGTTCTGATGGATGCTCCGGTCGTAATTGACCCAAGAATTGCTGATACAACGTATGGTTGCGAAACTAATACGACAATAGTTTCTTTTGACTCTAGTGTGAATCTTTCAGACCTTGACTTCTCATTAGACAATTCGGGAGTAATTAATCCTGATGGACCTGTCTTTAAAGATCTTGCTCCTGGTCCACATACTATTTTAGTTAGACATACAAACGGATGTGACCAAAGAACGGAAGAATTTATAATTGAAGCATTTGAAAAACTAACCCTTAATGATATTACTGTAAGCAGCAAAGCTCCGGTTAACATAATCAGAGTTCAAGCTGCAGGAGGTAAAAAAGCTTATGAGTATAGTTTTAATAAAGAGCCATTTACATCATCTAATGAATACAGGATTTATGAAACAGGTATTTATGAAGTAACCGTTAGAGATCAAAACGGCTGTGAAGAAACTATAAATGTACCGGGTAAATTTATTGATTTCTGTATGCCAAATTACTTCACACCAAATGGTGATGGTAATGGTGACGGAATAGGACCTGATTGTGGTGCTTTAGCTTACAAAAATTTAACTTTCGATATCTTTGACAGATACGGTAGAGTTGTAGCTAAGTATCGTGTAGGTGAAAAATGGGATGGTAAATACAACGGATCGGAATTGCCAACAGGTGATTACTGGTATGTTCTTAAACTAAATGACGAGAAAGATGCAAGAGAGTTTGTTGGACATTTCACTTTATACAGATAACAAAATAATAGCCCCAATGATGTTATCTAAAAAAATTATTACAATGAAAAAATTAATAGTATCCTTAGTACTCATGGCTGTAACATCAGGTTACAGCCAGGAGTTAAACCTACCAGTATTTACACAGTATTTAGCTGATAACCCTTTTGTACTTTCACCGGCGTATGCTGGTATTGGGGATAACCTTAGAATCAGGGTTAATGGACTGACACAATGGGTCGGAATAAAAGACGCACCTCAAAATCAGTCTGCTTATGCTGATTTTAGGATATTGGACCGTTCCGGAATCGGAATCTCGGTATACAATGATAGTAATGGAAATACCAGACAAACCGGAGCCAAAGTTTCATTTGCGCATCATTTGATTTTGGATTATTATTCAAAACAATATTTGTCTTTTGGTATTTCGTATAACTATAATACTTTTCGAATATTAACTGAAAACTTCACTGGGGATGTGAATGGCGGTGGTTCAGGTTCGATCTCTCCTACGGATAACCGTTATACTTCAAACAATAACTTTGATGTCAGTGCCTTATACCGTAACAGGAATTTTTATTTGAGTTTTAATGCCAATAACGTTTTAAAGAAGAATATAAATATTGAAAGAGCAGATGAACCTGATTTGCTTTCCAATTACCAGATATACTCTGGTTATACTTTCAGAGATGGAGAAAATAGTCGTATTGAATATGAGCCTTCTGTTTTTTATCAATTTTTTGCAAGTGACCAACGCTCTACAACTGATTTTAACTTCAAATATAGACGTTATAACCGCTATGAAGATTACTACTGGATTGGCGTTTCTTACCGTTTCCTAAATGATCAGTTTCCAAAACCATTGTCTGTTGGTCCAATGGCAGGTTTTATGAAATCTAAATTCTATTTTGGATATTCTTATCAGGTCATGTTTAATGGTTTGGGTACTTACAATTCCGGTACACATGTGGTGACTATAGGATTTGATTTCCTTCAGTCAATCAGTAATTGTCCTTGTACGCAAAGTCCGGTTCACGATTAGGTAATCATTTTTATCTTAATCAAAAGAAAATTTGTTTTTTTTCATAATTTACAACGTTTTCGTTTCTATTGGTATGTTATTTTTGTTTTTTTGAAATTTAATACTTCATTAAAAGTTCTATATTTGTTATTCTTTCAAAAAAAATTAAAAAGACTATCAAATGAAAACTTTAAACGATTTCGATTTTAAAAATAAAAAAGCCATTATCCGTGTTGACTTTAATGTGCCTTTGGATGAAAATTTTACAGTAACTGATGCTACTCGTATTGAAGCTGCAAAGCCAACTATTGATTCTATTTTAAAGCAGGGCGGAAGTGTGATCTTAATGTCACATTTAGGAAGACCAAAAGGTGCTGAAGAGAAATATTCATTAAAACATATTTTAGATAAAGCTTCTGAAATTTTAGGTGTAGAAGTTCAGTTTGCAGAAGACTGCATTGGCGAAAAAGCTCAGAATGCCGCTAAAAACCTTAAAGCCGGAGAAGTATTACTGCTTGAAAACCTGCGTTTCCACGCTGAAGAAGAAGCCGGAGATGTTGATTTCGCAAAGGAATTAGCTTCACTTGGAGATATCTATGTAAACGATGCTTTCGGAACAGCGCACAGAGCACATGCTTCTACTACAATTATTGCACAATTTTTCCCAACTGAAAAATGTTTCGGAACCTTATTGGCAAAAGAAATAGAAAGTTTAAATAAAGTACTTAAAAGCAGTGAAAAACCGGTTACGGCTATTCTTGGAGGATCAAAAGTATCTTCAAAAATCACTGTTATCGAAAATATCCTGGACAAAGTAGACCATATGATTATTGGAGGAGGTATGACTTTTACTTTCATCAAAGCACAAGGTGGTAAAATTGGGGAGTCTATCTGCGAAGATGACAAACAGGAATTGGCCCTTGAGATTTTAAGACTGGCGAAAGAAAAAGGAGTTCAGGTTCACATTCCGGTGGATGTTGTGGCTGCTGATGATTTTTCAAACACAGCAAATACTAAAGTTGTTGATGTAACAGAAATTCCGGACGGATGGCAAGGTTTAGATGCAGGTCCAAAATCTTTGGAACAATTCAAAAAAGTAATTTTAGAGTCAAAAACTATTTTATGGAATGGTCCATTAGGAGTTTTTGAGATGGAAACTTTCTCTAAAGGAACTATCGCATTAGGTGATTATATTGCAGAAGCTACAAAAAATGGTGCATTTTCACTTGTAGGAGGAGGAGATTCTGTTGCAGCAGTAAAACAGTTTGGTTTTGAAGATAAAATGAGCTACGTTTCCACTGGTGGCGGGGCAATGCTGGAAATGTTAGAGGGCAAAGTTTTACCTGGAATTGCAGCGATTTTAGACTAAAATATAACAATTAACATTTTTTTTTATAATTTTTAGCCTTAAACTGCTTAAGTTTGTAAAAATAGAAATCCTGTAATTGTTTGAATTATAGAATTTTAAAAAAATGTTATATGATTATAAGAAAAATTTCCTTAGCCGCTTCAGTACTTTTTTCACTAACTGCTTTCTCGCAAGATTTCGCTAAAGCAAATACAGAAATTAGATCTGAAGTAAAGATTTCGTACTTAGATTCAGTTAAAAATACATTTGTAAAAGATGACTTAGCTACCCGCGTAGACAGTCTCTGGATGAAAGAATTAACAAGTCTCGATATTTATGATGATCTGACCAAGGATATCCAGACAATCAACAAAGATGTAACGATTGATCAGGAATTGCCAACAGAATTGCTAAAACAGCGTCTTCTGGTAATGAATCAGAAATCGCCTTTTGAAATAGAATACAATCAGGGATTAGAAAACATAATAAAGTCATTTCTTAAGAATCGTAAAAAATCGTTTTCCCGATTAATGGCTTTATCAGAATATTATTTCCCAATTTTTGAAGATGCTTTTGCCAAACAGAATGTGCCTTTAGAAATAAAATATTTAGCCGTTGTAGAATCTGCTTTAAATCCTAAAGCAGTTTCTAAAATGGGCGCTACCGGAATCTGGCAATTTATGTACGGAACTGGTAAACAATACGATCTTAAAATCGATTCCTATATTGACGAGCGCAGCGATCCTTTAAAATCTACACTTGCCGCTTCAGAATACATGACTAAAATGTTTAATGTTTTTGGTGATTGGGAACTGGTATTGGCATCTTATAATTCAGGGCCTGGAAATGTTACCAAAGCAATTCGCCGTTCAGGAGGAAAAACCAAATATTGGGACATACGTAATCATCTTCCAAAAGAAACACAAGGTTATGTTCCGGCATTCTTAGCAACCATGTACCTTTTCGAATTTCATAAAGAACATGGTATTAATCCGGAAAGAGCAGTAGTCAAAAACTTTGAAACAGATACAATTCGTATCAAAGAAAAAATGACTTTTAAGCAAATTGCTGACTTATTGGATATGCCTCAATCACAATTACAGCTTTTGAATCCGTCTTATAAGTTAAATGTAGTTCCATTTTATCAAAATGAACAGCATTTTCTTCGATTACCTAAGGATAAAGTAGCTGCTTTTGTTTCAAATGAGGAAAAAATTTATGCTTATGTAAAGCATGATTCTAACATTGTCAGAATACCTTCGCGTCTGGCACAAAAAATTACTCCGAAAACAAAAAGCATAAAATCAGCTGAACCATTAAACCTGGAATATTACACAGTTCAGAAAGGGGATAATTTGAGTTCAATTGCCAAAAAGTATGATGTCAGTGTAACCGATATCAAACAATGGAATAAACTTCAGAGTAATGCAGTGGCGTTGGGCAAATCTTTAAAAATTAAGTCCAATGAAAACACTTCTAAAGTATCAAAAGATATAAAAGCTACTCATGAGATCATCAAAAAGCCTACAGAAGAAGCTATCGCATCAGTTGATAATCAAGAAAAAAATGAGATAGAAGTAGAATACAGTGTTAAAAGTGGTGATAATCTGGGGAGCATAGCTCAAAAATTCGGCATCACATTGCAGGAACTAAAAGAATGGAATAATTTATCAACCAATAATCTGGCATTAGGAAAAACTTTAATTGTTTCTAAAAAAGAGAATACTGTTGTTGAAACTACTGCCGTTGCATCCAATTCAATTGATTCTTTCAAAAAGAAATCTCCTTCAGCAAGAACTATAGATGAAGATTACTTCGTTAAAAAAGGAGATTCATTGTACAGCATTTCAAAAAAATATCCAGGAGTGACAATTTCAGACATTAAAAAATGGAATGGAATTAAAGACGAAGATATCAAACCGGGAATGAAGCTTAAAATAAACGGATAAATTAAAAATCTTACCTAAATTTGGGTTTTATTTCATAAAATTATAAAAATGAATAAAACCCATTTTTTATACCTGTTACTTTCCTTTTTACTGGTTTCGTGCATTAAGAAAGAAGAAAGCCAATCCATCCCTAAAGAAGGTAAACCCAACACGATTTCTATTATCATAGATGATCAGTTGTGGTATGGTGAAGTAGGGGACAGCATCAGGAATAAACTGGCATCACCGGTTCTGGGACTTACCAAAGAAGAACCATTATTTACTATTAACCAATATCCGGCAAAATTGCTAGAAGGTTTTGCAACTGACAGCAGAAGTATTATTGTTGTAAAAAAAGCTGCAACGGATAAATTTGAAGTCATTAAAAACAAATCCCTGCCTTTCAATACATTTAAGATTTATGCAAAATCGGTAGACGATATTATTTGCAGTATAGAACTGAATTATGCAGAAATCATAAAAGTAATCAGGGAAACTGAAATAAAAAAAATACAAAAGGACAACAGTGAATCCTTATTGAATCCGACTGTAATAAAGAACAAATTTCATATTGATCTGCAAATCCCCAAAGGTTATGAATACATGCTGCACAAAAAGAATTTTATGTGGCTTAAAAAAGAAATAATCAGTGGAAATACCAGTCTGCTCATTTATCAAATACCCATAAAAAGGCTCACAAACAATGCAGACATTGTAGGCAATATAATCCGAATGAGGGATTCTGTTGGTTACTACATCAAAGGAAGAGAGCCCAATACTCGAATGATTACAGGTGAAGATTATGCTCCCTATTTTTCAATTACCGAATTAAATGGCATGAAAACTTATGAAACCAAAGGAACATGGGAATTAAAAAACGATTTTATGGCAGGTCCTTTTATCAATTATGCCATTATTGACGAAAGGTATAATCGGATTTTGGTTATAGAGGGATTTTGTTATTCACCGTCAAATCAGGAAAGAGACCTTATGGTTGAACTGGAAGCCATTATAAAATCGGTAAAAGTGAATAAAAGATAATTGGATTTTATTATTTTTGATATAACTAATATAAAATCAGATTATTATGAAATTTGTTTATGTAACATTATCTTTATTTACCCTGTGTTTAATTTCCTGTAAAAAGGAAGTACAAGCAGACACTAAGACAATTAATAGCGCTGATAGTATCAAAACAGAAGAGACTGCTGTAAAACCTCTTGATTCTGCAGCAGAAATGAAAGCCTGGACAGAATATGCCACTCCTGGAAATTCGCATAAAATGATGGCAGAAGAAACCGGAACGTGGAACTGTGATATGAGTTTCTGGATGGAACCAAACGGTAAAGCTGAAAAAGCAACTTCTACAGCAAATATCAAAATGATATTAGGCGGGCGTTATCAGGAAACAAATTTTAATGGAACGATGATGGGGCAGCCGTTTGAAGGCAAAAGTACATTAGGCTATAATAATGCCAGCAAGGAATATACCAGTACATTTATCGATAATATGGGTACAGGTATGATGGTTGTCACAGGAAAATATAATGAAAAAAATAGAGCTATTGAATTTAAAGGAGATATGGTGAATCCGGTAAACGGTAAAAAGACACCGTATAGGGAAGTGTATTCTATTGTTGATGCAAATACACGTAAAATAGAAATGTTCGATACCAAAAATGGACAGGAATACAAAAGCATGGAAATTGTAATGAAAAAAAAATAATACTGGTGTTATACAAAAATAGAAATCCCGATTGCAATTAGTAATCGGGATTTCTATTTTCATGAATCAGCATGTTAATATTATTTACTTTTGCAAAGATTTCTAATTAAGAAAATACAATGGAATTAAAATGGAAAATAAAGCCTTTTGAGGCTTTAACTGTAAATGAACTATATGATTTGCTTAAACTGCGAAGTCAGATCTTTGTAGTAGAGCAAAATTGCGTCTATCTTGACATTGATGGTAAAGATAAAGCGGCGTTGCATCTAATTGGAGTATATAATGATAAAATAGTAGCGTATTCCCGTTTATTTGATTCAGGAATCAGCTTTGATAATGCTTCTATTGGAAGAGTGGTAGTGGATGCTGATTACAGAGACAGAAAGTGGGGACACGATTTGATGCGTGAAGCGATAGCAGGAATAAAATCAAGTTTTGATAAAGATAAAATAACTATTGGTGCGCAATTGTACCTGAAGAAATTTTACGAAAACCATGGTTTCGTTCAAACAAGCGAAATGTATCTGGAAGATGATATTCCGCATATTGAAATGCAACGTATTTAAACGTTGCATTTCTAAATATTTTACATTTTTAGTATTGACTTATATTCAGTTTGATTATTTAATACACTGACTGCCTTTTTAATTTCAGAATTGTTTTTAAGGTAATATTGATACAAACCTTCCTGATACTGGTATCTCTTGATAAGTTCCTCTGTAATCAGGTTTTTGATTTCTTTTTGGTTTTTATCCAATAAGGTTACTTCACTTTTTTCAAGTGCATTCAATAATTGTTGATATTCAGCCGCAATTGTTTCATCAATTTTTTCATTTTTGGCTGCCGCCAGGGTGTTCCTCAAAGCCACTTCGGTTTCCGTATCAAAAGTAATTTTGTTGACTTTTAGATATTGTTTGAAAGCAGTGTAATCAGCCTCGGTAAGTGTTGGAATTTTATCGCCTAAATTCGGGTTTTTGTAATAATAGGAAGTAGCATAATCAAATATACCGTCATTTTTTAAAAGCGCAGTTGTAATCGGACTCATTTTGGTTTCTTCCAGTTCAATATCCGGCAAAACGCCTCCGCCATCATATACGGCTCTGCCTTTTCTGGTTTTAAAAGCATTGTAATTCTTTGAATCTGTTTTTTGGGCAACACCATTTTTGTCTTTATGTGCATAATCCAATGCCTGAATGCAGCGTCCGGAAGGAGTATAATAACGGGAAATGGTTACTTTCAATTGTGTTCCGTAGGTCAAATCTACCGAGCGCTGTACCAAACCTTTTCCGAAACTTCTACTGCCTAAAATCACAGCACGGTCTAAATCCTGCAAAGCACCGGATACGATTTCTGATGCAGAAGCACTTCGACCGTTAACTAAAATTGCCAACGGAATCTGAGTATCGACAGGCTCTTTAGTAGTTTTATAAGTATTGTTATGCTTTTCAATTCTTGATTTTGTCGTTACGATCACTTCATTTTTTGGAACAAATAAGTTACAAATATCGACAGCTTCATTCAGTAAACCACCCGGATTTCCTCTTAAGTCCAGTACAATTTGGGTTGCCCCGTCAGCTTTTAGTTTTTCAAGGGCTTCCTTAACTTCGCTGGAAGCTTTTCGGCTAAAATGCGCCAGAACGATATAACCTGTTTTGTCATCAATTTTTCCGTAAAAAGGAACAGATTTAATATCAACCTCATCCAGAATAATTTCCGTTGTGTATTCTTTATTCTGACGGCGATATTTTACACTTATTTTTGTGTTTTTTGTTCCTTTTAATAATTGAGAAGCATCATCCTTAAAATCAGCAATCATAACATCGCCAATCTGGATAATTTCGTCACCTGCTTTTAATCCAGCTTTGTCAGCCGGATAATTTTTATAAGGTTCCCTAACAATTAAACGGTCTTTTTTTCTTGTAATCAAAGCTCCGATTCCGGTATATTCACCAGTATTGTTGATTTTGAAATTCACAACATCCTGCTCATTAAAATAAACGGTGTAAGGATCCAGACTAACCAACATGCTTTTAATGGCTTTATCCATCAAATCGCCCGGATTGGTTTCATCAACATAATTGGTGTTGACAGCTTTGAATAATGTAGTGAAGATTTCAATTTGCTTGGCGATCTCAAAAAAATCTTCTTTGAAACTGGTTCCAATAAATAAAAAACCTGCAGCAACGGCTGGAATGACAAACTTTTTTTTAAGATAAGGATACATGATTATATTTTTTTTCTTTTAAATCTTCTTCTGATAAAATAAACAATAACAACGAATAGGATAATAAACGGCCAAAGACTTATGATTGATATTAAAAATTCGGAAAGACTAAAAAATCCTGATTTAATGGCTGTCCAGATTTTAGATCCGTATGATGTTTTGATTCCTTCTTTTTGGGCAATCGTTTTGTAAAATTCTATAGTTATCGTACTTTCAGAAACACGGCTTTCTAAATATTTTAGCTGGCCTTCTTTAGATTCAATTTCTTCACGGATAATGGAAATTTGTTTTTCAATTTCTAAAATCTCACTGATCTTAGTAGCTTTTTGAAGAATTTGAAGATATCTTTCTTCAAGTTTCTTTTTTGTTTTTAATCTTGTAGTGAGATCAATATATTGGTCCGTTACATTTTCAGAGGAAATATCCTTACGCTCAAAATAAGAAACCCCTTTTGATATGGATGCTATGAAACTATCAAAATTCTGACTTGGGACGCGTATAGAAATATTTCTGTAAATGCTGTTATTATCCTTGCCTTCAGAGTCATTTTGAACCGATCCCTTGTTTGCCTTAATCGCAGCTTGAATTTGGGTAAAAGTTTCTTCGAGATCATTGGTTTCAAATCGAAGTAATGCATTTTTGATTATTTTCTGTGGAATATTGATACTATTGTCGGATTCTGATTTTGAAGGAGCAGAAAGGTTGACCGCAGTAATTGCCTGATCGTAAACTATTTGATTTTCAGCTTGTTTATCACAACTTGAAAAGGTTAAAAAAGCAAAAAATAAAAAGAAAATATATCTCATAAAATTTCAATTTAGAGTTAAAACTACAATTTTTTTTTATCTAATTGGATAAACAAAGTTTCGTTTTGAAATTATACTTCTGTTTTGTTTTCTGAATCTGTAATTTTATTTATTTGCTGCAGGAATTTCTCAAACAACTGAACTGTTTTAGTATTGATTTCCTGATAAGATAAACGGTCTTTTGTCTGGTAAAAAAACATAATAGAATAAGACTGTTCCAGATTTTCCAAAAGCAAATGTTTGTTTAATCTGTAAGTTTCCCTCAAAACACGTTTGAAGTAATTTCGATCAACGGCTTTTTTGAAATACTTCTTAGAAACTGAAACACCAATTTTAATTTTTTCTTCCTGATTTGCTTCTTCCAAACGATACACCAGACGCAACGGATATTTTGAAACCGATTTCCCTTCAGAAAACAGTAATCCAATTGTTGTTTTGCTTTTTAAGCGTTCATTTTTGGGGTATGTGAAGTTCATTTATCCAGAAAAAAAGATGCAAATTAATGGCAAAGGTAATTTTTTTATTTCCGCTATTAATATTCGTTTGTGGGTTTTATGAAATGTAATCAGATTTTATTGTAATGCAATTAGAAAGATTGCGCTTATTTTTGTATAATAGAATTGATAAACATCAATATTATTCGTACAAAATCAGGGAGTTTTAATTGCGTTTTTTTGTTTAAGCGCCATCGTGGTTGATACTTAGATAATTTTGATACGGCTAATGATATATTTATTACTTTTGGCGTTTAATTTTTTCGAGCATGCAAAAGATAATTTCATATCCAATCTCTGTAATCTACTATTTATGTTTTGGATTTTGTCTGGCGATTTTTCATCCCATACAATGGATTTGCTTAAATTTTTTTGGTTATCAGGCACACAAAAAAAGTGTGGATTATTTAAATTTTTTTCTTTTAAGATGTACCAATCTTGTTGGAACTACGTATAAAATTAAAAACAGAGAGACAATTCCTACTGGAGTTCCGTTAATTTTTGTATCAAATCACCAAAGTATGTACGATATCGTAGCTATGATTTGGTACTTTAGACGCTTTCATTGTAAATTTGTAAGCAAGAAAGAGTTAGGGAGCGGAATTCCGAGTGTATCTTATAATTTGCGACACGGAGGTTCAGTGCTAATTGATCGTAGGGATCCTAAACAAGCGATTCCGGTTATTAAAGGTTTATCTGAATATATTGAAAAAAATACAAGATCAGCTGTGATTTTTCCGGAAGGAACACGCAGTAAAACAGGAAAACCAAAAGAATTTGCCCAAAGTGGTTTAAAAATTCTCTGCAAATATGCACCTTCTGCATATGTTGTACCGGTAAGCATCAATAATTCATGGAAAATGGTTCGTTATGGAATGTTTCCTGTTGGCTTAGGAAATCGTCTTAGTTTCACAGTACATAAAGCGATGGCTGTTAAAGATTATGATTTTGCCGAATTGATGGCATTAACCGAAAAAGCAGTGGTAGAAGGAGTAAATGAGTATAAACAGATTTAAGTTTTAGTAAAAAATTTAAATCCCAATTAAAATAAGTAATGTCTATAAAAAACATTAGATTAGAAGTGATGCAGTTTTTGGAAAAAAACGTGGATAGCTTCGTTGAACAGTATTTAATTCCTGTTGAAAAAATTTGGCAGCCTACCGATTTTTTACCTAATTCCCAAGGAGAAAACTTCTTTGAGGAAGTTAAGGAATTACGTGAAATTGCCAAAGAATTGCCATATGATTTCTGGGTAACTTTAGTAGGGGACACCATTACCGAAGAAGCATTGCCTACATACGAATCCTGGTTAATGGATGTAGAAGGAATCAATCAGGTGGAAGATGGAGGAAACGGCTGGTCGAAATGGATTCGCCAATGGACTGGAGAAGAAAACCGACACGGTGATTTACTGAATAAATACTTGTATTTGTCAGGTCGTGTGAATATGCGTGAAATCGAAATGACAACACAGCATTTAATCAACGACGGTTTTGATATTGGAACTGGATCTGACCCGTATAAAAACTTTGTTTACACCAGTTTTCAGGAATTGGCAACATATGTTTCGCACAACAGAGTGGCACAAATGGCTAAGAAGTTTGGTGATAACAAGCTGTCTAAAATGTGTAAAATGATTGCTGGTGACGAGATGCGTCATCACCATGCGTATAGTGAATTTGTAACCCGTATTTTTGCAGTGGATCCAAGCGAAATGATGTTGGCTTTTCAATACATGATGAAACAAAAAATCGTTATGCCGGCGCACTTCTTAAGAGAATCTGGTCAAAAGATCAGCACTGCTTTTGAGCAATTTTCTGATTCAGCACAGCGTATTGGAGTTTACACCGCAAGCGATTATGTGGATATCATGCAGAAATTAATGGATAAGTGGGAAATTGATAAAATGTCTGGTTTGACAGATGAAGCTGAAAAAGCACGTGATTACTTGATGAAATTGCCGGCTCGTATGGCAAGAATTTCTGAAAGAATCGTTATCCCACAAGAATCTCATATCTTTAAATGGGTAGAACCTGCAAGACTTTAGATTTCTGATTTTAGAGTAAATTTACAATTAAGCAACCAAGTTGCATTAATGATAATAATATATAAATGTTGATTGTTGAGGTTTTTTTAAAACTTTGATAATCAACATTTTTTAATAAATTGATTGATGAATAACCCAGATTTAATAAACAAAACAATTGCGTTTGTAAAAGAAAAACTAAACGATGCCGAAGGTGGACACGATTGGTTTCACATTGAAAGAGTATATAAAAATGCGCTGTTAATTGCAAAAGGCACTCATTGCGATTTGGTTGTTGTACAACTCGGAGCGTTACTTCACGATATTGCCGACAGTAAATTTCATAACGGAGATGAAACCATCGGGCCAAAAACAGCACGTTTGTTTCTGGAATCTGAGAATGTGTCAGAAGATACAATTCAGCATGTGGTAAAGATCATTGAAAACATATCCTATAAAGGTGGAAATTTCGAAAAGAAGTTCTCTTCTATAGAATTGGATATCGTTCAGGATGCTGATCGTTTAGATGCGATAGGAGCAATTGGTGTCGCAAGAGCATTCAACTATGGTGGATTTAAAAACAGAGCTTTATATAATCCTGAAATTGCGCCAATAACCAATATGACAAAAGAAGAATACAAAAAGAACAATGCGCCAACGATAAATCATTTCTACGAAAAGCTGTTGCTCCTAAAAGATAAAATGAATACCGAAACCGGAAAACAAATCGCTGCTGAAAGACATCGTTTTATGGAAACATTTTTAGCTCAGTTTTATGCGGAATGGGAAGGAGTGAAGTAAATTTTTATTCCACAGAGTTTCGCTAAATAAACACAAAGCTTCACAAAGAAATTTAAATCTCTGTGAAGCTTTGTGTTTTTTCTTTGTGTATCTCTGTGAAATTGCTTTAAAGCCTTAAAACCTTACTCTAAGAACACCCACAATTTCCATCACCACAATCCTTTTTCTTTTTAGATTTAAAAAAATACTTTTTAATCAAAAAACCGATGGCAATAAAGAGTATGACAAAGGCAATAATTTCTTGTATCATGGCCGTTTATTTTAAAAGTTGATAAGCCAAAAGTGCTACCAAATAAGCCAGTCCGCTCATTAAAACCAGTTGCATTACAGGCCATTTCCAGGAGTTCGTTTCTTTTTTGGTAATCGCCAATGTACTGGCACACTGAAGGGCAAAAGCATAAAAAAGTAACAGGGAAATGCCAGATGCAAAATTGAAAATCTTCTCACCTGTTTCAGGATTTACTTCTGCCTGCATTTTACTTTTTATCGTGGCTTCGTTGTCGCTGTTTCCAACGCTGTAAATGGTGGCCAATGTTCCAACAAAAACCTCACGCGCGGCAAATGAACTGATAATGGCAATTCCTATTTTCCAGTCGTAACCTAAAGGATGAATGGCCGGTTCAATGGCTTTACCCATAATTCCAATATAGGAATTTTCTATTTTTTGTGAAGCTACTGCGTTTTCAAATTCTGCTTCATTTAAAGGCTTTTCAATATTTCTTTCAGTCACAATGGCTTCAGCTTCGTTAAAATCTTTTCCGGGGCCGTAGGATGCCAAAAACCATAAAATTACGGATATCGCCAGAATGATTTTACCGGCTCCCATTACAAACGCTTTGGTTTTCTCTACAACATTAATGGCAACGTTTTTAAAAAGCGGTAATTTATAACCGGGCATTTCCACAACAAAATAGGTTTTGCTTTCTAACTTCAAAACCTTATTTAAAACATAAGCCGAAACAATTGCCGCTCCAAATCCTAATAAATACAGCAACATTAATGAAAGTCCCTGCATGTTTAAAATTCCTAAAACACGTTCATTCGGAATGACCAAAGCAATAATAATGGCATAAACCGGAAGCCTTGCAGAGCAGGTTGTAAACGGCGTTACTAAAATGGTAATTAAACGTTCTTTCCAGTTTTCGATATTTCGGGTTGCCATGATTGCCGGAATCGCACAGGCAGTTCCTGAAATCAAGGGTACAACGCTTTTTCCGGAAAGCCCAAATTTCCGCATGATTTTATCCATTAGAAAAACGACGCGGCTCATGTATCCGCTTTCTTCCAAAATGGAAATAAAAAGGAACAGAAAAGCAATTTGTGGAATGAAAATCAGAATCCCGCCAATTCCAGGAATAATTCCCTGTGAAAGCAAATCGGTTAAAATACCGCTTGGCAATTCTTCGGCAGCCCAGCTGCTTAGTGAGGCAAAACTGCTGTCAATAAAATCCATCGGAATGGTGGACCAACTGAAAATCGACTGGAAAATCACAAATAAAATTCCAAGGAAAATAGCATATCCCCAAAATTTATGGGTCAATACGCGATCCAGTTTTGCTCTGTAATCTTTGGCCATCGAAGCATCTACCTGCAAACCTTCTTTTAAGACATCATTGATAAACTGATATCTTTTGATAGTCTCTTTTTGCTGCAAGCGTTTTAATTCTGAATGGGATTTCGTAAAGGTATTTCGAATTTCATTTCGGTCCAAATTTGAAAAGTTGACATCCTGCGTAATGACCAGCCACAATTTATATAATAGCTGATTTGGAAAAGCATGCTGTAATTTTTCAAAATATTCAGCGTCAATAACTGATGAATTTAAACAAGCTTCGTGCGGAATCGTCTTATAGGAAACAATTAATTCTTTTAGTTCTTCAATTCCCAATCCTTTTCGGGAACTTACCAAAGCAATTTTGGTTTTCAGCTTTTCTTCCAAATAAGGAATATTCAATGTAATTCCCTTGCTTTCCATACGATCAGACATATTAATGACTAAAATCGTAGGAATTTCAAGGTCTTTTATTTGCGTGTATATCAGTAAGTTTCGTTTCAGATTTTCAACATCTGTAACCACCACTGCAACATCCGGATATAATTTATCGTTTTTGTTCAGCAAAAGTTCAATTACCACACTTTCGTCCATCGAACTGGCATTCAGACTATATGTTCCCGGTAAATCCAGAATATTTGCTTTGATGTTTTGAGGCAGTTTACAAAATCCGATTTTCTTCTCAACCGTAATTCCGGGATAATTTCCAACTTGTTGATTTAAACCTGTAAGCTGATTAAAAACAGAGGTTTTCCCGGTATTTGGATTTCCGATAAGGGCGACATTGATATTCTGGATGCTCATTATGAATTGGTTTTGATAAGTTCAACTTCAATTTCGCGAGCCGTTTCAACACGAATGGCAACATGCGAGCCATTAATATCTAAATATAAAGGGTCTCCAAAAGGAGCAACTTGCAGTAGTTCAACTAAATTGCCCGGCAAACACCCCATTTCAAGTAATTTTAAAGGAATCAAATCGATATCAAAATCTTTGATAATGGCTTTCTCGCCTTTTTTCAGGGTGTGGATAGTATTTTGCAAGCTTATTTAGATTGAGTTTAGATTGCAAAAATAGACAATAATTCTTTATTTCTAGGCAATAATCCCTTTTGAATATGCTAAATGTTTCTAAAAACAAGGGATTTTATTCTTTTGATAAAAAATCAATGTCCTCTAAAAGACGTTTAATTTCTTCTTTGTCAGTTCCGTCATAAAAGCCGCGAACACGTCGCTTTTGGTCTACCAAAACAAAATTCTCGGTATGCACCATATCATATAACTGATCAGGTCTTCCCAATTTTACTGCCAAATATGATTTTCTGGCCATGGTATAAATTTCTTTTTTATCTCCGGTCACCAAATTCCATTTACTGTCGACTACACCATGTTTTATAGCATATGCTTTTAAAACCGGAATGCTGTCAACCTCTGGAAAAACAGTATGCGAAAGCAGCATTACTTTTGGATTATTCAGTACAGCTTTTTGAACATCAGCCAGATTGGTAGTCATTTTGGGACAGATTGATCCACAAGTAGTAAAGAAAAAATCGGCCACGTAAATCTTTCCTTCATAATCTTTTTGTGTAATGGTATCTCCATTTTGGTTCACAAATGAAAAATCAGCAATCGTATGGTATTTGCTTTTGTACTGAACCGTGCTGTCAACTAATTCCGGATTTACATCAGCCGGATTATAAATAGCTAAAACTTTCTGAGGTTTTAAAGCAGAGTAAAATAAAGATATAGTAATAGCCGAAAATACAATTAAGACAATAAAAAACTTTCGGTATTTATAGAGAAGCGCTTTCATAAAAATAATTTGGATGCAAAAATACGAAAAGGACTTTTTTAAAACTTTAAATACTCATGATTTTAATGAAATTATAAGATACTATTAATAGGCGCTATTTAGTAAAGTTAAAAATATCATCTTTTATCTCTTTTAATCTAAAAATTTAACATAGCTTTCTAAATAATAACAATAAGTTTGTATATACTCTATAATGATAAATAAAAATGAAAAAAGTGCTTACTAAACCTACTTTTTATGCTTTTTCTGCAATGCTAACATTTGTTGCAGTAGGAGCTCAAAACACTCCCCCAAAGGAGCCGGGAATTAATATTTCTTATATGAAAAAAGAAATTAGTCCCAGAGAAGATTTCTTCCGTTACGTAAATGGAACCTGGCTTGACAAGACTGAAATTCCGAGTGATCGAAATTCATGGGGAAGTTTTAACGAATTGCGTCAGAAAACTGACAATGATGCTTTGGCTATTTTAAAAGAAGCTTCCAAAGATCCCAAGTATAAATCAAATACAGATCAGGGTAAAGCAATTGCTTTATTCAATACGATCCTGGATACTGTGGGAAGAAATAAAAGAGGAATTGCTCCGCTTCAGCCTTATCTGAAGAAAATAGATGCGATTAAAAATGTAGCCGATTTACAAAAATTCCTTATCGAAATGCAGCCTCAGGGAGGTGCCGGTTTCTTTAGTGTGTATGTTGGGGCTGATGCTAAAAACAGTAATAAAAATTCTGTAAATCTGAGTCCTGGAAGTTTAGGATTATCTGATAAAGATTATTACAATGCGGATGACAAAGATTCTAAAGAAAAACGTGAGAAATATGAAGTTCACGTTGCCAGAATGTTGCAATTTATTGGCGAATCACCTGCAAAGGCTAAAGAAAGTGCCAAACAAATTTTAGCATTAGAAGTTGAAATGTCAGCTCCAAGACTGGATCGTGTTGAAAGAAGAGACCGCAGAAAACAATACAATCCAACAGCTGTTGCTGATTTAAAAAAGACTACACCTTCCATCCAATGGGATAAATATTTTGCCGGAATCGGAATGGCAAAATTGGATACTGTAAATGTTGCACAGCCACGTTATATGGAAGCGCTTGAAAAAACTTTCACGGCTAAGAAAGTGGAAGCCTGGAAAGAATACTTAAAATGGTCAGCGCTAAACAGAGCATCTTCAACTTTGAGTACGGATATTGAAAATGCAAATTTTGATTTCTACGGAAAAACATTAACTGGAGCATTAAAACAGCGTCCACGTGAAGAAATGGCTTTGCAGGTAATTAACGGAGCAACCGGAGAAGCTTTAGGAAAGCTGTATGTAGAGAAATTATTTCCTGCTGAAGCAAAAGAAAAAGCGAAAAACATGATTGCTAATGTAATGCTGGCGTATCAAAACAGAATCAATGCATTGCCATGGATGTCAGCAGAAACTAAGACAAAAGCTGTTGAAAAATTAAACAAACTGACGGTTAAGATTGGTTATCCGGATAAATGGAAAGATTATTCGGCATTAGAGCTTAAAAATGTTGCCGAAGGCGGAACTTATTTTGATAATATGAAAAACATATCAAAATGGTCTTACGCAGAAAATCTTGCCGATCTAGGAAAACCAGTTGATAAGACAGAATGGGGAATGTCACCTCAAACGGTAAATGCATATTTCAACCCTTCTTATAACGAGATTGTTTTTCCGGCAGCGATTTTACAGCCGCCTTTCTACAACTATCAAGCTGATGAAGCGGTTAATTATGGTGGGATAGGAGCAGTTATCGGACACGAGATTTCACATGGTTTTGATGATTCAGGTGCCCGTTACAATGCAGATGGAAATCTTGTAGACTGGTGGACTGCTGATGATTTAAAACAATTTACGGCTCTTGGAGGTGATCTTGCAGCTCAATACAGTGCTTTGGAGCCTTTGCCTGGAATTCACGTTGATGGTAAATTTACCTTGGGTGAAAATATTGGTGACTTAGGCGGAATCAATGCTGCGTATGACGGATTGCAATTGTATTTGAAATCCAATCCACACCCTGGGTTAATTGATGGTTTTACGCCAGAACAGCGTTTCTTTATTTCATGGGCTACCGTTTGGAGAACTAAATCAAGAGATGAGGCGATAAAAAGTCAGGTAAAAACAGATCCGCATTCACCTGGAATGTACAGAGCGTATGTACCAATTCAGAATGTTGATGCTTTTTACGAGGCTTTCGGAATCAAAAAAGGAGATGCCATGTATGTTGAACCTGAAAAAAGGGTTAAAATCTGGTAATTAAATAATACAAAAACGGCGCTAATTTAGCGCCGTTTTTATTTCTTATTTGATTGTAATAAATATATCAACCTCAGCATTTTCAGGATTTTGGGCATTTTCTCCATAAATTTCAAAATCAGAAGTGAAAGTTCTCTTCAAATCTGAATTCCAAATTTTGATCCATTCATTAATTACGATTCCTTCAGCTAAGTTTCCTTTTGCTGTAAATTTCTCATAATTAATTCCTTCAATTGTTTTACCGGTCATTCCTTCAGGAACTAAATCTAAATTAGAGACAATTGCACCTAAAATTGTTGTGTAGGGTTTAGTGTGATCCTTTTCATAATCCGTATACACACAAACAATGTCATTTGATACTTTATTGGGAATTTTACTAAGAATTTCTTCGGATAATAACCTATTCCAAATCGCTGGAATGTCTTTTGCCGATTGCTCGTTTTCGTTAGTTGTTCTTACCGAAATACCAATTATACTGAAATTTTGAATATTCATCTTTGCTGATTTGTTGTTAAGCAGCAAATTTACAGGATACATTGACAACAGTATGTCAGCAGTAAGAAAGAATATGATTTATTTCAAATGACTGTAAATATAAGTTTCAATAGCTTTTAATTCTTCATCAGTCATAGCCTGAGTCACAGGAAAATTCGTTTTCATAACGGCAAACTGGCTAGGATCTACAATTGGTTCACCGTTTCCTTTCAAAAAAGTAACCATATCTGCATTTTTATCTTTGTAGATTTTGGCGATTTCCTGAATACTTGGTCCAATTACTTTTTGATCCACCTGATGGCAGGATATACAATTTCCTTTACCTTCAAAAATTTCTTTACCTAAAGCTTCAGGTGTTTTAATTTTTGCAGATTCTCCTTCTGAATATTCCGTTTTGTTTTCAGTTGGTTTTCCAAATGGCTCCTGACTTTCCTTTTTACAAGATGCAAAAACCAAAACTGCTGATAAGAATAGTATTTTTTTCATTTTATTTATTTAAAATTATAGCCGCTTCCTTGGCAAAATAAGTAGAGATAATACTGGCACCTGCACGCTTAATGCAATAAAGTTGCTCTATCATAATTTTATCGTGATCGAGCCAGCCTTTTTCTGCTGCGGCCTTTACCATAGCGTATTCACCAGATACCTGATAAACGGCAACCGGCACATGAACGGCATTTTTTACCTCCCGAACAATATCCAAATAAGCCATTCCAGGTTTTACCATAACAATATCTGCGCCTTCTTCAACATCTAATAATGCTTCACGAATTCCTTCAATTCTGTTAGCATAATCCATTTGATAGGTCTTTTTATCTTTTGGGATATTCTGCGAATCTACAGGTGCAGAATCTAGTGCATCACGAAAAGGACCATAAAATGCAGAAGCATATTTGGCGCTGTAACTCATAATTCCCACATTATGGTGTCCGTTCTCTTCTAAAGCTTTTCTAATGGCCAAAACACGTCCGTCCATCATATCGCTTGGTGCCACAAAATCAGCTCCGGCTTCAGCATGGCTTAAGCTCATTCGGGTTAAGGCATCAACAGTTGCATCATTGATCAATTGACCATTTTCGATAATTCCGTCATGACCATAAATCGAATACGGATCCAAAGCTACATCCGGCATCACAATCATTTCCGGAACAGCATCTTTGATAGCACGAATAGTTTGCTGCATCAATCCGTCTTTGTTCCAGGCTTCAACACCTTTATTGTCTTTAAGATTGTCACTTACTTTAACATAAATATTCACCGCTTTGATTCCTAAATTCCAGGCTTCTTTTACTTCTTTTATCGTATTGTCCAGTGAATGGCGATAAATTCCGGGCATGGATGGAATGGCAACTTTGACATCTTTTCCTTCTGCCACAAACATCGGAAGCATAAAATCATTCGGACTTAAAGTAGTTTCACGAACTAAGGAACGAATGGATTCGTTTGTTCGTAAACGGCGGTTTCTTTGTAGTGGGAACATAATAGTTTTTTATAAGTTTTTAAAACAAATATTCACTTGCAAAAGTGAGTGTATCTATTTTAAATGAAATTAAAATAAGTGCCGCAAAGTTAAAGAAAAATCAACTAAATAAAGAGATTTCAAAGGGTTAGAATTCGTTAATATTATCTAAATTCGTAACACTTTTTCGATTTCATATTAAGAATCTTCTTATGTAATGCTGTTTCAAAATTTTAAATTTAAATTTGCCTTATGAAGAAATTATTTGCCTTATGCTGCTGTTTGCTTTTAACGAGTTGTTTTGAAATAACAGAAAGAATCAAACACCATGATGACCAGAGTGGTGAATATACGCTAATGGTCGATTTCTCAAAATCCTGGCTCAAAACCAAATCGGCTATCTGGCTGGAAGAAGTTGATGGTGTAAAAATTCCGAACGAGCAGGAAATTATTCAGAAGCTGAATGATTTTAAAGCAAAAGTTTCTAAAATTGAAGGGATTTCTAATGTATCTACTAAAACAGATTTTGATAAATATATCTTCATTATCAAACTGGATTATAAAAATCTAAAAGCTTTGAATGAGGTAGTTAATACTTTAAATAAGCAAAAAAATCAGATACATTTTACTGGTGATTCCAAGAGTTTTGAAAGAGTGGCATCCTATCCGATTCCTGAAAACCTGCTGAAAGATGACAAGAAAAAAGAAGATCTGGAAAAAGCCAGTATAATAGCTATTTATACTTTTGATAGGGATATAGCAACCACCACCAATCCAACCAGTAAAATCTCGAAAAATAAAAAAACGGTTTTCCTGAAACAAAGTATGTACAGCGTGCTTAAAAAATCGTCACTTATGAATAATGAGATTCAATTAACTAATTGATTATAAGCTTTTAATAAAAATAATAACAAACATATTTACATGAAACATTTTTTTACTTTTTTAATTCTATTGACCTGCAGTCTTGCGTATAATCAGACCCTCTTAAACAAACATGATTATTTTGTTCAGTATAACGGCAGTCAGCTTTCTAAAAAAATCAATTTTGCTGATGTCCTGAACCATGCGGTTTTGAAAAACTACAAGGAGAATATGGATGTTCAGGAATTTGCCAATCTTTTTAAATTAGATCAGAAAGTGACTGTTCATGGAAATTTCTCTGATAGTATTCCGTATTATCAGGTTACTATTCCGATAAAAAATAAAGAGGATGTTAAGGCATTTTTAGTTAAGATGAATAACGGGAAAAATGACTCCCTTAATAAATTCTCTATTGAAGATTTTGGAAGCTTTTCTCTATTTAATTCAAGTGATAAAAAGATGACTGCTGCCTGGAATGATAATCATTTGGTGATTTTAGGGCTCACAAAAAGCTTTGCTTATAATAATTATAAACCTTTGGCAGTAGACACAATTGCAGCAACACATTATTCTGAAGAGATTGTCATTGAAACAGCTGCTGAGACAGTTGATGCAGCAGCAACATTGGCTGATGAAGCAGTTGTAGCTACTACATACACGGATACTTATGATGCCAACTATGATTATGAAAGAACAGCATTTGACAGCATTCAAAACATTCAACAGAATAAATTTATCAAATTGCTTTTTGAAAATGGTTTTACCGCTCCTTCATCCGATAAAATAAATAATAATGCCGATGTTTCTTCCTGGATTAATTACGGATCTGCAATGTCAAGTTTTAATACAGCTTATATGGCTTTGACACAGCTGATGAGTTATGATAAGTTTTTTCCTGCGCAGAAAAAAATGGCTGAATTTATGAAAGGAATCAATCTCGACTTTTTCTTTGATAATGATAATGCCCGTATCGAGGAAACCATCGAATATTCTAAACCAATCGCTGACATTGTTAGTTTGATCAATACGCGTAAAATCAATAAGAATATTTTCAATTATTTTCCTTCCGAAAAACCTTTGGGATATATGACTTATCATATCAATACCAAAGAAATGCTGAAACATTTTCCGACAATGATGAATGAGATTTTCAGCACAACGGTTCTGTTTAAAGAAGATGTGAGCATAGCAACCGATCTAATTTCCACAATTATTGATGAAGAAGCTACAGCAACGCTTTTTGATGGTGATTTAAGCTTGTTTTTATATGATGTCAAGGAAAACGAGGTGATATTGAAAACTTTTGAATATGATGAAAATTATGAACAGATAGAAGTTGAGAAAACAGTGAAAAAATCACTTCCGGTTTTCTCGATGATTTTTACTTCCACGCATCCTAATTTTGCTGATAAATTAATTCAGTTGGGTGTTCGTAAAAAAGTATTGATTCAAAAAGAAAACTATTACGAAATTATCGGAACGCAGGAATACGGGAATGTTTTTATTTTTAAAGATAAAAATGTAGTGGTTTTAGGAAATAGTATCGACTATCTTTTTCCAAAGAACGATTCTTTCTCCAAAGAAATCAAAAAGGACCTGAAAAAGAATTACTTCTCTGCAAAAGCGAATATCGCTAAAATTGTGACGGCTTATAACAAATCGGGTGAAGCGAAAACATCAGAAATTAAAACCCTGAACCGATTGTCTGAGCAGTTTAGTGATATTACCATTTCTTCCGCTAAGAAACTAATGGATAATAAATTGAAGGTAGAAATGAAACTGAATTCATCCAAACCGGATAAAAATATTATTTTACAAACCTTGGACTTGGTACAGGAACTGGGTAAATAAGATAAAATCTAAAAATAAAAAAAATCCCGAAGGTTTAGCTTTCGGGAATTTTTTTTGGTGTAGAAATCAATTATTATGTAATCGAAGATTCGTAAATCTCTTTAATTGTTTCGCTAAGTGTTCTATTAAACTCATCATCAGCCTGACCAAAGCTCAGTCCTTCAGACAAGGCTCTGGAGAAACTGGCAATCAATCCGTGGTTCTGTTCCAGTTTTTGATTGGCTTCTTCTCTGGAATATCCGCCCGACAATGCTACAACACGAACAACATGCGGATCAGATATTAATTCTTTGTAAAAATTATTCACTGTGGGAATAGACAATTTCAACATTACTTTAACCTCTGAATCTAATGCATTCAGTTGTTTGATGATTTCTTCCTTAAGAATTTCTTCTGATTTTTCTTTGTCGGTACTGTAGATATCAACCTCAGGTTCAATAATCGGAATAAGGCCTTTTTTAAAGATTTGCAATCCGACTTCAAATTGCTGCTTTACTATTTCGCGAATTCCTGTTGCGTTGGCTTCTTTAATTACGGAACGCATCTTAGTTCCAAAAACGTTTCGTTCTGCAGCCCTTGTCAGCAATTCATCTAAATTAGAAATAGGCTTCATCAGCTGAACACCATTTGCAGGATCGGCAAGTCCTTTGTCCACTTTTAAAAACGGAACTATTTTTTTCTTTTCCCATAAATAATCGGCAGTCCATTCTCCGTCAATTTTACGATCCATGGTGTTTTCAAACAAAATAGCGCCGAGAATATATTGGCTGTCAAATGCATTGCTCTTAATAATTCGGGTTCTCATTTCATGTACAAGTGTGTACATTTCTTCATCATTACTAAAACTGCTTTCCTGAACGCCATAAAGCGATAATGCTTTTGGCGTACTTCCGCCACTTTGGTCCAATGCAGCGATAAAACCTTTTCCGGTCTGCATTCGATTTAATTGTTCTTTATTTATATGTGCCATAATAATTAAATTTGGTTTGAATAATCCTTGTTAATTTAAGCATTTTGGACAACTTATTGATTATGAGCTTGAGATTTCTTAAAGTCCGATTTTGTCATTGACCTTATCATAAACTTCTTTTACTTTTTTTGGCGGATCAAATCGATAGCCTATAGAAAATTTTAAAGTAACAATATGATCGTCGAGTCGTGGATCAACATTTTCATCCTGAGCAAAACTTACTGAATTAAGACTTGCAAAAGCAAAGAAACGATCTTTGTTGTAAGCCAGTTTTAAATTAAGGTCGGCCTCATACAAAGCTGAGGTATCTCCGTCCATACTATTAATTCCGGCACCCACAGCGATTCCGGCTCCAATCAAAACCCGGTCACTGATTACAAAATTATAGAAGTAGGAAGGAGCTAAAGTAAATACATACATGTCTCCGGGAGAGGAATCAGGAGTATTTAAGTCCAAATTGGTGTAATAAAATGAAAAACTCGGAATAAAACTTCCCGAACTCTTAATCTGCCATTCGTTTTGACTGACCAATGTTTTAAAAGAAAATTTATCATTGAAAATATAGGATGTTGATCCGCCAATTTTCGTAGTACGCATATCAGGCAGTTGTGCAGTTATATTGTCCTCACTGATATAAAATCCTTTTTGGTTAATGAAAGTAAAGGACTGCATCCATTTTTTATAATAAAAACGGATATTGAAATTAAAATTTTTGGAATTTGAATCGCCTTTATTGCCACTAAGAAATTTGGGTGCAAAACCAAAAGTAACATCAATGATTTTATAATTCAGATTAAAACCAATCTGTTCTCTTCGATTCGGAATAAGATTGAGAAATATTTTTGGATCCTGAACGTCTGACGCAATCTGAAAACTATTCGAAGTATCTAAATAATAAGCACTAAATGTAATTTTTTCATTGTAAGATTTGAAATAGGTATTTTGCAGAGAATCGTTCTGGGCATAAGAGCCAAAAATACTTCCCAAAAACAATACATAAATCAGTTTTAGATTCATTATTCAATTATGTTATAAATCGCTACAGCTAATTTAACGAATCTAAAACTATGAATCTAAAATAGTTGACTTGTATTTAATAGTTAAAGCCAGTCAATTGGATTCTCTAACACATTTACCAATTTCTCCTCTTCACTTCCTGCTTCCGGATGATGATCATAAACCCATTGCACATGCGGAGGAAGACTCATAAGAATACTTTCAATTCTTCCGTTGGTCCTTAAACCAAATAAAGTCCCTTTATCATGAACAAGATTGAACTCCACATAACGACCACGGCGAATTTCCTGCCAGTTTCTGTTTTCCGGAGTATAGGCTAAATTTTTTCTTCTTTCTACAATTGGAACATAAGCTTCAAGGAAACTGTTCCCAACTTCAGAAACGAAATTAAACCAGTTTTCCATCGACATTGATTCATTTGCTTTGCAATAGTCAAAGAACAAACCTCCAATTCCCCGGGCTTCATTTCTGTGTGCATTCCAAAAATAAGCGTCACATTGTTTTTTATATTTTGGATAAAACTCAGGATTGTGTTTGTCGCAAGCCGTTTTACAGGTTTGATGAAAATGTCTGGCATCTTCTTCAAACAAATAATAAGGCGTTAAATCCTGTCCGCCGCCAAACCATTGCTCGATTACATTTCCTTTTTCGTCATACATTTCAAAATAGCGCCAATTGGCATGAACTGTTGGTGTCATCGGGTTTTTGGGATGCAAAACCAAACTCAGTCCGCAGGCAAAAAAATCAGCTTCGCCAACACCAAACATCTTTTGCATGGCTTCCGGTAATGTTCCGTGAACAGCAGAAATGTTGACACCGCCTTTTTCGAAAACAGCTCCGTTTTCGATAACGCGTGTTCTTCCGCCACCGCCTTCCGGACGTTTCCAAAGATCTTCACGGAATTTTTCCGTTCCGTCAACAGCTTCTAATCCTGCACAGATCTGGTCTTGTAATTGTTGTATGTAAGCGTAAAATGTATCTTTCATCGTAATGGCAATTATATCTTAAGGGAAGCGATTTTAGCATTTATTCCAAAAGAAAAAACCTTGCTTTCCTTCTGGATATATTGGTAAATAGCTAAAGCTTTGTCTTTAAAATTATAGTTTTTGACTTTTGAAAAATTCAATAAGAAATCTGCAAAAAGCTCTAATTGATTCCAGTCGAAATGATTTCGAAGCAATAATTCGATTAACGCTTCATCCTGATAATCAGATAAAGTTGAAATGTCTAAACCGAATTCCTTAAGTTGATTTTCCACATTCAATTTTTCTTCATCAGAAAAAGGTTCAGGCACAAAATCAAGCGAGCGCAATGTTTTCAGTACATTGTCAATTCTGATGCTTTCGTTATCTCTTAAGCCTTTGTTCAACATGATTTATTGTTTTTTATCAGATATAAATTTCTGAGTATATGTTGTTTTGCTAAAAATCATTTTCTCTTCTTTAAAGGCCGTATTTTTATTTGCGCCAAAGTTCTTAATTAGACGGTAAATAAAATATAAAACCGGCAGAGAATAATATATAAATCCCATACATATTGGTACATAAGGCTTTTCTATAAATAACCCGCTGGACTTAACAGTTTGGAAATAACGTGATTTTTCTAAAAACTCTTCTGTTAATCCAAATGGAGGGATTATAGCATTTCCAATACAAACAGCCAGAATTAAGAAAAAATAGAAAATTGCTTTGAGAGCAGATTTTCCCATTTGTAATGCTCGAACTTCTGGAGAGACATTAGAAAAAGCAAATCGCATCCTGTTTAATACCGTCAGCAAATAAATATATAAAATATTAGTATTTACGACTGATTCATTAAAACCAAATGCAAATAATCCATATAGCGGAAAAAATATAAAAAGAGACCATTTTTTTGGCATCACGGCCATAAAAACTCCCGAATGCACCATTATAAATTCAAAAGCCATTAAGATTGCCAGGTCATTGATAAGACTCACAGGATGTTGTTCCGGGTGTGTCCAAACCATGAAAAATACAAATGCATAATAGGCCTGAAACCCATATTCTACAAATGAAAACGGCGAATTTCGATTGAAGTTTATATTTGCAAACATTCTAGAGTATGTTTTTTAAAGCTATCAGTTTCAGTTAAACTGACTGGAAAAACTATTTAGTTCCGTATTCCTTCACAGCGTCAATAAACGCTTTGGCGTGATCAACAGGAATGTTAGGTAAAATTCCGTGACCTAAATTTACAACATATTTATCTTTTCCGAACTCGTCTATCATTTCATGAACCATTTTTTTAATGGTCGGAATTGGAGAAAGCAATCTTGACGGATCAAAGTTTCCTTGTAAAGTAATGTTTCCACCAGACAAGTAACGGGCATTTCTAGCCGAACATGTCCAGTCTACACCCAATGCCGAAGCTCTACTTTTACCCATTTCGCCTAAAGCAAACCAACATCCTTTTCCGAAAACGATAACCGGAGCATGATCAGCCAAAGCTTCAATGATCTGGTTGATGTATTTCCATGAAAATTCCTGATAATCAACAGGAGAAAGCATTCCTCCCCAGGAATCAAAAATCTGAACGGCATCAACTCCCGCTTTTACTTTTTCTTTTAAATATAAAATAGTGGTGTCTGTAATTTTTTGTAATAAAGCATGTGCTGCAGCAGGGTTTGAAAAACAGAAACCTTTAGCAGTATCAAAACTTTTAGAACCTTTTCCTTCAACAGCATAACAAAAGATGGTCCAAGGCGAACCTGCGAAACCAATTAAAGGCACTTCATCGTTTAGCATTTCTTTGGTCAATTTAATGGCATCCATTACATAACCTAAACTTTCCTGAATGTCCGGAACATAAACTCTGTGAACATCAGCCAATGAACGAATAGGATTTGGTAAAAAAGGACCAAAGTTTTCTTTCATCAACACTTCAATTCCCATTGCTTGCGGAACAACCAAAATATCCGAGAATAAAATAGCGGCATCCGGTGCAATTCTGCGGATAGGCTGAACTGTAATTTCTGCGGCCAATTCAGGAGTCTGGCAACGGGTAAAGAAATCGTATTTATCACGCAAAGCAATAAATTCAGGTAAATATCTTCCGGCTTGACGCATCATCCATACTGGCGGACGCTGAACAGTTTCTCCTTTAAGTGCTTTTAAAAATAGGTCGTTTTTTAACATTTCTTTTATGGCTTTAGGCTTTAAGCTTTAGGCTTTAAGCGTTTGTTTGTGTTATTTTTAGCTTATGGCTTATTGCTTAAAGCCTATTGCTATATTCAGTAATTACATCTTCAAGTACATCTTCAACCGTTGGCTGATCTGCAATAATGATGTTCTTTGTAATTTTATGTAAAGCTTCCGCAGTGGTTTCTCCAATACAAAAGCATTTCTCTTTCTTGATTGTATTTTCTTTCAGATAGCTTTCAACTCCGGAAGGACTGAAAAATAAGATTGCGTCAACTGATGCTTTTATTTTCTGAGGCGTTAATGATGTATCATAAACCTGTATTTCATTCATTTTCACATCAGCATCTTTTAAGGCTTTTGGCAAAGTTTCCCTGCGAAGATTTCCGCTGAAGAAAGTATAGCTTTCATTCCGATAGATAAGAGTAATGATTTCAGCTAAATCTGCAGCGTAACCGGTGTAAGCAATTACATTGAATCCGTTTTCAGATAAAAGAATTTTTGTTTTTAATCCAACGCAGAAAACATTTTTACTTTTTAGTTCTTCTGATTTTGGATGTGACAAAACGCTGTGAACTGCATTCTGACTGGTAAAAATCAGATTTTCGTTGAGGTCTTTTAATTCAAAAGGTTTATTTAAGGTTTGAATAAAGTCAGTGTCAAGAACTTCAATATTAGCATTTAAAAGTGCCTTTTTCTGTTCGTCTGATAGCTTTTTTGTGGATACTATTTGAATTGATTTTGCCATTATTTTTTTAAAGATTCTTTAATAGATGCCATCAATTCAGTTCCGCCATTGTTTAAAATTTCCTGTGCGGCAAAGAATCCTAATTTTTTCCATTCTTCAATTGGAACAACTTTATCGATTTCCAGTTTTTGTTTTCCGTCAACAGAAAGCAACACACCTTGAAAATGAAGCGTATCCTCATCTTCATTATAACGAACCAAAGAACCTATTGGTGCTGTACAGCCGCCTTCCAGGGTTCTTAAAAACTGACGTTCAATATACGTACAGATTTCTGTTTCGATATGATTTAATTGCGAAAGTGCGTCTAATGTATAATTGTCATTTTCCATCCCTACCACTAGCATGGCGCCTTGAGCAGGAGCAGGAATCATCCAGTCTAAATTCATGAAATTTTCCGGTTTGATGTTGATGCGCTCCAAACCTGCAGCGGCAAAAACAGCTCCGTCCCAATCGTTATCCTGTAATTTCTGCATGCGTGTATTTACGTTTCCTCGTAAATCCACTACCGTATTATTTGGATATTTATTAAGCCATAATGCCTGGCGACGCAAGCTTCCGGTTGCAATTGTGCTTGGATTGGCAAAATCAGGATTTCCTTTATGAACTAAAATGTCCAAAACATTTGCTCTTTCCAAAACAGCCGCCTGAACAATACCTTTTGGTAAAGCTGTCGGGACATCTTTCATGGAGTGAACGGCAATATCAATGTTACCATTAATCATTGCGATGTCTAAGGTTTTTGTGAAAATTCCGGTAATTCCGAGTTCGTAAAGAGGTTTGTCGAGAATAATATCTCCTTGTGATTTTACGGCAATAATCGAAGTTTTATAACCTAAATCGTTTAATTTTTTTTCAACAGTATGCGCTTGCCAAAGTGCCAGTTCGCTGTCGCGAGTTCCTATTCTAATAACTTTTTCAGCCATATTTTTTTAATCCCGGAAATAAGGAACAGTATTTATAAACTTTATTATGATAAATTGATTTTGTATTTTTCTTCGACTGGTGAAGGACTTTTTGGTGCAAGCTGCCCAATTTGAAATACTTTTTCAATAAACTCAATACTTTCGTCTACAGAAGTGTTTTCATCTTTTAAGTGGGTCGCAAAGTGATTGGTGATTTTTTGAATAATTCTGGAACTGATCAAATCAGCCTGCTCTTCATGAAAATTAACGGTTTTCTTTCTTTGAAAAGCCAGTTCGCTCGCTACAAGATCGTTTAGTTTCGCTTTTAGTGCATGAATAGTTGGCGCGTATTTTCGGCCATTTACCCAGGTATTAAATTCTAATTTCAAATCTTCTATTATAGCTTCTGCAGCCGGTATGTGCTGTTTTCTTCTTTCCAGGGTATCATCTGTAATTTGAGACAGGTAATCTAAATGTATTAAGGTAATGCCCGCCACTTGTTCTACATCCGGATTTACATTTCTTGGAATAGATAAGTCCAGAATCAATAATGGTTTCTTTAAATTTAGTAATGTTTTGTCGATAGTAGGGTTTTTTGCTCCCGTAGCTACAACTAAAACATCAGCTTGTTGTATTTCTTCCTGTAAATTGGCATAATCTTTTACGATTACATTCAATTTTCCAGCCAGTATTTCGGCTTTGTTTTTTGTTCGGTTGATAAGAGTGATATGCCCATTTTTAGTATGTTTTACTAAATTTTCGCAAGTATTTCTTCCTATTTTTCCGGTTCCGAATAATAAAATGTTTTTGTTTCCAATGTCTTCTACATTTCGGATAATATATTGAACCGATGCAAACGAAACCGACGTTGCACCAGAAGAAATTTCAGTATCTGTTTTGATTTTTTTGCTCGCCTGAATAACAGAATTTACTAAACGATCTAAATAAGTATTTACCAGACCTTGTAATTTGCTATGGTTAAAAGCGATTTTAATTTGGCTGATGATTTCAAAATCACCCAGAATCTGACTGTCCAAACCTGTTCCTACACGAAACATATGGTTAACGGCCTCCTGATTTTTGTAGATGTAGGCCACTTCGCGAAATTCTTCGACAGAGCCGTTACTGTTTTCGCACAGTAATTTAATTAATTCGTATGGATGATTAGCAAAACCATAAATTTCAGTTCTGTTGCAGGTAGAAGTAACAATTAGTGATTCTATCCCCTCGGCTTTGGCTTGTACCAATAAATCAGACTGAGCTTTAGAATCTAAACTAAATTTTCCCCTAATGGTAGCATCTGCTTTTTTGTAACTTAAACCTAAAGCATAAAAAGTGGTGGTTTTGGACATGTTAAATTTTTCCATATTATACTTTCCTTAAAAAGTTCAACAAAATTATTACTAACTATTTTATAAAAACAACGCTAGAGGTACTTTTTATATCGCTGTCGAATAAATTGAATCAAATTAGCAATTCTAAATAGTATTTATTGCCATTTATAATGATATCAAGCATTCAATACCGTGCTATATATATTTATTCTAAATAACAATCTTGTTTTTGCTTCAAATTATATACAAAAAAATATCGCTATGAGGTCAGATTATGGTTTTGTAATTTATAAATCATTCACTTTCATAATAGTTAAGAGAGTTCAGAAATAAAAAAACAGCTTCATTAGATTAAACCCTACCTTTTTCAGGCAGGGTTTTTTTAAGAGAATAATTATTTTTGAACAATAGGTTTTCTCAAGGATTCTAAAACTGCAACAATGTCTGTGTAAAGTTCTGTATTTGAGGCAACCCCATTTGCATTCGCTGCTGCTCCAACATAACCTTCAAATTTGGTATAATCGGCACTGGATGCTTTTGTACCCATACGAGGGTTTGTTGCCGGATCATGAGCAGCAACCATATTCAGACCTGAATATTTATTTACAGCATTCGTTCCTCCTGTATTAAAGGAAAAGAAATCAGTAAGGTTGTCTGATAGTTTGGCAATATTGGTTGATTGGGTAGTTCCGGTTTCTGCTAAAACAGGTGCAAAATGTGTCTGTAAATTTCCTGCAGCATTCGATTGAACATCAGCAACAATTAATCCTATAGTAGAGTTCACTACTTTACGGAAACTTAAACGTCCCTGCTCAATCATTTGTCCCGAGTTATCCGGATCTGCAACCATTTTGGTGCCTCCTAATCGCTCATAGATGGATGCTTTTACAGGTGGTGGAGTGTTGTCATCGTCGTTATTGCAGGAAATCACAGTTGCAGAAGCAACCAGTAATACACTTAGTGTAATTTTTGAAAAATTTTTCATAATAAAAATATTAAAGGGTTAATTAAAAAATCGATTTACTTTTTGAGAGAGCTTGTAGCTAAAACTATTCTGATTTACCGGACACACTTCCTGATTGGCTAAATTTGCAGGTAAAATATAGCGTTGGGCTTCGTATTGTCTTTTAGCCATCAACTGGTTATAAACATTTTCAGAATTAGTGATTTTATTATTGTGGAAGTAAACAACCACATTTCTTTTTACAATTATAGAATCAGAAGTCAGTCCTTTAATAGATCTTAAATCAGAACATATTTGTTTGGCCTGAAGAGAATCTATATTGGCTTTAAAATCGATCCGGCTCACTTGCAGATTTGGACTTTCATAAACAGCAGGTTTTGCAGTTATGATATG
>Ga0247809_1000069_pt1 | contig 62363 bp, 46 predicted proteins | sample UWRJL104311B1_FD_180951 | JGI IMG/M metagenome (GOLD analysis project Ga0247809, IMG submission 180951) | Plant litter microbial communities from Arlington Agricultural Research Station in Wisconsin, United States - UWRJ-L104-311B-1 | ecosystem: Environmental > Terrestrial > Plant litter >... | reverse complement strand
GTGCGCGGGTTCGACGTCGAAACCTTGTATGAGGCGATGGTCAAGAACGCGACGACGTCGCAGGGCCGCCCGGTCGACAAGAAGGGCAAGGTCGTCGGCGCGGTCGGGCGCGAGGGCGTCGAATACTACAACCGGCTCGGCTATGTGCCGTATGACGTCGGCATCAACGAGAATGCCGCGCGCACGCTCGAATACGCCACCGCGGACTTCTCGATCTCGCGGCTCGCGGCGGCACTCGGCAAGACCGAGGACGCCAAGCTCTACGCCACGCGCGCGCAGAATTACCGCAAGCTCTACGACACGCAGAGCGGCTGGATGCGCGGCCGCAAAAAGGATGGCAGCTGGTCGACGCCGTTCAGCCCGTACAAATGGGGCGATGCGTTCACCGAGGGGAATGCGCTGCATTACAGCTGGTCGGTGATGCAGGACGTGCAGGGGCTGGCCGACCTGATGGGCGGGCGCGAGGCGTTCGTGAAGCGGCTCGATTCGATCTTCACCACGCCGCCGATCTTCGACGACAGCTATTACGGGCAGACCATTCACGAGATCCGCGAGATGCAGATCGTCGACATGGGGCAATATGCGCACGGCAACCAGCCGATCCAGCACATAACCTATCTCTACGACTGGGCGGGCGCACCGTGGAAGACGCAATATCACGTCCGCGACGTGATGAAGAAGCTCTACTCGCCCGCGCCCGACGGCTATCCGGGCGACGAGGACAACGGCCAGACCTCGGCGTGGTACGTGTTCTCCGCGCTCGGCTTCTACCCGGTCACGCCTGCGGTCGGGCAATATGCGATCGGCAGCCCGCTGTTCCAGACCGTGAAGCTGACGATGCCGGGCGGCAAGACGCTGACGATCGAGGCGGCGAACAACGGCCCCGGCAATGTCTACATCCAGTCGGCGAGCTTCAACGGCACCCCGCACGACAAGCCCTGGCTGACGCGCGCGGCGTTGCAGCAGGGCGGCACGCTGCGGTTCGTGATGGGGCCGACGCCGAACACCGCCTGGGGTGCGGCAAAGGCCGATGCGCCGTTCTCGATGAGCGCACCGGTGGCGGGACGTTGACCGTGGAGACCGGAATGCGCTTTCGTCGACGCGATGTCATGGCTGGTGCTGCGGCGCTGGCCGTCACCGCCAGCCTCCCGCGCGCTGCGTTCGCCGCTGCCGCCGCGCCACGCGTGAGCAAGCGACCGCCGCGCGGCCAGCGCCGCTTCGTCAGCCCCGCGGTCGAGGCCGAGATCGCGCGCGTGAAGGCGAAGATCGCCGACCCCGAACTCGCCTGGCTGTTCGAGAATTGCTATCCCAACACGCTCGACACCACGGTCAAGGTCGGCACTGTGGATGGCAAGCCCGACGCGTTCGTCATCACCGGCGATATCGAGGCACTGTGGCTGCGCGACAGTTCGGCGCAGATGCAGACCTATGTCCACCTCGCGCCGAAGGATGCCGGCCTGCGCCGTGTCTTCACCGGGCTGATCGCGCGGCAGGCGCGCTGCATCCTGATCGATCCTTATGCCAACGCGTTCATGGAGGATCCGACCGCCAAGTCGAACCTCGGCGCGCGGACCGACCAGACCGACATGAAGCCGGGCGTCGCCGAGCGGAAGTGGGAGATCGACTCGCTCTGCTATCCGATGCGGCTCGCGCACGGCTATTGGACCGCGACGCGCGACAAGACGCCGTTCGACGATCTCTGGGCGAAGGCGATGCGCCGCGCGGTCGCGACCTTCCGCGTACAACAGCGCAAGGACGGCAAGGGTCCGTATCATTTCCAGCGCTTGAACGTCTCGCCGACCGAGACGCTGATGTTCGAGGGTTACGGCGCCCCGACGCGAAAGGTCGGGCTGATCCATTCGATGTTCCGCCCGTCGGACGATGCGTGCCTCTATCCGTTCCTGATCCCGTCGAACCTGTTCGCGGTGTCGGCGCTGCGCATGCTGGCGACGGTCCAGCGTGAGGCGCGCGGCGATATGGCGGGCGCGACCGATAGCGAAGCGCTGGGGAGCGAGGTCGAGGCGGCGCTCCGCGCGCATGGCCGGATGCCGGACGGGCAGGGCGGCGAGGTCTGGGCGTATGAGGTCGACGGCTTCGGCAACGCGATCTTCATGGACGACGCCAACGTGCCGAGCCTGTCGGGCCTGCCGCTGCTCGGCGCGGCGGATCGGAGCGACCCGCTGTTCCGCCGCACCGCCGCGCTCGCGTGGAGCGATCGCAACCCGTATTTCTTCACCGGTACCGCCGCGCGCGGGATCGGCGGCCCGCATATCGGGCTCGACATGATCTGGCCGATGTCGATCATCACGCACGCGATGAACAGCGACGACGACGCCGTGATCCGCCAGTGTCTTGCTTGGCTGAAGACCACGCATGGCGGCACCGGGTTCATGCATGAATCCTTCAACAAGGACGATCCGGCCAAGTTCACGCGCAGCTGGTTCGCCTGGGCCAATGGCCTTTTCGGCGAGCTGATCCTCGACCTCGAGCGCCGCAAGCCTGCCTTGCTGGCCGCCCGCTACTGATATGAATTCCGGGAGATACACATGACCACCGCCAACCGCCGCCAGGTGCTCGCCGGCACCGGGCTCGCGGGCCTCGCCGCCGCGTTGCCCGTCACCAACGCCGCGGCCGCGCAGGCGCCGGTCGCGGGCAAGCCCGATCTGTTCGTCGGCACCGGCGGGCACGGCCATACCTATCCCGGCCCATCGCTGCCGTTCGGGATGGTCCAACTCGGCCCCGACACCGACAACAGCCGCTGGGATGCGTGCTCGGGCTATCACCAGGACGATGGCTCGATCATGGGCTTCAGCCACACGCATCTGTCGGGTACCGGGATCGGTGACATGCTCGACGTGCTGGTCGTGCCGACGCGCGGGCCGTTGCAGCTTAAACCCGGCGCGCTTGGCAAACCCGAACAGGGGTATCGCCAGCGTTTCACCGACGAACTCGCCGAGCCCGGCTATTACCGCGTGAAGCTCGAATCGGGCGTGCTCGCCGAACTCACCGTGACGGAGCGGACCGGCCACCACCGCTACAGCTTCCCGCAAGGGCCGGGACACATACTGGTCGACTTCGCGCACATGATCCTCGACGTCTGGGACAAGGGGACGTTGATCGACGAGGCCTCGCTGGCGATCTCCCCCGACGGGATGCTGACGGGCAGCCGCCGCGTCCACCGCTGGGCGAAGGGCCGGCGCATCCATTTCGCGATGCAGCTCTCCCGCAAACCCGACCGCGTCCAGTTCTTCGGTGACGACGACGCGCCTGCACCGGCGGGCGCCAAGGGCGTCACCGGCAACCGCCTGAAGGTCGCGTTGTTCTTCGACGAGGCGGGCGGCGCGCCGATCCTCATCAAGACCGGCATCTCCGCGGTCGACGTCGCCGGCGCCAAGGCTGCGCTCGACGGCGAGGCGGCAGGGTGGCAGTTCGACGCGGTGCGGCGCTCGGCGGCGCGCACGTGGCAGAACGAACTCGACCGCGTCCGCGTCGATGGCGGCACGCCCGAACAGCGCACGATCATGGCGAGCGCGCTCTACCACGCGTTCCTGTCGCCGACGCTCTTCACCGACCGCGACGGCCGCTATGTCGGACTCGACCGCAAGGTGCACCAGACGACCGCCGCCGAACCCGCGTTCAGCACCTATTCGATGTGGGATACCTACCGCGCGCTGCATCCGCTGCTAACCCTCGTCCAGCCCGACAAGGCGGCGCAGTTCACCCGCGATCTCGTCCGCCAGACGGTGCAGAGCCCGACCGGATCGCCGGTCTGGCCGCTGCAGGGCGTCGAGACCGCGTGCATGATCGGCTGGCATTCGGTGTCGGTGCTCGCCGAAGCCTGCGCCAAGGAAATCAAGGCGGATTACGCGGCCGCGTGGCCGCAGATCCGAAGCCGCGCGTTCGATCGCAGCTTTCCCGACGTCGACAGCACGCTCGGCCGCGGCTTCTATTACGACCTCGGTTTCGTGCCCGCGGACAAGACCTGGGAGTCGGTCAGCCGCACGCAGGAATATGCCTATGACGACTGGGCGATGGCGGTGCTCGCCGACGCGGCTGGCGCCAAGGCCGACGCCGCCGCGCTCCGCAAGCGCAGCCTCAACTACCGCAACGTCATCGATCCCAAGATCGGTTTCGCCCGGCCGCGCTTCGCCGATGGCAGCTGGTGGGTCGATTACGATCCGATCCAGCTCGGCCACAAGCCTGAGAAACAGCGCGACTATACCGAGGCGAACGGGTGGCAGGCGACGTTCCTCAACCAGCACGATGTTTACGGCCTGATAGCACTGTTCGGGGGCGATGCGGGGTTCGTAAAGAAGCTCGACGCGCTGTTCACAGCGCCGTCGACGCTCCCCAAGAATGCGCCGCCCGACATCACCGGGCTGGTCGGCCAGTACGCGCACGGCAACGAGCCGGACCAGCACGCCGCCTATCTCTACGCCTATGCGGGCGCGCCTTGGAAGACGCAGGCGATGGTGCGTCGCCTGCTCACCGAGATGTACAAGGCCGAGCCCGACGGCGTCATCGGCAATGACGATTGCGGCCAGATGAGCGCGTGGTTCATCCTGTCGGCGCTTGGCTTCTACCCGGTCGATCCGGTCAGTGGCGTCTATGTCTTCGGCTCGCCGCTGTTCGACGCGGCGCAGGTCGATCTCGGCCAGGGACGCACGTTGCGCGTCGTCGCGAAGGGCAATGCGCCGGCCAGCCCCTATGTCCAGTCGGTCCGCTGGAACGGCAAGCCCTGGACGCGGAACTGGATCGCGCACGCCGACATCGCGCGCGGTGGCGAACTGGAATTCACGATGGGACCGAAGCCGTCGTCGTTCGGTACTGCCCAGGCGGATCGGCCGCCGTCGTTCGGGGCTCAGCCGCGATAAGGGTGCCGCGCCGGGCGCAGGCAGGAGACGTCGGCGTCCGGTCAGCCGTCGAGCCCGTACCGCGCCGCGCGTTTGGCGACGTTCGGGTTGATCGCGAGTGCGGCCTTGCGGTCTGCGTCCGCCGCTTCGGTCTTGCCCGCGCGTCGTTCCGCGATCGCGCGGGTGTAGAGCGACCAGGCGTTGCGCGGGTTGGCTTTGACCGCGGCGTCATAGTCGACGAGCGCGGCGTCGAGCTTGCCGAGACGCAGGTTCACGAGCGCGCGGCTGTCCAGATAGGCGGCATAGCCGGGGCGGAGCTTGAGGGCAGTGTTGCAGTCGGACATCGCACGATCGAGCTCGCGGTTCAGCAGCGCGCGCGCCCAGCATCGGCCGTTAAACGCGGTGGAGCGGGCGGCGTCCTCGGGATGCATCTTCAGCCAGGCATCGTAATTGACGATCGCGAGGTCGGGCTGGTCGAGATTTTCGTACAGGCCGGCAAGCTGGAGCCGGCGATCCGACCCGGCCGGCAGTGCGCGATCGGCGACCTTGGCATCTTCGCCCGCGCCATCCGGATCGCGGCTCATCAAGCGGAGGCGTGCGCGCAACAGGCGGACGTCGGTATTGTCGGGCATGAGCGTCACGGCGTTGTCGAGATCGGCCGCGGCGAGCAGGAGCTGGCCGTGCGCGAGGCGGGCCTGCGCGCGCTGATACACATAGCGGCCTTCGGTCGGCGCCATCGCCACCGCCTTGTCGAGATCGGCGAGACCCTCCTCGATCCGGCGCTTCGACACGAACACCGCGGCGCGTCGGCTGAACCCCTCGGCATCGGTCGGCACGGCGGCGGTGTCGGTCAGGTCGAGCTTTTCGCCTGCGGTGGTACGCGCACCGCTCGGCGTCAGCCCAAAGACCGGGCCGCCTTCATAGGTCATGTAGAGCAGGTGGTTCGCGTTCGACACGAAGATGCGGTGCGTCAGGAAGAAATCGAACCCGATCAGCATGTCGCCGTCGATCCGGATGTCGGCGATCTGGAATTTCGGGTGCGGCACGACCTCGCCGCCGAGGTCGATCGTATCGAACGCAGCGCGCCAGGTCGCGAGCTGCTTCGAGCCGATGCCCGAGTTCAAGCCGACCGCGGTCACGCCGGGACTGGTCGGCGTGATGCCTGCGCGCTTGGCCGCGGCGAGCGTCATGACTGTGGTCTGCGCGCCTGAATCGAACACCGCACGCATCTTGACGCCGTTGACCAGGACGGTGCCGATCGTGTGCGGCTTGAACGGTCCGGTGCCGCCGCGTTCGAGAGAGATCGTCGAAAACGGTTTTCCCGCAGCCCAATAAGCGAGCCCGACATTGCCGCAGCCATCGACCCGCATCAGCCGCACGGCGCTGTGCGGCAAATCGTATTCGACATCGGCGAGACCGAGGATATTCTGGCCGAGCAGACCGGCCGTCCCCGTGTCGGTGCCGCCGACGATGAAACTCACACGCGGGATCGGCAGGCCGGCGAGCGAGAAATCCTTTGCGCTGGCGACTGCTGCGGAGGTGTCGCCGTTGACGCCGCGCAGCCGGAACCAGGGGGGAGCCGGTTCGCTCGACAGCCCGAACTCCGCGGCCGACGCGCGCGACACCGTACTGTAGAACGCGCCGCTATCGACGATGAACCGCGTGTCGTGCGTGCCGAACTTCGCATCGACCATCGCGCGGCGACCGGTGAGGGTCACGGGCAGTTCGGCGATCTTGCTGACCTTGCACGCGGCCACCGCCGGGCCAGCCGCCGTCAGGCTCAATAGCGCGAGCACACCCAACCGAACCCGTCCGCGCATGCCCGTCTCCTGATCCCGACTCTCGATTCCAAGCGGAAGACTATCGGAGCGACTGTCACGAGCAAGTGACGACGGTGTCACGCGGAGCATTTGGATGATCCAACGGAAACCGGATTTGGGCATGAAGTTTTTGTTAAGGAGCAGCCGGACCGGCAGTCGCGCGTTGCGGCAATGGTAACCTTAGAGCATCACGCCATAAGACGGCTTCTTCACGGAGCCGGCGCGAAACCGTTCCTGGGCGCGGGCGGTGCGACAAGGGGGGCAGGTGTTCGTTCGATTCAAGTGGAGTCTATCGCGGTTGGCGCCGCTCTCGATCCTGATGGGTCTAGGGGGCTGCACGGCGCTGTCGCACGGGTTCTTCAATCCGCAGGGGCCGGTGGCGGGGCACGAGCGCGACCTGTTCGTCACCGTGTCGATTGTGCTGCTGTTCGTCGCCGGACCGGTGCTGCTGCTGACGCCGCTGTTCGCGTGGCATTACCGGTTGTCCAACCGCGGCGACGCGTACCGCCCGAAATGGAATTTCTCCTGGTGGGTGGAGGGGCTGATATGGATCCCGCCCGCGGGGATCGTGATCGGGCTCGCCGTGCTGCTGTGGCACTGGACGCAGATCGACGATCCGTATCGGCGGTTGCCGGGCGCGGCGCCGGTCGAGGTGCAGGCGATCGCGCTCGATTGGAAATGGGTTTTCGTCTATCCCGAACTCGGCGTCGCGTTGGTCGATCGGCTGACCATTCCCGCTGGACGGCCGGTACATATCAAGCTGACCAGCGGCACTGTGATGCAGTCGATGCTGATCCCGCAACTCGCCGGGCAGATCTATGCGATGGGCGGGATGACGACCGAGCTGAATATCCAGGCGCACCGGCCGGGACGGTTCCGCGGCGAGAACACGCAGTATAACGGCGCCGGCTTCCAGCAGCAGAAGTTCGACGTCGTTGCGGTGTCGCCGGCGGACTATGATCGCTGGGCGGCGGCTGCACGTCGCGGTAGTCGCACGCTCGATGCGCAGACGTGGCGGCGGCTGTCCGCGCGGTCGATCATCACGCACCCCGTCGAGTTCGCGCATGTCACGCCGAACCTGTTCGAGCACGTCGTCGCCGCGACCGGCGGCATGACCCATTCTCCCCAGAAAGCCGTTCGATGACCGTTTCCGTTCCCCTCTGGCCAGCGGTGCTCGGCCGGTTCGGCTGGCAGGACCTGCCGTTCGTGCGCGCATGGGAGAACCCGACGATCAGCGAGATCATCGGCGCGTTCGCAGGCGCGCTGGTGGTGGTCGGCGCGATCATCGTCGCGGCGTTGCTGACGCGCTATGGCAAGTGGCGGTATCTGTGGACCGAGTGGCTCACCAGCCTCGATCACAAGAAGATCGGCATCATGTACATCGTCGTCGCGTTCGTGATGCTGTCGCGTGCGCTGGTCGAGGCGGTGCTGATGCGGATGCAGCAGGCGGTCGCGATCGAGAACCCCGGCTTCCTGTCGCCCGACCATTTCGGCCAGCTGTTCTCGACGCATGGCTCGATCATGATCTTCTTCATGGCGATGCCGTTCCTGACGGGGATGATCAACTATGTCCTGCCGCTCCAGATCGGCGCGCGTGACATGGCGTTTCCCTGGGCCAATTCTATCGCGCTGTGGCTCACCATCGGTGCCGCCGGCCTGATGATGGCGAGCCTCGTCGTCGGTGAATTCTCGACCGGCGGATGGAGCGGCTACCCGCCTTATACCGAGCGCACGTTCAGCCCCGGCGTCGGTGTCGACTATTGGATCTGGGCGGTGACGTTGGGGTCGATCGGCTCGACGATGGCGGGGATCAACATCGCCTGCACCGTCTACAAGCTGCGTGCGCCGGGGATGCGGTTCATGCGGATGCAGATGTTCGCATGGACCAGCCTGTGCACGTCGATCCTGATGATCTTCGCGATGCCGCCGCTGACCGTCGCCACGCTGCTGCTCGCGCTCGACCGCTATCTGGGGTTCCACTTCTTCACCAACGACCTTGGCGGCAACATGATGAATTATGCCAACATGTTCTGGCTGTTCGGTCATCCCGAGGTCTACATCCTGATCCTGCCCGCGTTCGGCGTGTATTCGGAGGTCGTGTCGACCTTCTCGACCAAGGATCTGTACGGCTACACGTCGCTGGTGATCGCGACGATGGCGATCGCGGTGCTGAGCTTCACCGTGTGGGTCCATCATTTCTTCACGATGGGGCAGTCGGCCAACGTCAACGCGGCGTTCGGGATCGCGACGATGACGATCGGCGTGCCGACCGGCGTGAAGATCTACGACTGGATCTGGACGATGTTTCGCGGCGAGGTGCGCTTCACCGTGCCGATGCTCTATGCGCTAGCGTTCATGATGACGTTCGTGCTGGGCGGCTTCACCGGCATCATCCTGGCGATGCCGCCACTCGACTATCTGGTCCACAATACGCTGTTCCTGGTCGCGCATTTCCACAACATGCTGATCCCGGGGCTGCTCTACGGGATGCTCGCGGGCTATCATTACTGGTTCCCCAAGGCGTTCGGGTTCCGCCTCGACGAGCGCTGGGGGCGGATCGCGTTCACCTGCTGGGTGGTCGGCTTCTACCTCGCCTTCTTCCCGCTGTACGTGCTTGGCGCGAGCGGGATGGCGCGGCGGACGCAGGCGATCTTCGAACCGTCGTTCCGGCCGTGGCTGTACGTCGCCGGCGTCGGCGCGTTCGTCCTGCTAGCGGCACTGACGTCGCTCGGCATCCAGTTGTGGGTGAGCATCCGCGACCGTGCCAAGACACGCGTGGAAGCGGGCGACCCGTGGGATGGCCGCGGGCTCGAATGGTCGGTCAGTGCGCCGCCGCCCGAATACAACTTCGCGGTCCTGCCGCTGATCGACGGGCGCAACCCGTTCTACGATCACAAGCATGACGAGGGCCAACCTGATCCTTACGCCTCACCAGCCGCTTACGAGGACATCGTCATGCCGCGCGGGAGTGCGACCAGCGTCGTGATTGGGCTCGTCGCCGCAGTCGCCGCGTTCGGGCTGATCTGGGAGATCTGGGGGCTGACGATCGTGGCGCTGCAGGTGATCGTCGCGGCGGTCGTGCTGCGCAGCTTCGGTCGCGACCAGCACCGTACGATTCCCGCTGCGGAGGTCGCGCGCGAGCATGAGGCATGGCTCACGCGCGTCCGGGCGACGCCTGCGATCCCGCGGCAACTGGAGACTGCGGCAGTCAATCGCGGCCTTGCGGAGATCGTGGCGTGAGCGAACCCGAACTGGCGCATGCCGGCCTCAACCTCGGCGACACCGGCGCGCTGACACAGGACCAGGCGGAGAACGCGATCTTCGGCTTCTGGATATTCCTGATGAGCGACGCAGTGATCTTCGCGCTGCTGTTCGCCACCTACGGCACGATGATCGCCAGCACCGTCGGCGGCCCGACGCCCGCCTCCGAGTTCAAGCTGCTGCCCGCGTTCGTCGAGACGCTGCTGTTGCTGACGAGCAGCGCGACGTTTGGCCGCGCGACGATCGCCATGAAGTACGACGAACCGCGCCGCGTACTGTTCGGCTGGCTCGGCGCGACGCTCGGCCTCGGCCTCGTCTTCCTCGCGTTCGAGGCGAACGACTTCGCGACGATGTTCGCGCACGGCGCCTATCCGATGCGCAGCGGCTTCCTGTCGTCTTTCTTCGCGCTGGTCGGGCTGCACGGGCTCCACGTCGCGGTCGCGTGCTTCTGGCTGGTCGTGATGGTCGGCCAGGTCTGCGCCTACGGCCTCGATGCGCGGGTGAGGATCAACCTGTTGCGACTGGGGCTGTTCTGGCACCTGCTCGACATCGTCTGGATCGCGATCTTCTCGGTCGTCTATCTGCAAGGGAACATCGGATGAGCGACCGGACCCGCGAACTACGCACCTATGCGGTCGGCTACGGCCTGTCGCTCGTGCTGACCGTAGCGGCCTTCGCGATGGTCCGCTGGCCGTCCTTCGGCGCACGCGCGATCTTCGGCGGCGTGCTGGCGCTGGGCCTCGTCCAGATGGCGGTGCAGTTCCGCTGTTTCCTCCACATCAGCATGAAGCGATCGTCGCGCCACGACCTGCAACTGATCCTCTTCTCCGCGCTCATCATCGCGCTGATGGTGTCGGGAACGTTGGTGATCCTGTTCAACCTTCGCGGGCGGATGATGGGGTGAGGGCAGGCGACTGCGTAGCGGGGTGAACCGAACGAGGGCCCGCAGCGTTTGAACGGCAGCCGACACGCGCGACGTGCGCGGCGCAGTAGGAGAGTAGAGCGTGGCGCAATCACCGTTCCTGAACGATCCGCGGGAACAACTGGCCAGGCACATCGCTGCGGCGGTCGCCTCGCCGATCAACGAGGTCCGCGCCATGCACATCAGGGCGGCGGAGCATCTCTCCGAACTGGCGAAAGAGAACCGCCTGCCTGCGCGCTCGGGCAAGACGAAGACGGCGAAAGACGCCTAGAGGTTTCGGACCGTATCGACCTGTCGGCGAATCGACGAGGATGACATCGATCGGCTGGTTGCCTGCGGCTCGCCAAGCCTGTGAGAATTTTCGCGCGGTGACCGCCGGTTCGCGCAACGCGAGGCACTCTGTCTATATCGTGTTGTTGCATGACTCGCGGTTTCCGGAGCGGTGGGGGCTGTATGTCGGGCAGACGTCGCGCGATCCGGACTGGCGGTTCGATCAGCACAAGCTGGGGTACAAGGCGAGCGGTGCGGTCAGGAGGTTCGGGGTGCATCTGCTGCCCGAACTCGTCGAGCATCTGAACCCTATGCAGCAATGGGAGTCGCTGGAACTCGAAGCCGCACTCGCCGATGCGTTTCGAGAGGCGGGCGTTCCGTGGGTCGAGGGCGGCCATTAGCGCACGATCGGCATCGGTGCGGAGAGTATCGTTCGATGCAGTGATCGACCTAGTCGTTGGCGCGGAGAAATAATATGCGGCGTAACTGCATGGAAACGCCTCGCTTCTTGGGATACACGCTATCCCGATCAACGGGAATGGCACGCACATGACGACAATCGGGACAGTAATCGACGAGACCGGGACGCTGCTTCGCGATGGCGGTGCATTCTATCTACGTCGGGACATCGGCGGTCGCTATCAGCTCGAGCTGCACCGCGTACCGGTCGACCTGGTCGAGAAGCGGGTCCGCGTGCGCGGTACGCTCGTCGGCACCGACCTCGTCAACGCGGACGGTGTGGCTCCGGAATAGACGCGCTAAGGTATGGATGGCGGCGAGAGGCCTAGGGCGGAGCCGGGAAGGGCTCAACTGCCAAAGTCATCAGGCAGCCGTCAACGTCAGCAGCAATGATGCTGCTGTTAACTCACAGTTACGTCGGCAGGATGTCGGGATCGAGTGGATACGCGATGTCGCGAATCAATCGGCCAGTGCCGCAGGCGCCATTCCGGAAGGGCGCATGATGTCGGACCGGGCCTTGCACGACCATTATCGTGCAAGGCCCGGTCCGGGAACGATCAGTTATCGCGCTCGGCGCGCTTGCGATCGGCCTTGCGTGCACGGCTGACAGCGGCAGCATGCTCGCGTGCACGCTTCTCCGACGGCTTCTCGTAATGACGACGAAGCTTCATCTCGCGGTACACGCCTTCGCGCTGCAGCTTCTTCTTCAAGGCGCGGAGGGCCTGGTCGACGTTATTGTCGCGAACGATTATTTGCATGCTATCTAGGGCTCTCGGCTATCGTGACGGTCTTTCGAATCAACACCCGCTTTATGAGCGACGCGACAGGAAGCCAAGTCCCTATCGGCGTGGCCGACCACGCGGCCGTCGTTGAAGGGGATTTTTCGCCTGTTTGGGTCGATCGTCACAGCTTGAAGTTGACGCCGAACGTCACCGTGCGGCCTATCCGGGTCTGGAACAGCGTGTCCTGACGGACGCTGTCGGTGTAGAGCCGGTTCTGTTCGTCGGTGAGGTTGGTGCCCTCGACGATCAGCTTCACGTTGTCCGTGACCGCAAACGAGGCGGAGGCATCGACGAACAGCGTGCTGTCGTTGCCCTGGAGATCGCTGCCGGGGGAGGCCGGGATGCCGCGGATGAAGCCGTCGCGGTAATTGGCGGTGCCGCGGATGCTGAACTTGCTGTCCTCGTAATAGAGTGTGCCCGATGCGGTGTTCTTCGACAGGCCGATCAGGTTCGCGGTGGTCGTGACGGTGGGCACGCCGTTCACACTGGCGAGGATATAGTCGATCCGCGAGGTGACGTGCGTGTAGTTCGCCAGCGCGCCGAAGTTCCTGAGGAACCCTGGCAGGAAGGTGAAGGGCACCTGCGCGTTGACCTCGACGCCCTTCAACGGACCACCTGGCGTGTTGAGCGGCTGCGCGATCGTGAACAGCTCGCTCGGCAACGTGTTGCTGCCCGCGAGAAGTTCGTTCGGCAGGCCGAGATCGCTGAACGGGATGAGCGTGTTGACGCTCTGCACGTAAGATTTGAGATCCTTGTAGAAGAACGCGGCGGACAGCAGCGCGCCCGGGCGGAAATACCATTCGATCGCCGCATCGAAGGTGTTGGCACGGATCGGATCGAGTTGCGGGTTCTGGACGCTGCCGTTGCGCGTGATCGCGTTGACGCCGCTGGTGGGGGTCAGCACGCCAAGCTCCGGTCGGGCGAGCACCTTCGCGCCCGAGAAGCGGAACAGCAGGTCCTCGATCGGTTCGATCACGAGATTTCCGGAGGGCAGCCAGTCGCTATAGCGCTTGTTCGCGGTGGCGAACCGTCCGGTCACGCCTGTCGGCGAGCCTGCGAGCGCGACCGAGATGAAGCCCGACGACAGCTGGTCGGTGTGGACGAAGCGGACGCCCGCGTCGCCGCGGACGCCGATGCCGCCGAGCCGGTCGCCGAGATCGAACGCCGCCATCGCATAGGCCGACGAGACTTCCTCCAGCACGCGGCTGGACTGCGCGCCGCATTCGGTGCCGCAATAGCGCACCGCATCCAGGTTGAACGTGCTGATCAACTTGTCTGGATCGAGCGAAGCCCAGCTCGACGGCGCGCCATTGCCCCAGAGATTGCCGACGCCGCTGATCTGGTGCGTGATGTCGGCGAGCGTGGTGCCGGCGGGCAGCGCCCTGGTAAGCGTGTCCGCAGTGTACGGAATGACGTTGCGCAATGTGAAATCGCTGCGGCGATATTGGCCGCCCGCCTTCAGCGTCAACACGTCGGCGACCTTCCAATGCAGGTTCGCTTCCGCGGTCAGTCCGTTGTTGGTGTTGGTCGAGGGACGCGCCTGGAAGCTGTAGCCGCCGCGCACTGTGCCATCGGCAAGCGCAGGTCCGTAGTTGAAGCGGGTCGGATCGGACACGTCGAATCCGAAGCCGAGCTTTGGCGTATCATTGCCGTCGCGGTAGTCGATCGAGAAATTGGGCGTGTCGATCGCATCCATGAAATACTGGAAACGCCGCTTGCCGAAGGCCTTGGCCTGATTGAGCCCGAACAGCGCGGTGATCCCGAAGCTGTCGGTGAAGTCGTGCTTGATGTTGAGATTGGCCTGCTTGAACGTCGACGTGAAATCGTCGACCAGCCCTTCGGAGCGAACGTCGACGCCGTCGAACAGGCCGTAGATCAGGCCGCCTTGCGGTGTCAGCTGGACGTCCTTGATCGACATCACCGGCTGGCCGTTGTTCGCGGCCGAGCGCGCGAACGAAATCGCTTCGATGTAATTGTCCCGGCGCACGACATGGAAGCGCGAATAGAGCAGGTCGAGCGAGATGTCGGTCGCCGCGTCGGGCTGGAACTGGAAGCTGAGCGTGCCGCCGAGCCGCTTCTGCTTCTGCTCCGAATTCAGATAGCGCGGGATGCGCGGGAAGAACGCGCCGCTGCCGGCAGTGTTGGGCAGGTCGGGGCGGCGCGCGGCGAGCACCGTGTTGAACGCCGCCGCGGTGCTGGTACGCGGCGTGCCGGGATAGCAGTTCGCGGCATCGGCACCCTTGCTGCCGATCGCCGGCGTGGCGGGCGCGAAGCCGACGGGCGAACAGAACAGCCCGTTGGTATTGGCGGACAGGATGTCGACCGCAGAATAGCCCACTTCGCGGATGTCGCGTTCCTGATAGGCGACCGAGCCGAGGACGCCGAACCGTCCGTCGTCGAACTTCTTTGCGATCAGCAGCGAGGCGCGTGGGTTCACCTTCTTGGCGAGTTCGCTGTAGACGCCGCGGACGGTCGCGCTGAGCGTAAAGTCCTGCTTGCCCGCCAGCGGTTTCGGCGCGGACAGGTCGACGGTGGCACCGAGCGAGCCTTCCTCGACATCGGCCGAGGGCGTCTTGCGAACCGCGAGCGACGAGAAGATCTCGGTCGGGAAGACGTTGAAATCGAAACTACGACCGTTGTTGCCACCGCCATAGATGTCGGACGATCCGGTCTGCGACGTGCCTTCCATGCCGTTGATGCGGACGCGGGTAAATGCGGCGCCCAGCCCGCGGACCGAGATGTTGCGGCCCTCGCCACCGTCGCCGCGGGCAAGCGCGACGCCGGGAATGCGCTGCATCGATTCGGCCAGGTTCGAGTCCGGGAACTTGCCGATGTCCTCCGCGACGATGCTGTCGATGGCGGCGGTTTCGTTGCGCTTCTGGTTGATCGCGGTGGTGAGCGACGCGCGGAAACCCGTGACGATGATGTCGTCGGTCTGGAATACGTCCGCGGGCGTCGCGGGTTCGGGGGGAGTCTCCGCAGTTGTCGTCGTCGGCGGGGATGCCTGCTGAGCTGTGGCGGTGGTCGCAACCCCGGCAGAGAGCAGCGCGAGCATCGATGTGCCGCTACGAATGCAGGCCGTGAGACGTAAACCGTTCATTGGTATCCCCCCTTTGCGTAGAACCACTCTTCGGTGATTTACCACATTGTAAGATGGCTGGTCACATATCATCTATTTATGGCCGTGTCAGGCCTTTTCCGTGAGGTGGTCGGACCTGACACGGTCCGCAGATATGCACGAGGGGATTCCAGTATCAGTTCAAGTCTGCGTTTGACGCGGACATTCTCATCAAGTAATCATTCGTCTCACAAAATGAGATGATGCAAATCATCGGATGAGACGTGGATATGCTGCGTTGCCGGGTTGAACGAGGCCGGGCGGGCAGGACGCGGACATCGTTCGATGGTGTGTACGACGCGCCTCCGGTGGGGCGCGGGGGATGAGGAGCGTTGAACGTGGCGATTGTGACTTTGCCGAAGATCAAGCACGTCCGGGCGTTCGTCGTCCGTGGTGGTGGTGCCGATTATCACGATCAGGGCGCGGGGCACTGGATCGACGACCACATCGCGACGCCGATGAGCCGCTATCCCGAGTATCGCCAGTCGCGCCAGAGCTTCGGGATCAACGTGCTCGGTACACTGGTCGTCGAGATCGAGGCCGAGGACGGCACGGTCGGCTTCGCGGTCACGACAGGGGGCGAGCCCGCCGCGTTCATCGTCGAGAAGCACCTCGCGCGGTTCCTCGAAGGGCGCTCGCCGACCGAGTACGAGAAGATCTGGGACCAGATGTACTTCTCGACGCAATATTACGGCCGCAAGGGGCTGGTCGTGAACGCGATCTCCGGCGTCGATCTCGCGCTGTGGGATCTCCTCGGCAAGCTGCGCCAGGAGCCGGTCTATCACCTGCTCGGCGGTCCGGTGCGCGACGAACTGCAATTCTACGCGACCGGCGCGCGGCCCGACGTCGCCAAGGAGCTCGGCTTCATCGGTGGCAAGATGCCGCTTCACCACGGCCCCGCCGAGGGCGCCGAGGGCATGAAGAAGAACATCGCCATGATCGCCGACATGCGCGAGAAATGCGGTCCCGATTTCTGGCTGATGCTCGATTGCTGGATGGCGCTCGACGTCGACTATGCCACGCGGCTCGCGATCGCCGCGCACGAACACGGCCTGAAGTGGATCGAGGAGGCGATCAGCCCCGACGATTACTGGGGCTATGCCGAACTGAAGCGCAACGTGCCCAAGGGCATGCTGGTCACCACCGGCGAGCATGAGGCGACGCGCTGGGGCTTCCGGATGCTGCTCGAAATGGACTGTTGCGACATCATCCAGCCGGACGTCGGCTGGTGCGGTGGCGTCACCGAACTGCTCAAGATCAGCGCGCTGGCCGATGCACATGGCAAGATGGTCGTGCCGCACGGGTCGTCGGTCTACAGCTACCACTTCGTCATCACGCGCCACAATTCGCCGTTCGCGGAGTTCCTGATGATGCATCCGGGACCGACCGAAGTGGTGCCGATGTTCCATCCGCAGCTGCTGGGTGAGCCCGTGCCGCAGAACGGCCGGATGAAGGCGAGCGCGCTCGATGCGCCGGGGTTCGGCGTCACGCTCAACCCCGAGATCGCGATGCACCGCCCCTACACGCATTGATCCAGTCTCTCCTTTCGCCATTCTCTTTTCCGAAAGTCCCCTCATGAAACTCTGCCGCTACGGCCAACCCGGCCAGGAAAAGCCCGGCATCGTCGATGCCGACGGCGCGATCCGCGACCTGTCGGGCGTGATCGACGATCTCAGCGTCGCAACGTTGGCGCAGGCGCTCGCGACCGATCCCGCGTCGCTGCCGATCGTCGACGGTACGCCGCGTTACGGCGTGCCGATCAAGAGCATCGGCAAGATCGTCGCGATCGGCCTCAACTACCGCGATCACGCGATCGAATCCGGCCTGCCGATCCCCACCGAGCCGATGATGTTCATGAAGCCGCTGTCCAGCCTCAGCGGCCCCAACGACGACGTCGTCCTGCCGCGCGGTTCGACGCATGGCGACTGGGAGGTCGAGCTCGGCGTGATCATCGGCAAGACCTGCCGCTACGTCGCGGAGGACGAGGCGCTCGACAAGGTCGCGGGCTATGTCCTCGCCAACGACGTGTCGGAGCGTTTCAATCAAAAGCAGCGCGGGTCACAGTGGAGCAAGGGCAAGGGCCACGACACCTTCTGCCCGGTCGGCCCGTGGCTGGTGACGCCCGACGAGATCGGCGATGCGCAGGACCTCGACATGCACCTCGACGTCAACGGCGCGCGGATGCAGACCGGCAACACGAAGACGATGATCTTCGACCTGAAGCAGCTCATTTCCTACGTCAGCGAATATATCACGCTGTACCCCGGCGACCTGCTGATCACCGGCACGCCGCCGGGCGTCGGCGAGGGCAAGAAGCCCGAGTCGATCTTCCTGAAGGCGGGCGACGTTATGGAACTCGGCATTGCCGGGCTCGGCACGCAGCGCCAGTCGGTCGTCGAATGGCGCCATCTGGGTGAAGGTTCGATCGCATGACGATCTATGGGGGGCGGTTTGCTGGTCGCTGCGCGATCGTCACCGGCGGCGCGTCGGGGCTCGGCAAGGATGTCGCCAAGCGGATCGTCGCGGAGGGCGGCAGCGTCGTGCTGTGGGATCTCGACGCCGCCAAGCTCGCGATCGCGAAGGACGAGGTCGGTGCGGCGCACGTCGTCGCGCTCGACGTGTCCGACGTCGACGCGGTCGTCGCGGCGGCTGCCGAGAGCGCGGCCGTGCTCGGTAAGGTCGACATCCTGATCTGCTCGGCGGGGATCACCGGGGCGACCGCACCGGTCCAAGACTACCCGCTCGACAGCTGGAAGCGCGTCGTCGACATTAATTTGAACGGGTTGTTCTATTGCTGCCGGACGGTTGTGCCGCTGATGTTGGCGAACGGTTATGGCCGCATCGTCAACGTGTCGTCGGTGGCGGGCAAGGAGGGCAATCCCAACGCGTCCGCCTATTCGGCGACCAAGGCGGCGGTGATCGGGCTGACCAAGTCGCTCGGCAAGGAACTCGCGGGCAAGGGCATCATCGCCAACGCGTTGACCCCGGCGACGTTCGAGAGCCCGATCCTGGAACAGCTTCCGGCAAGCCAGGTCGAGTATATGCGCTCGAAGATTCCGATGGGGCGACTGGGCGAGATCCCGGAATCGACCGCGATGGTATGCTTCATGGCGTCCGAGGAATGCAGCTTCACGACGGCGTCGACCTTCGACACGTCGGGCGGAAGGACGACGTTCTAGAAGGACTTTTGTATCCTCCCCCGCCAGGGGGAGGTGGCTAGCCCTTGCCAGACGGGGGAGGTAAGGGGGAACCGCTGTTCCGCATCCTCCCCCTCCGTCGCCTTTGGCGCCACCTCCCCCTGGCGGGGGAGGATCGTTCGGACCGTAATCCCAAATCGCTCAGCCAACGCTGCCCGGCACGAGGTGGCATGGCGCTTACATCCCAGGAGAGTGTGCAATGATCCCGTTCGTCGATGCGCATATCCACCTGTGGGACCTGAGCCATATCTGCTATCCGTGGCTGTCGCCGCCGTTCGCCGATGATGGCCCCAATGGCAGCGTCGAGCCGATCGCGCGCGACTTCGGAATCGCCGAGTACCGCGCGGCGCTCGCGCGGTGGAACGTCGTTGGTTCGGTGCATGTCGATGCGGGTGCGGACCCGGTGCAGGCGCTCGACGAGACGCGCTGGCTGGAGGGGATCGCCGCCGAGCACGGCTTGCCGAACGCGATCGTCGCCTACGCACCGCTGGACGATGTCGACGTCGATACGCACCTCGCCGCGCAGGCTGCATTCCCCCATGTTCGGGGCATCCGCCAGATCGTCAACTGGCATGCCGATCCGGCTCGCAGCTACACGGCCGGCGACCTCACGCAGGATGCCCAATGGCAGGCGGGCTACGCGCTGCTGCGTACGCACGCGCTCTCGTTCGACCTGCAATGCTATCCCGCGCAGATGCCCGGCCTTGCGCCGGTGATCGCGCGTCATCCCGACGTTCCGGCCATCATCAACCACCTCGGCATGCCCGTGCTTACCGATCCCGATGGCATTGCCGAATGGCGCGACGGCCTGCGCGCGCTCGCCGCGTTGCCGCATGTCGCGATCAAGCTGTCGGGGCTCGGCTTCATCGCGCGCGACTGGACGCCGGAGAACGTGCGGCCCTTCCTCCTCGAAGCGATCGACCTGTTCGGTACCGATCGCTGCCTGTTCGCCAGCGACGCGCCGACCGACACGCTGTTCGCGCCGATCGATCGCTACCTCGAAACCTATCACGCGCTGGTCGCCGACTTCGCCGAAGACGAACGCCGCGCGCTGTTCGGCGGCAATGCGAACCGGATCTACCGGCTGGGTCTCGACCTGTGAACCCGCTGCTCGGGGTCCTGTATCACTGGCTTGGCGGGCTCGCGTCGGCGAGCTTCTACGTCCCCTATCGCGGCGTGAAGCGCTGGTCGTGGGAGATCTACTGGCTGACCGGCGGCGTCGTGTCGTGGCTGGTCGCACCGTGGTTCTTCGCCAGCCTCCAGACGCAGGACCTGCTCGGCGTGCTCGGGCGCGCACCGGACGGCGCGTTCTGGTGGCCGATGGTGTTCGGCGTGCTGTGGGGGTTCGGCGGGCTCGGCTACGGGCTCGTCATGCGGTATCTCGGGCTATCGCTCGGCATGGCCGTCGTACTGGGATTGTGCACCGTATTCGGAACGCTGATCCCGCCGGCGTTCACGGGCGAGTTCCACGAAAAGCTGATCGCGACCACCTCCGGCAACATCGTTCTCGCCGGTATCGGCCTGACGCTGGCCGGGATCGTCGTCGTCGCCATTGCCGGCGCGATGAAGGACGCACTGCTGACCCCCGAGCAGAAGCTGGCAGTCGTCGCCGAATTCGATTTCCGCAAGGGCATCGTCGTCGCGATCGGTGCCGGGATCATGTCCGCGTGCTTCGCGTTCGGGCTGGCCGCGGGCGAACCGATCAAGGCGCTGTCGGCGACCGCGGGCACCGGGCCGCTCTGGACCGGGCTTCCCGTGCTGTGCCTGATCATGGCCGGTGGGCTCGTCACCAACGGCGCCTGGTGCGCGTGGTTGATCGTGAAGAACCGCAGCGCAAAGCAATGGCTCGGCCGCACGACCGGCGGCGCCCGTCCGCCGCTTGTGCGCAACTATGCGCTCAGCGCACTCGCGGGCGTCACCTGGTATTTTCAGTTCTTTTTCTACACGATGGGGGAGAGCCAGATGGGTCGCCTCGGCTTCTCGAGCTGGACGCTGCACATGGCGAGCATCATCATCTTCGGTACGTTGTGGGGCTTTGCGTTCCGCGAGTGGAAGGACGCCGGCGCGCGGATCAAGACTGTGGTCTGGGCGGGCGTCGCACTGCTGCTGATCGCGACCGTGGTGATCGGCTATGGCAACAGCATAGCGGTGGAGACCGTCGCATGACCCGGATAGCGCACCTGATCGCCGCCAGTCTGCTGGCACTCGCGGGGGCCGCACCGGCAACCCCGCCGCGCGAGCCCGATGCCCCGCTGGTGATGACCGCGATGCACCTCCACGATCCGTGGATCGTCGCCGACAAGGCCAGCCGTACCTATTACCTTTTCACCCGCAACGAGGTCGCGATGACCGGCGACTCGCGGCTGGGCACGATGATGTATGCGAGCCGCGACCTGAAGCACTGGACCAAGCCCAAGCTGGTGTTCGTGCTGCCCGGCGACGTCTGGGCCAAGGCGGGAAGCTGGGCGCCTGAGGTACACCGCTGGAAGAACCGCTGGTATCTCTTCGCGACGTTCCATGATCCCGCGTCGCCGCTGACGCCCAACGGCAAGCGCGCGACCTATCGCCGCGGCACCGTGCTCGCGGTCGCGGATCGAATCGACGGGCCCTATGCATTGGTCCGAGGCGGCGAGCCGATCGTGTCTGAGGACGAGATGTCGCTCGACGGCACGCTGTACGTCGACCCGAAGGGCAAGCCGTGGCTCGTCTACGCGCATGAATGGTGGCAGACGACGATCGGCACGATGGAAGCCGTGCCGCTGAACGACGACCTGTCCTCGGCAGGCTCGTCGAAACGCCTTTTCGCTGCGAACGAGGCCGCGTGGGTAGTGGGCCAGAAACAGCCCGATGGCGACACGGTTTATGTCACCGACGGCCCGGAACTGTATCGCAGCAAGACCGGTGCCCTGCTGATGCTGTGGTCGAGCTATGGCAAGAAGGGCTATGTCGAGGGGCAGGCGCGATCGCGATCGGGTGGCATCGAGGGGCCGTGGGAACAACTCGGCCCGCTCGTCGAACGCGACAGCGGCCACGGCATGCTGTTCCGCGCGTTCGATGGCCGGCTGATGATGATCCTCCACCGGCCGTTCAACTTCGCGCTCGGCAAGCTGTACGAGATGCGCGACGAGGGGGACCGGCTGGCCGTGGTACGCGAGGCGACCGAACTCGACGGCGAGGCGTATCCGACGCATCCCTGCACGCCGGGGCACTCGTCGTTCGACAACACTAAACCGGGGTGTTCGTGATGCTGGGTGCAGATGATGTGTGGCCGCTGTGGGCGGACGAGCCCGCGGTGACGTTCGAAGATCCTTCGGTCGCGGCCGAGGTTGCGGTCGTGACGGCGGTGGACCAGCCGGTGCTGCTCGGGTTTCGTGCTGCCAACCCCAGCGGCCGGGCGATGCTCGTGCTTGGCGGCGGCGGCTACACGCAGTTGATGGCGGGCAGGGAAGGGGTGCAGGTCGCCGCCTGGCTGACCGGGCTCGGTTATCACGCGTTCGTCCTGATCCACCGCTTCCCCAGTGCTGCCAACGGCATCGCCGCACCGCTCGACGACGCGCGCGAGGCTATGCGGTTGATCCGTGGAAGCGGTCTCGCTCCGGCCGGGCTCGGCGTGGTCGGACTATCGTCGGGGGGTCATCTGGCTGCATGCCTCGCCGCGGCGTATCCCGACAAGTGGACGACGCCGGCAACGCGTCATCCCGACGCGCCGACGCGGCCAGACGTGATGGTCATGGGCTATGCCCCTATCTCCACCAACGCGGCGGGGCGCACGATCATCGCCGACAAGCCGCCGCTGCCGCCGGTCGAGAAACAGGCGATGTACGATCGACTGCAACCCGATGCGCAACTGCTGCCGTCGCCGCCGCCTGCGTTCATCGTCTATGCCGGCAACGATCCCGTCGTCCCGGTCGAGAATGCCCGCCGGCTCCACACGGCGTGGCAGGACGCTGGCGGTGCGGCGGAACTCCACGTCTTCGCCGACGCGCCGCATGGTTTCGCGCTCGATACGCAGGGATTGCCCGTCTCGATCTGGCCGACGCTGTGCGAGGCGTGGCTGCGGCAGGTCGGTTTTCTCGACTAGCGGCGCGCGAGCCGGATCACAGTCGGCGCGTCGCGGTCCACGGTGAGGATACCGCCTGCTTCCTTCAGTTCGGCGATCTGGAGTACGCTGCGGCGGTGCCATTCCGGGTCGCGCGCGGACTGCGGTTCGCCGGACTGCTGGACGAAATAGACGATGTACGCACGATCACCGGCGACGACCACGTCGGGATGCTGCCCCTTCGCGCGGTCGGTTTCGGCGCGGCCGGGCGTCGCGAGCAGATAGTCCGGTTGCCGCGTCCAATGCTCGCCGTCCGCCGAACGCATCGCCAGCAATCCTTTCCACGCGTCGGAGATCAGCCACCAGCGGCCCTTCCAGCGGAACGCCTTCGGTCCCTCGCCGGGCGTGTCGACGATCGTGCCCTTCACCCGCCAGTGCACCAGATCGTCGCTGTCGGCGTAGCGGATCGCCTTGTTCAGCCGTTCGTCATTGTACCAGAGTCGATAGCCGCCACCGGGCAGCGCCGCGACGCTCGCGTCGATCACCCGATCGGAGCCGAGCGACAGCCGCTCGCCACACGTCCAGCGCTTCAGGTCGCGAGAGGTCAGGTGGACGATGAACCGTGGCGCGTTCCAGTCGCGGAAGACGCCCGGCACGACGGTCAGCCACATGTGCCACCGCCCTGCGAGATACTGGACTTCGGGCGCCCACAGCGTCGCGCCGGTGCAGGATGCGGGGATCGTCGCAGTGCCGCCGTAGCGCCAGTGCACGCCGTCACGTGACCGCGCGGTGCCGATCGCGGTACCATGCACCCAGCGCACGTCCTTCGCGTCGGCCATCGGCAGGTCGGCGCGGCGATTGGTGTAGAACATCACCCATTCGCGGCGGGCGGGATCGTAGACGGTCGAGGGATCGGCGGCGCCGTCGTGCACCGGATCGCGGAACAGAGGTTTCGGCGCGACTGGCGAGCCTGCGCCTGCGAGCAACGCAGCGGCAAGCAGGATCACCGCGTGCTCGCCGCCGCGACGGGGTTGTTGCCCCACAGCTTGTCGTAGGACCAGCCCGACAGATCCTCGACCACGCGCGCATTCTCCGGCGTCGATGGCGTCCGCTCGCCGCGCCGCAGATGCTCGATCTCTTCCAGCAGGATCGCATGCGTGGCGGGCGTCAGGCGGAACCGAGTCGACACGAGCACGCCGAAGATGAGCATCGCGATCGTCCCGGCGCCCAGCACCGCGACGATCGCGTAGATCGCCTGCGGGCTCTGCGCGGTCGCCTTCGAGACGAAGCCCGATGCCTGCATCACCTGCCCGACGAGGATAACTGCCAGCGCCTGGCTCATCTTGCGCACGAACGTCATCACCCCGGCGAACGCGCCCTCGCGACGGCGCCCGGTGACGATCTCATCGACGTCGGCCATGTAGTTGTACGTCGCCCAGGGGATGTAGTTCAGCGCGCCGCGCCCCAACCCGGCGAACACCACCGGCAGCCAGAACAGCGCCGACGTCGCGGTATACCCCGCCGCGTACATCGCGAGGAAGATCACCACCCCGATTGCGAAGCTCAGCGCCGCGAACCGGTAAGCGGCTGCCGGAGACAGCCGCAGCGCGAAGTTGATCGCCAGCACGACCGCGACCAGCTGGACAATGTACGTAACGCCGACCAGGTTCGCGACGATCGCGGTCGATCCGGCAAGCGCGAAGATCACGAAATAGGTGAACGCTGCGTTGTAGATGTCCTGGCTGATATAGCCGCCCAGATACATGCCGAGATGCAGGCGGAACGCGCGGATCCGCAACGTCGAGAACAGGTTGCGATACAGCGCTTTGAACGCCGCGCCCAGCGACGCCTTCTCGACCGCCTGGGTCTCGTCGAGCCCTTCCGGCCGCTGCCGTTCCCAGCTGAACGCGTATAGAAGACCCGCGGCGCCCATGAACAGCACCGAGAAGATCATGCCCATATACAGATACGTGTCGGGTGAATCCGGGCCGAGATACGCGATCAGCCAGCCCGGCAGGAACGCCGCCGCGATCGCCGAGCACTGGCCGCACAGGATGCGCGCGCCGGCGAACTTCGCCTTGGTGCGGTAATCGGTCGCCATCTCCGACGCGAGCGTCTCGTACGGGATGATCTCCATCGCATAGACCATCTCGAACAGCACGTACGTCACGAGATAATACCAGAAGCCCTGGCCTGCGACCCACATGATCGCGAACGACGGCAGCAGCGGGATCGCGGCGAGAATGAAGAACCGCCGCCGTCCGAACTTGCGCCCCAGCCAGCTCCGCCCGAGATTGTCCGACAGGTGGCCGATCGTCGGGCTGGTGAACGCATCGAGCACCCGCGCGACGCCGAAGATGATCGTCGCCTGCGCCGCGGACAGTCCGCAGAAGCTGGTGTAGAAGATCAGGATCCACGTGCTGATGACCGCCATCGACCCCGCGCCGAGCACGTCGTTCGATCCGTAGGCGAGCAGATTGTACCAGCGTACCGGACGGGCAGGCGCGAGCGGCAGGGCCGGACGGGCGGCGATCGGATCAGTGGCCATGCGAAAGTCCTTGGGTACCGGCGTTGGCTGAGGATGGGGCGGCTGGAGATGAAGTGGGGGCGGAAAGTGGATCGAAGCGCAGCGCGTCGAACACGATCGCCGGGTCGTCGACGCCGATCGTCACACTGTGCCGTCCGGCCGCGAGCGGTGTCGGCAGCGCAAGGTCGAGACGGTTGTCGAGCACCGCGAGCGCCCATGCCCGGTCGCCGGTCTTGCGAGGGACGCCGACGCGCACCGGCGTCGCAGCGTCGATCGCGACCGATACCGCGAGGTCGGCGCCTTCGGTCGTAGGATAGGTCGGCAACATTTCCGCTGCGAGCCGCCAGCGACCAGGGGGGAGCGTGACACTGTACGACAGCGTTGCTGGCGCCGCCGCGGCTACCGCTACACCGTTGCGGCCGAGGCCGTCGACCACGCGCCAGCCATTGCGCGGGCTCTTCGAAGTCTCCGCTTCGACAACGATAGTCGAAGCGAGCAAAACCTCCCGGTTCCCCGGCGAAGGCCGGGGCTCAGTTGGCACGGTCGAGGTAACGGAGGACGGACCGATCTTACCAGGCGCATTCCATCTGGGCCCCGGCCTTCGCCGGGGAGGTGAAGCTGGGGCGGGCAGGATAGGAGCGGACAAGCGATAGCGGCGCCACTGCCCGTCGGCGGGTTCGATCGCCATCATCCCCCGCCACTTCCCGCCCGCGATCTCATTATTGTAGCGGCGCGTCAGCGCGGTGATCTCCGTATCCGCTGCGCGCGAACGCTCGCCAGCGACTGCCGCACCAACCGGATCGGTGTCGCGCAGGCGGTCATGCGCCTCGGCATCGAACACGCGCGTATTGGCGAGCGCCGCCGCGGTCACCGGATAGTCGATTAGTTCGAAAAACGCGTCGCGACGGTTGGGCGCAACGCGCGGCGCGATCGAGCGAACGCGCGCGCGCAACGTATCAAAGGCGGCGAGGCGGGTTGCGATGTCGGCAGGGGCAAGCGGGCTCGGCTTCGAGAGTTCGCCGGGCAGCCACCATTGCAGATGCTCGGGCCGGCGCTGGAAATTAAGCCGGTGATGCTCGGCCATGATCGCGGCGATCTCCGGCGCGACATCAGCGCCGACCGTGCCGGCCGCCCAGTCCCCGACGACGGTATCGATCGGTTTGCCGCGCGTGCCCGGTACGTCCCACGCAAGCTGCAGGAAATAATCGGTCGCGAGTTCCGCAGGCTTGAGGTCGCCGACATTGGCGACCCACATCCGCCGCGCCCCCGCATCCCAAGCCCGCCCAAGTTCCTCGCGGATCAGCGCGGGCGGGGTGGTCGACAGCCAGAGATACGACAGCGGCGCGCCAAGATAGGACAAGTGATAATAGATGCCCGATCCGCCCGTTCGCGCGCGCTCGGCGGCGTCGGGGACGTGACGGATATAGCCGAAATTATCGTCGGGCCACATCAGCGTGACGTCGTCGGGTACCTTCAGCCCGCCGCGATAGACGTCGAGCACTTCCTTGTACGGCGTGAAGACCTGCGGGACGCGCGTCAGATCCCGGTTCACGCCGCGCGCCAGCATCGCGCGCTGGTCGGCGAAGATGCGTTCGAGCAACGATCGGCGCGCATCGTCGGTGGTCGGGCCGACAATCCCGCTGTCGTGGATGCCGCGCATCCCGAGCGTCCAGACGCTCTCGTACTGGCCGTTCGCCCTGACGCGCGTGCGCCAATAGTCCGCGACGCCGGCGGGGTTGGTCACATAGTTGAACTCTGTCGCCGGCGCCGTCCATTCGCCGACATTGTTGCGCAGCATCGGCTCGGCATGGCTCGATCCCATGACGATCGCATAGCGGTCGGCGAGGCGCGCATTCTCGGGGTTCGCGTTGAACGGCGCGGTGACCTTGTGCATCGCCGGCCAGACCATGTTCGCCTTCAGCCGCAGCATGAGCTCGAACAGTTTGGCATAGGTCTTGGGCCCGATCGTGCCGGCCTCGGGCTCGAACGTGCCGGCAGCCCAGGGTTGCAGTCCCCAGTCCTCGTCGTTGAGGAAAATCCCGCGATACTGGACCGACGGCGGCCCGAAGCGGTGGAGACCGGTCGCCGCATAAATCGCGGCGTGATGCTCGGGTGTGACGTCGGCCCACCAATGCCACGGCGACACACCGATCGCGCGCGACAGCTCGTACGCGCCGAACGCGGTCCCGCGACGATCGCTGCCGACGATCACCAGCGCTGCGGGGATGCCGGGTGCGGGGTTGGCGACGGTGGCGATCACGAAGCTCTCCCACGCGTCGCGCAGTTTCGAGACGTCGAGCGTGCCCCGCCGGACCAGCCGGTCGATCGCGGGGTTGCGACCGAGCGTACCGAGCCAGATCTGCGTGCCGTTGGCGGTCGTGGCACCGGTCACACGCAAGAGGTCGTTCGTCAGGTCGGCGGCGGCGATCCGGACGACCTCGTGGTCACCCGGCGCCGTCACCACGCGCGCCACGCCTTGCGCGTCCGCCAGTGCGGGACCCGCCCCGGGCGCGAACGACACGAGACGTGCGACCGGCTCGGCCGAGGCTGGCGCCCCGAGCCATAGCGCGGCCGCAAGCAAGGCACGCCGCAGGGTCAGATATAGGTCCGCAGGAACTCGGCGAGCGCGACCATCGCGAGGCTCTGGCCGTACGGCATCGAGGTGAGCGCGATGTCCTTGTAGAATTGCTGCGTGTCGCCCATCGCGGTGCCGAAGCTGACCTGCTTCAGTTCGCCGGCCTCGTCGATATTGGCGAGCACGCCCTGCACGGCCTTGATCCCGACCGCTTCATAGTGGCGCGGCAGATAGCCCTTCCGGACGCCCTTCAGGATGCCGTAGGCGAAGCCCGCGGTCGCCGATGCCTCGAGATAACTGGTCGGGTCCATCACCAGCGTGTGCCACAGGCCGCTCTCGTCCTGCGTCTCGGCGAGCGTCTTCACCTGCGCCGCCAGCGTATCGATCAGGAAGGTGCGGAACGCGTCGCCCACCGGCAGGTCGAGGATCTCGATGATCTCGGGAATCGCGATCGTCACCCAGCAATTGCCGCGAGCCCAAAGCGCCTCCGCGAAATTGTGCCGCCCGTTGAAGTCCCAGCCGTGGAACCAGAGCCCGGTCTTCTTGTCGAACAGGTATTTGATATGGACGAGGAACTGCCGCTTGGCCTCCTCGACATAGTGTGGGCGGTTCAGCAGCAGGCCGATCTTGGCGAGCGGCAACACCGACATCATCAGCGTGTCGTCCCACATCTCGCCCGGGTTCTCGTCATTGTAGACGATGTGCTGGAACCCGCCCTCCTCGGTCTTGGGCAGCCCGTCCGGCGCCATCAGCCACTCGGCCCAGGTGTCGAGATAGGGGATGTAGCGCGGATCCGGCTCGCGCTCGTAGAGATAGGCGAGCGTGATGAACGGCGCGACGGTGTTGATGTTCTTGGTCGGCGTGCCTTCGGCGAAGCGATCCTCGAACCACTGCTTGACGATCGCCAGCGCGCCTGCATCGCCGGTCTGTTCGTAATAGCGCCACATCCCGAACAGGCCGACGCCGTGGGTCCATTCCCAGCCCGCCCAGCCCTTGGTGTCGATGACCCGGCCGTCTTCGAGGCGTAGCAGGAACTCGCCGGTCTCGTCCTTGATGTTGACGAGGTTGTCCATCAGCTTGGCGATCGCGGCGGTCACGTCCGCGCGCGGCACATTATGGGTGAGGGCAGCCACTTATAGTCTCCTGTTGGGACGCGCAGGGCTGAGCCCGTAGTCGCGCGCCATCGTCCGATAGAGGGTGAGAAATGCGGGGTCCGCGTCGTAACGACCGCCGTGACCGGTCGACGGCGTCGTGCCGTTCGGTGGCGTCGGTGCGGTTGGTGTCGTCACGGCGCCGGGCGCTTCGGCGGCGTTGATCCCCTGCGAGAGGAGGTCGGGCTTGGGCCCTTCGCCGGCGGGCGTGCCATTATGCGTGAAGATCGCTTCCTGGTGCCGCGTCGGCTCCCAGATGAAGCTGCCCCAGCCGTGCGGCTGCGCGTCGACGAGGTCGTTCAAATACCGTTTGCGCGACGAATATTCGAGCGCGAGAAAGCCGTGTTCGGGATAGGCCTTGGCGAACTCGGTAAAGGTTCGCGCCCAGTCGCCCTGCGCCTGTTGCTGGTAGCAGGAGAAGCCGGTGGCATCGAATTTGACGCCGCGCTGGAGCAGATTGTCCATCCAGTAGCGTACGATCGGCCAATGCCGCCCGAGATGATTGTGCACCGCCACCCGCGCCTCGGGCGTCGCTTCGTGCGCGCCGGCGATTCCGGCCTTCAACAGCATCGCGAACCGGTCGTACCCGCCTGCGCCGGGCACGTTCATGTGCACCGCATCGGTCTGCGGATTGCCGGTCGGAATCGTCAGCGGCACGCGTCCGTCGGGCCAGAGCATGCCGAAGGTCGTCTCGTTGCCGATCACGACCAGGTCTGGCGCGGCGCCCGCCCGCTTCATCGCCGACAGCGCATCGACGGTATGGCGGTGGACTGCCTCGACCAGTTGCGGGAACGTGAGCGCAGCCCAGGCGGCGGGCTTGTCCTGATGCTGCGGGTCGGCCCAGGTGTCGGAATAATGCAGCGTCAGCGACAGGTGGAAACCGGCGGCCTTGATCCGCTTGGCGAACGCGATCGTGCGCGGCAGGTCGCACCACGGCCCGCCCGGCTTGCCGCTTGAATACCCCTTCGCAGGATCGACGAAGAGCCGCAGCTTGATTGCAGTGAACCCGGCATCGCGGAGGATTGCGAGCGGGTCCTTGGCGACGCCGTTCTCGTAATACTTCGCACCGGCGAACTCGTCTTCGGGAATCCACGATACGTCCGCGCCGATCAGATAGGGCCATAACCTTGCACCGCTTGCAACCTGTGCGGCTGGTGCGATGCTGGCGAGGCAGGCCGCCCCAGCGCCCGCGCCAAATGTTCTGCGCGTGATCATTTGGCGGCGCCTAGCCGGTCGGGTGCCGCGACCATCCGCACCGGCACGCCGCCCTTGACGGTGCGCATCGTCACCAGGCGGACCTGCTCGATCGCATCGCCGGGCGCGCCGTCGGACGTGACCGCGAGCGCGACGGTGTTCGCGCCGTGGTGGTTGAGGATGCCCTCGGGGATCGGGAACACGCGTTGCGGTCCGACATGAGCGATGAACTGACCCATGTTCCAGCCGTTGACGAACAGCAGCGCACGGTAGCGGGCGACCGAGCGCGGCGTCGTCGTGTCGCCGAATGCGAGGGCGATCGTCGTGTCCTGGCCCTTCGGCACCGCGAGATCGAAGTGCGTACGATACCAGGTCGTGCCGGGCGTAGCCGTGGCGGCGGGGATGGTCGCTGCGGCCCAGGCCTTGTCGTCGAAGCCGGGCAGGTGCCAGCCAAACCGTTCGCCATATTGGCCGCCGTTGTTGGCGGGGCCGCGCGCCGGATCGGGGAGGTCCTCGCCGCCGAGCTTGCCCTGGATCTTCCACGCGATCGGTACGCCGAAGCTGCGCCTGCCCGGCGCCTCGATCGATGCGGAAACCAGCCCGCGTGCTTCCTTGTGATAATCGTCGGAATCGAGGTCCCAGTTATGCCCGTTGTTGCGCACCATGACGCTGACGACATGCTGGCTAGTGGCTTGTGCGGAGGCGGGCAAATCGAACCGTGCGAGCCCGGTCGTAATCGGCCGCGGCAGTCCGCTGGGGAGCTCATTCTGGCCAACGAACTGGCCATCGACCCAGACCTGTACCATCCCGGATCCGCCCGCGCCGTAGAACAAGGCGATCTGCTTCGAGTCGGGCGTGCCGGTGAAGCGGCCCCGATACCAGATGTCGCCGTCGTGGAAGCCGTAGGAGTCCATCGTCAGGTTCGGCTGGCCATCGGGCTTCGCGGTCGTCGTCGCGCTGCCGCGTCCGTCGATCGCCTGCCAACTGCTGTCGTCGAAGCCGGGTGTGGCTTCGGGCGAACCCTGCGCCGTCCGCCAACTGGTCAGCGCCGGGAGTACGACCGGGGCGGGACCGGGCAATGCCGCCGTCGCGGTTCGGCTGCCGATCGCGGTCGTCTTCGTCGCAACCGCCGTCCCGTTCCATCGCACCGATCGCAGCGCGGCAGGAGCCCAGATTTCGAGCGGCGTCGTCTCGGCAGTATCGCCGGTCAGCGCCAGCGTGCCGCCGGTCGCCTTGGTCGAACGCAGCAATGCGGGGCCGCGCACCAGCACCGCGTCGCTGCCGCGCCAATAGCGAACCGCCTCGGCCTCGTCCGCCAGGATCAGCGTGAGCGCAGGGCGCCCGCCGCCGGTAATCCGCACCACCGCGCGCCCGGCATGCGTATAATCGAGCCGAAGATCGTCCTTCGCTGCGTCGAACGCGCTGGTGGCGGTGCCTTCGAGCACGGTCACCGTCGGCGCGGACGTGTAGCGCAGCACCGTCTCGCCGGTCTCACCCGCGCGACCGTACAGCAGCATCACGTCGCCGCGATCGATCGTCAGCGCTGTCTGCAATTCGGAGGTCGAATAGACCAGCCGTTGTCCGCCGACATTCACGCCCGCGACCAGCCATTTCGCGTCGAACCCGTTCAGCCGCATCGGCTCCACCTGCGGGAAGGTGTAGCGCCCGTCCGGCAGGTCGGCGGTGATCGTGAAGCGGTCGTCGGTCTGGCCGTTGGACGGCTTGTGCGTCACCATCAGGAAGCGTGCATCGCTCTCCGGGTTGCGGTTATGATACGCCTGCACGTTCGGCGACGACACCTGTACCGGCGCGGCGGGGACCATGCCCGCTAAGTCCGGCACGGCGGCGATCAGCCCGCCGAGCTGTTTCATCTCCTCGGCCTTGCTCCGCACCTCGCGTGCTTCGGAGATCGCCGAGCCGTAATCGTAGCTCGTGAACACGACGGGGGCGGGGAGCCAGCCCCAGCTCGTGCCGCCATAGCCCATGTAGAAGCTCTGGATATCAATGCCGTTGGCGAGATTGGTGCCGTAGAATACGCGTTGGAACCGCTTGCCCCGCTGGATGGCGTTGCATTCGTAGCCGCCGTTCGAGCCCCAGTAATCGAACCAACCGCCACCGAACTCGGCGAGGAAGGCCGGCGTGTCGGGCGAGGCGGACGCGCCGCCCTTTGCGCCGCCGGGACCGTAGAACCCCCAGTCGGGTGCCGCCACGCCGCGCGTCGGCTTGCCGGCGATGGTGCAGGTGCCACCAGGATAACCGTCGAACGCGTAGAGATCGCCCGGCCCCTTCACGACGTTCGCGACGGTCGAGGACTCGGGGACCCAGTATCCGTTGCGACCCTGGTCGTTGTGGAACAGCGGCACGGTGATGCCGTCGGCGCGCGCCTTGGCGTAGAGATGGTCCATGTAGCGGCGCTGCGCCGGCGTGGTCAGCGCCAGTTCGTTCTCGATCTGGTGCAAGATGACGCTGCCGCTATGGCCCTTGCCATCGCCGTTGATCTGGTGCCGCGCGATGATCGCGTTGACGTGGATGAGCCACTCATCGACCGCGGCAAGATATACCGGGTCGTCGGTCCTCGCGCGGGCCTTTTGGTTGACCAGCCAGCCTGGAAACCCGCCGCGCGACAGCTCCGCATTCACATACGGGCCGGCGCGGGTGATGACATAAAGCCCTTCTTCCTGCGCCATCGCCAGCACGCGCTCGACGTCGCGGATGCCGGTGAAATCGTACACGCCCTGTTTCGGGCTGTGATATCCCCAGTCGAAATACAGCGCGACGGTGTTGAACCCGCTCGCCTTCATCTTCTGCAGTATGTCGCGCCACAGATCGGGGCTGGGCAGGCGGAACGGGTGGAATTCGCTCGACCAGATCACCTGACGCTTGCCGTCGATCATCAGCGACCGTGCATCGTACGAGACGCGGCCGAAGGTCTTGACCGGCGCGGCGAGGTTCTGCGTCGGGCGTGCGACCTGCGCCGTTGCCATCACCGGCGTCAGCGCGGTGGCGAGCGCCAAGGCGATCAGGCGGGTGCGATCAATCATGATGGAAGATCAGCGGGAGCGACCATTCCTTCGGGCGGTTGTTATCCTCAACCTCCATCAGCGGTGCCATGTGATCCCACCAGCGTTTCATCACCGGGTGATCGGGGAGGGCATCGCGGGTGTTCGGCTCGGCGAGCTTCAGGACGGCGAACAGCGACAGCGTCCCCTCGTCGAGGAAAATCGAATAGTCATGGATGCCGCTTTCTGTGAGCAGCGCGGACAGTTCGGGCCAGATCTCGTCGTGGCGCTTGCGGTATTCATCGACCACGCCGGGCTTCAGCTGCATCCTGAACGCATGGATCGACATCGCACCCTCCCAATCCACTATGTGGTATTGCTATGTACGATTTGGTAAAGACGTTCCGCGCTCAGGTCAAACGCTAACCGCGCCAGAGCGGTGTCCGCGTGACCGAAAGTCCGGCGGCGTCCTCGATCACGAAGGGCGGGCGGGCATCGGGGCTGGTAGTGGCCAGATCGAGGCGGTCGATCACGAGGCCCTTCGCGTGCCGGACCCACAAGCCCCAGGCGGGGAGCACACCGAACATGCTCGGCTCCGGATAGGCGCCCGCGAGGTCTTCAGGCCTGCGTGCGGCATCTTCGGAAGTGCCGCCGCCGCGATAGGACAGATGGATGCGGGATAGCGTGACGTCCTCGACCGGATGGCCGGGAAGCCCCGCGATCGCTGCGGCGAAGCGGTGATCGATCCCCGTCGCGTCGATGTCGCTTAGCGTCACCCGCCGGATCGCACCTACCTGCGTTCCGGCTGGACCGCGGCGTCGGTCGCCGATCCGCAGGAACAGCGGCGCGGTCGTCACGTCGCGCATCGTGATGCGGCGCGCGACGACGTCTTCCATGACGCCGCCGTCGACGGTCTCGAGTGCGAGCCCCCGGCAATGCGTGAAACTGCAATCCTCGATCAGGATGCGCCGGTATCCGCCGTTGCTCTCGGTCCCGAGCTTGATCCGCCCCGTCACGCGGTCGCGGTCGGGTGCGAGTTGTTGCGTCGTCCGCCGCGTGCCATCGAGCATCGTCCCGAGGTCGTAACCCGAGACGGCGCAATGCCGCACCGTCACGTCCTCCGCAGCGACCGCGCGACCGAGCGCGAAACTGCTTTTGATGACGATCGCGTCGTCGTTCGGCGTGTTGACGCGGCACCGCTCGACGATCGTGCGCTGGACGCAATCGAGGTCGATGCCGTCGCGATCCGTGTCGATCGTCAGGTCGTGAATGTGCAGGTCGCGCGTGCCTGTCGCGAGGATGGCGAAATGCCCACACCGGAGCATCGAGAAACCGGACAGGCGGATATTGCGGCCGTTCCGGAACGCGATCGCCTTGTTGCCGAGACCGTTCATGCGCGCGGCATCGGGTTCGAGCCGGGCGATCTCGGCCCCGCTCATCTGGCGCATCGATAGCGGCCGCTCGCCGGTCTGCGCCTTCCACCGCGCACCGGGACCGTCGCGTGTCAGCCCGAGCCCGTGGATCAGGCCGGGGCCGACAATCGCGACGTTCTCGACATCCTCGCCCCAGAACAGGCTGTTACGCCAACGGCTGTGGCCGAAATCCTGGTATAGTTGCGCGCCATTGTCCTCGGGCAGGTCGTAGCGTCCGGCATGCCGCGCGGGATCCGCCGCCTCGATTACCGCGCCCCTGGCAAGCTGGATCGTCACATGGCTTTTTAGCCGGATCGAGAAGCAGAGATAGCGGCCCGCGGGGATGGTCACGGTGCCCCCGCCGGCCTTGGCGGCGGCGGCAATCGCGGCGTTGATCGCAGTGCTGTCGATCGTCCGCCCATCGCCACGCGCACCGTGGTCGCGCACGTCTATCATCGTCGCGGCATGCGCGGGAAACGGAAGCAACGCCGCGCCGAGTCCCAATCCGACATCGCGGCGAGTCACGTGATCCATCATACCGAGGGTGCCGGGCGCGCCTATTGCAGATTCACGTACATGCCGCCGTCGACCAGCAGCGAGGCTCCGGTGACGTATTGCGCGAGATCGGACGCCAGGAACACGGTAGGCCCGACCAGATCGTCCGGCTTGCCCAGACGGCCGAGCGGGATGCGTTTTTCCATGTACGACCGCTTGGCCTCGTCGGCGAGATCGTCCTTGTTGATGTCCGTCAGGATCGTCCCCGGGAACAGCGAGTTGCAGCGGATCCCGTGCTTGCCGAGCGCGATCGCGACCGACTGCATCAGCGAATGCAGCCCGGCCTTGGTAGGCGTGTAGTGCGTCTGATACTCGCCGCCGACCAGCGCCGAGATCGACGACATCGCGATGATCGACCCACCGTCGCCCTGCTCGACCATCTGGTTGGCCGCGGCCTGGACCATGTAATACGCGCCATGCAGGTTGACGCGCATGGTCCGCTCGAACGTCTCGACCGGCATGTCGAGGAATGCGTGGAACGGGCAGATCCCGGCGTTGTTGACGAACACGTCGACCCGACCCAGCGCCGCCACGGCCTTGTCGATGAAGTCGCGCGCGGTATCCGGATCGGCGACGTCGCCCTGGATCGCCACGGCTTTCCGCCCGAGCGCCTCGATCTCGGCCACGGCGCTCTCGGCACCCGCCACGTCACGCGCGAAATTCAGCGCGACGTCGGCGCCGTGTCTCGCACAACCGATAGCCACCGCTCGGCCGATTCCTGCCGATGCGCCGGTCACCAGCACGGTCTTGCCTTCGAGCAACATTATTTTCTCCCAGTTAGTCGGTTGGCGGCTCGAAGCCGAGTTCGCGACTGATCGCGCCCGCGGTGCCGCGCACCTCGTCGGTCAGCGTCGTCATGCGGTCGTCGCTCATATATTGCGCGGCGCTCGACACGCTGATCGCGCCGACGATCTTGCCCGCGGCATCGCGGATCGGCGCGGCAACGCAGCGGATCTGATCCTCGTTCTCCTCCAGATCGAACGCACGGCCGCAGGTTGCATAGCCTTGCATCCGCTCGCGCCACACTTTCGCATCGGCCTTGGGCGCACCCGCCGCCTGGTCCGCGTCGAAGCGCTCCTGCCAATATTTTGGCGGGGAATCGATCATCAGCGCCTTGCCGAGCCCGGTCGAACTCAGCGGCTGGCGATCGCCGACCCGGCTCGAAATCGTGATCCGCCGCCGTCCCGGGACCTTGTCGAGATACAGCGCGAAGTCACCGTCGAACACGCCAAGATGCACGGTGTCCTCGGTCGAGGCGGCCAGCTCCTCCAGATAGGGTCGCGCGACCTGCACCAGATCGGCCTGCGCCTGCGCAAGCGTACCGAGCAACAACAGCTTGGGTCCGAGCCGGTATCCGGACCGCGGCGTGAACGCGAGATACCCGCGATCGACCAGCGCACTCAGCAGCCGGTGCGTCGTGCTCTTGGTCAGGTCGAGCTTTACCGCGAGTTCGCTGAGCGTCAGCACCTCGTGGCTGACCGCCTCGATCAGGTCGAGCCCGCGCATGAGCGTCTGGCTGCCGGCACCGACGCCGTTTCCGGCCGACTCCGACTTGTCGATATTCGTCGTGGAAGTGTTCATGCCCACTCCATAAGACGGCCTCCTACATGCTGGCAATCGGCGAATCTTGCGTCGATTCCGGTCACGCTACACGTCTGGAAAACCGAGAAAAAATGGCCGACCGTCTTGCGGCAGTCGGCCGAGGAGGGAGCGCTCTAGAATTTTAGCTGGAGACCGGCGAAGAACCGCTGGCCCGCGTAATAATATTCCACCGGCCGCGCCTTGTCGATGTAGCTCGCCGACGACTCCTTGTTGATGTTCTGGATCTCCATGAACAACTGGGTGTGCTGCTCGGGGAACCGGAACGTCACCTTGGCATCGAAATAGCCTTCGCCGCGACGATAGATCGGGCTGTTGTCGAAGTTGACGTCGGACACGGTTTGGAGCCAGTTCGAGCGGTAGTTGTAGTTGACCCGGATGTTGAGCCAATCCTTGTCGTAGAAGATGCTGGCGTTCGCGGTCCATTTCGACAGGCCGGGATAGTCATTGAGCGGTTGACCGGTGGCGACGTTGGTCAGGTTGGTCCGGATGGCGCGTGCGTAGGTGAAGTTGCCGCTGGCCCCGAAACCATCGAACGGTGCGGGCAGGAACGTGAAGGCGGTCTGCGCGCTCCCTTCGATCCCGTCGAGCAACGCGCCGAAGCCGTTGACCGGCTGGCGGACCGTAAACAGCGAGCCGTCCTGGAAGAGATCGACATCGCCGCGCGTCACGTTCGAGATGACGAAGCTCTTCTCGTATTTCTTAAAATAGCCGATGCTGATCGCGGTATCCTTGTTCGGGAACCAGCCGAGATTCACCTCCCACTGATCCGCGCGATACGGCACGAGATCGGGATTGCCCGCGGTGCAAGCGTCCTGAAGCCCGGTGATATCGGTGGAATCGTCGAGACAATTGACGTTGGGGACCAGATCGGTCGGCTTGGGACGCGCGAGATTGCGGGCCCAGTTGGCGCGGAAGGTCAGGTTCGGCGTGATCTCCAGCGCGCCGTTGAACGCGGGAAGCCAGTCGGTGTAGCTGTTCTTCAACGACAGTGAGTTTGCCGCAAGCGTGACCGTTTCGATCACTGCGGGAATACCGGGTACGCCCGTCCCCGGACGGATCCGCGTCTGGCGGCTGATGTTGGTGCCGGTGCCCTTGTCGGTCGTCTTGATATAGCGAACGCCGGCATTGCCGCTGAACCGCATGCCGAGAACGTCCTGCTCGAAATTGCCCTTCAGATATGCGGCGGCGACGGTTTCCTTGATGAAAACGGTCGGGATCTGCGACTGGCCATCGGCGTTGCGCACCAGATCCTGATCGAAGCCCGAGAGGTCATAAATCTGGCCCAGTCGGTCGAAATTGATGGTCGGTACCGACAGTTGCGAGGGCAGGCCGGCCGGCGCACCCTTGAGCCCGGTGAACAGGCCCGCGCCCGGCAAGCCACCGGTATTGGCCGCGATGAACTGTGCGTACTGGGCCTGCGTCATGTAATAGGTGTTCGCGGCGCGCACGGCCGGCGGCGTATCGGTGACGACGGTGGTGTACGAAACGTTGGCGCTCGTCTGATACACGGCAGGGAAGGCCGCGGCGCCGGTTGACGGATTTGCCGAAACCGCTGGCGTCAGCAGGCGCGAGCCGCCGCCGTTGTAGTTCTCATACTCCTGCCAGCGGAACTGCCCGCCATATTCGATGCTCGTCAGGAACGGCAGGTTGGTGTTCCAGTCCGCATCGAGCTTGAGCTGGTCTTCCTTGTTGTTGTTGTCGCTCGGGCGAAACTGGACGGTCGGTCCGGCCTGCCGTCCGGGTGCGTTGATCGTGCCAGGGCGGACATAGGCGCCGGTCGAATTCGGGTCGAAGTTCTCGGGGAACACAAACACCGGAATGCCAAGGTCGTTGCGACGGTCTATGGTTATCCCCCCGATGCCGGTCGAATAGGCGAGCAGGTTGGTGTCGTTGACGGTTCGGCCAGTCGAATGCGACGCGAGCGCCTTGATCTTGAGATCGTCGAACGTCCAGTCGAACCCGGTCAGGTAATAGCGGGTGCGCTGATCGTATTTGAAATCGCGACGCTGGACGCCGAGGATGTTGCTGGCGCCGTTCCAGACCGGTGCGGCGGCGGTGCCGACGTTGACCGAATTGAGCGCGGTCAGCGCGCTGGTGACGACGTGGTTCTCGCTGGTCGACGTGCCCGCGGTGATCTGCGGACGCGACGTGGCGCCATTCAGTCCGACCGGCAGCGCGGCGTCGTAGTTGAAGCGCTCGAAACGGCCAAGATCGAGCGAGTAGTTGACGTCGTTGAACTGCTGCTTGCGGTTGGTGATGATCGCTTCGGCGTACGCGCGGAAGTTGGGTGCGAATTCATACTGGACCTGGAGATCGGCGGACAGGCGCTGGTCGTCGATCCGGCGCTGGCGCAGGCGCGGTACGGTAGGAACCCAGTCGAAGAACTGCGTCTCGCAGGCCAGCCGCCGCGTCGTCGCTGCTGCCGCATTCGCTCCGCCGACGCCGGCGCAACTGCCATAGGTGTTGAAATTGGCATAAGCGGGGTTGGCGATGGTCTTCTCGTCCGAGCGATCGAAATCCGCGATCCGCTTCCAGTTGGTGTTGCTGATATAGTCCTGGCGAAGCTGCTTCTTCTCGTAGTTGACGGTGCCCAGAATGCCGAGGCCGTCGAGCAGGAAATGGGGCGTCCCGAAGATGCCGGTGAGGCGGGGACGCCATTTCTGTGCGGTGTCGAGATGCTGGGCGGAGGCCACTGCGCTGAGAAGTGGCTTTGCCAGTTCGAGTGGGCGGCGCGTCTCGACGCTGACCGTGCCGCCGAGGCCGCCTTCGGTCAGGTCGGCGCTATAGCCCTTGTAGACGTCGATCGACTTGACGAGTTCGGTCGCGAGATCGCGCAGATCGCCCGAGCGACTGCCATCGGCGCTGGCCTGGGTGACGCCGTTGATCTCGATGCGGTTGAGATCGGGTTCGACGCCTCGGATCGATACTGCCGTGCCTTCGCCGAAATCACGGCTGAGTTGGACGCCGGTGATGCGGGCCAGCGAGTCACCGAGGTTCTTGTCGGGGAAGCTGGCGATGTCGTCGGCCACGATCGAGTCGACCACGGTGCCGGCCTTGCGCTTGCGGGCGATCGCCGATTGCAGCGAGGCGCGCGTGCCGACGACGAGGATGTCTTCCGAGGTCGCGCCGTCCGGCAGGGTCGCGTCGGGCGCGGGCTTCTGTGCGGGTTGCGCAACGTCTGTCGCGGGCGTCGTGGGTGCGGTTGTCTGGGCGGTAGCGGCGGTCGCCGAACCCAGCATCAGCGCCAGTGCAGACGTCGTGATCGCCAGATTGCGCACCGAACAAGTGTGAAGTGTCATCATATTTCCCCCGAAAGACGTTCCGGGCGGCGACGCATGCGGTAGCCGGCCCATCGTGAAGTCACCATGCTAGGTGGCTGGGCTAGCCGGCTGGGCGCGTCGACAAGGCACGGGTGCGGCAGGCCTTGCGGCATGTTGCGCGATCGATTTTGTGCTGGGTCCAGTCATCATCATCCCCTCGTCTCGGCGCGGTCGTTACCGTCGCCAACGTCGGTACCATGACCGACGAAAAACCATATTGTGAAGCTCTGTCCCGTTTATTAGTTTGCCATTTCCTGAAGGGCAATCATAATAATTGGGATAAGTGCGATAATTGGCACGCCGCGATGGAGATGATGATGACGATAGGCAGCCGCGCGTTCCTGGCGCTCATGGTCGGTGTCGCGACGCCCGCGCTGGCGGCATCGCCGTCCCGCGCGGTGGAGCGGCTCGATCGCGGCGTCGTCGCCACGCCCGCAAAGGACGGCGGCTGGCTGGTCAGTTGGCGGCTGTTACGGGACGATCCGTCCGCGACCCGCTTCGACGTCTATCGCGACGGTCGCAAGATCACGCCGCAACCGGTCGCCGACACGACGACGTTCGTCGATCGCGAGGGTAATGATCGCGCCCGCTATACCATTCGCTCTATCGTCGGCGGGAAGGCAGCAGCACCGAGTGCCCCGGCGCTGATGGCACCGAACGGATATTTGTCGATCCCGCTCGTGCCCCCGCCCGGCGGTACGACGCCCGACGGCGAAGCGTTCACTTATACCGCCAACGATGCCAGCGTCGGCGATCTCGATGGCGACGGGCGTTACGAACTGATTCTGAAATGGGATCCGACCAACAGCCACGACAACAGCCAGGCGGGCTATACCGGCAACGTCTTCGTCGACGCCTATACGCTCGACGGCAAGCGGCTCTGGCGGATCGACCTTGGTCGCAACATCCGCGCGGGCGCGCATTACACGCAGTTCCAGGTCGCCGATTACGATGGCGATGGTCGCGCCGAAATTGCAATGAAGACTGCGGACGGCACCGTCGATGGCACCGGAGTCACGATCGGCGATGCCAAGGCGGACTGGCGCGGTCGCGACGGCGAAGTGCCGCAGCCCGACAAGACCGGCGCGAAGGTGCTCGCGGACGGGACCAAGGTCGCGCCGCTCGTCGGACGTATCCTGAAAGGCCCGGAATATCTGACGGTGTTCGACGGTCGTTCGGGCAAGGCGCTCGCCACCGCGCCCTATGATCCGCCACGCTATCCCGGCGGCAATCCGAGCTTCGAGCAGATGCGTGATACATGGGGCGATGGCTATGCCAACCGCTCCGACCGGTTCCTCGCGGGCACGGCCTATCTGGATGGACGGCATCCCAGCATGATCTTCGGTCGCGGCTATTATGCGCGCACCGCGATCGCCGCGTGGGATTATCGCGGCGGCAAGCTGACCAAGCGCTGGCTGTTCGACAGTGCGGCGCCGGGTAACGCCGACTATGCCGATCGCGGCAACCACCAGCTCAGCATAGCCGATGTCGACGGTGATGGCCGCGACGAGGTGATCTATGGCTCGATGGCGGTCGACGACGACGGCAAGGGATTGTGGACCGTGCCGCTGTTCCACGGCGATGCGATGCACGTCGCCGATCTCGATCCGTTGCGTCCGGGGCTAGAGAAATGGGGCGTGCACGAACAGGTGAAAACCAATGGCGGGATCGGCTCGGCAGTGCTCGACGCGCGCACCGGCGCCATTCTCTGGACCAAGCCTGCCGATACCGACACGGGCCGCGGGCTCGCCGCGGATGTCGACCCCCGCCATGTCGGGGCCGAGCTATGGGGCTCGAACAGTCGCGACCTGTTCGACGTGAAGGGCAATGCGATCGGCCCTGCGCCGCGCCAGACCAATTTCGCGCTCTATTGGGACGGCGACCTGCTCCAGGAATTGCTCGACGGCACGACGATCAGCAAATGGAACTGGAAGACGGGCACCGCCACGCCGCTGCTTCACCCCGCCGACGTCGCGTCGAACAATGGCACCAAATCCAACCCGGCGCTTCAAGCCGACATTCTCGGCGACTGGCGCGAGGAGGTGGTGTGGCGGTCGGCCGACAATCGCGAACTGCGTATCTACGTGACGCCGTATCCGACCACCCACCGCCTCGTGACGCTGATGCAGGACCCGGTCTACCGCGCGGGCGTCGCTTGGCAGAACACTGCCTATAACCAGCCGCCGCATCTCGGCTATTTTCCGGGCAGCCTCACGCCGTCGGACGACGCCGACTGAGGCTGCCGGCCGTCAGGACCGGGGCATGGCGATCTCCACCGCGTAGATCGCCGCCTTGCCCTCGATGTTCGCACGGAAGATGAGCCACTTCCCGTCCGGCGAAAAGCGCGCGTTGGGCTCCAGCTTGTAATCCTGCTTGCCCATGTCGACGAGTTTCTCCGCGGCGAAGGTTCCCGCTTCGATCAGGCTGTCGGCATTGTCGGCGCGAATTCCGGCGACATCGGGCACGGGCTTCGGATGGAAGAGGTACATCCATTTCCCGTCGGGGGCGTGCGCGACCATCTCGCTGTCGCCGCCGTCGCCCGAGAACAGTGTCCGGTCCGCCGAGACGTTATAGTGGACCGACCATTCGTTGCGGTCGAGATGGTACCAGCGGCGCTTAGCGGTGGCGACGTCATAGCCGGCCAGCCAGAAATCCTCGCCGCGCGGCGTCTGCAGATCGTACCAGATCGTCTTGCCGTCGGGCGACCAGAATTCATGGCCGGCGATCTCCATGTTCATCGTCCGCGTGTGAACCTTGGTCATCTGGCTGCCATCGGTACGGATGGTCCAGATGCGGTCGACGCGGTGCCACGGTCCCTCGTGGCAATACATGAGCAGCGTTGGATCGGTCGGCGAGAATTGCAGGTGATTCAGCCAGTCGGTCGCCTTTACCACGCTGCGCCGCTGCCCGGTCGTCACGTCGATGGTGAAGATCTCCATCGGGATTTTGGCGTCGAGCCGCTGGTTCAGCCGGAACTCCTTGGCATCGGCATAGACCATCGGCCGGCCGTCGGGCCAGTTCGCCGCGTACGCCGTCTGTCCGGTCTTGATATCGACCCCCGCCGCGTTGGGCTGGAGCGGCATGTCGCGCGAGGCGACCTGTCCGGCAAGCAATGTCTCGTCGGCGTTGAGCGTATCGATGCGGCTGCCCTTCGGCACCACCGCGATCCTGCGGACCTTGGCCGTATCGATGTCGGCGGCAAAGATCGTGATCGTCGCGTCGTCGCCACCCCTGGCCTGTTCGGAGAAATACGCGGTGCGCGTCTTGTGACCGGCGAACAGCAGGTGAGCGCCCGGCCGGTGCAGCAACGACCTGACCGCCCAGGTCTTCGTATCCGCCACCGAGATACCGTCGGCAGTCTGGAATATCATCAGGTCGCTCTGCGGCGTGTAGGCGTTATAGTTGAAATAGAGCGCGTAATTGCCGGGTGCGTCGGATAGCCGCAGGACCTTGTGGCCGGTCTTGGCGTCGATCCACGACGTAGGCGCCGCCGCGATCGAGGGCGCGGCGACGGCGAGCGCGATGCTCAGCCCGAATACACTGTTTCGCATCGTCAGATCCTTGTCGTCACGCGGGCCAGCCATGGTCGCGCGACCAGGCCAGGAACAGGTCCATCCACGGTATCGGCGTGCCGTCGCGGTGCGGGGCAGGGGGGCCGTGGCCGCCCTTTTCGAACACCATCAATTCGGTGGGAATCCCGGCGGCGTGCAGCGCTTCGTACAGCAGGATGCTGTTGCGCGCCGGCACTGCTGGATCATCGGCGTTCGCCATCACGAAGCTCGGCGGCATGTCGGCCGGGAGATCCAGCTGCGTCGAATAGCGGCGCTGCCATGCGGGATCGGCGGCGTGCGGACCGAGCAACTCGCGACGCGACTGCGCGTGCACCCCGTCGTCGAGCATCGTCACGACGGGAAAGAAGAGCCCGGCGATCACGGGCTTTGCGGACAGGCGATCGGCCGCGTCGATCGGCGTGTAGGTCGGCGTACCCGACTGGGATGCCAGCCGTGCCGCGAGATGCCCACCAGCGGAGAAGCCTGTGACGGCAACGCGCGCCGGGTCGACTGTCCAGCGCGTGCCCGCACCCGCGCGGATCACGCGCATCGCCCGCTGCGCATCCTGCAACGGCGCATCTGGGCCTGCCGCCCAGCCATCGTGCGGCAGCCGATAGAGCAACTCGAACGCGGTGATGCCGCGCGCCGCGAAATCGCGTGCGATGCCGCCGCCGGTCCGGCCGACCGCTACGCGTGCGTAACCGCCGCCGGGACAGATCAGCACCGCGGCGCCGTTGGGCTTGGCCGGTCGCACCACCGTCAGCATCGGCGTCGCGACATGCGGCCAGGCGATGTCGTCCGCCGCGCCGGTCGGCGAACGCTTGACCCACTGGTCGGCAACCGCCGGTGTCGGGCCGCCGGGTGCGGCACCTGGCCAGAGCGCAAACCGCTCCACCGCCAGCGTCGTGTCCTGTGCGAAAGCGCGGAGGGGCAGCAGGCTCGTCAGTCCACTGGCGAGACCACCGGTTAGGATCGTACGTCGCGTGGTCATCTCAGTTTCCGTCCGGTCGGGTGGAATCATGCGCCACGCTCGGCGCAAGCCGGAACGTGGCAGGGTCGGGCGGATGGCCCGCGTCGAATGCTGTCAGGTCCGGCTTCAGATGCTCGGCGAGCGGCAGTTTCGCGGTAGCAATGCCCGCCGCTACCGCCCGCGCGAGCACCCACGCGCCGTAATTGTCGTGGTGTGTCGCGTCCTTGCCGCCATCGTTGAACGCGAGCGGCGCGCGCGTCGGTCCGAGCGCTTCGTAGAAGCGGCTGCTCGCGGCATTCAGGTCGATCACCGGCACGCGCAATTCCGCGCCGACCGCCTTCACCGCCGCGGCATACTCCGCGAGGGTCGGGCGGATCTTATCGCCCGCCCACATCCGCCGCTCGGGCGAGGTCACGAGCACAGGCTCGACGCCCCGTCGACGAAACTCCGCGATCCACGCGCGAAGGTAATCTCGATAGGTCGTCTCGGCAGCGGCATAGGTCTGCGGCCACTGAGCCTTCTGGTCGTTGTGCCCGAACTGGATCAGCGCCCAATCGCCCGGCTTCGCGGACTCCAGCACCTTGGCGAAGCGCAACTCGGTCATGAACGACTTCATCGTCTCGCCCGATTCCGCGTGATTGGCGACAGCGATGTCCGGACGGAAGAACGTGGGGAGCATCTGCCCCCAACTGGCGGCAGGCTCGGCCGGCTGGTCGGTGACGGTGGAATCGCCGAGCAGGAATATCGTCGGCACCGTGATCGGCTCGATCGTGATCGCAGTCACGCCGGGCTTCGTCCCAAGTATCTCCAGCGTCAGCCGGTCGTCCCAGCTGAACGAACCGCGCTCGCGTGGCTTGAGCAGCACCGCGGTCCCACCCGGCGCATTCAGCGGCGGCGGGGTGAGTGCGGCGTTGCGGACGTTGACGACGAAGCTCTGCGTTATCGACCGCCCCGCCGGCACGACGACCGCATCAAGCATCAACCGTCGCGACTCCGCCTTGATACTGGTGTCGGTACGGACCTTGGGCAGGCCGAGAGTCACCGTGACCCGATAATTACCTGGCGGGACCGCAACCGAGAACAGCGCGGGCTTACCGCCCTCGAAACCGAAGCCGTCCGCATAAGCGCGCCCGGCCGCCACCGAGATGGCGTCTTTTGGAGCCGCACCACCACCGAACACGAACCGCCGTACCTGCGCTTCGGCCGCCGTACTCATCACCGCAAGTCCCAAAGCCAGCGCGCCGATCAGCCGCACGACGGGCCACCCGCCGGCGTCGCACGCGTCAGGGCGGGAGTCCCAGGCGTCACGTACCGCGCGATCGGCAGCTTCAGATGGTGGAGTCCGGTCGCCACCAGATCGGCAACCCGCCGCGCGCCGATTTCGCTGAAATGCGTGTCGTCGGCCACGCCGGTGGGATAGCCGGGCGCTCCTGCCGCCCCGGTGTAATGCAAATAATAGCCCTTCGCCGCGTCGGCCCCGGCCGCTTGCACCCACGCCAGTGACGTCTTGCCGAGATCGATCAGCGGCGTCCGCGTCTCGCGTGCAACCTGTCGCGCCGCGTCGGCATAGGTCGGAAAGCTCGGTTGCTCGACTCCGTCCTTGAAGTCGCGGCGCGCGACCGGGGTCAGAATAACCGCCTTCGCACCCGCATGGTTGGCGACGGCGAGAAAGCGGCGGAGGTTCGCGCGATACTGCTCGATGGTCGTGAAGCGCTCGGGCTTGTCGACACTCGCATCGTTGTGACCGAACTGGATCAGCAGCGTGTCGCCTTTCCGCAGGTCCGCGGCGATCTTGTCGAGCCGCCCCTCGCGGATGAAGCTGTTGGTGCTGCGCCCACCGATCGCACGGTTCTCGACGCTGACGTTTGGCGCCACGGCGCATCGCAGCATCGTGCCCCAACCAGACTGCGGATAACGGTCAGCCTTGTAATCCTGTGCGGTCGAGTCGCTGGCGAGGTAGATCCGCATCGGGGCAGGGGCGGCTCCGCCCAATGCAGGCGTAACCAGAGCGATGGCCATCAACACGCCGTTCTTCACCCACACTCTCCCGCGTCTTCTTTCCCGCATGATGCGACGCCGTTCCGCAAAGAGCAACCGGCATCTCGATGAAATGACCATCATGTGGAATGCGTAACTAATATTCGGAACGAACTTGGCGGCGGCGATTTCGCGGCCTATGCAATGGCGGAGCGCGATGACAGCGTACGGGGAGGGCAGCATGCGCTTGAATGCACGGCTTCACATCGCAGCGGGTATCCTCGCCAGCGTGCCGTCGACGTCGATCGCCCGCCAGCCGCTCGCCGATTGGGTCGTCGAGGCCGAGGACCCTGCGGCGCGAGTCACCGAACGCGGCGGAATCATCGATATCGATACCGCGAAGGGCCTGACGCTCTGGTGGCGCAAGCCGGTCGCGGGACCGGTCGTCATTCGGTTTCAGGCGATGGCGGTATCGCAGGGCGGCGTGAACGACAAAGTCAGCGACCTCAACGCGTTCTGGATGGCCCGTGAAGACGACGGGAGTTCCGTTCTCGTCCACCGCCGCAGCGGTGCCTTCGCGGATTATGACAGCCTGCGCACCTATTATGTCGGTATCGGCGGCAACCGGAACACGACGACCCGCTTCCGCCGCTATGTCGGCCGCGCCCGCGATCGCCCGCTGCTGCCCCAGCACGACAAGCGCGCCGCCGCCGACATGCTTCAGCCCAATCGCTGGACGACGATCCGGCTGATCGCGGACGGGCGGACGGTGGCGGTCGAGCGCGACGGGCGGCGGGTGTTCACGCTCGACGATCCCGAACCCTATGCGTCCGGCCAGTTCGGGCTGCGGACCACGTGGAGCCACCTGCGCATCCGCCACCTGTCGATCACGCGCCGCTGATGGAGACGATCATGACCTCACTAAACCCAACGCGGCGCGATACGCTGAAGGTCGCACTGCTCGGCGGTGCGACCGCGCTGCTGCCGGTCCGGCTCGATGCCGCGCCTGCGCCTGCGTTCCAGTCTGCCGCGATACGCTGGATCGACGGGGCTGCGCCGCCGATGCACATGGGGCAGACGTTCGGCGTCGCGTGGCCGCGCGGCGTGCTGAAGCGCAACACTACGCTGGCGGTTCGCACTGCCGATGGTGCCGACATACCCGCGCAGACCTGGACCACCGCGACCTGGCCCGACGGTTCGATCAAATGGACCGCCCACGCGGTGCCAGCCGATGTCGCGCCCGCTGGCCTGATCGTCACGCGCGGTCGGGCGACGGCACCAGCGCGCGCGGTGAAGGTCACCGAGTCGACCGATGCAGTGGTCATCGACGTCGGCGACTTGCGCTGGGAGATCGGTCGCACCGGCCCCGCATTGGTCCGCTCGGCCAGCCAGTCCGGGAAGCCCGTGCTCGGCGCCGTTTCTCTCGTCGGTTCGGTCAAGTCCGACCCGCTCCACGGCGAACCCGTGTCGTTCGCCGGCGAGATCGAAAAGGTCACCATCGAGCAACGCGGCCCCGTCCGCGCGGTCGTCAAGATCGAGGGGCGGCACGTCGTCGGCGATCGCCGCTGGCTCCCCTTTACGGTGCGGCTGTATGCCTATGCCGGATCGGCGGCGTTGCGGATCGTCCACAGCTTCGTGTTCGACGGCAATCCCGGTCGCGATTTCCTCGCAAGCCTCGGCGTACAGGCGTCGGTGCCGATGCGTGGCGCGCTCCACGATCGCCATGTCCGCATCGCCACCGATGGCCAGATGTTCGCCGAGGGTATCCGCCCGCTCACCGGGCTGCGTCGCGATCCTGGCCGTGCGTTCCGCGAGGCGCAGGTCGCCGGCCGCGCGACCCCGCCGCTGGCAACGATGGCGCCAGCGGTGCGCGATACGCTCGAACGAATCCCCGCCTGGGGCGACTTCCGGCTCGAACAGCCGAATGCCAATGGCTGGCAACTGACCAAGCGGACCGCGCCGGGGCAGGGCTGGATCGACGCCGACGAGGGCGCGCGGGCGCCGGGTCTTGCGTATGTAGGCGGTCCTGGCGGCGGCGTCGCGCTCGGCCAACGTTATTTCTGGCAGCGTCACCCGACTGCGCTCCACATCGACGGTGCGGATGGCGATGCGGCGCGACTGACAGCGTGGCTGTGGTCGCCCAAAGCGCCCACGATGGACCTGCGTCCCTATCACGGCGCGATGGGGATGGAGGGATTTGCCGCACAGAACGAAGGGCTGTCCGTCACCTATGAGGATTACGAACCCGGCTGGGACGATGCATCCGGCATCGCTCGCACCAGTGAACTTACGCTCTGGGCGTTGCCTGCAACGCCCGACACCGCGACGCTCGCACAGATGGCGAAGGCTCAAGCGACACCGCCGCAATTGATGGCGAGCCCCGAGCACCTCCACGCCGCGCGCGTTTTCGGCGATTGGGGCCTGCCCGATCGCTCGACGCCGAACCGCACCGCGATCGAGAACCAGCTCAACAATTTGATCGATTTCTACGCGGGCGAGGTCGACCGGCGGTCCTGGTACGGCTTCTGGAACCACGGCGACATCATGCATACCTATGACGGCGACCGGCATCGCTGGCGCTACGATATCGGCGGGTTCGCGTGGGACAATAGCGAACTCTCGCCCGATCTCTGGCTCTGGTATTCGGTCCTGCGCACCGGCAACGCGCAGGCGTTCCGCTTTGCCGAGGCGATGACTCGCCACACCGGCGAGGTCGACGTCTATCACGGCGGTCGCTTCGCCGGCATGGGCACGCGCCACGGCGTCCAGCACTGGAGCGACAGCTCGAAACAGCCACGCGTCAGCAACGCTAGCTATCGCCGGATCTTCTATTACCTGACCGCGGACGAGCGCGTCGGCGACCTGATGCGCGACCTGCTCACCTCCGACCAGACGCTCCGGCAGGTCGAGATCGGGCGGAAGGTACCGGGTGCCAAGAAGCCGATGTTGCCGACGGGTACGATCGAGATGACCTTTGGCACGACCTGGTGCCCGCTCGCTGCGGCATGGCTGACCGAATGGGAGCGGGCCGGCGACACGCGGTGGCGCGACCGGATCGTCGCGGGGCTCGATAGCATAGGGCGGCTGCCGCACGGCTGGATGACCGGCAGCGCGCCGTTCGATCTCGCCTCGGGACGGTTCGTCGACCAGAATCGCGGTATCCGGCTTTCGCATCTGAACGCGGTATTCGGCGCTATCGAGGTGAGCTCCGAGATCATCCGCCTGCTCGATGTGCCGCGCTATCGGACAGCCTGGCTCGACTATTGCCGCTGGTACAACGCGCCCCAGGCCGAATATCTGGCAAAGTTCGGCGCACCGTTTGGCCCGCGCAACTTACGCGAGGCGCATTCCCGGCTGACTGCGTATGTCGCGCACGAAACGCAGGATGCGACGCTCGCTGCCCGGGCGGCGGGAGAGTTCCTGTCTGGTGATGCAGGGCTTGGCACATGGCCGAGCGATCCGCGGCATACCGAAGGGCACGTCACCGAATGGCCCGGCGTCTCGACCAATGCGTCCGCGCAATGGGGTCTTGCCGCGATCCAGTGTCTGGCGTTGATCCCCGAGGCGCTCGACCGCGCGACCATCCAATCGCCGGCGGCGTTGGGTAAACGCCGCGTTGGCGACACTGGCCGCGACTGATTTGATAAATCCCGTATTGTGGTCACTTGCGCCAAAATATGCGTAGCAGTATCGGTTCTATCAACTGAGGTGTCGCTTCCGGCATCCATCTCTCGGCCATCGGAGTCCCGCATGTACGACCGCACCTACTACGCTACGCACCCCGACATGATGGAGTGCGTCTCGAACGACGAACTGCGCGACCGGTACCTGATCCAGGACCTGTTCCGCGATGGTGAGTGCGTGCTCAACTACACGCATGCCGAACGTTTCGTTATCGGCGGCGTCTCCGTCGCGAGCGGTAGCGTCAAGCTGCCGGACCAGGCCGAGCCGGCATCGGCGGCAGGGCATCCGTTCCTCGAACGCCGCGAACTCGCGGTCGTCAACGTCGGCAAGGCCAGCGGCACCGTTACGGTCGATGGCGAGACGTTCACGCTCGGCAACAAGGATTGCCTGTACGTGACGATGGGCGCGAAGGACGTGCAGTTCTCCGGCGACGGCGCGCGTTTCTATCTGGCGTCGTGCCCTGCGCACAAGGCGTTCACGACGCGGGTCATCTCGGTCGGCGATGCGACCACGCTGGAGCGCGGTTCGCTCGAGGAGTCGAACGAGCGGACGATCTACCAGATGGTCATCCCCGGCATCTGCGACAGCGCGCAGCTGGTCATGGGCCTGACCGTCCTCAAGCCCGGTTCGGTCTGGAACACGATGCCGCCGCACATTCACGAGCGTCGCAGCGAGATCTATTTCTACTTCGAACTCGACGATCTCGAAAAGGATCGCGTGTTCCACTACATGGGTGAGGGCGAGGCGACCCGCCACATCGTCATGGCGAACGAGGAAGCGGTGATCAGCCCGCCCTGGTCGATCCACATGGGCTCGGGCACCAAGGCTTATGCGTTCATCTGGGCGATGGCTGGCGAGAACCAGGATTATACCGACATGAACGTCTTGGATATCTGCCAGCTGGCGTAAATCTTCCCCCCTCCCGTTCACGGGAGGGGTCGGGGGAGGGCGTGTCCACGAGCGTTGGCCCTCATTTCCCCTCCCCTAGCCCCTCCCGCAAGCGGGAGGGGAACGAGAGAGAAAGCATGACAAACCCCTTCGACCTGACCGGCAAGGTCGCCATCGTCACCGGCGCCAACACCGGTATCGGCCAGGCCATCGCTCTCGCGCTCGCGACCGCCGGCGCGGACGTGGCCTGTGTCGGCCGCACGCCTGCCGAGAATACCGTCGCGCAGATCCGCGCGCTCGGACGGAAAGCGGAGATCGTGTCGGCGGACCTGTCGACGATCGAACCGGTCCAGCGCGTCGTCGACGAGACGGTGGCCAAGCTCGGCGGGCTCGACATCCTGATCAACAACGCCGGCATCATCCGCCGCGCTGATGCGGTCGACTTTACCGAAGCCGACTGGGATGCGGTGATCGACACCAACCTCAAGTCGGTGTTCTTCCTCTGCCAGGCCGCCGGCCGCCACATGATCGCGCAAGGCGCGGGCAAGATCGTCAACATCGCTTCGATGCTGACGTTCCAGGGCGGCATTCGCGTGCCGAGCTATACTGCATCGAAGTCGGGGATCGGCGGCCTCACCAAGCTCCTCGCGAACGAGTGGGCGGCCAAGGGCGTCAACGTCAACGCGATCGCACCGGGATACATCGCGACGAACAACACCGCCGCGCTACAGGCGGACGAGACCCGCAACCGCTCGATCCTCGACCGCATCCCGGCAGGGAAATGGGGCGACGCGAACGATCTTGGCGGTGCGGCGGTGTTCCTGTCGTCGGCGGCAGCCAAATACGTGCAAGGCCACATCCTTGCCGTCGATGGCGGTTGGCTCGCACGGTGATGCTCACGTCACCGTCGAGAATTGTGAGACTTCAGCGTTCCCGAGCCTTTGCCGAAAACTATAAAATCTAGCGCAAAAATGCTCATACGAACTGCGCTGAGAGCTAAGGCATTTGCGTACGTGGGTTGGGTCGATGAGCATCGCCAGAAAAATGTCGAAATCGGCTTCTCTGGCTGGCCCTGTCACGATCACGCGATCCGCCTGTCTACCGCCGAAACGGGTGTCTTTGGGCGTTGCTGAAGCGGCGTGACGAATGCGATCGTCTTCGCAAAGATCGGATAACCGGCGCTTTCGCGAACCGCCTCGGATACGTGTGTAGCGCAATGGACCCAGACGATGAGCGGGTCGAATAGCATATAATTGCCTATGACCTACATAGGCCAGTCACAGCTAAGCCGTGGTGTTCCGGAACATTGTCCGACCCACCACGGCTTATATTCATGTCACCGAAGCTTACGTCGCCTGGTTGGACGATACTGGCTTGGCCGAGATGTCAAAACGGTCAGCGTTCATGACCTTGACCCACGCCTTGACGAAGTCGCGAACGAACTTCTCCTCGTGACCGTTCTCGGCATAGACTTCGGCCGTCGCGCGCAGCTGCGAGTTCGAGCCGAAGATGAGGTCGGTGCGGGTCGCCTGCCACTTCTTCTCGCGACCACCACGATCGTAGCCGATGAACTTCTCGTCGCTCGACGTGTCGACCAGATCCCAGAAGGTGTCGTTGTCGAGCAGGTTGACGAAGAAGTCGTTGGTCAGCTGACCCTTACGCTCGGTGAGTACGCCCTCGGGCGCGTCGCCGAAGTTCGCACCCAGTACGCGCAGGCCACCGACCAGCACGGTCATCTCCGGCGCGGACAGGCCGAGCAGCGAAGCCTTGTCGAGCAGCAGCTCCTCGGTCTTCACCGGGTGACGCGTCTTCAGGTAGTTGCGGAAGCCATCGGCCTGCGGCTCCATCCACACGAAGCTCTCGACGTCGGTCCACTCCTGCGTGGCATCGCCGCGTCCACCGAGGAACGGCACCGATACGTCGTGACCGGCATCGCGTGCCGCCTTCTCGACCGCTGCCGAACCGGCCAGCACGATCGCATCGGCCAGCGACATGTCGCCGCGCAGTTCGTTGAGCTTGGCCAGGACCTTGCTCAGCTGCTCGGGCTCGTTGACCGGCCAGTCCTTCTGCGGCGCGAGCGCGATGCGTGCACCGTTCGCACCACCGCGGTGGTCCGACCGGCGATAGCTCGATGCCGACGCCCAGGCCGTCTTGACCAGCTCGCCGATCGTCAGCCCGCTCGACAGCACGGCGTCCTTGAACGCAGCGGCGTCGGCGTCCGACGGCGCGGTGCCCTCGGGAACCGGATCCTGCCAGATCAGCGTCTCTTCCGGAACCTCAGGCCCGAGGTAGCGAACGCGCGGACCCATGTCGCGGTGCGTCAGCTTGAACCATGCGCGTGCGAACGCGTCGTCGAGTGCCGACTGATCATCGCGGAAGCGAAGTGCGATCTCGCGGAACTCGGGGTCCATCTTCAGCGCCATGTCGGCGGTGGTCATCATCGTCGGCACGCGCTTGTTGGAATCGCGTGCGTCGGGTGCCATGTCCTCGGGTGCCGGGTTGACCGGCTGCCACTGCTTCGCGCCGGCCGGGCTCTCGGTCAGCTCATAGTCGTACTTGAACAGCAGGCGCAGGTAATCGCCGGTCCACTTGGTCGGGTTGTTCGACCATGCGCCCTCGATACCCGAGGTCGTGATGTGGCCCTGGCCGATCTCCTCGCTGTCGGTCAGCCAGCCGAGGCCCTGCATGTGCACCGATTCCGAAGACGGGGCCTTGAAATGCGGGGCAGGCTTGGCGCCATGCGACTTGCCGAACGCGTGGCCGCCGGCGGTCAGCGCGACGGTTTCCTCGGAGTTCATCGCCATCCGCAGGAACGTCGCCTTCATGTCGCGCGCGGACAACAGCGGGTTCGGATCACCGCCCGGACCTTCCGGATTGACGTAGATAAGCCCCATCTGGATCGCGGCAAGCGGTCCTTCGAGCTCCGGCATGTCCTCGCTGATGCGCGTCTGCGCACCCTCGTTGACCCAAAGCTCCTCGGCGCCCCAGAACGTGTCGCCCTCGGATGCAAAGACGTCCTTGCGGCCGCCGGCGAAGCCGAAGATCGGTCCGCCCATGCTCTCGATCGCGACGTTGCCGGCGAGGATGAACAGATCGGCCCAGCTGATGTTCTTGCCGTACTTCTGCTTCAACGGCCACAACAGGCGACGCGCCTTGTCGAGGTTGCCGTTGTCCGGCCACGAGTTAAGCGGCTCGAAACGCTGCTGACCCGACGACGACCCGCCGCGACCATCGGTCACGCGGTAGGTGCCGGCGGCGTGCCATGCCATGCGGATCATGAAGGGGCCGTAGTGACCGTAATCGGCCGGCCACCAGGACTTGCTGTCGGTCATCAGCGCGGTCAGGTCCGCCTTCAATGCGGCATAGTCGAGCTGCTGGAACGACTCGGCATAGTCAAACTCTTCGCCCATCGGGTCGGGGGAGACGCCGTGCTGGTGCAGCATGTCGATCGGCAGCGCATCCGGCCACCAATCCTTGTTCGTGCGACCCAGCAGCGAGCGGGCCTTGACCTCGCCGCCGCCATTGGGGCCCATCGGGCAACCGCTGCTCTTGGGCTGTTCGTAATCGGCCATGTCGGCGTCCTCTCTCAATCAGTGTTACCTGCGTGATCGGAAGATGCAGGATATGACCGACATTTGTCCAATCGATTATTCGGATACGATTGATGACAGCAGTCGATCACCAACGCTGGCCGAGTGTCGCGTTGCGGAGCGCAGGGGAGCCGTGTGTCTGCCACGGGCTTCGAAACGCTAACCCCTTAGAAAGCAGCAAGATTGCGTTGTCCCGGTTGGTCGCTGCGCTTAGACGCGTTGGCTGGCTTATCTGACCCCGGGGGAAATATGGCAACCAAGGCCGCGAGGGGCATCGTCGAGCGCATGTTCGCGCGCAAATCCATTGCGCAGGTGCAACGCGAAACCGCGGCGAGCGAGCTGAAGCGCACGCTCGGCAAATGGAACCTGCTGATGCTGGGCATCGGCTGCATCATCGGCGCGGGCATCTTCGTGCGCACCGGCTCGGCGGCCGCGCTGCATGCAGGACCGGCGGTGCTGCTGTCGTTCGTCGTGGCGGGCATCGTCTGCGCGTTCGCCGGGCTGTGCTATGCCGAGCTGTCGTCGACGTTGCCGGTGTCCGGTTCCGCCTACACCTATGGCTATACCACGCTCGGCGAGTTCGTCGCGTGGATGATGGGCGCGCTGCTCATGCTCGAATACGGGCTGGCGGCGTCGGTGGTGGCGGTCGGCTGGTCGGGCTATGTCGTCAGCCTGCTGGCCGATTTCGGCGTGCACATTCCGCCGCAGTTCACCGGGCCGGCCGGGTACCCACTGATGCGGGGCGGCGTGCCGGTACTCGTCGACGGACAGCCGGTGACGACGATCTTCAACCTGCCGGCGTTCCTGATCTGCCTCGCCCTCGCCGCGCTGCTGGTGCGGGGCGTAGCGGAATCAGCCAAGGTCAACACGATCATCGTCGCGATCAAGGTCGGCGTGCTGGTCGCCTTCATCGCGGTCGGTGGCGCGATCGTGCTGTCGCACTTCAACGAGCTGGTCGCGCGCAACTGGACGCCGTTCATCCCCGCCAGCCAAGGCGACGGCAAGTTCGGCGTCGACGGGGTGATGCGCGCCGCCTCGATCGTGTTCTTCGCCTATGTCGGTTTCGAGGCGATATCGACGGCAGGGCAGGAGGCGAAGGATCCCAAGAAGGACATGCCGTTCGGGATCATCGGGGCGCTGGTCGTCTGCACGCTGATCTACATGCTCGTCGCCGCGATCATGACGCTGCTGGTGCCCTATACCGCCCTCAACGTGCCCGATCCGGTCGCCGTGGTGGTCGACAGTTTCGGCCCGACCTGGAGCTGGCTCGCCAAGCTCATCAAGATCGGCGCGATCATCGGCCTGACGTCGGTGGTGCTGGTGCTGATGTACGGGCAGACCCGGATCTTCTACACGATGGCACGCGACGGCCTGTTGCCGCGCGTGTTCGCGACCGTGCACCCGACGTTCAAGACGCCCTATGTCAACACGGTGCTGGTTGGCATCATCACCGCGGTGGCGGCGGGGTTCTTCGACATCAACGTGCTCGGCGACATGACGTCGGTCGGGACGCTGTCGGCGTTCTCGATCGTTTGCCTGTCGGTCATCTATCTGCGCCGCGCCGCGCCCGATTTGCCGCGCGGCTTCACCGTACCGCTCTATCCGGTGGTGCCCCTGCTGGGCATCGCGTCGTGCGTCTACCTGATCACGACGGTGCCGATGAAGGTGCTGGTGTTCTTCCTCTGGTACCTGGCGGGCGGGGTGGTGCTGTATTTCGCCTATGGCATCCGCCACTCAAACCTGCAGCGTGGTGAGCCGCAGGACGATGCACCCGACATGGGCGAGTATGTCGCACCGGTCGGGGAGCAGCCCTGAGCTTTTCGGAGAGCTGTCTGCAGAGGGTTTGGCGTCAGACCTGGACGAAAGAGCGGGGCAGGGGCGGACAGGTGCTGACGATCTGGCCGGGCTGTTGATACATCAGCCTGTCGGACGTGGGAGTGAGAACACTCGACCGTGACGGCTGCCAAATGTGTAGGGCGCGTGACCACCTTGAACCGGTCGCGGACGCGCCCACTCCTCCTTCGTCTTGAACCGTCGCAACCACCAGGTCGTGTAGGTGTTGTTTGTAAAGAGACGCGAAGATCGGAGTGCCGTGGGGTGATCGATCATGACGAAGCTGCCGATCTGGCGGCGTTCATGCTGGCCTTCCGGCGCAGCCGTACCGAGGAACTTCCCGCATCGCTGTTCGGCGAACCCAGCTGGGACTTTCTTCTCGAACTGTTCATTGCCGACGCGCGCAGTGTCCGCATGACCGGGCGAGACATCAGCGAGTTGCACCGCATTCCAGCCGCAGTAGCATCCCGTTGGCTCCTGCATCTGACCGCCGAGGGTCTGATCGTCGGCGATGGTACGGGTGATCTCGACGATCCGCTGACGTTGTCGGGGGCAGCGATAGGGAAAATGGAACGTCTTCTATACAAGGCCAGCATGCTGAAACACCGCGTATCCGAATAGCGGCATACGCGGCAAAGTCGCAAAGCCGCAGCTCCAACTCGCCGTGGTCGGGCGCGTTATGGAGCGATCGGAGCACCTCGATTGCGTAGGGAATCAGGTGCGATTTGCACTGTGTTCGGCAGTTGGTAAATGGCTGGAATAGATCGGCGCGCTAAGGACGTTATGACAGATCGGACCGAGAACGCGGTTAGCGTCGAACAGCGCTTGCGCGAGAGCGAAGCCCGCCTCCGCCTCCTGACCGAAGCGAGTTCGGACGTCCTCTACCGGATGAGTCCGGACTGGGGAGAGATGAAGGAGCTCGACGGCGGCGGCTTCCTGCCGAGCACGTCTTCGTCGAAGCCGAACCGTTCGTGGTTGCTGTCCTATATTCCCGAGACTGATCACGCCGCGGTGACCGCAGCCATCGATGACGCCATCCGGCTCAAGACGACGTTCGATCTCGAACATCGCGTGGTCCGTTCGGACGGCACTGTCGGCTGGACGCAGTCGCGTGCCGTTCCGCTGCTGGGCGCGGCGGGCGAGATCATCGAATGGTTCGGAGCGGCAAGCGACATCAGTGCCCGGCGCGATGCAGAGGCCGCTCTTCAAGAGAGCGAGGCGAAGTTGCGTAAGCTGAACGCGACGCTCGAGCGGCAGGTCAATGAGCGTACGGCCGAGCGCGACCGCATGTGGGACACCTCGCCCGATCTTCTCGTGGCGGTCGACTTCGACGGTATGTTCCGCCGGGTCAATCCGGCCTGGACCACAGTTCTTGGCTATGAGCCCGACGAGCTGATTGGACACCACGTCAACGAATTCGTCGTCCCGAACGATCATGACAAGACGGTCGACGCCTATGAGACGGCCGCAGCGGGGAACCAGCTGAGAATCGAAAACCGGTATAGGCACAAGGATGGCTCGAACCGCACGATCTCATGGGTCGCCGCACCGGCTGGTGACATCACCTACGCTACCGGCCGCGACGTCACGGGCGAGCGCGAGATGGAGGCGAGGCTGCACGACGAGCAGGATTTCGCGCGCCTTGCCCTGTCGGCCGTGGGGGGCGTCGGCGTGTGGACCTACGACGTCGCCTGCGACCTCTTCTTTTGCGACGCGGCGGTCTCGGCGTTGTACGCACTCGACACCGAGCGCGGTGCCGCCGGCCTGCCTCGCGAGGAGTTCCTCGCCAACGTTCATCCGCAGGACCGTATTTCGCTGCAGAAGACAATGTCTGGCGGTCTGCAACGCTCGGGAGATCTGGAACTCGAATACCGATTGGTTCATCCGGACGGATCGATCCGATGGGTACTGTCCCGTGGGCACACCTATTTCGACGACAACGGCAAACCTGTCCGGAGAACCGGCGTCGGCGTCGATATGACCGGGCAGCGGCAAATCGAAGATCAGCTACGCCAGGCGCAGAAGATGGAAGCGGTCGGCCAGCTTACCGGTGGTCTGGCGCATGACTTCAACAACCTCCTTACCGGCATGATGGGCAACCTTGAGTTGCTCCAGTTGCGCCTGGAACGTGGCAAGCTCGACGACGCCGAGCGCTTCATCCACGCCGCCCAAGGTGCCGGACGGCGGGCCGCTTCCCTGACGCAGCGGCTGCTCGCGTTTTCGCGCCGGCAGACGCTCGATCCCAAGCCAACCGACGTCAATCGCCTGGTCGCGGGAATGGAGGACCTGCTGCGCCGGACGGTCGGGTCGACCGCCAATATCGAGGTGGTGGGCGCGGCCGGGCTGTGGCCCGCGATGATCGACGCGACGCAACTCGAAAGCGCCATTCTCAATCTCTGCATAAACGCACGGGACGCCATGCCCGAAGGCGGGCGGATCACGATCGAGACGGCGAACACATCGCTGGACGATCGCGCGGCTCTGGAGCGCGACCTGCCGCCCGGCCAATATCTGTCGGTCTGCGTCACCGACACCGGCACGGGCATGTCGCCGGCAACGATCGAGCGCGCCTTCGAACCCTTCTATACGACCAAGCCGATTGGTCAGGGCACCGGGCTCGGTCTTTCGATGATTTACGGTTTCGCTCGCCAGTCGGGTGGACAGGTGAGGATCTCCTCCGAGCTGGGGCAGGGAACCACGATCTGCATCTATCTTCCTCGCCATGCGGGCGATGCCTTGCCGAGTGATCAGGAAGAGGCAATCGCAACCGCTGCCTTGGCTAGCGGCGAGACGATCCTGGTGGTCGATGACGAGGCGACGATCCGACATCTCATCGACGAGGTGCTCGACGAACAGGGATATACCGTGATCGGCGCAGCGGATGGCGCAGCAGGCATCAAGGTGTTGCAATCGGGTGCCAAGATCGAGCTGCTGATCACCGACGTCGGCTTACCCAACGGCATGAACGGGCGGCAGGTCGCTGACGCAGCGCGTTCTCTCCGACCCGACCTGAAGGTGCTCTTCATTACCGGCTATGCGGAGAATGCCGCGGTCGGCAACGGGCATCTCGAACCCGGGATGGCGTTGCTCACCAAGCCTTTCACGATGCAAGGGCTGGCAGCCAAGGTTGCGGAGATGATCGGTAGTTCCCCGTCATCAGCTTAGTTGAGCGGGCGAAGTCCGTCAGGCGCGCGCGCCTTGCTCCCGTAGACAAGCTCGAACAGGGGGCATGACAAGGTCCATCAGGCCTCGCGCGTTCTTTAGCGTGCCTACTGCCATAGCGAAGAAGTGGGGAAAACGACTGCGGCGGAGATATCCCGGCATCCGGACGTCTACGTGCCGGCCTATGTAGCAGCGTAATGCATCCACGATTGGGACCGATCAGAGTGCAGCTTGATGCTGACCTTACCTCTTTAGATAGGCAGCGAGTTCTTCTGGTGCTGCCCGGGGGAAGGAGTTTCTCAGAAACTCCAGGAAGGCGGATACGCGAGCGTTAAGCAGCCGCCGCGTCGGGTAGAGCGCCCATAACGCAATCTCAGATTTCGCAACGTTGCCCCAAGGCACCAGCCGCCCGCAGTCGATGTCCTCGCTGACGAGCGATAACGGCAGCTTGGCCACGCCGACCCCGGTACGCACTGCATCGCGGATCATGATCAGCGATGACAGGCGCAGCACAGGGTTGACCGCGATCTCGATAGGGTCGTCCGTCGTGTCGACGGTCCAGCTTCGCTCAGGGTCGTTGCCGCGCACCACGGCGGGCATGATCCCCGCTGCCAACCGCACCATGCCGGGACCAGCCACCACCACCAGTCGGTCATGCAGGAAAGGACGACCGACCAGCGTATCGTCTGGTGCGGGATTGACCCGAATGACGAGATCGTAGCCCTCTTCTATCATGTCCACCATTCGGTCGTCCGTGGTCACTTCCAGGCGAACATCCGGGTAACGGCGGATGAATTCCGCGGCCAGCCGACCCATGGCCGTCTGCGAGAACAATAGCGGCGCGCTGATCCGCAGCCGCCCGCGCGGTGTCTCGCCACCCGAACCGATCGCGACGGCAGTCTCCTCCAGCTCGGCGAGCAATGGGCCAGTACGGGCGAACAGCGCCCGGCCTTCTTCGGTCAGCTTCAATGTTCGTGCACCACGCTCGAACAGGCGCACGTCGAGCGCGGCTTCAAGTTCTGCCACGCGCCGCGACAACGTCGCCTTGGGGCGGTGGCTCGCACGCGCCGCTTTTCCGAACCCCTCATGGCGGGCGACAAGAGTAAAGTCGGCTAGCGCAAGCAGATCCATGAGTGTTCCACTGCTGAGACGGCGCGTCCAGATTGCACGTCTATTCGTTTGCAGATGGATCACGCATCTTCGGCTTGTCAGCAAGACAAATCGAAGGAGTAACCCAATGACCATTCTCGTGATCGGTGCCACCGGCCGTGTCGGCCGCCATGTCGTCGACCAGCTCGTGAACCGCGACGCCCGTGTTCGTGTCCTGACGCGCGATACTGCCAAGGCGGATTTTCCGGCCGAGGTCGAGGTCGTCCAGGGAGACCTGCTCGACATCGATGGGCTGCGTGCCGCTTTCGTCGGCGTCCGCACGCTGTTCCTGCTCAATGCCGTGACCGGCGACGAGTTCACCCAGGCGTTGGTAACCCTCAACGTTGCGCATGAGGCGGGTGTCGAGCGGATCGTGTACCTGTCGGTCTTCGACGCTGACCGGGCGGTCAACGTACCGCACTTCGCAGTCAAATACGGTGCCGAGCGGATGCTCGAAGCAATGAACTTCAGCGCGACCATTTTGCGCCCGACCTATTTCATCGACAACGAGGTCATGGTGAAGGACGTGATCTTGCAGCACGGCGTCTATCCAATACCGATCGGCGGCAAGGGCGTCGCCATGGTCGACGCGCGCGACATAGCCGAGGTGGCCGCGCTGGAGCTGATCCGTCGGGATCAGGCGCCGGGCAAACTGCCGATGACAACGATCAACGTCGTCGGCCCGGAGACGCTCACCGGCGAGCAGATCGCCGCGATCTGGTCCGACGTGCTCGGCCGGCCCGTGGTGTACGGCGGTGACGATCCGAGCGGGTTCGAGTCCAACATGGCGACCTTCATGCCCAAGTGGAGCGCCTACGAAATGCGCCTGATGGCCGAGCGCTACGTCAGCGACGGCATGATCCCGAAGGAAGACGACGTCGAGCGCCTCACGACACTGCTGGGCCGTCCACTGCACACCTATCGCGAGACTGCCGAGGCACTCGCCGCTGGCTAGCAGCGGGCGCATGCCTCGAACCTGGCGATGAGCCTTTTTGTGCAAACGCGCTGTTACCGTTGCGCGGTTGGACCATGAAAAGGCCACCGCCCGGTTTCAAGATAAGCGACAAACGCTCCATGTTCGCGGCACCGACCGCGTCAACGACAAGCTCCGCATCGTCGATAGCATCCTTGGCCGCACCCTTGGTAGAGTCGACGAAGCGGTAGCAGCTGGTGCATCAGCTCCGCGTCCTTGGCCGATACGACGGCGACCACCTGCGTCCCCTGCCATCTGGCAAGCTGGACGAGGCGGTCGCCGACCCCACCGCGGGGGCCGTTCACGACCCCCGTCTTGCCTTCGAGCGGCAAGGTTTTTTGGCGAAACTCTTGGAATGGATCGGGTGCGTCGTGTCCTGCCTCGGTCAGGACTTCCAAGCGGTCAGCAGCGATACAGGTGTGGCCGCGGCGTCGACGTGATCGATACCCACAAGCTTGTGGGTCAGCGCTGTAGCCCACACCCTGAAATACTGAGCATGCGCAACGCTGCCCTTCATCAGGTCTTTCTGG
>Ga0247809_1000068_pt1 | contig 65389 bp, 49 predicted proteins | sample UWRJL104311B1_FD_180951 | JGI IMG/M metagenome (GOLD analysis project Ga0247809, IMG submission 180951) | Plant litter microbial communities from Arlington Agricultural Research Station in Wisconsin, United States - UWRJ-L104-311B-1 | ecosystem: Environmental > Terrestrial > Plant litter >... | reverse complement strand
ACTTGTTTTGTTTTTAATTTCCGAGCATTGGCGCGGGTTAGACCTAAACGTTTAGGTTGTTAGCCTAAACTGTTAGGTTATTAGGCCTAAAATTTTACGTCCTTAGGGGTAAAATTTTACGTCTCTGGGGGTAAACGTTTAGGTTGGGTAACCCAAAATTTTACGTCCCGAGGGGTAAACGTTTACGTCAGACAACCTAAAATTTTACGTCTTCTAGGGTAAACGTTTAGGTTATTTGGCATTTCCTTTTTAAAAACCAGAACCCTTTCGAGTTCTGGTTTAGCATTCTAGTTATTTAAGGGAAATACATTTCTTTAATTAGGAATAAATGGTACTAATTTTTAGCATTCAAAGCTTCGAAAGCTTTCTCTAATTTTTCCATTCTAGACTCCAATTCAGAATTCGCTTTTTTCAAAGTTTCAATTTCTGCTTGTTGCTCTTGAATTGCTTTTGTAAGAAGCGGTGTTACTTTGCTATAATCCACCATCCATGGGCTTTTCTTTGCATCATCGCCACCTTTAGTTACTGCATTTGGAAAAATAGTATACAGCTGCTGTGCAATAAATCCAGTTTGAGCAACATCCTTATCTGATTTATAGTTGTAGTCGCTTACCTGAATATTCATTACATCTTTAAGGCTATAAGCTGTTGGATGTACATTTTCTTTCAAACGAACATCTGATGTAGTATTATAAGCAATACTTGCAGTTGTTGGCGAAGTAATGCTTCCAATAGCGGCACCATTAGCATAGAAAAAAGCAAACTGGTCATTGGTAGTTGAAGCACCTGATTTTTCAAGATAAAGTAAACCGTCCAAATCAGCATGAGATGATTTAATGTGAACACCTACGTTAGAAGTAGTTGCTACTTCTACTTGAGGCGTATTCGCAAAAAGAGTAGGAACAGATATTGTGCCTATCGCCAGTCTACCTGAATCCGTAATACGCATGCGCTCAGTTGGTGCAGTAGTAGCAGATGTTGTTGTAGAGAATCTAAGATCAGCACCATTGTTTGTGCCAGTAAATGCTCCAACAGATGTAGAAGTAATGTTAGCCGCTTCTACCGCTGCAGTACCATTGTGTCCTTGGAAAGAAATATTTCCAAGTGTTTGTGTGTTTCCGGTAGCAACAGGTGCGGTCGCAGTACCATTTAATCCATACATACGTAGCACGTTTGGAGAGGCATAAGCTTCAACAGATAATGTTGGCGTAGTTAAAGAACTTGCGGAAGAGGCCACAGCAAGTTTGCCCGCAGGCGCACTTGTCCCAATACCGATATTACCTGCTGGTGCAGCAGTTGTTCCCGTCATTCCAGTACCAAAAAGAAGATTTCCAATGTTCATTTGATTAGAACCTGTAGGGATAGGAGCATCTACTGAACCGGCCACAGTCGTTATAGTTGTTGAACCGCCAATTAAGATATTGCTGCTTCCAGATGTCAGCAAAGTACCGGCATAAGAACCTAAGACAGTATTATTGCTTCCGGTTGCAGCGAACGCACCAACATTACCAATGACCGTATTAAAGTTGCCTGATACGTTACTGAACAGTGAACGGTAGCCGATTGCTGTATTTTGACTACCGGTAGTAGTAGTAGCCAAAGTACCGCCACCAATTCCAATGTTACGTATTGAATTGGTTAATGATGCCATTGAACCCAAGCCAATTGCAATATGGTTTTGATTTGTACTAGAGCCAAGGCTAGTTCCATTACCGCCCACACCTGCATCCTGCGTAACGTGATTGCCAAAACCTGCAGTACCTACTGTTCTAAGGTCTGAGACTGGTGCAGCATTCCAAGTAGCGTTACCTGTTGCATCAGAAGTCAAAACATGGCCTGCAGTAGCGCCAGTAGTTACTTGTAATTCAGTAGTTTTGGTTTTTCCATTTACTTCTAGCTTTTCAGTAGGTGTAGCCGTACCGATACCGATGTTTCCAGCAGGAGCAGCCAAAGTTCCAGTCATTCCTGTAGCAAATAATGCATTTCCAATGTTCATTTGGTTTGCTGCTGTGCTAGGCAATGCAGTACCATTTCCAATAGCAATATTGTTGCTTCCTGAAGTAAGCGCTGCACCTGCTAGATTTCCTAAAGCAGTATTGCCAGCTCCTGTTGTTAAGCCAGGCAAAGCATTATAACCAATAGCGGTATTGTCATTTCCGGTAGAAGCAGCATACATTGCTCTATATCCCATACCCGTGTTATTGCTTCCTGTTGTAACAGCTTCCAATGCATTTGTACCAACAGCCGTGTTATATCCTGCAGTGGTAGAAGTTTTTAAGGCATCTTTTCCAACTGCTGTATTTCTAAGACCGCTAGTGTTCAAATTAAGAGCATTAGTACCTACTGCCACATTGTTAAGACCTGTAGTGTTATTTCCTAATGTTGTAGCGCCGATTGCAATATTTCCTGTTCCAGTTCCAACACTTGTTCCATTGCTTCCAACACCAGCATCTTGAGTAAGGTGGTTGTCAAGACCCACTACTCTAAGATCTCCACTTGCTGTATTAGCATTCCAAGTAGCATTTCCTGTTGCATCAGAAGTCAATACATATCCAGCTGTTGCGCCAGTGGTTACTTGTAAAGTAGTCGTTTTTGTTTTTCCGTTTACATCTAACTTTTCAGCAGGCGTGGCCGTACCGATACCGATGTTTCCAGCAGGGCTTATTGCCGAACCGCTCAATCCTGTTCCAAAAATAGCACTACCAATATTTAATTGGTTGCTATCTGCAGGCGTTGCAATCTGGCTGTTTGCTCCGATAGAGATGTTGTTAGCACCTGTAGTTATATTACTACCTGCATAAAAACCTACACCGACATTGTTGTTTGCATTTGCTACTGCGCCAAGCGAATTATAACCGATGGCTGTATTCTGGCTGCCTTTAGAAAGGTTTAGCGCTGACTGTCCATAAGCGACATTGTTGCTCCCTTCGTTATTACTTCCAAGGGCGCTATATCCCATTGCTATATTGCTGATACCAGTTGTGTTGGCACCTAGCGCATTATAACCTATTGCCATATTTGCACCACCAGTTGTGTTAGCGCCAAGTGCGCTCCATCCCATGGCAACATTATTACTACCAAGGGTGTTGTTGGCAAGTGCTTGTGTTCCAACTGCAGTGTTTTGTGCACCGTCAGTATTTTTGTTTAAAGCACTATACCCGATAGCTATTTGCTGGCCGGTGGTATTTGCACCAGCGAATGTTCCAGCACCTATTCCAATATTAAAACCGCCAGTACCTGCATTTGTACCATTGTTGCCTATTCCGGCATCTTGTGTAAGGTGATTGTTTGTCCCCACCACGCGAAGATCGCTTTTGCTATATTCAAACCAAATAGTACCGTTGTGAAGCCATAATGAGTTTGTAGTAGTGTCAAAAACCTGCAAACCCTTTGCAGGTGTTGCGATAGCCACTCTTTGGGATGTTGTCATTCGAGGGATTAACAATCCACTCGTTGTGCTGGTAATGTCAAGTGCCGATGAGGCGTTGGGGGTTGTCGTGCCGATCCCTACCTGTGCGTTCGCGGCAATGCCCATTGTCAAAAGGGCTGCGATTGTGTAAAGTTGTTTTTTCATTTCACTTTGATTTAAATAATATTCTGTTATTTTTTATTGAAAGCCGCTTTCAATTCTTTTACTTCTGCGGCTAGTTTTGCAAAAGCAGTTTCAGAAGCTTCATTACGCGCTGTCAGTTCGCTGATTTTAGCTTGTTGCTCTTGAATTGCTTTGGTTAAAACAGGGATAAGTGCTGCATAATTAACGGCTAATGTTTTATCTGCGTCATTTCCTTCTGATACCAAGGCAGGGAATACTTTGCGAAGATCTTGTGCAATAAAACCAATTTCGCTAGTGTTGTATTTGTTAGATGCAATGCTTTCTTTCTTGTCATAGCTTACTGCATTCAACTGCATCACTGAAGAAAGTGCATTTTTAACAGGCACAATGTTCTTTTTAAGACGAACATCAGAAGTAAGTGCGATACCAGATGCACGTACAGCGCCAGCTGCATTGATATCTCCGTTTACATCCAATAAATAAGCAGGAGAGCCATTACCGATTCCTACTCTTCCTGAAGGTTTAACGTAAACAAACGTACCGCCGTTTGCCGCCAATATCAAATCGCTATTTGAAAAGGTGCCTACCATGCCATAACCCGCTCCGTTGTTTTGTATACGCGTATCTACGCCACCTGCAACCGCTCTTATGTAGTTTGCACTAGCTGTGCTAGACGCTGCATTAATTGCTTGAATGCTTGAACCTATTGTAGTTGTACCCACTACATCCAGTTTAGTAGTAGGTGTCACGTTACCAATACCCACATTGCTACCCACAATGCTAATTGTTGATGAAAGACCTGTATCCGAACCGATAGGCCCGCCTAAATAGACGTTTCCATTATCATTAAAAACCATTCTGCGAATTCCATTTACTCGGTCTATAATGCCAAACGCATTACTCGCGCTTGAACCTGAACCTATAGTTGAGGTTAATGCCCATTTAGAAACACCGTTGGTAATTCTTATATTATCTCCGCTTGATGTTTCAACATCTAGTCTGCCAACTGGTGCAGTTGTACCGATACCAATATTTCCAGCTGGTGCTGTAGCAGAGCCGCTCAATCCTGTTCCAAAAATAGCGCTACCAATATTTAATTGGTTGCTGGCAGTTGGAGTTGCAATCTGGCTGTTTGATCCTATAGAGATGTTGTTCGCGCCAGTAGTAATATTGCTTCCCGCATAAAAACCTACACCAACATTGTTGTTGGCATTCGCTACTGCGCCTAGTGCGTTATGTCCGACTGCAGTATTCTGGCTTCCTGTTGTAAGATTCAGCGAAGATTGTCCATAACCCACATTGTTGCTTCCTTCAGTATTAGATCCGATGGCTCCATAACCCATTGCTATATTGCTATTTCCTAAAGTATTAGCTCCAAGGGCGCTGTAGCCTATGGCCATATTTGCACCACCAGTCGTGTTGGCGCCAAGTGCGCCCCATCCCATGGCGGTATTGTTACTACCAGTGGTATTGTTCGCAAGTGTCTGTGTTCCAATTGCTGTGTTTTGGGAACCGTCAGTATTCTTGCTAAGTGCCTGATAGCCTACCGCTGTAAGCAAGCTTGCTGTATTCGCCGCGCCGCTTAAAGCGTTGGCGCCTATCCCGATATTATAGTTTCCTGTACCAGCATTGGTACCATTGTTGCCAATTCCCGCATCTTGCGTAAGGTGGCTGCTTATTCCCACCACGCGAAGATCGCTTTTGCTATATTCAAACCAAATAGTGCCGTTGTGAAGCCATAATGAGTTTGTAGTAGTGTCGAAAACTTGCAAGCCCTTTGCAGGTGTCGCGATAGCCACTCTTTGAGCAGTTGTCATTCGAGGGATTAACAAACCACTCGTTGTGCTGGTAATGTCAAGTGCCGATGAGGCGTTGGGGGTTGTTGTGCCGATCCCTACCTGTGCATGTGAAAGCGCTCCTGTCATTAGAAGCCCGACCAGTAGTAATTTTTGTTTCATAATAATAATTAAAAAAGTTGAGGTGTTACTGCTTGTATATTTTAATTTGCCCTCAGCGGCAAAAATTTCTATAGTGTAATTGAACTGTTTGACTTGATTCAATTTTTTCAGAATAGGCAATAAGAATCCTATGCCCTAAAATCAAAGATTTTGAGCAGTAAATGAATCGTCATTAAAAAGCCAAGATGGCTATGAAATTGAAAAAGATTAAACTTCCTTCGGAGGTTGAAAGAAGGGAATGATTGTAGTATTGCGATACCTCATTTCTTTAAAAGAAGAGGAAGCTTTTTTATAGAAGAAATCCCCAAAAGAAGCTGCGTTTAGATTGGCTGTAAAATTACCTTGAAGGAGCAGAGACTGGCTGATTATTGGGGATATTGGATAAGCTGTGCTAAATTCGAATTGTTTGCCTTTGAAAAGCGAACCACCTTCTAAAAGATACAGGTTCTCAGGATTGATTATCAAAATCCCTTCTGAGATATCGAATATTCCTTTTTTTATAGTCAAGTTTTCTGTTATGGCTAAGTCGCCAAAAAGAATTACTGAAGTCGGATTGTCAATTTCAAGATTGCTTATGCTACTTGAAGCGCTGTGTATATTTTGTTGCTGATCGCTTTTTAAGAGTACTTTTCCATTGCCTAAAACGGCACTGTTTTGAAGAGTAAGATCTCCTGAAATGCTTACAGTAGATTTATTAGAGATATAAATTATAGTATTAGAAACATATAATTCTCCATTTTTTATTGATTTGGCTTGAATTTGTTTTGAAAGGCTATCATTACTTGTAGCATGCAGTTGCCCGATGCTGGTTAACAGCAATAGGAAAATAATTTTCGGAAAAAAGAGGGGGGCCTTTTTTACCATTGGGGTGATTTGTTGTTTTTAGTGGAGTCAAAGTTATTTAAAAAACTAATTAGCAATAATTTAAGAAGTTATTATGTTTTTAAAACGGATAATTATTCGATGAATAGCATATTTCATCGATGAACTGCATGTTTTTGAAAAATTTTAGGAAAAAACACATCAGTTTTTGAAGGTGATAAATAAAGAAAAGCCAGAACTCTACACGAGTTCTGGCTTTAATAAGTGTTAAATACTAATAAGAAAGTCCTAATAAGTATTCGTTTTTTAAGATTTAAGGAGACTATTCTTTAAGTAATTTCTCGATTTTCACCCCATTTTCAGTAGTGATTTTAAAGAAATAAATACCATTCGCCCTACTAGAAATATCTAATCTAGCTGTTTCAGTGTCTAAAAGCAAAGTCTGCAAGATTCTTCCCTGAATGTCGAATAATTCAATTGATTTTATAGGATTGTTGCATTTAATATTTACAAAGTCCTTGGCAGGATTAGGATAAATAACAATGCTTTGATCAATAGAAAAATCAGGATTGCTCAAAGATTCAAAAGTTGTTTCTGCAAGATTGGTATCTATTGGAGCATTGTAGTCAAAAAAGATGCTCGCGGTTTTTTCAACCATGTCGCCTCTGACAAGGGTTCCCAATGTTTTAATCTTGAATAAAATAGTTCCGTGACCGTTAACTGGCGGATCTCCAGCTGCGCCTAAATTAATATCCTCAAAGATAAATTCAGCAATATTTCCTCTAACGATAGAACGCGATTGATGCGAAGTATTAAGCAGTTGAAGTGAATTGATATTATATTTTGTCTCATCAATAGCCACTTTTACCACAATATTTTCAGCAGCGGCAGTTCCTGTATTTTCAAAATTGACAATATAATGAAGATATTCGCCAATGGTATCGGGAGATACGCTTTCACCTTGCAAGCAGGTAATGTCATTTGGGTCAAAAGAACCCACAACTTCTTGGTTAAAGATACATTGGTTGTCAGCCGGATTGAAATCAGCCACGATAGGATTTATTGTCGCAGTAAAAGTCAATAGGTCTCCAAGATTTGCAGGAGGCGTTTGAGTCGGGCTGTTGACATTTAATCCTACATAAAAACTTCTATTTTCAAAAGGCAATAGATTTGAATAATTCCAACTCATGATTCCGGTTCCTTGAGAATTTGGAGCCTGAGTAGCTATTGCATAATGCAAAATACTTGGATTATAAGTTAAATTAAAAGAACCGTTAGCAGTCTGGTTTCCTTTGTTTTTAATTACAATTTGATACCAAGCCATAAAACCAGGCTTTGCAGGCCAAATTGGGGCGATAACAATTTCAGTATCAACACGATTTCCAACAGATGTGATGCAGAAATTTTGAGTAGCTACATTATTATTACTATTTGAAAATGGAACGATTGCAGGCGATGGTAAAATTGAAAAAAGGCTTGGATTTTCAAGTCTCGGCATTAAGTTAAAACTTCCAGCGCCAGTGTAAAAAGTATATTTCCCATTTGCATTTGTAAATGTAGCAGCATCAGCAGAACCATCGTTGATGTCAATTCGCATATTTGGCTGTTTTACATCTGAAGCATCGCATCCATTAGTATTGCTGTCAAAAGTAATTGTCCCTGTAATTGTGTTGTAATTGCCGCCAGGTGTAAAAGAACAATACGAATTTACCACCGCGTTCGACAACCCCATGCTAAGCAATCGAAGCTGCGTGTCTTCCACATTTTCATCATCTTGGCAGACAAATTCAAGGGCAACATTCTGATTATTAAAAAACAGCATTTCAGAAGCTCCATTTTTTGCAAAAACTGATTTCAGGATGTTATTGCCACTTGCTGATAAGGTTTGCAAGCTTAGTAAATTTGAAACATCAATGGTTGTAAATCTGGTATATGCTAAATTTAAATTGGCAATATTTGGCGAATCTGAAAAATCTAAATTTGCAATCGGACCATAAGCGCAAAACAAATCTACCAATCCTGTACAGCCGTCAATATTTACATTCGTCAAATTGGTGTAAGTACAAAACAATTGTCTCAAATTAGCGTGGCCTGACAAATTTAAAGTCGTGATTGGAGCATTTTGTGGCTCGGAACTGCTTATTGAAAGACTTTGCAAGGCATTGCTTCCCTGCACATTTAAGGAAGCTATCACAGCACTGCGGAAATTTAATGAAAGTAAAACTGGGCAGTTTGAAAAATCAGCAGTTACAACTTGGGTATTATTAAGATTAACATTAACCAATGCCGCACAACCCGAAAAATTTAAAGTGGCAGTGGGATTATCTTCCAATGATAAATATTCAAGCCTGTTATATCCTGAAAGGTTTAAGGACGGAATTTGATTATTATTTAAATTAACGATTGACAAATTAGCGCATCCCGACAAGTTTAATGCCGCTATCTGATTGTTTGCCAACAACAAATTTTGAATGGACGGACAAGTACTCATGTCTAGCGAAGTCAATTGATTGTTAGTGCATTCAAGGTTTAATAAAGCAGTACAGCCCGATAAATTTAAAGTTTCCAGCGCATTATTTTTTAGGTCTAATTGCGTCAAAGCAGTACACCCAGAAACATTTAAATAACTCAAACTGCTATCATTAATAATAAACATTTGCTGGCTGGAGCAGTTTGAAAAATCTAAAGTTTGAAGATTTGCTTTGTTAGTAAAATTACTTGGAGGAACATTTATTGAGGAACATCCGGAAGCATTAATGGTAGTTAAATTAGGATTGCCTTCAATTGCAAAACCAGCCAAAGATATCAAGCCAGAAACATTAATAGAAGTAAGATTATTGTTATTGGCATTAATATATTCAAGATTTGGACAATTTGTTAAATTTAAAGAAGAAATCTGATTGTCATTAATATATATGTTTTCTAGAGTTGGAAGGTTGTTCACAGTAAAATTTGACAAAACAGCATTTCCTTGCGCCATAATAAATTCTAAATTGGCGCAATTTGCAACAGTCAATGCAGTTAACAAGGGGTTATTGTTAAATCCAATATTCTTTAATCCTGGCATGCCTGAAATGGTAGCCGAAGTCAAAATCGGACTATTAACTGATAAGACTTTCAAGTTCGGCATTCCTGATAAGCTGATTGTTGGGGTGCTGATTCCGATGAATCCCAGTTCAGTTAAATTTGCGAAACCTTCAATTCCTTGAATATTTGTTACGGCATAAGCATTGAGCCCTTCGATCCAAAGCCTGCCAATTAATGCCGCTTCGCTGACCTGTATCTGATTGTCAAAGTTGGTGTCTATTCTAAAAACTTGGCTTCCATTCGTCGAAAAAGCCGTAAAATTAGCATCGCCTCCGTTGACCAGCATTGCTTTAAGGGAAATGTCTGCAAAAGTCAGATTTTGTGCATTTGCTATTCCGGCAAAAAGCAATAGTAATAGTATTATTTTTTTCATGTCGTTGATTTTTAAAGTGGTAGATTGATTGATGTTTTTATAATGTTTTGATAAGTTCCTGCAATTTTTCTTTTTTGCTCTGCGCTATAGGAATGCTGGTGTTGTCAGCCATAATCACATAGCCACCGTCATTTTTGATATAAGATTTCAAATAAGATAAATTAATCAGATGCGATTGGTGGATGCGTTCAAACCCATGTTCTGCAAGCAGTTCTTCATATTCTTTTAGTGTTTTTGAAATCAGAACAGGCTTGTGATTTTTGATATAAAACTGCGTATAATTTATTTTTGCCTCACAGCGGATGATATCAGACACGTCAAAAAGATGGATTCCGTCGCTGGTGGAAAGGGCAATCCTTTTAAAGTTATCTACTTTTTTACGGATATTTTCCAACAGCAAATCAATATGCTCAAAAGAATTTGCCTTGCCAGAAGCTTCTTTTATCTTAGCGATTGTATTTTGCAATTCTTCAGGATCAACTGGTTTTAAGATGAAATCTAGTGCGCTGAATTTGAATGCTTTCACTGCATATTGTTCATGAGCAGTTATAAAAACAATATGTGCGTTTATTTTTCCATTTGTGGCCGCCACTTTTTCTAAAATATCAAAGCCTGTTCCGTCATTCAAGTGGATGTCTAAAAAGATGACTTGCGGTTTTAGCTTTTCAATGGTGGCAATTCCGGTTTTTACACTTTCGGCTTCGCCAATGATTGCGATGTCGCTGGTGTAGCGTTCTAAAAGTGCTTTTAAACCGGTTCGCAAATGTTTGTCGTCTTCGATTAATACTGCTGTTATCATTTTCTTCGTGTTATTGTATATATTGTATTGGCAATCGCAATGTGACCTTTGTTCCCGTGTTTGACATGTTGCTGTCAAGGTCGCTGATGTCTATTTTTGCCGATTGAGCCGTTGCTAATTTCATTATTTCCAATCTTTTTTTCGTAATTTCCAATGCCATGGATTGATGTGCGGTAACTGAATTTTCCTTGATAAGCTTAGATTCAGAAATCCCGATTCCATCATCAGAAATAATGCAGACCAATTGCCCGTTTTCCACATCAAACAAGACGCTTATTTTTCCGTTTTCTTCTTTTGGGACGATGCCGTGCAAGATTGCATTTTCAACGAATGGCTGAATTAATAACGGCGGCAATCCCATATTAAATTCTACTTTGTCGCTTGATTTTATTTCAAATGTAAATTTGTCATGAAACCGAAGCTGCTCAAGTTCCAGATAGTTTTGAAGACTTTCAATTTCTTTGTCTATGGGAATAAGCGAGCCTTTAGAATATTCAAGCGTAAGCCTCATGAGCTTTGAGAATTTTGATAGGTATTTCAAGGCAGAATCTGTTCCGTTTTGCACTATAAAACTTGAAATCGAGCTCAAGCAATTGAATACAAAATGCGGATTCATTTGCAGATGGAGCGCTTTCTGCTCATATTCTGCTACTTCTTTTTGAAGCGTCAGCCTTTTTTTGACTTGCATCTTATTGTAAATTACAAGCAATAAGACAAGCAGCAATGTCGCGCCAAGTATAGAAAATAATGTGAACTGGGTCTGTCTTTTGTTTTCTTCTGCCAGCAAGGCCTGTTTCTTTTTATATTCGAAATCAATCTCTGCCAGGGCGAATTTTTTATGGTTTTCTTGGTTTGTAATGCTGTCGCGGGCGATAATATAATTTTTATAATGTGCTAAAGCATCGGTAGGATTATTCATCGATTGGTATAAATCGCTTAACAGCTTTTCAGAATGATAGGTCTGGTCAAGAACTCCTATTTCTTTGGCGTAATCGAGAGATTTTGTGGCAAAAGGCAGTGCTTCATTGTATTTTTTTTGGTCATAATATAATCTTCCGATGTTGTATAATGCTAGAGAGGCTCCGAATTTGTTTTGTGTTTCTTCATAGTTGGCTAGTGATTTTTGATAGTAATAGAGCGCCTTTTCAATTTTGTTCTGTTTCTTATAATAGTCTCCTAAATAATTGGCCAGCAAGGCAAATCCGCGGGCATTGTAATTTTTGGTATATATTTCTTGGGCTTTTTCATAGTTGGCTAGGGCTTTTTTGTCGTCTCCCATTTCAAAATATATTACGCCGATGTTGGTGAGCGTTGTCGGGGCGTTTTGTTCTCCCAAAGCCGTTTGCAAGTCGTATGCTTTTTTAAAATATTCTAAAGCTTTAGGGTATTCTTGCTTTGCTTTATAAACAATTCCGATGTTGTTCAGGGCTTTTGAAATTCCGGTTTTTTCTTTTGCTTCTTGGTAGAGCTTTAGGGCTTTTTCATAGCTTTCTAAAGACAAGTGGTAGTTGCTTTGTTCTGAATAAATGATGCCGCAGCTGGCAAAAGAACGTGCCAATCCGATTTTTGCGGGCCTGTCGTCTGCATTTTTATCTAAGAGGATTTCATATTGGGACTGTGCTTTTTTAAAATTGGCTAAGGCTTCTGGATGTCTGCCTAAGATTAAGTTGGCGTTTCCTTTGTTCATGTAAGCATTTGCCATTCCGGAAGGGTATTTTTCTTTGGAAGAAAGTACTGCGGCCTTGTCTGCGTATAAAAGGGTGGAGTCAGGGTGGATTTCTTTTAAGCGGTCGGCTATTTTGTTGTATAAATTTATTCGGGACGTATCTTGCCTGGCAACGGCAAGCATTCTTTTTAAGCTGTCAGTCTGGGAATTTTGAGCAGGGCACCATCCAGAAAGGAGCAGGGCAAAAAAGGGGATGGATAAGCGGACTGTTAGTTTCAATGGGTTCTGGATTTTAAGTTTCATGACAAATGTAGGATTTGTTTTGAAGTAAAAGGCAAGGGATTATTATCCAATGCGTTCGGGTTATTATTTAGATGCTGTGGCTTATTTGCTGTAATGAACTGCATTGTTATTCGGGGTGTTTTCTGGTAGATTGATTGCTTTGGGGAAGCCCTGTTTTCGAGCATCTGTGTACCAGAAATTAATTTCTGGGTAGCCGAAAAGAGCAACTGAGTAGCTGAAAAGAATTTCTGCAGGACTGAGAAGCGCTTCTGTGTTGCGGAGGTGAGTTTCTGTAGCGCGGAAGAGTATTTCTGTGTGGCTGAAAAGAATTTCTGTAGGGGAGAGATTAATTTCTGTAGTGCCGAAAAGAATTTCTGTCGGAACGAAGATGGCTTCTGGGTTGTCGAAATCTCTTTCTTTGTTGTCGAAAACCATTTCTATAGGACGGAAATCAATTTCTGGGCAGAAGGCTTTATTTCCTTAGAAGTTGATCTAAAATAAGAGCGACTTTATCCCTTATAAAAAATAAAATGGCGGTTTTGATTGCTTTGCATTTGAAACCTATACCTATAAATAAAAAAAACCTACTTGATGCAAGTAGGTTTTTTTGATGTGGGAGAAGAATTATTTTTTGGCGTTTGCCGCTTCTTCAATAATTTTCAATACTTCGTCAGAGTGAGAAAGCATCACGACGTGGCTTGCTTCAATTTCTGTAGTTTTGGCATTGGCTCTTTTTGCCATGAATCGTTCTAATTCAGGGTGGATTGATTTGTCGCTTTTTGCTAAAATATACCAGCTTGGTTTTGTTTTCCATGCTGGAGCGCCACTTTTATCAGCAAAAACTCCTTGTGCTCCTGGAACTTGGGTAGCGAAGATGAAGTCTTGTTCTTTTTCTTTTAAATCTTGTGCAAAAACTGTTTTCACGCCTTCTTTTGTAAGGTATAAAAAGTTGCCTGACGGATGCAAATATTTGCCTAATTCTACTGCGGGCCCTTTGGCAGAAAGCGACATCAATGTTTCATCTAGATCTGGAACCAAGGCGGCTACATAAACCAATCCTTTTACTTTTGGATCATTTCCGGCTTGCGTGATTACAAAACCACCCCATGAATGGCCTACTAAAATTACATTTCCTTTGGCTTGGTCGATTGCTCTTTGTGTTGCGGCAACGTCATCTGCAAGGGATGTAATTGGGTTTTGCACTGAAATTACAGGATAGCCTTTTAACTGCAATGCTGTGATTTGTTTTGACCAAGAAGAACCGTCTGCCCAAATTCCGTGTACGAAAATGATGGTTGGTTTTTCAGTGCTAGATTTTTGAGAAAAAGAAGTGAAAGAGCTAAGCAATAGCAAAGCAGCGAATGTAAAAAATTTGATTGTTTTCATTTTGATATAATTTAAAGTTCATTATTATGATGCAAAGTTGCGACATCAGGTGCTTTCAATCGATGGACATTTTTCCTGAATGCATGACGATTTTTCCTAAATGGCGCTTTTTGATGAATTTTTTAAATTATTTGTAAAAAACGAATCAGGCCAGCTCTTGTTTTTTAAAATCGGAAGGGCTTTGGCTGGTGTGTTTTTTAAAAAAGCGGCTGAAATGAGAGGCGTCTTCAAAGCCCAGTTCAAATGCAATTTCTTTGGATGTTTTGTCGGTATAGAAAAAAAGCCTTTTTGCTTCGCTGATAATGCGTTCTTGGATGAGCGTCGAAGGCGATTTATAACGGTATTGGAGGAAGAGATTTGAAAGTGTTTTTGGCGATTTGTTTAATAGGTTTGCATAATACTGGACGGTATGGTTGGTTTTGTAATGCAAGTAAACCAAGGCGTTAAATTCTCTGATGAGGTCGAATTTGTCATCGGCAAGAGGCAGGTCATCGGTGACTTGGGATTTTGCGAGCCTAGTGGTGATTATGATCAGGCGTTTTAAAAGCATCTGAAGCATGTCGGTTTTGATGGTGTCGATGGTTTCGAATTCTTCGATAAACATTTCCTGCAGGTTTTCAAGCTTTGCGCGGTGCGAATCGTCGAGGGGAATAAAGAGCGTGCCTGTGAAACCGAAAAATAAAAAGCCGATGCAGCTGATGATGGGGTTGTTGTCAATGAGGCAGTAAAAATCTCGATTGTATTGCCAGATGGCGATTTTTTCGGGATGCTCGAAGGTGAACGTTTCGTTGGAAACGAGCGGCAATAAGCTCCAGGCAGGAAATTGATAAGTGATATTGTTGATGGTTATTTTTTGTTCTTCGGCGGTGTTGAATACTATGGTGAGGAGTTCTTCTTTTTCGGTATTGGTTTTTAGGCGCTCCTCAAGTTCTGTTTCACCGTGGATGAAATATACTTTTCCATTTGTTTTTGGGACTGTGTGTTCTAGATACATGGGAGCTTTATTTGTTATATAGAAATTTATGAAAGTAAAGATAGGGGATTATTGATTATAAATTTGTTGTTTGTTTTTTTTGGTTTGTGGGCACGGATTGCAAATCCGCGCTAACGATTGTGTACTGATGATTGTGTGATATGATTGTGTGATACGATTGTGTGGTAGGTTGTTTGGGTTTGTGGGCTTGTGTGGCATTATAGGATAAAAAAAATCCCAAACTCAATTAAGAGCTTGGGATTTTTTATTTTAAATAAGTGCTTTTATCTTTTAATAATTTTTAAAGTTTTAGCTTCATTGTCTGCTTGTACTCTTACGAGGTAAGTTCCTGCGCTTAGTTTTGAAACATCTATTTTAGCTTCGTTGGCGTTTATTGTTTTTGCAATTACTTCCTGTCCTAGTAAATTGTAAACCGAAATTGCTGTAATTTCTTTGTCGAAAGAAATTGTCAATATATCATTTACAGGATTAGGATATGCTTTTAAAGTGGCAATTGTTTGCTGTTCGCCCACTTCTAAAGGAGGGCTTCCTGGGCAGGTGAGATTGAAAGGCGCATTTCTATCGATGTTTGCGGTGCCATCACCTAAGGTTCCGTCAATATTTCTTCCCCAAACCCACAGGCTGCCGTCGCTTTTTATAGCCAAGCTGTGTGCAAAGCCACCAACAGCGGTCTGCCAGTTTGTGGCAACTCCAATTTTTGTCGGCACTAATTTATTTGTATAAGTTCCGTCACCGACCCGCCCGTCGCCGTTATATCCCCACGACCAGACTGTGCCGTCTGTTTTTGTAGCTATTGCGTGTTCGGTTCCTGCAGAAATAGTCAGCCAATCGACTGCAGTTCCGATTTGAGTAGGCACCGTTTTGTCAACCGTAGTGCCGTCTCCTAATTTCCCTGCATAATTATTGCCCCAAGCCCATAGTGTTCCGTTTGTTTTTATGGCATAAGTAGAATTGGCTCCTACGGCAATAGCCTTCCAGTTAGTTGCAGTGCCTACTTGAATTGGAACACGGCTATTAGCTGTAGTTCCATTACCGAATTGCCCTCCATTATATCCCCAAATCCAAATCGTACCATCAGATTTTAAGCCTACAGAGTGAACGTTGCCGGCACCAACGCTGATCCAGTTTGTTGCGTCGTCTACTTGTACTGGCGACCTGAAATCGGTTGTTGAGCCAATACCTAATTGGCCATTTTCGTTGCGTCCCATGGCCCAAAGTGTTCCGTTGGTTTTTACTGCGACAGTGTGGTCAGATCCTGGCGCTACACTTTTCCAGTTGGCGTCGGTTCCTACTTGGGTTGGCGTTCTTACGCTGTTAACCGTGTTTACCCCAAGTCCTCCATAGCCGTTGGTTCCCCAAGCCCACAGTGTTCCATTTGTTTTTATGGCAAATGTATTAGATTGACGTGCATATACGCTTTTAAAATCGCTTGTGGTTCCGATTCGTGTCAGGGTAAGCCTGTCAACTAAAGTATTGTCACCCAATTCACCGAAGTCATTGCGGCCGGAGCCCCAAAGGGTACCATCTGATTTTACTACGAAGCTATTTGAAGTTCCTCCAGCAACAGCTATAACGCACGCTACCGGTGGTGGCACTACAATGCTGATCACATTTTTAAAAACGGGACCCCAAACATTTGTGTTGTCTTTTATGCGGACATTAAAAACATGCAATCCGGCTGTCTGTGGTACTGAAACTTCGGCATTGAAAATCTTTTCAAAGGCGCTGTTAAAGTTGCCATCGAATGCCAAAAGCACTGTTCCATTGCCTTGTCCTGGATCAGTATCCCAGAAACATTCTGCTTGAGAAAGGGCCAGTGGCGTTGAAGTCACAAGGCTGCTAACGTTAATGATGTTAGTGAAAACAGGCCCCCAAACACCAGTGTTGTCTTTTATTCGGATATTGAATTTGTGCAATCCTGCAGCAGGCGCCGTTATTCCTGTTTTTGACAATTGCTCGAAAGCGCTTGCAAAATTTCCATCGGTTGCTAAAACTACAGTACCGTTTCCTTGTCCTGGATCAGTATCCCAAAAATATTCGGCTTGTGATATGCTGACTACTGTTGTTGTTACTGCCTGAACTACGTTAATTACATTGGTAAAAACGGGTCCCCAAACGCCTGTGTTGTCTTTTACACGTACGTTGAATTTGTGCAATCCTGCAGCAGGTGCCGTTATTCCTGTTCGTGACAATTGCTCGAAAGCGCTTGCAAAATTTCCATCGGTTGCTAAAACTGCAGTACCGTTTCCTTGACCTGGGTCAGTATCCCAAAAATATTCTGCTTGGGAAATGGACATTACTACTGAAGTTACGGCCTGTTCTACGCTAATGATTTTGGTAAAAACGGGTCCCCAAACGCCTGTGTTGTCTTTTACACGGATGCTGAACTTGTGCAATCCGGCACTTGGCGCTGCGATACCTGTTTTTGACAACTGCTCAAAAGCGCTGGCAAAATTTCCGTCTGCAGCCACAACTGCGGTACCACTGCCTTGGCCTGGATCGGTATCCCAAAAATATTCGGCTTGATTTATCGACGTCTGCGCTTGGCAGAATAGTATCGATAAAAGAGCCAGAACAATTAAAAATTGTTTTTTCATCTTATCTTTTGATTATAAATTATTTAGAGTAGCCAGAACCTGTAACATTTAATGTAGATGTACCTACATTGATTGTTCTTGGTGTGCTTAAATAATTTATTTGTGGCTTGTTGCCAACGTTTGCAGGCCAGTAGTTGCTCCAGCTGTTTGAACCACCGAAATTACCGATGTCATTTCTAGTCAAATCTAAATCTGTATATTCTGTTGCTGTAGCACCTGCATTGATATTTGCTCCAGTAATAGTGTAAGCAGTAGGGTTAATTACTAAACTTCCTTGAATATTTGAACCCTGGTTGGCAACATTAAATAAAAGAAAAGGAACTGCAGATAAGTTGTTGTAAGCAGATACTGTTGCGTAAGTATTGTAATTATAGATTACATAGTCATTTCCAGAAGTCAATATATTATTATAGATAGAAATATTTCCGGTATTTCCTTGTGTCAAGTTGATTGTGATACCTTCACCATACTGGCCTCCGCCGTTGGTTCTCGTGTCTGCTACATTATTGGTGATTTCATTCGTGCTTCCGTTTTTTACAGCCCAAATACTGAATGAACCTTGAGTAAGGTAGTTGTTTAAGAATTTAAACGTGTAGTTTTTTTGGCTATTTGAAATACCATAGGTAGCAACATTGGCGATGATTTCAATGTCATCAGCAGCTAAGCTTGTATCTGCAGGGTCATCTCCATTTGCTATAAACAGAGAACTAAACCTATTACCAGTACATCTTCCGTGTGATATACCAGTTTCGTTTTCTACAGTACATCCTGATAGATTGGTCGTAGTATTTGCTCTAGCGGCATCAATATAACCCATGTTAGAGTTGAAAATGTTTAAAGTAGTTCTTCCACCTGTTGTTGCGGCAGAAACAGTAACATTGCCGGCAATTAGATTGTGTATTGTCACTATTCTTCCTGCAAGTGGCGTCACCGCAATGCTTCCTTGTAATGTGTATTTTGTAAAATTGGTTTCAGAAACGAAAGTCAAAGATTTGTTTATTGTCAAGTTTTCAACATAAGCGGCTCCTCCAGTTTTTGGCTTGATGATGATTCGGTCTCCGTTTACAGAAGCTGTAATGGCTGCTGTAATTGTTGAATAAGCGCCATTGGCACCATTTTCTCTAACATACAAATCTGCTGCTGAAGTTAGGTTTGCAAATAAACCTGCAATTGCAATAAAAAGTAACTGTTTTTTCATGTTTGTGTTTTTTATCTGTTCCGAATTTTCGGAGTTCTCAGAGTTTAAATTAAATAATGAATTTTGTTGTAGTTTTTGGTTTTGAAAGCTAAAGGCAAATATAAAGATGATTGGTTTTGAGGAAATTTCTTAACTATTGCAAACATATAAAATATAACTATTTGATAAAAGTTTATTAGATGACCAAATGTTAATTTTTTTGTGTTTTCGCAATTCTTATTGTAAAGAATTATTTTGCCAATTTCAGCCAAACATAATCATTCCATCCTTCAATTAATCGCGTTGGATCTGTGTTTTTTGTTCTGTCTTGTTCAGGAATCAAGACTATTTTGTTGTCTTTTACATTGAAATTATACACTCTTGGTTTCTTTTCAGTTTCAAGCGTCAATTCCATTTTATAAGCGCCGTCAGCCAGCTTGGCAAATTTTAAAGATTCTCCTTTATTATCAACTGTTTTAAGCGCACAAGAAAACTCTTTCCATTCGGCTCTGCTTACTTGTGCATTGTTAGGCGTATTGCCATAATGCTGGGCATATAATTTATTATCCTTGAACATTTTTAGGCTCCAGTTGACACTTTTTATTGTTTTTTTGTTGTTTGATGGATTTGGGAAGAATTCTTCGTGGTTGAGGTAAAATCCAAAGACTAGATTTCCTGTATCTGCGTGGTTGATATAAGCATAGTCATTCCATGGCCCGCGCGTTAGATACATCTCATTCAATGAAGCATAAGAATCATTGTTTGTTACTTTGTAAATCTCAAAATCAAACGAATAAAACATTTTATCTCCTGCATAAAAATCTAAGCGGTACATTCCCGTGCCCCATTTTTTAGCATCGATTCTTGTATCTCCAACCCATTCGCCATCACGTTGATATCTGCTTGTTGGAGTATTGAATTTGACTTTTTTTCCATCATCAAAAGTTTGTGTTCCTGAATATTCAAAATAGGTGATATATTGCTCTCCTTTATATACTTTGATTTTTAAATATTCTCCTTGTTCGCTAATAGCATTTACAGTAGAACCGTCCATTTTTTTATTAGGAACAAAAGTTGCAGTATAACCTTCTAATCTTGTTTCTCCATCTTCGAAGACGGCAGTTCCATAAAGCAAAGAGTTGAACGTCACGGCAGGCGTTTGCTTAAATGTGGACCAATCTAGTTTTGCTCCTCCTGAGATTTTGCCTTTTACACTTTTTAATGCCTTTTCACCAGCTTTAACATCAGCGCCCGCTTGTGTCGCTTCATTTTTTGCTTTTTTAAGTTTGTTTAATAATTGTGCATTGCCATTGTGGAATGATAATAACAATGTCATACCAAGGATGAATGTTGTAATTTGTTTCATATTTTGTTTTATTTTGTGAAGTTTGATTGCAATTCAAAAATAAGTCAAAAGGGAAAGACAATTTTAGGCGATGTACAAACAGCGGCTTTAAGAAGAAATTCGTTGTAATTCAGAGTAAATTCGTTTTAAGAATTGAGATTAAAAGATTTTCTAGCAAATAAGAAGCTCTTTTTATCACTAAAAAAGAGGCTTCTAAAGAGCCTCTTTTCATTGTAAATGTGGTATTTAGGGAAATATAAATCAGGGTTTTAATAAAGAAACCGTTTCATCTTTCAATTGATAATTGCTTTTTGGCAGCATCTGTAAAGCCAAGCTGGCAGTATTGACGGATGCCTTGCGTTTTCCTAAGAAATGAAAAAGATATTCAGATGTTTCTTTCTGCAGATTTGGATTTGCCTCCAAGCTTTTCAGCACAGCATGAATGCTTGTCGTTGCATGAGAATAAATTCTATCCGTGTTATAATGGCTTTCCAATAATTGAAAATAACTATCCAAAATCGGCGAGAGCAAACCTGAAGTACTTAATCGATTATCACTAAAATTAAGGCTGTTGAACTGTGTTTGCAGGTCGGCCAAGCGTCCTGGATCAGAATTAAACTGCGCGTTGAGATTGCCCAACAGATTATATAGATTCAAATAATAAGCGCCATAACTTTCCTTAGGAAGTTTTTTAGAAAATTGAGCCAGCTTCTTTTCTTGAACATAAATTTCCTTGTTGATAAGTCCCAGCCTTTGATTTTTGTATAATTTTTTAAGATACTGCAACCCGGATAATTTGGCAGTAGTTTCTTTGTGAAGCACCATGCCTTGGTAAAGCGCCTCATTTTCTGGAGAATGCTTAAAATTCAATGAAGCGATATCTTGCTGGTTTTCCCAAGTCATTTCAAAACTTTCACGGCTTAGCAAAACGATTATAGACAATCCATTAGCGGCTTGCAATGTTGCTGATCCTGTGTAATCGCTAGGATAGTTTAAAATAAACCGTCCAGAACCATCGGTAGTTGTTTCTGAAATCAAGGTGTCTTTAAAGGCGTCATATCCTGTTAATTTCAAATGCGTGTCATTTAATCCTGCAATATTGCCAGTAATACTATTGTTTTGGGCAAAAGAATTAAGTGACGATAAAGCCAATAAAAAAGTCAAAAGCACGCAAAATCGAGGGGTTGAATAGTGTTTTTTCATAAGTCTTGCATTTTAGAGTTTTTGGATTAATAATCTGCAGGCATTTTAGCTTCCATTTTTAGCGAAAAAAGAAGGAAATAGGTTGGCAGTGGCCTACATAAAAAACTACGATAACAAATCGGTTTTTTTGAAATGAAATTATATAGCAGACTGAGATTTGGGAGAACAGTTTTTGGTGCTAATTAATTTATAAGCAATAATATAGCGTTTTTTTCTGCTGTGAAATTTTATGTTATGAATTGCTTTATTTTGTTACCAAATACATGAAATAAAAATGCCATATATCCTGAAATTCGGAGACGGGCAATTCAAAATTATTATAAAATAAAAAGAGGCCGTAAAGCCTCTTTTCCCCATAACTGTAACCAACTAAATTAAATTACCCATGTAAGCAATTTATTTATTTTTTAACCAAGCTTGCAAATCGGCTATTGCATTAGGTTTCAATATAATTTTGTTATTCTTGTCTAAAAGATATAGCGTTGGAGTTGCAGCAACATAATAGTCTTTTGCCGCTTTTGTCTCCCATCCTTGAGTATCGCAGAAAGTGATAAAAGGTGCATCTTTATAAAAGTTGCTATATTCCAACGGATCTGTATCAATTGAAATATAAAGTATTTCCAAATCTTTAGCATTGTGAAGCCAAGCATAACTTTCTTTCAATTTTGGATATTCTTCTTGGCAATTTGGACACCAGCTCGCACCAAAAACGACCAATTTATAGGTGTTTGGCAAGGCATATAAATGGTTGTCAGCAAAGGCAATATCAGGTGCTGTGTTTCCGACTGCCATTTTTCGGTATTGCTCAAAAAGGTTGGTATTCTTTTCGCTTAATTGGCAATTTGATTGATTTAGCATTTTTTGTGCTACATATTCTGCTGCCTTAGACTGGCTTCTTTTTTCAAAATAAGAAAATAAATGCGCCGCTGTTTCTTGTTGAAGCAATGAATTAGAAGCTAGACTTTTAAGTGTCGCATCAATGCTGGCAAAAGTAGAAGTGTTGCTTTTTTCTGGATTGCCATAATTTTCAAGCAATTGAAAATAGCTTTCTAAAATAGGCACCATCAGTCCTGAATGATGCAATTTTGAGTCATTGAAATTTACGCTGTTAAACCTTGCCTCGGCCACTGCAATTTTTTCTGGATAATTGCCTGCCAATGTAATTTCATCAACTAATTTTCGAAGTTCTAGATAATAAGTGGCATAGCTTTTCTCTGGAAATTTTTTAGATAATGCAGCAAGCTCGTTTTCTTGGCGCTTGATTTCTTTGGCAATAACCTTTAACCTTTGCCCATCATATAAAGTCTTGAGATAATTTAGTCCAGAGAGTTTAGAAACAGTCTCCTGTTGCATTGTCATGCCTTTGATGATGGCATCATTTTCAGGCGAGTTTGTATATTTTAGCGTTGTAAAATCCTGCAGGTTGTCCCATTGGATTTCAAAATTTTCAGTATTCAATATTACATTTAAAGTCGGGCCATTTTCGACTTGCAATAAAGCAATTCCGCTATAGTTTTTAGGATATTCTAGCACGAATCTGCCCGAATTGTCTAATGCGGAAGAAGCAATAAGAGTATCTTTAAACGCCGTATAGCCTGTCAGCTTTAGCCTGTTGTTTTTAAGCGCAGGAAAATTTCCTACAATTTGATAGGTTTGCGCCTGTATGGCCAGCGACAGGAAGAATAGTAGAATATAGAGCTTTTTCAAAAGATAACTTTTATGCATAGTAATAATAAGTTTAAGCAGCTTGTATGTCACACAAAAGTTTGCGGCTTTCAATGTAGCTTGCAAAGAAATAAGGATAATCGGCTTTTAAATTTTTGATGTCTTTGTCCATTGCCCTTAAGATAGCTTCTGTTTTTCGATATAGATTTTTGAAGTTTCTTGTGGCAATTCTTTCAATCTCTCCTCTTTTTTTCGCAGCATTATCAGAAAAATACAAGGAAATCATATTTAAAAATTCATCTAACAATGGAGCTGTAATGCCAAATTCTTTGAGTTTTTCAAGATTGGTATGACCGGTTCTATAGGTTTTAATAAGCTGTTGGCGCAATATTTTTCCATCTCTTGCGATGATAGAATCATAGAATTTTTTTCTGTCTACTTCACAAACATTGTTTCCCCACAGGCTCAGCATTACAATATCAGTCGCGGCATTGCAGAGTTTTTCTTTGCTTTTGCATCTTTCAGAATTAAGTTCTATTAAAGTTTCTTCTTGAGCTTCTTTCTCCTTTTTAAGGGCTTCAATCTGGTTTTTGAGATATTCAAAATTATGCAGCAACACTGGCGCAGTAGTAATTGCATCTGTATTGCTGTCGCAGTTTGTAAAAATAGCATTGTAAAATTCAAACTTGCTTGGGTGGTGCGAAAGTCTCATTTTTTCCAATAGTTTAAGTTAATAATCCTAAGTAATTAGTGGAATACCAGCCTTTATAAAAGCTTTCTATAAGAAGAAAAACAATTAAAACAATCAATTTTCATCTTCTTTTTGAGGAAGTTATCCCAAAAAAAGTTGATGAATAGGAAATTTGGCTGCTATAAAAATTAACTGACGTGCTTAGATTTGGGGGATAGCAGTAGTAAAGTCAATTAATTTCTATGCAATAGTAAAGTGTTTTTCACAAGCCTGAAATAATATGTTATGAATAGTGCAAAATTTGTTATGAAGCTGGCATATTGAAGATTACTATAATAAAAAATGTAATAATTTTCTTTTATTTTAACTTCTATGGAAAACTGTAATTCGGCGATTTTGTAAACTCCGTTTTGCCAATTGCTACAATCTTAGCATCGCTGTGGGTCACAAATTTTGGGTTCACAGCAATACTTCTGTTAATCTGCACCAAGCTTTTTATAGGAAGGCTGTTAAGAAGACTGCCGATAGAAGAACGAATCACAAGGTTTTTATTAGTAAAAATCAAATGAATATATACATGGTCAGACTCCGCATAGATAAGGTTTTCTAAGTTGATATTGTAGAGTGTCTTGCCAATTTTCAGTTTGAATATCTTAGAAGATTTCAGCTTGTTTGACAAGATATGGAATGTGGCAATAATGTCGGCATTATTAAAAGGCTTTGAAATATAAGCCTCGGGCATAGTTTCTTGCAATTCTGCCAAAGTCTTAGGATCGGTGTAAGAAGTAATAAATAAAAAAGGAATGCCGTGGTTTTCATTAATATAGTTGGCAAGGTCGATGCCTGTTTTAGTATCAGAAATGTTGACATCTAAAAAAACCATGTCAAAAGTCTGGGTGCTTTTTAAATGGGCAATGGCATCATTATAGTTTTTAGCAATAGTAGCCTTGGCAAGTTTTTCTTTTTCAAGGCATTGCTTGATGTGCATTGCGATTAATATTTCATCTTCGACGATGAGTATGTTGTTTTTTGGTGCTGTGTTTATCATATAAGTTTAAGGAGATTTTGTAATGCGACTGCTTTCTAGTGAAATGGCCATTCAGCTGTGAGATCATGCTTTCAATAATGAAGACTCCCAGGCTGCTGTGGTCTTTTTTGGGCTGAAAAGAACTTCCATTGTCACTATAATTTATAATTAGCACATTGTCAGTGAGTGCTATTTCAAGATTAATTTCAATAAATTGCTCCACCTTGGCATGCTTGATCGTGTTTGAGATAAGCTCGTTGAGAAGCATCCCTATCGGAACAGCTTGGTTGATCGGCAGATTGATATTTTGGATAGCAGCGTTATAATAAATCTTTTCAGAATGCAGCGAGATAAGCGCATTTACAATCTTGTTGGTATATTCTGCAATATTCTGCTCTTGGTTGATATTGGTGACATCGCTCGTCAAAAATTCTCTATGCACGATGGCTATAGAGTTGATCCTATTGCGTAAGGCATTAAATTTGTCTATATAAACGGGATCTTCAATCTCATTGGCATGAAATTCAACAAGCCCCATAATTAGGGCTAGGTTGTTTTTTACACGATGGTGCAACTCTTTAAAGAGTAATTCTTTCTCTTTGACAGAATCTGATAATTCAAGGTTGACCGACTCGATATCTTTTTTTTGCAGCTTTATTTTTTTGTTGTTATGAAAAATATTATTCATTAAGACTAGGATAACCGTTAAAAAAACGGAAAGTCCAATAATGAAAATTATCAAGTTTCTATTGTGGGCTTTAATTTGCACATTATCTTCAAATACCTTGTCTTTTTTGATCTGCTCTTCTTGCAGCTTAAAGTTGAATTCCATCTGGTTCACCTTTAGCTTTTCTTGAAAATTAACCTGCTTTTTTTGCAATGCCTCATATTGCTTGTAATAATATAAAGCGGAATCCATTTTTTTAAAATGTTCAAAGTATTCCCCTTTCAGAAGATATGCTTTAGAATGGGTATTGTAATTAGCTGTCCTTTTGCCATGAAATATTGCCGAATCACTGTATTTTAGGCACATTTCATAATTCTTTTCCTTCTTGGAAATCTGTGCGCAAGCTGTATAGATCGCACACAATCCATGATTATCTCCATATTCTTTCCAAACAGAAAGGCTTTGGTTAAGATAAAAAAATCGGGTAGCAGTGTCTTTGCTCATAAAGCTGATTAGCATTGAGGCAACAGCACTTACATTTTTATAGTTGTGGGAATCGCCAAATTTTTTAGATTTAAAGGCATAATATAAAGCGGAGCGTTCTTGCTTCTGCATTCGATAGAGAGACGATACCCGATATAAATATTCCCCATAATGCTGATTTCTTTTTACAGAAGGATTTTTATATATAGCATTTACAATATCGAGTTCTTTTTTGCTTTGGCTAAACTTATCCAATATTTCATACAACAAAGCCCTTTGCAATAAGACCCTGATTCGATAGTCGCCAGTTAAAAAAGGAGAATTGATAATAGAGTTCGATAATTCTAAAGCATCATTATACAATTCAGCCTGAACAAGAGCTTCCACTTTAAGGCCTTTTAAAACCACTAGATTTTTTTCAGACTGTTTGTCTTTTAGTAGTTCTACATCAATTATAGTGAGGGTTTCATTTGTGGTATAGCTTAACAATGACGCATTAATCTGTTCTACTGTCGTAGTAAAATGGGTAGCCTGAGAAACGCATGGAAATGAGATTCCGAGAATGAAAAAAAGATAGATGTAGTTGAAGAGTCTCTTCATGGCAAAGTCTAATTGATGATTTTAGCATATAACTGATAAAAGCTTCAAAAAGACAATTCACTTAGAGAGGAACAGAACTATAAAATTAGCTAGCTTCTGACGACTAAGTAATTGAAGATTTAAGGCCAATCATTTACAAAGCCATCAGTAAGAGACAGCCTTTGTAAACTGATTAAACAGTTATAGTTAAAATAAAACTCCTTTGCCCAAAGGGTTTATTTGTGGAGAATATCGGATTCGAACCGACCACCTCTTGCCTGCCAGGCAAGCGCTCTAGCCAAATGAGCTAATCCCCCAGGTTTGGCAAATAAAATAAATTAATTCCCAAAAAGCAAATGCAAGTGCTTAAAAACACTATTAAGTTTTGATGAACTGCTTTTTTAGCATGGCTAGTCTTACAAATTTTGCGATTGGCTTTCTTTTGTATTAAGATTATCGATTACAATGAAGATCAGAATTATACAGATTAATCTTCATAAAAAAGGAATTCTCAGCAACTACGGGGCTATTTCGTAACACAAAAGTGCTATTTGGTAACATTTTTAATGATAAGGAAACAGATGCGTCATAATTTCGCAGTGTATTTCCCGTAAAGCACTCATCCCCAAATCACTGTTTTACATTTTACCTACATTTTACAACCTAAAGTATTAACTCATAGCACTACATTTTATGATGAATCAAAAGTTCCGTTACTTTTTGGTAATGGCAATGACCTTGACAGCCAATGTTGCCGTTTTTGCACAAGACGACGAAGAAGGACCAGAAGGACCTCCGGGAGCACCTATTGATAAATATATACTGCTTCTGGCAGTGATTGGAATCGCATTCGCATTTCACACAATTAAAAAAACAATGAAGCGAAGGGCGAGCCTCAGCTAAAGTTAGCATGGGGATACTAAACTTAAATCTAAAACAGTGATGACTAAAAAATACCTTTTCATAGTTGCGGGCGCATTGTCTTTCGGGGCAGGGCATCACGCAATGGCACAGGGCGCCAACTTCAGCAATGTGCGCGTAGGTGCCGGCACAGAAATGCATATCAAGTATGCGAACAATGTAGCCTTCGGAAGCAATGTGGCAACAGACCGAGCCAATACGGCCAGCCTTGTTTCCTTTGCTTCGCTTGCAGCTTCCGGCAATGCGTCGGGATTTGTCAACGGTCGCGTTAAAGTCAGTGGCAACGCAAACGCCATCTTCTTTCCAATCGGACAAAACAATGCATCGGCTGTCGCGCTTTCCAGCGTGAGCAACCCAGCCCAGGCAGTAACGGCATTGTATGCCAATGGGCCTGCGGCAAACAGACAACTTCGAGATACACAGCTTTTCATGGTTTCGGCCACAGAAAACTGGACAATAAGCGGTAACAACAGCGCCAGGCTTAAACTCACCTGGGGGGCTTGGAGCGGATATGAGGAGACCGGTCTGGCCTATGGCGTGGGCGTTGGAGAAATCGCAATTGCTGCTTGGGATGGTGCCAAATGGGCATACATCCCATCTGCGGCAGATAATGGAAGCACCCTGGTTTCAGGAAGCATCACCAGCACCAGCGCTGTCGACTTCAACAGCCGCACCCTTTTTGCCATCGCTTTTAAAAATACCTGCGCAGAAATCGTATCGCCTACAGGAACAGTGACCTATAATGGTGCTTGGACCGGTACTCCTGACAGGTTCATGAACGCTATCATCAATACGCCGATGACAGTGACTTCCCAAAACTCATTCACGGCAAACAGCCTTACCCTTAATGCAGACATAACTATAGAAAACGGCGCTTATATTGACATTGTACAAGCAGTGCAAGGTACCGGAAAAATAATCATGGCAAGCGAAGGGTCTTTCGTGCAACGCTCTTCTGCGGGAAGCGGGCCGAAAATCGAACTTACCAAAACAACCCGCCCACTCAGAAAGTATGACTATGCTTACTGGGGGACTCCGATAAAAGAAAATTTTATAGCTCAGATAGACAATGCAAAAGCAACAGGCTATACAACTCCAGCCTTTTACAACAAACTTAAATATGTTTCTGAAGCTGGAGCTACAGGTTCATGGCAGACTTTAGATGCCGTTGTTTCAGGAAAAGGCTTTATTACGCAAATCAAAGAACAGGCGCCATTTATCAATGAGACAGCAAGAGCAGCGGTAAACTTCCCGATTGTGGGAACTGCCAATAATGGAGACGTTTCAGTTACTTTAGGTACTGCAGTAACAGGAGCAAGAAGCTTCAACCTGCTTGCCAATCCTTACCCGTCTGCTATCGATGCAGCGGTCTTATTGAGAAACAATGCTACACTTGGCGGCGCCATCTACTTATGGACGGCCAAAGAATTCAACAGCGCCGCGGCAACAGCCGACTATGCTATCTGGACTATGGCCGGAAGCGTAGTGACTTCGCCTATCGCACTGCAGCCTACGCAGTACATCGCATCAGGACAGGCCTTCATGGTCAAAGGACTTGCTGCAGGAGGACAGGCGACTTTCACCAACTGCATGCGCGTGACCGGACACAACGACAACTTTTTCAGAAACCAAGAGCAGCCGATGGACCGCTACTGGCTTAACCTGACCAACAGCGCCGGCATCTTCAGCCAGATATTGGTGAACTATACCGACGAGGCGACTTATGGCGACGACCGCCTTTATGACGCACCGAGAAACAGCATGAGCACGGCACAATTGTACTCTTATATTGAAACATCAAAGTATGCAGTCAACAGCCGCCCTGAATTTGAGGTAGCCGATATCGTGCCGCTTGGCGTATCAAGAACTGCGGCAGATGCCACAGATTTCACGATTGCCCTGCACCAGCCAGAAGGCGTTTTCGCTACAGGAGACGTGGAGATCTTTCTTCATGACAAGCAATTGGATGTTTACCACAGCCTGAAACAGGGAAGCTACAGCTTCACTGCAACCGACCTTCAAAACAACAGCCGTTTTGAAGTCGTGTACCAGAGCAGCAGCCTTGGCGTGGACAACCCGGCAGTACTGGCTTCAGCTTACATGGCTATCAAGGGAGCGCAGTTTAAATTGAACGCTTCGCAGACAGCAAGCACTGTAATGATTTTTGACCTTACGGGAAGACTGGTACAGCAATACCAAGTGGACGACAGGCAATATGCGGCGCCGTTCAACCATGCCGACGGAGTCTATATCGCCAAGGCGAAGATGGAAGACGGGACAATCGTGACGCAGAAACTTATCAACGGCAAATAATCCATAAAAAGACTACAGATGAAAAAAATACTAATGATAGCGCTGTCGTTATACGGACTGAATGCAACAGCGCAGGTAAAGGTGGGGGACAATCCCTCCGCCATCAATGCCGATTCTGTTCTAGAACTGGAAACGGCAAACAAAGGGGTGTTGTATCCCAGAGTGGCGCTGACGGCAGTCGCAAATGTGGCGCCGCTGACCGCCCACGTGGCAGGAATGGTTGTCTATAATACGGCAACTGCCAATGATGTAAAGCCAGGGCTTTATATCAATGACGGTACAAAATGGGCGCCGATAGGCGGCCCTGCTTCGACCAGCACGGGAGGCGCATCGGTAAGTGCAGTTTGCAATGGTTTTGCAGGGACTTATGGGCCAGGAATATCTTCAGGACATACTTATACAATGACTTACACAAATAATACTTTTGCATCAGTGACAGTGACCCCAGCAGTGGGCGATCTGGTGCTTAACCCAGCTTCAGGATTGACGGTTGCTTCGGTGAGCCCAAATGTGGCTACAGCAATTGCTTCTGGTGCAACAAGTGTAGTTACTTATACTCTTTCAGGTACGCTTAACGCAACACCAGGAACTATCATTACAGGGACTTTTACCAAATTCGGGCTTAGTTGCTCTAAAACAGTTATGGTAGAAACGCTTCCTTATGTGCCATTGCCCGGCAATATTACTCTAAGCACAGTTTCTCCCCACTTTATTGCTTCAGCTTATGATCAAGACTATCTTCCTTATGTCATACCAACAGGATCTGCAAGCTTAACTGCTCAAGCAGCGGATGGTGCAAACGAACCAAAAACTATTGACTTTCAAGGAACGCTGAATACAACAGGTGTAACTATTTCGATTCCTTATACCGTGACAACAGCATCTGTAAACTTGCCTGCTTATACTCAGACTATAAGCATACCAGCATCATACACGCAAGATGGCATTGCCAGAGACATCACCTTTTCTTATTCGGCTGCAACTCTTGGCGTTGGTTCAGGAAGAATAAATGCAACATTAAAAGCAGTAGGCGGTACCTTGAATGTAAAAAAATTAGACATTCAAACAGGCATAGGCAATGATTTTTTAGGGTTTCTCTTAGGACAGTTTACTTATGCTATTAACAATAGCGGTGGCACTGCCAACTTTGCCGTGCGCGCTATTGCCGGAATACCGGATAAGAATATTGCAAATGCTAATCACGTAATGTTATATGTGCCTGTCACAGCTCGTGATGGAAAAATTTGGCTAAACAACAACCTTGGTGCTGACTACAGCAATACAGCAAAAGCCGTCTTTAACCCAGCACAGCAGGCTACTGCATTTAACGACTACAATGCCTATGGATCACTATTTCAATGGGGAAGATATTCTGACGGGCATGAGCTGATCAACTGGAGCAGCGCTACGGCTGGCACAGTAGTAAATGGAATAACTACAACGCGACCATCTTCAAATACGCCGGCAGATCCATTATTTATTATAGCTCCAAGTAACCCGTTTGACTGGCGCCAGGGGCAAAATAACAGTTTATGGCAGGGTGCAGCAGGCACTAACAACCCATGTCCTACAGGATTTAGATTGCCAACTAGCGCTGAATTGGCCGCTATGATAATTTCATTAAACGACGTAAGTAATACTAGTGGTGCAAAACTTTCTGCTGCAGGAGGGCGCCGTTATACTGATGGTTCGTTATTTGCAACAGGAGATGGCGGTTATGGTTATTATTGGACTAGTTCAGTAAGTGGAACTTTATCCACTTATAGGCAAGCTGATACCGTTAGCGTTAGTAATACCGCTGGCCAACGTGCGTTTGGTTTTTCGGTTCGCTGTATTAAGGATTAGTATTATAAAATATCGTGTGCTGACTTAAAGATTTTTTGACCACTCGGATATCCACAATCATTAGCGCAGCCTTGCAATCCATGCCGCAACAGCAAACACTATTGAGAAATAAGCAATCAATTTAAAACTTTAAAAAATATAAAGCTAAATAAAAAATAATAATTATCTATGCAAAAGTATTTCCTCACTGCAACCTGCCTGTTTCCTCTGATGTTGCCCGCCCAGCACATCAGGATGGAGTTCCCGCACCTGCGCGGAAAAACATTTGAATTCATTGTTTTTCAAGGGGACAGGCCGGTTGTGATGCAGGATACCATTCCTGCAGATGGAAAATTTACCCTGGCCGTGCCCCAAGAATACCGCCCTTACACGGGCATGTCGCGCTGGCTCATCACCAACACCATGGAAGGCGGTGGCTTAGATATGGTTATTCCGGGAAAAGATTTCTCGGTTTCCTGCACCGACCTGCAGCCCAGCGATAGCAGCATCCTCTACACCAACAACCCTGAACCCAACAACCTGAACCGATTCTATGCCGAACAGCAGGGCATCCTGCAAAAATATTTTGCCTTGGACCAGGTCATCAAAGCCTATCCGAAGACCGACAAGGCCTATGCCTTTTTCAGCAAAGAAAGCGCCGCACAGGTAAAAGAATATGAAGCCTTCCAGAAGCGCATCGCCAAAGAAGCACCTTATGTAGCCCAGTTCATGGCCATCGTCAATATCACGCTGGGCATCAGCCCGCGGCTGGCATTTGATGAAAAAGAAAAGGCATCGAATACCGCAGCCTACATCGCCAGCCAGCTCGACTGGGAAGTGCTATACACTTCCGGCCACTGGGGAGGCGTCATCAACGCCTGGACAGATATCCATACCCAAGTATTGCAAGACACAGCAAGGATGGATAAGGAGTACCAAGCGATAAGCGATAAGCTCCGCCCCGAGCTCCAAAAGGAGTTTAGGGAAAAGGTAGGTAGGCAATAGGCAATAGGCGAGATGCAGAGACAATACAGCCTTAAATGTTCTTACATACCTTATATGGTAAAAGTGATAGGCAAAAAGCATACATAATAAAATACAATACAGCGAAATCAAATAAAACAATTAAATAGTCAGACACCCAACTATTGAAATAACAGACAAAAACTTAGTAAGATGAAAAAAATACTACTTACGGCAGCACTGGCGCTGTATGGCCTAAATGCCGCATCGCAGTCAAAAATCGGGAACAACTCGGGCACCGTAAACTCCAATGCCGTGCTGGAACTAGAATCGGCCAATCAGGGTTTTTTGCAGCCCCGCGTGGCGTTAAGTTCCACCACAAGTCCTTCGCCGCTGGCAGCGCACGTGGCCGGGATGGGCGTTTACAACACGGCAACAACGAATGACGTGAGGCCTGGAACTTATATTAATGACGGTACCCGCTGGTGGCCTGTAGGCACTACAATGTCTACATCCGATGTAACGGCAGTATGCAACGGTTTTGTAGGAACTTATTATCCTGAAATAGCCACTAGATCTTATACGGTAACGGTTACCAACAATACCTTTGCAGCGGTCACAGTTACTCCCGTGGCAGGCGATCTGGTACTCAGCCCGGCATCTGGTTTGAGCGTGACCGCTGTGAGCGGCGGCGGTTCGATTGCTTCTGGTGCCAGCAGCGTGCTTACTTATACGCTTGGTGGTTCGCTTTCTGCAAGTGCAGGAACTGTGATTACGGGTACGTTTACTAAGCTAGGGCTTAGTTGTGTAAAAACAGTTAGTGTAAGTTCTATACCAACAGTAACTGTTAACGGAGCTAACGGGACTTCAATTACATTTATGGCACATAATCTAGGTGCTGATTACAGTCTTAACCCTAATATTCCAGTACAAGGTATTTACGGCAACTATTACCAGTGGGGCAGAAGCGCTATAGTGGCCAATGCTAGTACTCCCATTGGAGCAATATCAGGATGGAATACAGCTAGTGCGGCTAATGGAGCTTGGTCTGATGCAAGCAAAACAGTTAACGACCCATGTCCACCAGGATTTAGAGTACCTACCAGAAATCAATGGGATGCTGTCGCCTTAAACAATACTGTGAGTAGAACTGGAGGTTGGGCAAATAATGCAACAAACTTTGAGACTGCTTTGCATTTGTCTCCTAATGCATCAACCACATATATGACGCTGCCTTCTTTTGGGTATCGTTCAAAAACGGATGGTGCTTTACTTGAAAGAGGTCAAGCAGGAACATATCAGGCATCAACAATTTCTAATAATAATATGACGCTACTGAAATTCCAAGTTAATTATATTTCTACGTTTGAAGATCCACCAACTCGCACAGTCGGTATGCCAGTGCGTTGTGTATCTCAATAAAACCGATCGCTCGGATATGCACAATCGTTAGCGCGGATTTGCAATCCGTGCCCGCAAAGACTATAACAATACCAAAAGGCACAACCAATAATTTGAATACAACAAACCATCGTAATTAAATTAATTGAAGATGAAAAAAATAGTACTGGCAGCACTGGCGCTTTATGGCTTCCACGCCGGAGCGCAGGTGAAAATGGGCGACAATCTTGGAACTGCAAACCCCAATGCCGTCCTTGAAATGGAAGCCACAAACAAGGGCTTTCTGCAAGCCCGCGTCGCGCTTACGTCAACTTCGAGCGCCGCACCGCTGGCCTCGCACGTGGCGGGAATGACAGTGTACAACACGGCAACTGCCAATGATGTCAAGCCCGGACTGTTTGTCAACGACGGTACCAAGTGGGCGCCTGTAAGTGCTGCTGCTGCAGGAGCTTCGGTAACGGCAGTATGCAATGGTTTCATAGGCACGTATTATCCTGGAACCGCAACGCGAAGCTATACCGCAACGGTGACCAACAACACCTTTGCAGCAGTGACAGTTACACCTGTGGCAGGCGATCTGGTGCTCAGCCCGGCATCTGGATTAAGCGTGAATGGCGTGAGCGGTGGCGGTTCGATTGCTTCTGGTGCCAGCAGCGTGCTTACTTATACGCTTGGGGGGAACCTTACTGCAACTGGAGGTACTGTGATTACGGGTACGTTTACAAAGCTGGGGCTGAACTGCAGCAGGACGGTTATCGTGCAAGATATTCCTGTAGCTATTGTTGATGGACACAATGGTACAAAGCTTACTTTCATGGCGCACAATCTGGGTTCTGATTACAGTGCTGACCCGTTAATCCCATCGCAGGCTATCAATGGAAGCTATTATAAATGGGGCGAAGCAACAGCAGTGGCGACCGCTTATACAGCAGCAGGAAATATTTCAGGATGGACTACTACTTATGCGCCTAATGGTTCATGGAATGCTGGCACTGAAATGGCACCTGTCAAAACAGCAAACGATCCCTGTCCTCCAGGCTTCAGGGTGCCAACTAAAAATGAATGGGCTATATTTGACTATGGAAATGCACCAAATGGCACCACTGGTAGCATGATAGGGACTAGGAGTAATAGTGCTACAAACTTTAGCCACGGGATGGTTATAAGCAACTTTGGCGAGGCCAAATTATTGCTGCCAGCAGCTGGCGAACGTTGGGATGACTCTGGAAGTGGAAATTTAGGCGCTTTATTTCATCGTGGTTGGATCGGCATGTACTGGTCTAGTACAGAGCTTACTAATGATTCAACAAATTCATATTGGCTAAGAGTTGACCAGAGTTATCCACAAAGTAGTACTTTCTCACGTGCTAGTGCTTTAACTGTAAGATGTATTAAGCATTAAGACTACCCGATCGCTCGGATAACCACAACCGTTAGCGCGGATTTGCAATCCGTGCCCGCAAAGACTATAACAATACCAAAAGGCACGACCAATAATTTGAATACAACAAACCATCATAATTAAATTAATTGAAGATGAAAAAAATAATAATGACAGCACTGGCGCTTTATGGCTTCCACGCCGCAGCGCAGGTGAAAATGGGCGACAATCTTGGAACTGCAAACCCCAATGCCGTCCTTGAAATGGAAGCCACAAACAAAGGCTTTCTGCATGCCCGCGTTGCGCTTACGTCCACTTCGAGCGCCGCACCGCTGGCCTCGCACGTGGCGGGAATGACAGTGTACAACACGGCAACTGCCAATGATGTCAAGCCCGGACTGTATGTCAACGACGGTACCAAGTGGGCGCCTGTAAGCGATGCTGCAGCTGGAGCTTCGGTAACGGCAGTATGCAATGGTTTTACAGGGAGTTATTACCCTGGAATAGCCACACGAACCTATACAGTAACTGTTACTAACAATACCTTTGCAACAGTCACAGTGACTCCTGCAGTAGGCGATCTGGTGCTGAACCCTGCATCAGGCTTGACTGTGAGTACAGCAACTGGTGGCGGTTCGATTGCTTCTGGTGCCAGCAGCGTGCTTACTTATACGCTAGGGGGAAACCTTACGGCAACTGGAGGGACAGTAATCACTGGTACGTTTACTAAGCTGGGGCTGAGCTGTAGCAGGACTGTTACTACGCTAGACGTCCCTGTTACTACAGTCAATGGTCCAAATGGTACCACTCTTACATGGATGGCGCACAATTTAGGAGCCGATTATTCGCTTGATCCGCTTGTACCTGTCCAAAATATACACGGAAACTATTATCAATGGGGAAGAGCAACAATAGTAGCCACCGCCTCAACTTCTGCAGGTGCAGTTTCAGGCTGGAACACTGGCAATGCACCTGAGGGGTCATGGAATAGTGGAACTTTAGCAGCTCCTGTAAAAACAGTAAATGATCCTTGTCCTGCCGGCTTTCGAGTTCCAACACTTCAAGATCTTACTGAATCGGTTAATCAAAATGGCAACACGCGCTCATTTATTGGAAGTTCGACAGACAATCCGAACAACTTTGGCTCAGGTTGCCGTATCACCAGTGAAGGAACAGTAAGACTTTTCTTTCCTGCTACAGGAGCTCGTAGCAATGCTAATGGTCAATTAAATGGACGTGGTGCATATGGTTACTATTGGGGAAGCTCTTCTGCATATGTTAATAATCCAAATGCGGCATTTTTTAGTTTTAGTATGATTAATGGTACTGCAGCGCTAATTGATAATTTAGGCAAAGCATATGCAATATCTATCAAATGTATTAAGCAGTAACCCGATCGGGATATCCAAAATCGTTAGCGCGGATTTGCAATCCGTGCCAGCTGATTTATTAAAAGGAATATTGCTTTTTCACTAAAATGCAGCAAGCACTAACTTAGAGAAAAAAAGAAATTAAACCTTTCATTGCCGGTTTGCTTCCACTGGCCTTGCCAGCATCAAGATTTGGGTCTGCGGTGCATCATGCTTCGGGGGCATGGGCTGAGCCCTTTGTGACAGCAGGCCGGCAATTAAGGGCGGGTATCTTTCTCCTATATAAAAAGCAAAAATCCCCACAGCAACGTGGGGATTTTTGTTTTTGTATAGCCTTGTTTTCGGCATTTTATAAATCCCTCTGCAAAGCCCGAAAACACTGGCATAAAAAAACCACGCGTGCTTTGGTGGAAAAGCACACGTGGTTTGGAGGGAAACCACGTTAGGTTTGGGGCAAAACCACGTGTGGTTTTTGCTTACACCACGGCAGGTTTATTTTTTGCGCGTGTATCCTGCATTTTTCATGGCATCAGAGATGCGTTTTCCAGGACGGTAATTTACTTTAGAACCTCTGATGTGCGTTGCTGCGGCAAATTCTTCTGCATTGACAACCCCTTGGCTGCTCAAGCTTGGATAAAGCGTTCCTAATTTTTCAAGGCGCACGATCTTGCTGCTGGCAAGCGCGTCTTGAATAACATTCTCTAAAGCGATGATGACACCTTTGATGTCCGCCTCGCTCAAGGCACTAAATTTTTCAATTGATTTTACTAAATCGTCAACGGTCATTTCACCGTCATTCACGATTGCAGCATACCACTTTTTTTCACCGCCGCCGACTATCCCCGGCTGGCCTTTTTCTACGAGCTTATACTTGATAGGCATAAATAAATAATTTTAAATTAAGCGCTAAATGTAACAATAATATTGTAATTACAAATAAAATGTTTTAAAATATTTATAATTTCTTAAATTTTAAAAATACTCCTATTATAGCAGTCTTGTATTGCTTAATGTTGTAAATATAAATTTTAATTGCTTTTTATTGTATTATGTAAAGGCTGAAAATGCCTACATCTTATAGCAATAAAACCTTGTTTCCCTGTGTGGTTAAAAGCAAAAATCCCCACAATTTTTGCAGGGATTTTGTTTTTGTATAAGGCTAGATAAAGCAAGCAAATAGTCATTTGCTATTACATTTCTGAATAAACATAGGTAATAGAATAAAGGCTGCCTTGATCGGCCTCAAGAATCATTTTAGTCAGATAATTGTCGCTGTCATAGGTATTTGTGCAAGTGAATCCGACTTCGTCATATTGAAAGCTTGTGGCGGGGCGTGTAAAGAGAAAAGGATAAAAACTGGTAAAGAGCGTCATGACAAAGATATTTTCTGTCGGCACGCTGTAGAGCGGTCCTTTGGCATTCGCATAATTCATGCTGAAGTACTGTCGGTCATAATAATCAATTCTGGCGATATCCCGATCGGCAAGCGTCACTTGGATAGCGTCTTCTGAAAAAGTGTAGCGGTTATTTTGCGGCTCATAGCTGACAGGGGAGAGATCTTCGCCCAGTACGCCCGTATAGCCGGTAATTCTGCCACCAGAAGAAACAAATTGAATGCCTTCTCCCGTTTCCGGATTTGTCACTACTGATTGGATGGTGTTTCCTTCATAAGTAAAGGTGAATTCGGGATCTCCATTGCGCTCGATCGCAGTGATGTTTTTATTGGCATCATACTCAAAATGATAGGTATCGGTGTCCCCATTCTGCACGACGATCATGTCGGTGACATATTTTTTTGGCCCCCCGTTGCCGTTATTGTCATCGCTCGAGCAAGAAGCTAAAGAGGCGATGACGATAAGTGTAAGTAATTTTTTCATATAGATTTTATTTAGGTTGTGTATCTAATTTACGCACAAAATATTTTTCGTCATAGCGGGCCTGGTATAATTTTCTGTTAAATCAGGGCGTAAATGGCGATGTGCCAGTAGGTTATTTATCTGAAGTTCGCAATGGGGCCTAATTGTAGGAATGATTCTACAAGCAATTGTATTTTGAGATTTTTCATAAAATAAGAAATAGTGTCTTTTGGACTAATCTGTAAGGTGTAAAAATTCGTAATTACGAAAGAGCCATAACAAAAACGCATAGCTCGTAACAAATTTTAGGCATAGTATAAAAAAGGCGATAACTTGTGGAGTAGTTTGTCTGATGTGAATTAAAAAGTAATGAAATACAAGGATATCTACATAGCCACAAATGCAGTGCTGGAAGGGCACCGCCAGAAACACGAGGCATGGGAATTCAAGATGCAGTCGCTTGGCTGTCTTTCGGGTACGGGCATGGTGTGCGTCACTTGCCGTGTAGCGCTGCCAAAAAAATACAGCTGGATTCGCATTGCCTATTGCGAAGACATACGTGATTTTATAAGGATGGCAGAGAACGAGGCGCCGCTGGTCTATTCGTGCTTTTTCATTCCCTGCACCAACCTTGAAGCAGAAAACATCATAACCGATATAATGGACAAGCACCCTAAGTTAAAAAGATGGAGCGCTGCCAAAGGGTAAATTATTCCCCAGAGAATAATTTTTGAAGTGCCAATTGCTATAATCTGCGTGATGCTATACTTAAGCACAGCCTGCCCTCAAGCCTACCTCAAGCACAGCTGCTCCGTATCTCAAGCGTAGTTAAAGCGTGTTAGTGCGTGTTTTCCATACAAGCATTACAGATACTAAGGAAAAACCGCTCTCCCCAATTGACCAATCCAAAAACTTATAACTCATAATTCATAACTCGCAATTCCTACTTATCTTTGAATAAAAAAGAATTTTTCTCATGGCACAAGAACACGGATCATTATATACAAGCATTCAAAACAAAATCGCAACTGTAGAATTTGGGCATCCCGCAAGCAATTCTTTTCCCAGCGAATTGTTGCAGAGGCTTACAGAAGAGCTCAACGCATTAAGCAATAACTCAGACGTAAGCCTGATCATCTTAAAAAGCCAGGGTGAAGGCGCTTTCTGTGCAGGCGCTTCCTTTGATGAATTATTGGCCGTTTCAGACTTGATCGAAGGCACAAAATTCTTCTCTGGATTTGCCAATGTAATCAACGCCATGCGAAAATCATCCAAATTAATAATAGGAAGAATTCACGGAAAAGCTGTTGGAGGAGGAGTAGGCCTTGCATCTGCTTGTGATTATGCCTTTGCAACAGTGGACAGCGCCATCAAGCTATCTGAATTGGCCATCGGAATCGGGCCTTTCGTAATTGAGCCAGCAGTTTCTAGAAAAATAGGAAAAGGTGCCTTGGGAGAAATGACTTTAGCCGCGCATGAATGGAAAAACGCCTACTGGGCCCAAGAAAAAGGAATGTATGCAAAGGTTTTTGAATCCATAGAAGAGTTAGACAAAGAGCTGGAATTCTTTGCCTCAAAATTAGCTTCTTACAACCCGGAAGCCTTGTCAGAAATGAAAAAAGTGCTTTGGGAAGGCACCGAAAACTGGGATTCTTTATTATATGAAAGAGCTTCTATTTCGGGGAAATTGGTTTTATCAGATTTTACTAAAAATGCCCTGAACCAATTCAAAAAGTAACTAAATTTGCAGTCAAATACACTATAATGAGCAAAATCAGAATTACCAAGCAATTTAGCTTTGAAACCGGACACGCGCTTTACGGCTATGACGGCAAATGCAAAAACGTCCACGGACACAGCTATAAATTGTCGGTAACCGTCATCGGAACCCCGATAACAGACAGCACAAATGTAAAATTCGGGATGGTAATCGATTTTACAGACTTGAAAAAGATCGTAAAAGAAGAAATTGTAGATGTTTTTGACCATGCTACCGTTTTTAATAAAAATACACCGCATATTGAACTCGCAAAAGAATTGCAAAGCCGTGACCACCACGTTATATTGGTAGATTATCAGCCGACAAGCGAAAATATGGTCATTGATTTTGCAGCAAAAATAAAAAGCAGATTGCCAGAAAGCATCGCTTTGCATTCGCTAAGATTGCAAGAAACTGAAACTTCGTTCGCGGAGTGGTTTCAAAGTGATAATTAATTTAGGCATTAGCCAAAAGGCAATAGGCAAAAGACTTAGCGCCTTAAAAACTTAGAATCTCAGCACCTCAAAAAATGAATCCAAACAAACTTAATAAATACGACAAAGCTTATCTTAGAATCGCAAAAGAGTGGAGCAGGCTTTCGTATTGCAATAGAAAACAAGTTGGCGCAATTATTGTAAAAGACAGGATGATTATTTCTGACGGATACAACGGCACGCCATCCGGATTTCAAAATTCTTGTGAAGGCGCCGACGGATTGACGCTCTGGTATGTGCTTCATGCCGAAGCAAATGCAATCTTAAAAGTAGCAGGTTCTACGCAGTCTTGCGACAAAGCAACATTGTACATCACCTTGTCGCCGTGCAAAGAATGCAGCAAGTTAATCCACCAATCCGGAATAAAAAGGGTCGTTTTTCAAGACGGCTACAAAGACCAATCAGGAATACAATTTTTAAAAGAAGCAGGCGTTGAGGTAGTGCATATCTCTGAAACCGAAATGAATGAAAAATAACAAGATATATTTGCCGATAGTTATTTTCGCCGCTCTGGCCCTTGGAGTGGTCTTGGGAGGAATGCTCAATTTTCCGACCCAGGGCGTTGCTTTTTCAAAAGCCAATCCAAAGAATAAATTAAACAAGCTTTTAGATTTTATTGATAGGGAATATGTCGATAATGTCAACACCGATTCGATTGTAGACTTGACTGTCACAGGAATTCTAGACAAGCTTGATCCGCATTCTGTTTATATTGCGAAGAATGAATTAGAACAGGTTTCCCAAAGCATGAAAGGCGATTTCGTGGGAATCGGAGTCAATTTTTACATGTATAATGATTCTGTTGCCGTGATAAAACCTGTGGAAGGCGGTCCTTCTGAAAAAGCGGGAATCAAGTCGGGTGATAGAATTCTTTTTGCAAATAATTATAAGCTTTTCGGTAAGAAAATTACCAACGACACTTTATTTTCCAAGTTAAAAGGAAGCGTGGGTTCAGAGGTGGAATTGACCATTTATAGAAAAAGCGAGAATAAAAAGTTCAAAGTAAAAGTGCAGCGCGATGTCGTGCCAATAAAAAGCGTGGACGTTGCAGTGATGGTGAATCCGACTGTGGGCTATATCAAAGTAAATCGCTTTGCAGAAACGACTTATGATGAATTCGAAAAAGGCTTATTGGATTTAAAAAAGCAGGGCGCAAAGTCAATGATTGTAGATGTTCGCGATAATGGCGGAGGCTACTTAGAAAAAGCTATTGAAATTGCAGATGATTTCTTGAAAGACGATGCTTTAATCGTATTTACAAAAAACAAAAAAGGTAGAATCGACAAGACTTTTGCCACGAATGATGGCAGTTTTGAAAACGGAAAAGTGTACATTCTAATCAATGAAAACAGCGCTTCCGCAAGTGAAATTTTAGCCGGAGCTATTCAAGATAATGACCGCGGATTAATTGTAGGAAGACGTTCTTTCGGAAAAGGCTTGGTGCAAAGAGAAATGCCTTTGGGCGATGGTTCAGCCGTAAGATTGACCGTGGCAAGATATTACACGCCAACCGGAAGATCGATCCAAAAATCCTATGAAAAAGGAAGCGAAGAATATTTCAAGGAATTTGAAAAGCGTTTTGATTCGGGAGAATTATACAAATCAGATAGTATAAAAGTGGCTGATACTTTAAAATTCAGAACTCCAAAAGGAAGAATTGTTTATGGCGGCGGTGGTATTGTTCCGGATGTTTTTGTGCCTTTGGAAGTGGAACATGGCGAAGAAAGCATCGCTTACATGATGCAGTCTGGTTTGGTGGGCTATTTCGCTTTTGAGCAATTAGATAAAAACCGCAATGGCTTTAAAGGATTGACTTTTCAGCAGTTCCAAGATAAAATGCACAACACCGATTTATATTTCAATGCTTTTCAGAAATATTTGATCAAAAATGCAGTGCTTTTAGATTTGAAACACACTAAAAATCTTGTGAAGCGTTACTTGACTGCTGAGTTTGCAAGGCAATTATATGGAGACGATAAATATTATGAAATCGTATTGAAAGAAGATGCGATGATTAAGGCAGTTTTGGAAAATAAGTAGTTTTAGAACACAGATTTCACAGATTTGCACAGATTTTTGCTTTGAAATAGGAACACTAATTACACAAATTAACACGAATTCAATTTGTGTAAATCTGTGAAATCTGTGAAATCTGTGTTGAAAAATATGCGACCCGAGACCGAAATTCGAATTGACGAAGTAATCTGCGTTTGATTTATTTTCGAATACTATCGTGAACCTGAGAATGTTTTCCTTCGTTCCACAAAGTCAAAATATCTGTGGCAACAGACGCGCCACTTCCAGCGGCAATTGACAATTGGCTTCTCCAGCCTGCCAAAGTCCCAACTACATAAATTCCTTCTGAAACCAAATGGTCTTCGTTTTGGAGTTGAATTCTATTCTTCTCAACAATTGCTTTTTTATGCGGAATCACATAGTGCATCAATCCTTCAATGGCAAAAGTATTCGAAGCATTGATCGCCACAACAATCATTTTTGTCTGGTAAGAATCTTTGTTCGTTATAACCGTAAAATTTGGATATTGGCCGTCAACTCGCAATACTTTTTCGTTTGAAATCTGTTCAACTTGTGGATAAAGTGTAGTTAGTTGTTCGATGCTTTCCGACATAATTTCCGAGCCTAATTTTCCAGCAGGGATTCCGTAAGCATTATTAAATACCGCATCTTGAAGATTTGATGCTTTTTGGTGTGTGAAAATTCCGATTTTTTTGTCAGTTGCAAAAGCTTTGTTTCCGGCAGAACCTAAAACAAGGGCGCACGACATTCCTGAAACGCCTCCGCCAATTATTAAAACGTCAAACATGGGATTATCTGTCTTTAGTTTTCTCTTCGATCATTTTTGACATCCTAAAAATCAATAGAATAAAAATGGCACAAAAAGAAGCAGCAATACCGATCAAACCCACAACGCTGTCGCCTTCAAAAAGATGGTCGAAGTCTAAAATGGTGATGTTAAAAACGATTAATGCTAAAGCTAAAAATATTAATATGTAAGTAAAAATCTTCATTATAAGATGGGTTGTCTATTTATGAGACCGTGAAATTAATAAAATCTATTTTAGATGAAAAGCCCTTTAACATTGGCGCCAAATAATTTAACAGCGATTGCTAATAATATGACTCCAAATATTTTTCGGATGACTCCAAGTCCGTTTTCACCGAGTAATTTCTCGATTTTGGCAGAAGACTTTAGAACGGCGAAAACTACAATTATATTTATGATAATCGCTACAATTATATTTATTTTTTCATATTCGGCACGAAGCGAAAGAATTGTGGTCATAGTTCCGGCTCCGGCAATTAATGGAAAGGCAATTGGCACGATGGAAGCCGTGCTCGGATTGTCTTCTTTGTATAAACGGATTCCTAAAATCATTTCCAAAGCAAGGAAAAACAAGACGAAAGAACCCGCAACAGCGAAAGAACTCGCGTTGATTCCGATTAATTTCAAGATTTCTTCTCCTACAAAAAGGAAAGCAATCATGATGATACAAGCCACGATAGAAGCTTTTTCAGATTGAATATGACCCACTTTTGAACGCAAATCAACAATAATCGGAATGCTTCCAACGATATCAATTACTGCGAACAAAACCATACTTACGGTAAAAATTTCTTTCCAATCAAATCCCATGACAAATGCTTTTTTGAAGCTGCAAAATTATTTTATTTATATGGGAAATTAGCTAACGTTACGTTAATTTTTTATTACTATAAAATACTGAAAATCAATTTTTTATCTTTTGGAGTTAAAATCTGCAATCATAAATCATAAATCTTAAATTTAGTTTTATCTTTGCAAAATGTTTCAATTAGGAAAAACCATTGTCTCTGAAGACATATTAGAAAAGGAATTTGTGTGCAATCTTTCGGCTTGCAAAGGCGCTTGTTGCGTTGACGGCGATGCTGGTGCACCATTAAATGAAGAGGAAACCAAAATTTTGGAAGCCATTTATCCAAAAGTGAAACCATTTCTTCGTAAGGAAGGAATTGCCGCAATCGAAGCACAAGGAACTTGGGTAACCGGAACCGACGGCGATTTGGAAACACCACTAATTGATAATAAAGATTGCGCTTACGTCATCTTCGACGGAAAAACAGCACTTTGCGGTATTGAGCAAGCTTATAATCAAGGAATTATTGACTGGAAAAAACCAGTTTCGTGTCATTTGTATCCAATTCGAATTAAGGATTTCTCAGAATTTGCTGCGGTAAATTATGACAAATGGGATATTTGCGACGATGCCTGTTCATTAGGCAAAGAATTGGAAGTTCCGGTGTATAAATTTGTCAAGGAAGCACTCGTTCGTCGCTTTGGTGAAGATTGGTATATGGAACTTGAAAAAGTAGCTCAAGAGTTAAAAAATCAATAAATTTTCTTTATTCTTTTTAAGGATTTCTTTATACAAAGATTCCTATATTTTACAGGTGGTTACAACGTTTTTTGTTTTGTAATCGTTTGTTTTTCAATATATTGTATTTTGTAATAAAAATCACGGTAAAATTTTCAGTTGTTCAAAACTATGTCCAATTGTGGATAAGTTTGACTTTTTTAAACCGCAAGAAATGACAATCTTTGTATCTCTGAATAACGAAAAAATCCTTTTTCGCAACACAATAAAAGTCAATCAAGTATGTCTGCAATAGAACCAATTTTACAAGAAAACAAAAACCGATTCGTGATTTTTCCAATAAAACACCATGATATTTGGGATTGGTATAAAAAAATGGAAGCTAGTTTTTGGACTGCTGAAGAAATCGACTTGCACCAAGATTTAAATGACTGGAATAATAAATTAAATAGTGACGAAAAATATTTCATCAAACATATTCTTGCTTTTTTCGCCGCTTCTGACGGAATTGTAAATGAAAATTTAGCAGAAAATTTTGTAAATGAAGTGCAATACGCGGAAGCGAAATTCTTTTACGGTTTCCAGATTATGATGGAGAACATTCACAGCGAAACCTATTCGTTGCTGATTGATACTTACGTTAAAGACGAAACTGAAAAAGACCAATTGTTCCGTGCTTTGGAAGTTTTTCCAGCGATTAAAAAGAAAGCAGACTGGGCTTTAAAATGGATTGATTCTGATTCTTTTGCAGAAAGACTAATCGCTTTTGCTGCAGTAGAAGGGATCTTTTTCTCTGGAGCTTTCTGTTCGATTTTCTGGTTGAAAAAACGCGGATTAATGCCAGGATTGACATTTTCAAACGAATTAATTTCTCGTGACGAAGGCGTTCACTGTGATTTTGCGGTGCATTTGCACAATCACCACTTAATCAATAAAGTTTCGAAAGAAAGAATCAAAGAAATTTTGGTGGATGCTCTTGATATTGAAAGAGAGTTTATCACAGAATCTTTGCCGGCAAGTTTGATCGGAATGAACGCGACTTTAATGGCGCAATATTTGGAATTTGTAACCGACAGATTATTAGTAGAATTAGGATGTGAAAGAGTTTATAATTCTTCCAATCCGTTTGATTTTATGGATATGATTTCGTTGCAAGGAAAAACAAATTTCTTTGAAAAACGTGTTTCAGAATACCAAAAAGCTGGTGTAATGAACAGCGGTTCTCAAGGAGACAGCGATTCTCAGAAAATTAGCTTTGATGCTGATTTTTAGAAAGGTGCTGAGGTTCTAAGTTGCAAAGGCTCTAAGTTTTTCGCTTAGAAAAAAAATATAAAATTGAAAGCGTGTTCCGAAGTTTTGGACGCGTAAATGACAACACTCAAAATTCGAAAAATATGTATGTAGTAAAAAGAGACGGCAATAGAGAGCCGGTAATGTTTGATAAAATTACGGATAGAGTAAGTAAATTATGCTACGGATTAAACGATTTGGTTGATCCAGTAAAAGTGGCAATGCGTGTTATTGAAGGTCTTTATGACGGAGTTACGACTTCTGAATTAGACAATCTTGCGGCTGAAACTGCGGCTTCAATGACGATTTCGCATCCAGATTATGCTCAATTGGCGGCGCGTATTGCGGTTTCTAATTTGCACAAAAATACCAAAAAATCGTTCTCTGAAACGATGAACGATATGTTTCATTATATCAATCCAAGAACTGGAACTGCGGCTCCGTTATTGGCGGATGACGTACACGAAATTATCCAAAAAAATGCTCAGGCATTGGATTCTGTAATTATTTACAACAGAGATTTTAACTACGATTACTTCGGATTTAAAACTTTAGAGCGTTCTTACTTGTTGAAAATCAACGGTAAAATCGTTGAAAGACCACAACATATGTTGATGCGTGTTTCTGTGGGAATTCACAAAGATGATATTGCTTCTGCGATTGAAACGTATGAATTGATGTCTAAAAAATTCTTCACGCACGCAACGCCAACACTTTTCAACGCAGGAACTCCAAAACCTCAAATGTCGTCTTGTTTCTTATTGACAATGAAAGATGACAGTATTGATGGAATTTACGATACTTTAAAACAAACGGCTAAAATCTCGCAATCAGCGGGAGGAATCGGGCTTGCAATTCACAATGTAAGGGCGACAGGTTCGTATATCAGCGGTACAAACGGAACTTCAAACGGAATTGTTCCAATGTTGAGAGTTTACGACATGACTGCTCGTTATGTGGATCAAGGTGGTGGAAAACGTAAAGGAAGTTTTGCAATGTACATCGAGCCTTGGCACGCAGATATTTTTGATTTCCTTGATTTGAGAAAAAATCACGGTAAGGAAGAAATGAGAACTCGTGACTTATTTTTAGGCATGTGGATTCCGGATTTGTTCATGAAACGCGTTCAAGAAGATACAACTTGGACCCTAATGTGTCCGAACGAATGTCCAGGATTATCTGATGTTCACAGCGAAGAATTTGACGCTTTGTATTTGAAATATGAAGCTGCAGGAAAAGGAAGAAAAACCATTAAAGCGAGAGAAATTTGGGAGAAAATCTTAGAATCTCAAGTAGAAACGGGTCTTCCTTATATGTTGTACAAAGATGCGGCGAATAGAAAATCGAACCAAAAGAATTTAGGAACCATTCGTTCTTCAAATTTATGTACCGAAATCATCGAATTTACATCTCCGGATGAAGTTGCAGTTTGTAACTTGGCTTCCATTTCGTTGCCAATGTTCGTTGAAAACGGAAAATTTGACCACCAAAAATTATTCGATGTTACAAAACGCGTGACATTGAACTTGAATAAAGTAATTGACAGAAATTATTATCCTGTTATTGAAGCTGAAAATTCAAATACGCGTCACAGGCCAGTTGGTCTTGGAGTGCAAGGTTTGGCAGATGCTTTCATCTTGTTGAGAATGCCTTTTACAAGTGACGAAGCGAAGCAATTGAACCAAGAAATTTTTGAAACGCTTTATTTTGCAGCGGTTACGGCTTCTATGGAATTGGCTAAAATCGAAGGTCCGTATTCAACTTTCCAAGGTTCGCCGATTTCTCAAGGAGAATTCCAATACAACCTTTGGGGATTGAAAGACGAAGAACTTTCTGGAAGATGGGATTGGGCTTCATTAAGAACGGAAGTTGTGAAACACGGTGTAAGAAACTCACTTTTGGTGGCTCCAATGCCAACAGCTTCGACTTCTCAAATCCTTGGAAATAACGAAGCTTTTGAACCTTACACTTCAAATATTTACACAAGAAGAACACTTTCAGGAGAATTCATTGTTGTAAACAAACATTTATTGGAAGATCTAGTAGAACTTGGAATCTGGAATGACAGCTTGAAACAAGAAATCATGCGTCACAACGGATCGGTTCAAAACATCGATATCATTCCGGCGCATATCAAAGAATTGTACAAAACGGTTTGGGAAATGAGTATGAAAGACATCTTAGATATGTCACGTCAAAGAGGTTATTTCATTGACCAATCACAATCTTTGAACTTGTTCATGGAAAATGCAAACTTCTCAAAACTGACTTCAATGCACTTTTACGCTTGGCAATCAGGATTGAAAACGGGAATGTATTATTTGAGAACAAAATCTGCTGTTGATGCGATTAAATTTACATTAAACAACGATAAAAAAGAGGAGCCAGTTTTGGTTGAAGCGGAAGTTGTTGCATCAGCTCCAGCTAAAAAATTAGCACCAAATGTTTCTGCAGATGTAGAGCCTATTGATGTGAATGAATTCAAAGCGATGTTGCAAAGAGCGCAATCTTCAGAACCTGATGATTGTGAAATGTGCGGGTCTTAATTTTTAAGAAAATAATCAAATCAAAAGAGCTGTTAATTGACAGCTCTTTTTTGTTTTTAATTTGTAAATTTGTTTTCTAATGCTTGATGTTATGGATATTACAATAGAAAAACAAAACATACTTCAATGGTTGAAAGATCTTAAAGATGAAAAAATTATCGAAAAGATTTTGGATATAAAAGAAGAAACAGAAATTTCTGATTTTGAAAATCAATCAATTCAAAAAGGTTTAAAAGATATTGAAGACGGAAGATTTTCTTCTCATAATGAAGTTTTAGAACGTTTCAAGACAAAATTTGAAACCAAATGAATGTAGTTTGGACTGAAAATTCTGAATATACTTTAAATGAAATTATAGATTACATTGAGATAAAATTTGGACTTTTAGTAGCACAAGATTATTACTCTGATGTGATTTCAGTTGTAAATTCTATCAGTTTGAAGCCTGAAATTTTCCCAATTTATCAATTAAAAAAAGAAATTAGAAAAGCGGTTATAAATAAGAAAACAATTCTGTATTATAAAACCATCGAAAACGAAATTTACCTTATTGCATTTTACGATACAAGAAAAGGAATTCACAAACTATAAACAGCTCTCATTTTGAGGGCTATTTTTTTATAAACAACCGTATTTAGTAACTATATTTGCATAAAATTTTTCACAATTGAGTGCATTATATTATAGAGATCGCGAAGATGTAAATTTAAAGGATGTAGTTTTTGAAGCTTCAGTTTCAGAGCAAATTGACCAATTCTTGAAAGAACATAAATTTTCTGAAATTCTGCATCAATATGAGCTTCCGGTGGCCAATAAAATGCTTTTGTTTGGAAAAACGGGTTGTGGAAAAACAATGACAGCAAAAGCAATCGCGAAAGAATTAGATAAAAGAATTTTTATTGTAAATCTGGCAACCGTTGTTTCTTCTAAATTAGGGGAAACGGCAAAAAATATCCACAGTATTTTTAAGGAAGCCAATTATGAAAACTCAGTTTTGTTCTTTGACGAATTTGATTCTTTGGGACAAATCAGGGATTATGACAACAAAGACAGCAGTGAAATGAAACGCGTTGTCAATGCGATTTTACAATTGATCGACAATTTTCCAAAGAATTCGATTTTGATCGCGGCGACAAACCAAATTCAGATGATTGACGAAGCTTTGGTAAGAAGATTTGAACTGAAATTAGAATTCAATTCTCCCGATGAAAATTTATTGGAAGATTATTATAAAAAATTGCTCGAAAGATTTCCTGAAAAGTATCAAAACATTGAAAAGAAATTCGGAATTTCATTTTCAGAAGCAAAAGATTTTGTCTTCAAGCAAATCAAAAATAATATCATCAACGACGAAATAAGCAAGCTGGAAACAGTGATAAAAAATTAAATAAAAACAAAATGGCAAAAGAAAATCAAAAAGGAGTTTACACAGGAATTATTGAAAAAGATGAAAACGGAAATTATTTTTGCGGACCCTATTTGTTAGATTATCAGCAAGTTGAAGCCAGTTTTAAATTAGGCGACGAAGTAAATTTAAAAACGGTAATCGAAAATCCAAGCGATAAAACTTACGAGAAATATCCAAAGAAATCGAAACTTTTCTTTCTTTCAAATAAAAAAGAGTAGTTTCAATGCACGAGCAAAACTCTAAAAAATTTGAATTAGATGATGAACTTTTCGCTTCGCACGGACAGCGTTTTGCAAATTATTTGATTGATTATATTTGCCAAGTGATTATGATGTTTGGCGTTTTTATGATTATTGTAATCGTGGCAATTTCTAACGGGAATAAAGAAATAATTTCAGAAATTGAGTCAGTAAAAGATGTGGTCAAATATGCTTTTGTGTCAGCAATTATTCTAATTTACTACAACTTTTTTGAAATGTTTTTCGCTGTAACCATCGGAAAATTAATCACAAATACAGTCGTGGTTGATAGAAACGGAGAAAAACCAACTACTGATGAAATCTTGGTTAGATCTATTTGCAGGCTGATTCCATTTGAAATTTTGTCATTTTTAAGTCCGCCTGGAAAAGGCTGGCACGATGCAATTTCAAAAACATATGTTGTAAAAAGAAAAGTTTTAGAAGACCGAAAAAGGCAATTCAACGCTCAAAATAAATCCTAAATCAAAAATCTTAAATCATAAATTCCAATGATGAACTGGGAACAACTTTTGTCTTTAAAAAGGCAAGGCGACAAAGGCAAAAGATTGCGAAAAGAGCAAGACGACACACGACTTGGTTTTGAAGTTGACTATGACCGAATCATATTTTCGGCACCTTTTCGAAGCCTTCAGGATAAAACCCAAGTGATTCCGCTTTCAAAAACTGATTTTGTGCATACAAGATTGACACACAGTTTGGAAGTTTCGGTTGTTGGACGTTCGATTGGAAGATTGGTCGGAAAAAAAATCATCGAAAAATATCCGCATTTAAAGGAAGTTCACGGTTATCAGCCCAATGATTTCGGCGCAATTGTCGCCGCAGCATCTTTGGCGCACGACATTGGAAATCCGCCTTTTGGACATTCTGGAGAAAAAGCAATCGGAGAATATTTCAAAATCGGAAATGGAAAACATTTCAGAGACCAACTTTCTGAAAAAGAATGGCAAGATTTGATTGATTTTGAAGGAAATGCAAACGGATTTTCGCTTTTAACGGCAACTCGACCTGGAATTGAAGGCGGTTTGCGACTTTCGTATGCGACTTTAGGTGCATTTATGAAATATCCGAAAGAATCGCTGCCTAAAAAACCTACGAAGAATATTGCCGATAAAAAATATGGTTTCTTCCAAACGGACAAAGAATTCTTTGAAGATGTGGCGAAAGAATTAGGAATGATTCCCAATAAAACCGGAAATGATATTGGTTTTGAAAGACATCCGTTAGCTTATTTGGTCGAAGCAGCCGATGATATTTGCTACACAATTATTGACTTTGAAGACGGAATAAATCTCGGCCTAGTTTCAGAAGATTTTGCTTTAGAATACCTAATTAAGTTGGTCAAAGATAGCATTGATACACCTAAATTTAATGCTTTAACTACAAAGGAAGACAGAATCAGTTACTTGAGAGCACTTGCTATTGGAAGTTTGATTAATGACGTTGTAAAAGTTTTTATCGAAAACGAAGAGCTGATTTTACAAGGAAAATTTCCTTACGCTTTGACTGAAAAAAGCAAATATACGGCGCAGATGAATGATATTATTTCGTTAAGTGTAAAAAACATTTATCAAAGTAGGGAAGTTATTGAAAAAGAGGTGGTTGGTTATCAAATCATCCAGACTTTATTGGATAAATTTACAACGGCTTTCAACAATAAATTCCACGGAGAAGCTTCAAATTATGACAATTTATTGCTGAAAATGCTTCCGGAAAAGTTCTTAAATGAAAAGGAAAGTTTGTACCACAGATTGCTTCACATTTGTCATTACGTCTCACTTTTGACAGACGGAAATGCCTTGGAATTGTTCAACACCATAAACGGAAGAAAGAAATTATAGTTTAAAAGCTATAAATCAATCCAATGCCAAGCATTTGTTTCAACTGTACTTTTGGTCCGACGATAACCTGCTCGCCATTGATTTCTTCTTTTGCCTTAATATCGTCGTCATAAATAACGTGCGTGTTGATGTTGGCGCGAACATATTTATTTACGATAAAATCCAATTGCAATTGCCAATCCACATCAATATTTCCAAAATTATTGATGTAATCACTATACAAATTTAACTTGTTTTCGAGATTTATATTGTTGAATATCTGTGTTTTATAATTGCTTGTAAAAAGAAAACCGAGTTCTGTTCTCGAATTTTTTCCTTCTCTTATCAAGTCTCCGGTAATTTCGTTATAAACCGCCGGATCAACTCCAAAAGAACCTTGGTTGGCAAGTCGCTGATTCAATACCAAAGTGTTTTTCATTGTCAGAGGCGAAATATACAACTGTAAATTTTTCTTCCTATTATTATATTCTCCCCCGACTCCAAGGAAAATATACGCTGGTGCAAACGGTTTTGAAATAGCTAAATCAGTATTCGGATAATTGTAACCACTAGTAAACTGGGTGTTAAAATTGAATTTAGCAGAATGATACCAATTGGAAGTCGTATCTTTTCGATAGCCAAAAGTTGAATTAAATTGAAAAGCATCATCAGTTTTTCGCAATTCTACTCCATCTTGTTTGCTGACGCCATAACGCACAATCAGCTCGTTCAGCCATTTCATATTGCCGTTTTCATATTTCCTGGTAAAAGTACCTTTCAAAAGTCCAGAAATGGAGCTGTTTCCTCCGGCACTCCAATTTACAAAAGCAATTTCGTTTAAATCAAAACCAACAATATTTTTCTTTTCCCAGTGTGTAACTTCTTTGATTACAGTGCTGTCAAGTTTAGGGGATTGAATTGTATCCACCGATTGTGCAAAAGAATTTGTCGAAAAAAACAGCAATAACCCGAAAGTTAAGGAAAGAAATCTCATAGCAAACGTTTTTGATTTGGATTTGCAAAAATGGACATTTTCAGTAGCTTTCAAAAATATTTTTCAAACTTTCTGCATCAATTTTGCTATATCGTTGTAGTTCTTCAACGGTTCCATGCTCAATAAATTCATCAGGAATTCCTAAAATTTTTATCGAAACCGGATAACTGTTATTAGAAGCGAACTCTAAAATAGAACTGCCAAATCCGCCTTTTATTGTCCCATTTTCTAGGGTAATTATACTGTCGAATTTTTGAAATATATCATGAAGAATGTTCTCATCTAGAGGTTTTACAAAGGCAAAATCATAATGTGCAAAGTCATTTTATTGGAAATTTTGTTTAAAGCGTCAGTAACATTGTAGCCGATAAAACCGTTAGAAAGTATCGCGATTTTATTTCCCTCTTTCAATAAATTTCCCTTACCAATTTCAATTTTTTTAAAAGGTTTTTTCCAATCTACAATCATGCCGCGACCTCTCGGATAGCGAATCGCAATTGGATGCTTTAAACCCAATTGTGCCGTATATAAAATATTTCGCAAGTCAATTTCATTTCTGGGCGAATAAATTATCATATTCGGAATGCAATTTAAATAAGCCAAATCATAAGCACCATGATGTGTTGCACCGTCTTCTCCTACCAAACCAGCTCTGTCGAGACAAAAAATTACAGGTAAATTCTGCAAAGCGACATCGTGAATTACTTGATCATAAGCTCTTTGCAAAAAAGTTGAGTAAATATTGCAATATACAATCATTCCTTGGGTTGCCATTCCAGCGGATAAAGTTACAGCATGCTGTTCTGCAATTCCCACGTCAAAAGCACGTTTTGGAAAAGCATCCATCATAAATTTTAAGGAACTTCCGGATGGCATTGCAGGTGTAATTCCAACAATTTTTTCATTTTTTTCGGCCAATTCTAAAAGCGTTAATCCAAAGACATCTTGGAATTTTGGAGGAAGGTTTTCTTCGGATTTAGCAATAATTTCTCCCGTTAATTTATCAAATTTTCCTGGAGCATGGTATTTTACTTGATCTTTTTCTGCCTGCTCTAATCCTTTTCCTTTTGTTGTAATTATATGTAAAAACTTCGGGCCTTTTGTCTTTTTTAAACGTTCCAATTCTTTAATTACGGCAAAAATATCGTGCCCGTCAATTGGTCCAGAATAATCAAAATTCAAGGATTTTATCATATTATTCTGGCGCGGATTTTTTCCTTCTTTTACAGCCGTAAGATAATTTTTCAAAGCGCCAACACTCGGATCAATCCCAATAGCATTGTCATTTAAGATTACCAACAAATTAGCATCGGTAACTCCTGCATGATTTAAACCTTCAAAAGCCATTCCTGAAGCAATCGAAGCATCACCAACAACAGCGATATGATTTTTTTCAAAATCTCCGTTCAAATTAGATGCAATTGCCATTCCTAAAGCCGCCGAAATCGCAGTGGAAGAATGGCCTACGCCAAAGGCATCAAATTCACTTTCATCGCGTTTTGGAAATCCAGAAATTCCTCCTAATTGTCGATTTGTGTCAAAATTATCTTTTCTTCCAGTTAAAATCTTATGTCCGTAAGCTTGATGTCCAACATCCCAAACGAGCAAATCTTTAGGCGTATTAAAAACATAATGCAAGGCAATCGTCAATTCAATCACGCCAAGGCTTGCGCCAAGATGACCTTCTTTTACGGAAACAATATCAATGATAAAATCACGTAATTCTCTGGCAAGCTGAGGCAAATCCTTTTCAGGAATTTGTCGTAAATCTTTTGGAGAATTTATATTTTGAAGCAAATTTTCTGGCATACTACAAAGGTACGAATTGCAAGTAAGAATTGACAGTACTCATGATTTGTAAATTAATTTTTAATTGGTTTTGTTGAATTTGTGTTAGATTTCGATGGCATTGTTTTTGCTGAATTTTGTATATTTGTAATTCAAAATCAATTGGCTATGACAACTTTCACTATAAAAATTAACGAACGCACTAAAGCTGGAAAAGCTTTTAGAGCAATGACTGAAACGTTCTTTAAAGATGTGAAAGGAATTGAAATTGTTGAAAAGAAAGATGAAAAGGAAGATGAGATTTATGATCCTGAATTTGTAAAGATGATTTTGGAGCGTGGGGAAGGAATAGATAATCCTGAAAAAAGAAAAAATTGGACTGTTATTGATCCGAATGATATATGGGGAAGTTTGAAGTAATAATTGAGCCGTCAGCAAAGATTGAAATCCAGCAACATCTAAAATCTGGAAATAAAGCAATTATTAAAAAGCTTGAAAAAATAATAGTTGAGCTTACTGAAACTCCTTATTTAGGAATAGGAAATCCTGAAGCTCTTAAAAATAATTTATCGGGATATTGGTCAAGACGAATTAGTCAAAAAGATAGGCTTATTTATAGAGTAGAAGAGAATACTGTTAGGGTATTTGTAATTGCTGCATTAGGTCATTACTCCAATAAATAAAATTTCAATAATTCCTTTAATGGAAAACATTTTCACAGACGAATATTTCATGAAAAAAGCTTTGCAGGAAGCGCAATCGGCTTTTGATAAAGGCGAAATTCCTGTTGGTGCTATAATTGTCGTGGAAAATCGCGTGATTGCACGAAGCCATAATCTGACCGAAATGTTGAACGATGTAACTGCTCACGCTGAAATGCAATCCATTACCGCCGCTGCAAATTTCTTAGGTGGGAAATACCTCAAAAATTGCACCTTATATGTCACTTTGGAACCTTGCCAAATGTGTGCCGGCGCTTTATATTGGAGCCAGATTTCAAAAATCGTCTTTGGAGCGAGAGACGAACAAAGAGGTTTCATGGCAATGGGAACAAAACTGCATCCAAAAACTATTGTAGAATTTGGAGTTTTAGAAGAAGAAGCTTCCAGTTTGATGAAGCAGTTTTTTCTTGAAAAAAGAAAATAATCCAGCGTTTGCGGACGAAATTATTTTCGCAAAATTTCCTACTAAAAATCTCAAAAATTAATCTTATATTTAATACAATAAAGAAGGATCATATTCAGTTATGGTCAAAAGTCTTGTGGGAAAATAAACTTACTACAGATTTTCTTTGGAACAAAAACTACGTTCAATTCCTAATCAAACCTTTATGAAAACCCAAAAAATTCTACTGTTGCTTTCAGTATTTTTTTTCTTAAACGCCTGTAAAAAATCTTCTCCTGAAGATTTTGATTCTGATTTTTCTCAATATCGAGATTATGTAACCAGTTTTTCATCAGGAATGATTTCGGCGAATGCACCGATTCAAGTCGGACTTGCTTTTTCAAAAACCGAATGGCAACCCAATCAAGAATTAGATAGCGATGTCTTTGATATTTCACCTAGTGTGGATGGAAAAGTCGTGATTTTGCCAAACAATATTTTGGTTTTCCAGCCGAAGAAAAAGTTGAAACAAGATGAGCAATATCAAGTGACTCTGCATCTTGACAAATTGATTGATGTTCCAAAAGAATTGTCTGATTTTAAATTTACAGTAAAAACAATTGCCCAAGATTTTGTCGTAGAAACACAAGATCTGCAGTCTTACAATAAGAATTCACAGTTTTTAAATGTTCTTTTGAAAACGGCTGATAATATGGATTTGGCTACTGCTAAAAAATTAGTTTCTGCAAAACAAAACGGAAATCCGTTGCCGATAAAATTCAATGAGACTGCAAGTTCAGCAAGCGAATTTTCTTTTGTAGTAGATAAAATCCAAAGAGGAAATGAAGACGGCATAATCCTGATTAAATGGGATGGAAGCGACGCCGATATCGATAAAAAAGGGGAGAAGGAATTCCAAATTCCAGGAAAAGATAATTTTAAAATTGTGGATGTAAAAATCGGTGATGAAAATAACCAATCTGTCCATATCAATTTTTCAGATCCTGTAAAAAAAGACCAGAATTTCAACGGATTGGTAGCGCTTGAAACGGCAAATAATTTGAGATATGCTGTTGACGGAAATGTCTTGAAAGTCTTTTCAGATGTCGCTTTAGACGGAAATTTACTGCTAGAAGTTTTCCAAGGAATTGAAAATACTGATGGTTTTAAAATGAAAAAAGGATATGCCGCAAAAATCACTTTTGAACAGATAAAACCTGAAGTCCGTTTTGTGAAAAGTGGTACGATTTTGCCAAGTTCTTATAATTTGAAAGTCAATTTTGAAGCTGCGAATTTGAGTAAAGTAGACGTAAAAGTGTACCGAATTTTCGAAAACAACGTACTTCAATTTTTACAAGACAATCAGCTTAATAGCAATTATGATTTACGAAAAGTAGCGCTTCCGATTGCCAAAAAAACATTGGAACTGACTACGAATAAATTGGCCAATTATAAAAAATGGAACACCTATTCTTTAGATTTGTCGACTTTGATAAAACCTGAACAAGGTGCGATTTATAGAGTAGAATTTACAATTAAAAAGGCTTATTCTTTATATAAATGTGACGCTTCCGCGGATGACGAGCCTGAAGCTGAAGAGCCAGAAGAAGCTGAAGATTTCTCAGAATATGATTCGTATGATTATGACTATTACGACTATGATTACAATTGGGATGAACGAGAAAATCCGTGTGATAAATCGTATTATTCCAATAAAAAAATTGCTACAAATATCTTGGCGACTGATCTCGGCGTGATTGCAAAACGCGGTGAAAATAATTCTTATTTCTTTGCCGTGAGCAATATCGTGACGACCGAACCAGTTTCTGGAGCGACGATTGATTTGTATAATTTCCAAAAGCAAAAACTGACTTCTGCTACGACAAATGGTGACGGAACTGCAACTTTTTCTTTGGATAAAAAAGCATTTTTCGCCGTAATTAAAAAGGATAAAAACACAACTTACGTCAAATTAGACGATGGAAATTCGCAGTCTGTCAGCAGTTTTAATGTCGACGGCGAAGCGTTGCAAAAAGGATTAAAAGGATTTATTTATGGCGAAAGAGGCGTTTGGCGTCCTGGCGATACTATTTATTTGTCATTCCTTTTAAATGATAAATCAAGCCGATTGCCAAATACGCATCCAATAAAATTAAAATTAACAGATCCTAATGGCAAAGTTGTGTATCAAAAAGTACAGCAATATTCGGCTTTAAATCATTACCGATTTGCATTCAACACACAGCAAAATGCACCTACCGGAAATTATGAAGCTGTGATTTCTGTCGGAGGTGCGCGTTTTTACAAATCAATAAAAATTGAAACCATCAAGCCAAATCGTCTTAGAATTAAAAATGGTTTTGAAGGAAAAACACTTTCTGCCTTTCGTCAAAATAATGCGACAGTCAATGTTGCTTGGCTTCACGGAGCAATTGCAAAAGATTTGAAATTGGAAATGCAAGCAAAATTTACGCAGCAAAAAACTGAATTTAAAAACTACAGCAAATATATTTTTGATGATCCGTCACGCAAATTTTCTACGGAAGAAGTAAATATCTATTCCGGAAAAATTGACGAAACCGGTAAGGCAAATGTCAGCATCCAGCCAAGATTGCAATCGCAAGCACCAGGAATGTTGAAAGCGGCGTTCATTACAAAAGTCTATGAAAATGGAGGTGATTTTAGTACGGATGTGATTACCGCAAGTTATTCTCCGTTCGAAACTTACGTAGGAGTAAAAGTTCCAGAACCAAATAAATATGGAATGTTGGAAACCGGAAAAAGCAATCCTTTCGACGTAATTACGGTGGATGAAAACGGTCGACCAAAAGCAGTCAGAAATTTGGAAGTTCGCGTGTATAAAGTCGACTGGCGCTGGTGGTGGGATGCTTCTGATGATTTGTCAAATTACAGTTCTTCGACCACAAATACGCCGTTTTATTCCCAAACTTTAAACACAGATTCATCAGGGAAAGCCCGTTTTCAATTCAAAGCGGATGAAGACGAATGGGGAAGATATTTGGTTCGAGTTACGGACCCGAATGGCGGACATTCTGCTGGAGAAACTGTGATGATTGACTGGCCAAGTTGGTCTGGAAAAACCAGAAACGCAACCGGAGCTGAAGCAAAAATGCTGGTGTTTTCTTCTAATAAAGAAAAATATAATGTTGGTGAAAAAGCAATTATTTCGTTTCCGTCAAGCGAAGGAAGTCGTGCGTTAATTTCTTTGGAAAACGGTTCTCAAGTCGTACAAACGCTTTGGGCAAAAACCAAAAACGGAGAAACGCAAGTCGAAATTCCGATTACAGAAAAAATGGCGCCGAACGTTTACATACATATTACATTGTTGCAACCGCACGCGTCCACGAAAAATGATTCTCCGATTCGCTTGTACGGAATTATTCCGATTGAAGTTGTCGATAAAAATACGGTTTTAGAACCACAGATTTCCATGCCAGCAGTTTTAAAACCAGAACAAAAAACTACGATAAAAGTCAGCGAGAAAAACGGAAAAGCAATGACATATACCATTGCAATTGTTGACGAAGGTTTATTGGATTTGACAAGATTCAAAACGCCAAATGCTTGGAATAGTTTTTATGCAAGGGAAGCTTTGGGCGTGAAAACTTGGGATGTTTATGACGATGTAATCGGAGCTTATGGCGGAAAGGTAAATCAGATTTTTAGCATTGGTGGAGACGAAGATTTAGGCGGAGGCCAAGCCAAAAAAGCCAATCGTTTTAAACCTGTTGTCATATATCTCGGGCCATTTTCTTTGGCAAAAGGCCAGACAAAAGCGCATAATATTACGATTCCAAAATATGTCGGTTCAGTCAGAACGATGGTTATAGCAGGAAACGCAGAAACCAGCGCTTACGGAAGCGTGGAAAAAGCAACTCCTGTTAGAAATCCATTAATGATTTTGGCTTCGTTGCCAAGAAAAGTATCTCCAGGGGAAAAAGTGACTCTGCCGGTAACCGTTTTTGCAATGGAAAAACACGTAAAAAATGTGACTTTGCAGTTGAAAACAAACAACGGTTTTAGAGTAATTGGAAGTTCAAAACAAGCGATGTCATTTGCAAATCCTGATGAAAAGATCGCTTATTTTGATTTGGAAGTCGGACAATTGACCGGAATCGGAAAAGTTACAGTCATCGCAACTTCCGGAAAAGAAAAAGCAAGCTTTGATGTGGAATTGGATATCATAAATCCAAATCCTGTGACGCAAGATTACAAAGAATTGATTTTGGAACCAAATAGTTCAGGGACAATTGATTGGAATGCTTTCGGCGTTGCCGGAACAAATAAAGCCAAGTTGGAAGTTTCCGCATTTCCTTCAATGGATTTCAACAAACGCCTTGATTATCTGATTCAATATCCACACGGATGTTTGGAACAGACGACTTCCAGCGTTTTCCCGCAATTATATTTGGCTGATATTGCTGATATTGACGCAAATAGAAAAGCAAAAATCCAGAAAAATGTAACGGCCGGAATCCAGAAATTATCGCAATTTCAAGTCGCAAATGGCGGTTTTGCGTATTGGCAAGGTCAGCAAAATCCAGACGATTGGAGCACTTCTTATGTCGGACATTTCTTGATTGAAGCCGAGCGAAAAGGTTACGCGCTTCCTGCAAATGTGAAAAAACAATGGATTTCTTATCAGTCAAAAATGGCAAAACAATGGCGTTATTATGAAGGTTATCACAACGATTTCCCGCAAGCTTACCGACTTTACACCTTGGCATTGGCAGGCTCTCCAGATTTGTCATCGATGAACAGACTGCGAGAAACTTCGGGAATTTCTAATGAAACCAAGTTGAGATTGGCGGCAACATACGCCTTATCAGGACAAAAAAATGTTGGATTGGCATTGCTAAACCAAAGTACAATAGACGAAGAACAGCAATACGGTTATTACTATTATTACGGTTCAAGCGAAAGAAATCGCGCAATGGCTCTAGAAACTTTATTATTATTAGGAAGAAAAGGCGAAGCGTTCACAATGGCAAATAAATTAGCCAAAAATATGTCGTCAAACCAATGGATGTCAACGCAAACAACTGCTTATTGTTTGTATTCAATGTCAAAATTTGCTTTGCAAAATGGTACAAAAGGCATCGATGTAACATTCACAAGCAAAGGAAAATCAGAAGCTATAAAAACAGCCAAGACTTTTGCCGACAGAACGTTACAGGTTTCGAATAATGGAAATTCGGTAACGATTAAAAACAATAAAAATACGACATTATATGTGAAAGTAATTTCCAGCGGAATCCTGCCAATCGGTCAAGAACAAACCGAACAGCGCGGTCTGGCGACTGATATCGTTTTCCGTGACAGAAAAGGAAATGCGATAAATGTGGGTTCGCTTTCACAAGGAACTGAGTTTGTAGCTGAAGTTACCGTTGCCAATATGAAAGGCGAAACGGTTGAAAATGTTGCGTTGACGCAAATCATTCCGTCAGGTTGGGAAATCGTCAACACGCGTTTCACAGATTACGGAAATTTTGCAGAAAATAAAGTAGATTACACCGATATTCGCGACGACAGAACCAACTTTTATTTCACATTAAAATCCAATGAAACCAAGACTTTCAAGATACTTTTAAACGCATCTTACCTCGGGAAATATTACCTTCCGGGCGTTCAATGCGAAGCGATGTATGACAATTCTTATTTTGCAAGAACGCAAGGTCAGTGGATAAATGTGGTGAAGTAAAAAACTGATTTTTAATTAAAATAATTAGAGTTGACATGATGAGAAACTTTTTGTTTATCGGTATTGTGATAGTTTTTAGTTATTCGTGTACAAGTAAGAAAATAGCCTATAAACGAGAAGTTGAAGAGGAAGTATTTGCTAATTCTGACACAGTGGTTGATGCAGTTAAATTGCTTTCAAAAAATTTGGACAAGTTTAAAATTTATCCAGATTCGATTTTTTATTTGCGTTCGAACTTTTATATGGATTGCTCGGAAAATCCAAATTTATTAGTCGCAGGAAGATTAATTGGGGATGAGAAATTTTATGGAATAGATTATTCTTGTAAAGATAGTTTGCTTGTTTTTTATAGATTAGACGATGAAACTTGGAAGGTTATTGGAAGGGAAGAAGAATATGACTTTCATACGATTGAATTTGAAGATTTAGATGGTGATAAAAGAAACGAAATACTGACTTCAACTTTTCCTAATATGAATGGGAATAGTTTTAAAGACGTTTTTTACTGCTCTAAAAAAAGCGATACAATAAAATATGCAGGGGGATTTTCATCTAATTATAAAGTTAATTTGTTTAAAAGAAGGATAGAAGTAGAGTACTATGGAAGTTGGTATGCACCTCAGTCAAAAACAATTTATGAATGGCGTGATGAAAAGATAATTCCTGTAAAAGAAGTTATTCTCAGTCTGAAAAAAGCTGATATGATTCATGATGCACAATTCATTTCTTATTATGAAAATCCAACTCGAGACAAAGACACGTTAGTTTTAAAATTTAAGAAAACATACCGTGAAAAAAATAAGAAGTTGTATAATCTATGGGAAAATTTCTTTGATCAATAAAATAGTAATTGGTTTTGAAGAACAAACTTAAATCCTTTATTCAGCGTATTCTTAATAAAATAAAACGCAATCCGAAGAAATCCATTTTTTTCGGATTGCTTTTAATTGCCTATTATTTCTGCTTGCCAAGAACGCTTTTCGAACAACCTTATTCCACAGTTATTGAAAGTGAAGAGGGCGAACTTCTTGGCGCAAAAATTGCTCGTGACGGACAATGGCGATTTCCTGCGCAAGATTCTATTCCCGAGAAATTCAAAAAGTGCATTGTTTATTTTGAAGACGAACATTTTTACAAACATCCCGGATTCAATCCAATTGCGATGGTCAAGGCCATAAAGCAAAATCACGATGCAGGAAAAGTAGTTCGTGGCGGAAGTACGTTAACACAGCAAGTCATCCGACTTTCAAGAGATGGAAAAAGCCGTAGTTATTTTGAAAAAATCATCGAATTGGTTTTGTCTACAAGATTAGAATTTCGCTATTCTAAAGAAAAAATCATCGAATTATACGCAGCGCACGCGCCTTATGGCGGAAATGTTGTTGGTTTAGAAATGGCTTCGTGGCGTTATTTTGGAGTGCAACCGCATCAATTGTCTTGGGCAGAAACTGCAACTTTAGCCGTTTTACCAAATGCACCGAGTTTGATTTATCCTGGAAAAAATCAGCAAAAATTATTGAACAAAAGAAACGGTCTGCTGAAGAAATTATATGATGAAAGTGTAATTGACAAGACGACTTATGAATTGGCAATCTTGGAAGACTTGCCTCAAAAACCGTATGATTTGCCACAAATTGCGCCTCATTTATTGCAAAATGTAGCCAAGAAAAAGGAGGGTGAAAGGATAAAAACTACGATTAAATTTGCCTTGCAAAATCGAGCGAATCAAATCGCAACGCAATATTACAACCAATACCGTCAGTCAGAAATTCACAATCTTGCAATTATAATCGTTGATGTCGAAACCAGAAATATCATCAGTTATATCGGGAATTCTCCAACGGATGTGGCGCACCAAAAAGATGTCGATATCATCACAGCGCCAAGAAGTACGGGAAGTATTTTGAAACCTTTTTTATATGCTTCGATGTTAGATGCCGGAGAAATTTTACCGAATACTTTAGTTGCCGATATCCCAATGCAAATTGCGGGTTATACACCAAAGAATTTCGATTTGACGTATGACGGCGCAGTTCCTGCTCATCGAGCGTTGTCGCGGTCGTTGAATATTCCGTCGGTTTTGATGCTGAAAGATTTTGGAGTTTATCGATTCTATGACCAATTGCGACAATTTAAACTCCGTGATATTAACAAACATCCCAATCATTACGGACTTTCACTGATTCTTGGCGGTGCAGAAAGTAATCTTTGGGATTTGACTAAAACGTATGCAGGTTTGACTTCTACGGTAAATTATTTTACGACACATTCCGCAAAATACAGAACAAATGAATTTACAGAATTGAATTGGTCGCTAGACAAAAAGATGGATTTTGGTAAAGAATCTTACGATAAAAAGAATCTTGGAGCGGGTTCAATTTGGCTCACGTATAATGCGATGAAAGAAGTGAACCGTCCGGAAGGGGATGAGGCTTGGAAATTCTATGATTCTTCGTTGGAAATTGCTTGGAAAACAGGAACAAGTTTTGGAAATCGTGACGGTTGGGCCATTGGAACAAATTCGAAGTATGTTGTGGGAATTTGGGTCGGAAATGCTTCCGGAGAAGGTCGTCCGTCTTTGACTGGCGTTGGAAGTGCGGCTCCGATTTTGTTTGATGTTTTTAATTTATTACCAAGAAAAAAATGGTTTGCAACTCCGTTTGATGATTTGGAAGAAGCCGAAGTTTGCCAATTAAGCGGTCATATTGCGGGAGAAAGTTGTCCGAAAATCAAACAATGGGTTCCGTTGAAAAGTAAAATGACCACGGTTTGTCCGTATCATAAAATGGTTCATTTGGATAAATCAGAACAATTTCAGGTAAATAGCAACTGCGAATCTGTCGATAATATGATTACGAAACCGTGGTTTGTTTTGCCTCCGGTTATGGAATTGTATTATAAAAGCAAACATATTGATTATCAATCATTGCCTCCGTTTCGAGCAGATTGCTTAGGAAATTTGTCTTCTTCTATGGATTTTATTTATCCGAAGGAAAACGGAAAAGTATATCTTACGAAGAATTTTAACGGAGAAGTCCAGCCTTTTGTTTTGAAAGTGGCGCATTCAGATTTGAAAACGAAATTGTTTTGGTATTTGAACGATAAATTTTTAGGAACAACGCAGACTTTCCATGAAATGCAGGTAGAAGCTAAAACTGGGAAATATTATATTACGGTTACTGATGAAAGCGGGAATGAGATTAGTCGAAGAATTGAGATTGTGAGGGAATAGTTTTTTAAATTTTAACGCAAAGTTTCGCAAAGATTTTTCGCAAAGTTTCACAAAGCTAGATCAAAAATCTCTGTGAATCTCTGTACTAACTGTGTGAATCTCCGTGAAATAATGACTAGTCCTAAATAATCGATACAGATTATTAAACAAATATATTTAATTAAACACCTGCAAGAACTTTTTTTGCAGGTGTTTTTCTTTTATATGTTCTCATCTCTA
>Ga0247809_1000067_pt1 | contig 66412 bp, 46 predicted proteins | sample UWRJL104311B1_FD_180951 | JGI IMG/M metagenome (GOLD analysis project Ga0247809, IMG submission 180951) | Plant litter microbial communities from Arlington Agricultural Research Station in Wisconsin, United States - UWRJ-L104-311B-1 | ecosystem: Environmental > Terrestrial > Plant litter >... | reverse complement strand
ATCTGCAGAACGCGCTAATATAATATCTCTAGAACCTCTTTGGCTTGTTAAATCGATTCTTGATCCATCCATATATTTACTTAAAGACGGAAACCTTACATCTGCCATTAAACCAACATTATCTGCTGCATATTGTACATAAACACTGGGGATTTTTTTTACGGCTCCCGGAATGAGAAAATTTGTATTTTTAGTCTTAGCAAAACGAGTATCACTCGGAGCATTCATTATATAGATAATCCCTAAGTCACCATTTACATAATCCGACCCAGTGGACTTATTATTAACAATACTTTTTGTCTGAAAGCTTTTCCAAAAACGGGAATCATTAACCTTATCAAACACATCATAAGTAAAATATGTCGGAGCCAGACGGCTAAATGGTCTTCCTCCTGCCAGATTACGCTTCATTTCAGGCAACTGATCATAAGTTGAAAGAAAATACAAATGTTGCCAGTTTGAGCCTGTATTTAACTGGCTTGAGTTAAATTGGCCTGCTAATATTATTTCTGACAATTTTTCATTAGCCCCATCTGGTGCAGTAAAATTCCATAAATCAACATAGTTAGGTGCTAGAGGATGATGTGCAATAACTTCATCTGACAATGTAACTACTTTTTGAAGATCAGCAGTTTTTGTAGCCGAATTCCAGCTATCGTTTATTTCACTGGCACGAGACAAATAAGCCTTTGCCAAATAATGCGCAACAGCATCTTTTGTTATTTTTGCTGATCCGCCCGCATTATCAAGCAAGTCATATGCCTGCGTAAAATCGGCTATGATTTGTGTAAAAACTTCTTCGGCCGTAGCTCTTTTAAATTCTACTTCAACAGTTGTGCTCAAATCCAATTTTAATGGAACACCACCATACTGGCTAACTAATTTTAAATAATTGAAAGCTCTTAAAAAATAACCTTCTCCTAAGGCTCTTTTTTTGATAGCATCATTATTTGAAACAATTGCTGTGGCAGATTCAATTAATTGATTCGCATTACCAATTGCAACATACAAATTATCCCAATTGGTATTGGCTGCAACAGTATTTGCATTCGAAACCGTTACAAAAGAATTCAATCCTGATGCATATGAATTCCAAATGTGATTTGAAGGATCTCCTCCTGCATGAAACTCATCAGTACCAGACTGAGTAGCGGTAAGAGGCACTTCTAATGCAAATTCTAAAGCAAAAGACTGATAATAAGTTCCAACTGCTAAAGCCTGAATACCAGCTTCGGTTTTGTAATAATCTTTAGTGTAAGCTGTCGTGAGCTTTTCATCCAAAAAGTCATCACTGCAAGAAGTACTTAATACTAATGCTGAAATGAACATCAAATTAATATATAGTGTTTTATATTTTTTCATAATTGTCATTATTAAATTTTAATTTTAAAGCTCAACGTTTAGACCTAAAGTAAACCCTCTGTTAGAAGCGGTTGACTGTGTATCAAAATCCATCCATTTTACTTTATTATAAATCATACCCGGATTCATAACCTGAAAATAAAGTCTCAATTTTGAAACTCCCGCTTTTTCAGCCATTTCATTTGTAAAATTATATCCCAAAGATATATTTCGTATTTTTAAGAAATCACCATCACGATAACCTAAGATTGGAAAAAAAGAATCGCCTGTACCCGCAGAATAAATTGGTTTTTGATATTCAGCATTAGTATTGTTATCTGTATAGTAATCAATAGATCTTTGACTACCCTTAGCACCGGAATTTTCTCCACTTGTATTATATAGATACCCCATACGGCCATAGACAAAGACTGATAATTCTACATTTTTATATCTGAATGTATTGGTTAATCCGACAATATATTTAGGATCAGCACTGCCGATTATAACACGATCATTATTAGCATCAATTTTATAATCGCCATTTTGATCCTGAGGTCTTGCATTACCGAATGAAAATCCTGCACCATTAGCATTAAATTTTGCCATTTCTGTTGCATCTTCCGGTTTCCAGATCCCATTTGACTTGTATCCATAAAGTACATTTTGTGGCTGACCTATGAATAGATTATTGTTGATATCATCGAATTTACCATTTGCCAATGCCACAATTCTGCTTTGTTGATAAGAAAAACTTAAATTTGAACTCCATTCAAAATCCTTAGCTTTAACATTTACTGTATTTAATGTAAGTTCAACCCCTTCACCTTCTGTCTCACCAACGTTTTCAAAAGTATCTCTATACCCTGTAGGTGTGGGTACACTTCTTCTTAACAATAAATCTGTTGTATCGCTGGTGTAATACTCTAAAGTTCCCGATATTCTGCTATTGGCAAAAGAGAAGTCAATACCATAGTTGATTTGTTTTGTTTTTTCCCATCCTAAATCCGGATTTCCTAAAGTTGCATTATTTACTAAACCGGAACCGTTAGGATAAACAATACCAGCTAATGGAGGTTGTGTAGAATAAGGATCAACTGCAGCATTACCGGTAACTCCAAAGCCTACTCTAAGCTTTAACTGATCTATCCACGAAACATCACTTAAAAAACTTTCCTGATTCATGTTCCATGCTAATGAAGCACTTGGGAAAAAGTCCCATTTTTTTCCATCTGCTAATTGTGATGCTCCATCATAACGTCCGGATGCAGTTAGCAAATATTTATTATCATATCCATAAGTTACCCTTCCCATATAAGACAACAAACCTGACTCAATTATATTAGTAGAATAGTTACTAAGAGTTACATTAGAAGGAGTTAAAGCATTCCATTTGTTCTCAGGGTTTTTAACGTCATTAGCAGCCATCATACTGTCTTCATATTGATATCCTGTTTTACTCTGTAAAAAAGTAAGACCTAAATCGTGTTTTCTAAAAGTCTTATTGTAAAAAAGCAAGTTATCCAACGTATAGGATATTGTTTGTGCCTTTATCAATGAAGCAAAACTTGTTCCTGAACGAGCGGCAGATCTAGCATCCAAAAATACTCCATTGCGATATGAAGTAAGGTCTGGTCCAAAATTCAATCTGTATTTTAAACCATCCAGCACCGGAATAAGTTTACCTAAATCCACTTGAGAATAAAAACTACCAAAAGCTCGCACCGTTACACGCTGATCCTGAGAATATTTATCTTCGTCAATAACCGTTCTAATGGTATTATCTCCACCAGGATTATCAATTCGATTACCATTACTATCATACGGAACAGCATATGGAAGATTAAGACGTGCAGAATTATATATTCCAGTTGTACTACTTACAGCTGATCTTCCTATATTGGATTGTCCATACTCATTTATACTGTAACTCGTATTAAGATTAGCTCCCATAGAAAACCAATCTGTTGCTGTAATATCTACATTGGCAACACCATTATAACGTTTAAAGCTTTGCCCCTTTAAAACACCTGTATTTCCGGTATAACCAAACGAACCATACCCCTTCATTTTTTCGGTTCCTCCACTAACAGCTACAGTATGCTGTTGCGTGATTCCTGTACGGGTTACAAACTTAGCCCAGTCTGTTGTAGCTACTTTTGAACCATCCCATGTACCGCCTTCCCATCCTTTTGCAATATTTGCCCAGGCAGATGGATCTGCGGATTTTAAAAAAATTAATTCATCGTTGGCAATAGTAGGTGCATCTCCTTTTGGGAAAGCTGATGGATTAGAATAGTATCTTGCCCATCTTCGAAAATCAATATATTCACCAGCAGACATCATTGGCGCATTTTCATTAATTTCCTCTGTAGTGAGCGCAGTGCTGTAGTTTAATGTAAATTTACCATTTTTACCTTTTTTAGTGGTTACAATAATAACCCCATTTGCTCCACGTGAACCATAAATTGCAGTTGCAGATGCATCTTTTAAAACATCAATAGACTCAATATCGTTAGGATTCAAAAAATCAATGCCTCCTGCATTTGAATCACTGACATCAGTGACAGATTTACCTAATGCTCCTGCCAATGGCTTTGAATTATTAATTGGAACTCCATCAACTACATAAAGTGGCGAGTTTGAAGCAGAAATAGATCGGGAACCACGGATTGTTACTTTTCCAACAGTACCAGGGCGTTCATTTGAAGAAATATCAACACCTGCAGCTTTTCCCTGCATAGCCTGTACAGCATTTTGAACTGGTCTGGAATCTATTACTTCAGAACTTACGCTGACAATAGATCCTGTTAAATCCTTTTTCTTTCTTACCCCGTAACCAACAACAACAACTTCCTCAAGAGAGTTATTATCTTCCTTCAATACAACATTATAAACGGCTGATTCACGAACCGTTATTTCTTCATTTTTAAAACCAAGGAAACTATAAATCAGGACAGATCCGGATGATACACTAATGGTGTAACTTCCATCCATATCACTACTAGTACCTTTTTGAGTTCCTTTGATAAGTACATTGGCACCAGGTATTGGTAATCCAGAGGCATCTTTTATAACGCCTTTGATTACTTTGCTTTGTGCATAGGCTGAAACGTTTAGAAACGTTATCATTGCCAAAACAAGCAAAAGACAGAATTTGTTTTTCATAAAATTAAATTTGGTTGATTAATTAGCATAACCAAATTTATTTAGAAGATATCCCGCCACTATCCTGTACTATCCTGTTAAATATCGTTCTATATTATTAATTATCAATATTTTATAATAATAAATTAAGTTTTTTTTAACCAATAAAAACCTAATGGATTATTTTAATGATAATATGATAAAATAACAAAAAGATCGTTTCACTTTTTTATTGTTTTATTAATAAAATATAAAACATCATAAGTTAATAAATAACCGTCATTACGTAAAAAAAACCGCCTCATAAAATATGAGACGGTTTCTTCAAAAACAAAAACTAAACAGATTTTTTAATTATACCCTGGATTTTGCATATTTGTTTTTTCATCAGGAGTCAATGGAATTCCATTTTTTGTAGATGAATCTAAGAACGATTGCGGAATAGGACGAATTGCATGATGTTCTTTAATATTTGGTGCCGCTTCATTATTAAAAGTCTTCGTTCTTTGTATCAAAGTTTTAGTTCTTGCCAAATCAACCCATCTGTAAAATTCTCCCAATAATTCTCTTGCCCTTTCATTCAAAATAAAATGAATAAACATTTGAGGTTTTGAAGTAACTCCCGCAGGATAAAGTTCTTTAGCTGATTCAACAGTTCCATCAGTAAAAGATGCTTCAGTTGCTACCATGCTTGATACTGTACTTGTCGTTTCAGTTGTAGGGACATTTTCAGAAATATAATATGCGAAGCCTCTATTCTGGCCTGCCTTGTAAGCTGCTCTGCTTCTTAAAGTATTTAAATAAGTCAGTGCTTTACTATAATTACCTTGTCTGCCATATGCTTCGGCAGCTATAAGGTAAGTCTCTCCCAGCCTTGCTAATATTCCATCACGAGTACCTTTTGCCTCGCCTAGATTAGCTCTAAACGGATCATTATATTTGGACAATGATGGGTATGTACTTAAATCATAATCTGTTGCCTGAGCACCTGTTGAATTTACAGTATACCTTGCCAGTATAAGTGGTGCAAACGTATTTTTATAAGCAGCAGTAAAACGTGTATCGTTTTTACTATTTACAATCATTGCTACAGCAGTTTCTCCTATTTTAAACTTTGGCTGCCCTACTTGTGCAGGTGTAGGAGCATTGGCAGCTGTCCATTTAGGAATATTTGTACTATTTAAAGCACAAATATAAGTGGTCTGAAAACTTTTGTAAAATCTGGAGTCGGATTTCCTGTCAAAAATATCCATCGTATAATCTGTTGGTCTTAAACGTTGAAATTCTCTACCGTTTTCCAGGTTTCTAGTCATTCCAGGAAAATTTCTGTAAACAGACAAAAAGTACATATGTGTCTGATTACTATATCTTCCCTGAAGCGCTATTGTATTATCAAATTGAGCCGAAAGCAAAACCTCAGATATTGTTTCGTTTGGCGCATTTACTTTATTATAGTTAAATATATCCTGATAATCAGGAGCCAAAGTTCTGGATGAAATTACTAAATCTGCAAATTTACCTGCATTTTCTAAATCAGATCCCTGAGTAATATCTGCGTATTGCTCACTAGCTCTTGTTAAATACATCTTTGCTAAGAAATGTTGCGCCGCAGCTTTTGTGATACGGCCAGTTTGAGCAGGAGTTGCAGGTAAAAGACTTTCGGCTTTTAAAAAATCCTCTTCGATTAATTTGAAGACTTCAGATGTAGAAGCTCTGGGAAATTCCGATACATCACTAGTAATAGGATTTATAGTTATTGGCACTCCTCCAAACTGAGTTACTAATTTAAAATAATTGAAAGCACGTAAAAAATGAAGTTCTCCTAATCTGGTATTTTTTAAAATCATATCAGAATCCGGAAGTACTGTTGGTATTTTTTGAATTCCAATGTTTGCTGTATTAATCTGTGCATACATATTATCCCAAAAAGGTTTCAAATTTGCCGTTTCTGCAGGTCCAAGTATAGCACTGTATGTGTTCCAGTGAACCTGATCTACTCCTCCTCCGTTTGTAAAAGTATCAGTTCCATAATCCGTCAATGCGTATGCCCATTCATAATTAAAATGAAAACGTAATCCTTCATAAGCACCGTTTACTAATTCTTCTATTCCGTCTGGTGAATCGTAGCGCTGTTGCGTCAATGTGGATACCATTTCTTCTTCAAGAAAATTATCACTGCAGGAATAGAAAAATCCAGTTACAACGAGCAGGACTGTTATTAATAATTTTTTCATTATTATAAGATTTAGATATTATATTTTTTTTTAAAAAGCAGCATTAAGTCCAATCACAAAACCTCTGTTCGTTACTGATGAAGCAGCACCATTTGTATAGCTTGAATCAGCATCTAAATAGCTGGTTTTTGAATATAAAAAAGGATTTAAAGCTTGTGCAAATAATTTTAATTTGGTCATACCTAATTTACTTATTACGTCTTTAGGCATATCATAACCAAGAGAAATATACCTTACTTTAACAAATGAACCATCTTGATAATTCATTGTACTGTAATGTATTGGCTGTCCACCATTATTATAATTAGCGGCAGGATACTCATTAGAAGGATTATCAGGTGTCCAGTAGTTTACCTTTCTCTCCACAAATTGACCTGATAATTCAGCAGCACCACCGTTTACAATTTGTCCCCATCTTGTAAATATAAAAGCAGAAAGCTCAAAGTTTTTATAATTAAAAGTGTTAATAAAACCTGCTGTCCATTTTGGATCATACTGACCAATAATTTGTCTATCATTATTAGCATCAATTCTTCCGTCGTTATTTACATCTTCAACGCGTATATCCCCAGCTTTGTAAGTAGAACCATTACTATTGTAAATTGCCATTTCAGCAGCATCTTCAGTTTGCCAAATTCCTATTTTTTTATAATCATATCTAATAGAAATTGGTTGTCCGATAAATCTATTATTCACAATATCATCAACCTTTCCATTTACAAGGGAAACAATTTCTGTTTTATTTTGTGTAAATGTTATATCAGATGTCCATCTAAAATCTTTGTTTTCCACATTTATAGTAGATAATTGCAACTCGACACCTTTATTTCTTGTTTTACCTGCATTAATAGTAATATTACCATATCCTGTTACTGAGTTAGGTGCTTTGTCCAATAAAATATCAAAAGTATCTGCTATATAATAATCAACAGAACCTGTAATACGTCCATTTAAAAAACCAAAATCAACACCAAAATTAAGCTGTTTTGTTTTTTCCCATCCTAAATCTTTATTTGGTATCGAACCTGTATTTGTTCCTTTAGGATCACCAGTTACAAATCCTTTTGCAGGAGTGCTTCCAAAAAGATATTGAGTTGCTACTAATCCTCCGGCAGTACCGTAAGGATCTACAGCCTGATTACCTACAGTACCAATACCTGCACGCAATTTAAGTTGTTCTATCCAGCTAACTTCTTTAAGAAAATTTTCTTCATTAACCTTCCATCCTAATGATGCCGAAGGAAAGAAATCCCATTTGTTTCCCTCACTCAATACAGATGAACCGTCATATCTCCCTGTTGCTGTAAATAAATATTTATCTGCAAAAGAATAATTGATTCTCGCCATGTAAGAATTTAAGCTTTGCTTTACATAACTAGAGCCCCAACCATCTAATGCACCTCTATTTGTAGAACCTAAGTTATACCATAATTGACTATCGTATGGAAGATCTGTTGCTGTCATTGTTGAACCTTCAGATTTTCTGTTAGAAGAACTTTGCAATAATGTCACACCAATACTGTGTTTGTCAATTTTTTTATCATAATAAATAAGATTTTCTAAAGTCCATGAAACATTTTCTACCTTATTTAAGCTTGCATAATTTGTTGAAGTTGCAGTTCCTCCCCTTATGCTTGATTCAGCAAATTGGAATTGCCCATTTCTCCAGTTTCTTATATCTGGCCCAAAAATTGTTTTAAATTTTAAACCTTGAGCCAATTTAATTTCAGCAAAGAAACTACCAAACATCCTCGAAGTTGTTCTTTCATTTATAACTAAATCCTTATCTCTAATTGGATTTATAACATTAATACTTCCTCCAGGATTAAAAATAAAGTTTCCATCTGCATCATAAGGCTGAGCAAAAGGAAATTGACCTCTTACAGCACCATATAACTGGGCTGAACCTCTGGATCCTGAACCTGTATATCCGTAATTTTGAATACTGTAATTGAAATTAATTGTCCCCCCCATTGTAAACCAGTCTGTTGCTTTTAACTCGACACTCAGCAAACCAGTATATCTTCTAAAATCCTGACCAGGAATTGTACCTGTTTGATTTAAGACTCCAGCAGATGCATAAGTTTTAATTTTATCAGTACCCATACTTATTCCAAGGGTATGATTTTGAATTACACCTGTCTGAACTACATCTTTAGTCCAATCTGTCGTTGGAATTTTTGAACCGTCATAAGCAGGAATTCCATTAGTTAAGACTGGAACTCGATTTGCTTTGTCAACCCAGGTGTAACCTGCAGAAATATTTTCCCATGCTGTTTTATCTGCTCCAAAATACTTAAAATCTAAATTTGGATCAGCATAATTCAAAGTATTCCCTGCGCCATCTTTATATAATCCTGCATAACGCAGGGCATCTCTTCTATATTCTGCATAACCGCCAGCATCATAATAATCTGCTAAATCAGTTAGAGTTTCAAAAGTTGTCGTAGAATCTAAAGTAATTTGAGCTTTTCCAGTTTTTCCTTTTTTTGTTGTAACCAGAATAACCCCATTTGAACCTCTTGAACCATAAATAGCAGTAGCCGAAGCATCTTTCAGGACTTCAATAGATTCCACATCGCTGGCGCTGAACATCTCGATACCACCAGATTGCAATGGAACACCATCTACAACATACAAAGGTCCATTTTCTCCACTTATAGATCTATTTCCTCTAATTCTGATGGAACCAATTTCACCCGGTCTTGAATTAGAACTAATATCTATACCTGCAACCTTTCCCTGAACACCCTGCAAAACATTTTGTATTGGACTTGCATTCAATTTCGCTGCATTTATACTACCAATAGCTCCGGTCACATCTGATTTCTTTTGAGTTCCGTAACCCACTACAACGATCTCATTAAGCTGGGATATTTCTTCAGCAAGCTTTACATTGATTTCTGAATTCTGACCAACTGTAACTTCTACCGTTTTTGATCCAGTAGAAGAAAAAACCAAAACCTGTCCAGCGCTGGCGTTGATAGAATACTTACCATCGAAGTCAGTACTTGTTCCCTGTTTAGTTCCTTTAAGAAGTACATTTGCCCCCGGTATCGGTAATCCGGTTACATCTGAAATTGTACCTTTAACCACTTTGCTCTGTGCATAACCTGATGTATGCATTAATGCAAAAAAGGTTAATAGTAAGAGAAGACTAAATTTGTTTTTCATAAAAAGTTAATTTTTGGTTAATTTATTAGTTAGTTCAAATTTATCCAGATGCAACCTGCACTCTATCCTGTACTATCCTGTTGGAATAGCTTTTTATCATCTTAGTTATCAATATTTTACAATAAAATTTCAATTTTTTTATTTAAAAAAATCTTTAACAACTTGATTTTTAAGTTAAAGCATTTAAACGAAATAATAAATATTAAAACCAAAAAAAAAGATATCTTTTTATAAATATTCTATTTTTTTAATATTAATAATACCAGAATTATACAATATATTTAATTCTTTTTTTACATTTCAACTATTAACAAAACCTTGAATGCTCTTTTACCAAAAAAAAAACCGCCTCATAAATAAGACGGTCTTCTCTTTAAAAACAAAAAATGTGGGGCAAAAGTTATTTTTGATTAATTATGCTTCAAATCTATTGAGAACATAAATCCACACCATCCTGTAGTGTCCTGCTAGTTTTCAATATTTCTATTCACTTTTAACATTTACTATAATCGCAAACATTATATCTTACTGAAAAAACAATAGTTATACATAAATAATTAATTATAAATGTTTTTGAATGGATAATAATTTAAAAGAAAATAAATTATTCATAAAAGCATAATCTATTATTATTTAGCCAAATTGTTACTAATAACAAACAACAGGATGCCACAGGATAGCAAATTAGCAAACTACATCTATTTTTACTTTTTTGGTGTCAATAAGAAACTTAATGAATATAATGAAACATTACATAAAAATATTTTATCTTTTATCTATCTGTCTTTCAAGTTTTATTTCCTACAGCCAGGAAAAGTCAGTCTCTCCATGGCCAAATTCCAGTAATATAAACCAACCTTGGGCCCGTTGGTGGTGGATGGGAAGTGCAGTTGATAAACCTAACTTAAAAAAGAGTCTTATAGATTTTCATAAAGCCGGAATTGGCGGTGTAGAAATCACTCCTATATATGGTGTAAAAGGGGAAGAGAATAATTTCATTGATTATCTGTCTCCAAAATGGATGGAAATGCTGGATTATACAATTCATGTCTCTGATAGTCTTCATATGCAGGTTGACATGGTTTTAGGAACAGGCTGGCCTTATGGAGGTTCGCATGTTACATTACCTCATGCAGCAACAAAATTACTGGTAGAAAAATATCAGTTGAAAAAAAATGAAACTTTTGATAAAAATATCACTGTAGAAAATAAAAAAGAAAAAACACCGGCCCAGCTTTTACATGTAGTGGCGTATGGCGCAGATGGTTCTTACATTAATCTTACTGATCAGTTAAAAAAGAATCCTGTAAACACAAAAGACAAAGGTATTGAAGGCGGATCTGTTGCATTACCAAATCAATCTGATCCGAATCTATTAAAATGGAAAGCAAAAAAAACAGACTATACTATATACGCTGTCTTCAGCGGTAAAACGGGTCAACAGGTAAAACGGGCTGCTCCGGGTGGAAGCGGTTATACACTGGATCATTATTCTGATGAAGCTCTCAACTCTTATGTTGTTCCCTTTAACAACGCTTTTAAAGGACGTGAGAAAAAAATAAGGGCCATTTTTAATGATAGTTATGAGGTATATGGGACTGATTTTACACCAAAATTTTTCGCAGAATTTCAAACCCGGAGAGGATATGACTTAAAAAAACAATTGCCTATTATATTGAGTGAAACGGATGATGAAATAAGCAACCGCATCAGAAGCGATTATCGTCAAACATTATCTGATTTATTATTGGATAAATTTGATACATCCTGGACAAAATGGGCCAATAGCAAAGGTTTCAAAACCAAACTTCAGGCACACGGTTCTCCTGGCAATTTAATTGATTTATACGCTTCTGCAGATATTCCGGAGTGTGAAACTTTTGGTTCTATGCCATTTGATATTCCGGGTCTGAGACGTGATAAAGAGGATATTCGCGAAGGAGATGCGGATGCCGTGATGTTGAAATTTTCTTCTTCAGCAGCACATATTTCAGGAAAACCATTAGTTTCTTCTGAAACTTTTACCTGGTTGCGTGAACATTTTAAAACGGCATTATCACAATGCAAACCTGAAGCTGAAGATTTAATGCTTAATGGAATTAACCATATCTTTCTTCATGGTACCACTTATTCACCTGAAAGAGCCGTATGGCCGGGATGGAAATTTTATGCCTCAGTAAACTTTAATTCCAATAATAACATTTGGGAAGATGCTCCTGCCCTGTTTTCTTATATCGCAAACTGCCAATCCATGCTGCAGCAAGGGAAATCAGATAATGAAATTTTACTTTACTGGCCTATTTTTGATACCTGGGACCAATATCATAAAGGAACTTTGTTTTTTCAATTCAAAATACATTCTTTAGATGAATGGCTTCATGGAACTACTTTTTACAATGCCACAAAAGAATTAATGAATAAAGGCTACGGGGTCGATTTTATCTCCGATAATTTTATTGCCGAAGCCAAAATAATAGATGGAAAAATTAGTCTTCCGGGTGGTGATTTCAAATCATTAATCATTCCGTCATGTAAAAAAATGCCTCTTGCCACTTTGCAAAAGCTGATTGAATTACAAAAAGCCGGTGGTAATATTATTTTTCAGGGATTGCCGGAATCTGTTCCCGGTTTTAATGATTACAAAAATCAGGAAGCAAAACTTCAATCTGTTTTAGCTGAAAATAAAGAAACTGTAAAACCTGTTTCGAATATTTTTGAAACGTTGGAAAATGGTCAGATATATCCTGAAACATTGGTAAATACAGGTTTAAAATTCATTAGAAGAAATGTTGAAGGCGAAAAAATATATTATCTGGTAAATCATACACCAAAAACAATTGACGGGTTTATCCCGTTGGAAATTGGAAACAAAGAAGTAGTGATTTTTGATCCGTTAAACAGAAATTACGGAAACGCAATCGTTCAAAAAACAGCTAAAAACACTTTGGTGAAAATAAAAATCGATCCTGGACAGTCTTACTTTTTAAAAACAGAAAATACCGCTTCGCAAAAAAAATGGAACTATTATGAACCAACTGCTGATTCAATTCCATTAAAAGGAAACTGGAAAATAAATTTTGACAAAGGTGGTCCGAAATTACCACCGACAGCTACTATTTCTAATTTAGAATCCTGGACAAAATTAAGCCCCGAAGCAGAAGCTTTTTCAGGATCTGCAACCTACAATTTAGAATTTAATAACCCTAATTCTAAAACAGAATCGTGGAACTTAAATTTAGGCGATGTGCGCGAAAGCGCGAAAGTCTGGTTAAACGATGAATTAATTGGTACAGCTTGGTCAGTTCCTTATAAATTAAATATCGGAAAATTAAAACCTGGGAAAAACACTTTAAAAATTCAGGTAACAAACCTTTCTGCAAACCGAATTCGTGATAAAGAATTAAAAGGTGAAGAATGGAAGCTTTTTTATGAAATCAATATGGTTGACAAAGATTATAAAAAATTCGACGCCACAAAATGGAGCCCGATGCCCTCAGGATTATTAGGTCCTGTTACTATCACACCTTTAAAACAACAAAATTAATTCCCTTCTAAAAAGAATATAAAATGAGAAAATTACTTTTATTGTTTGTAATATGCCTTTCATATACAAACACTACAAACGCACAACAGCCATTTGATAAAAAATTAGTACTTAAACAAATGATTTTGGCAAATGATTATTTTATGCAAAAATGGCCTGAAACAGGCAAAACAATCATCACTAACAAGGAACGCCCAAGCAATATCTGGACTCGTGGCGTTTATTATGAAGGATTAATGGCTTTGCACGAAATTTTTCCAAAGGAAGCGTATTACAAATATGCCTACGATTGGTCAGAGTTCCATAAATGGGGTTTTAGCGGCGGAAACGTTACCCGAAATGCCGATAATTATTGTGCAGCTCAAACTTACATTGATCTATATAATTTAGAGCCGGATGCTAAAAAATTAAAAAATACAAAAGCCAATATTAACATGTTGCTGAATACGCCTCAACTAGACGACTGGTCCTGGATTGATGCCATCCAAATGGGAATGCCGGTTTTTGCTAAATTAGGTGTTCTTGAAAACGATAATCGTTATTACGAAAAGATGTACGAAATGTATATGTATTCCAGAAATAAACATGGCGATAATGGACTTTTTAATCCAAAAGATGGCTTATGGTGGCGTGATGCCGATTTTGATCCTCCATACAAAGAGCCAAACGGTGAAGATTGCTACTGGAGCCGTGGTAATGGCTGGGTAATTGGTGCTTTGGCAAAAGTATTGACTATAATTCCTAAAAATGCGCCTCACAGAGAGCAATATGTAAAAGATCTAAAAGCGATGGCTGCTGCTTTGGTTCCGATTCAAAGAGCTGACGGATTCTGGAATGTAAGTTTGCATGATCCTACAAATTTTGGCGAAAAAGAAACTTCCGGAACTGCTTTGTTCGTTTATGGAATGGCATACGGAATCAACAGCGGAATCCTTAAAAAAGAAACGTATTTACCTGTAATTGAAAAAGCTTGGAATGCCATGACAAAAGATGCATTGCATGATACTGGATTTTTAGGATTTTTACAATCTACAGGAAAAGAACCAAAAGACGGACAGCCATTATCTTATGATAAAATCCCTGATTTTGAAGATTACGGATTAGGTTGTTTTTTATTGGCAGGATCAGAAATTTATAAAATGAAATAATTTGGGCGTGCCCCTCCCGAAAAGGTCGGGTCGGGCTGTACGTTCCCGCTTCCCGATGAAAAATCGGGAGAGCTCCACTTCCATCCCTCACGCACACTAACCAAGAACTATCATGAAAAAAATACTCTTTTGTCTTGTTTTGATACTCTTTAATTCAAGTCTGTTTTCACAAGAATTTAAAAGAGAAAAATACAATTTCAATTCCGATTGGAAACTAAAAACAGGAGATTCCGAAAATGCGGAATCTCCTGTTTTTGATGATACCAACTGGAGAAAAGTTACATTGCCTCATGCCTATAATCAGGAAGAGGCTTTTGAAAAAGATATTGATCATCATATGACAGGAATTGTCTGGTACAGAAAGAAATTTAAACTCCCAAAAGGAATCACAGACAAAAAGATTTTTATAGAATTTGAAGGTATCCGACAAGGTGGTGTTATTTATGTCAACGGCCAAAAGGTGGGACTTCATGAAAATGGCGTTATGGGTTTTGGTTTTGATATTTCTAAAATCGTAAAACCTTTCCCTGAAGAAAATACGATTGCCCTAAGAATTGACAATGACTGGAAATACAGAGAAATAGCCACAAACGCTACCTATCAATGGAATAACACGAATTTTAATGCTAATTATGGCGGAATTCCAAAAAATGTGTTTCTTCATATTACAGGAAAATTATACCAGACGCTTCCACTCTATTCAGGCTTAAAAACTACAGGAGTTTACATTTATCCTTCCGAGATCAATATTCAGAAACAAAGTGCTGTTATTCATGCAGAAACTGAAGTTCGCAATGAATTTGAAACGGCTAAAAAAGTAGAATACAATGTTGTTGTTGAAGATATTCAATGCAAAGTAATCGATTCTTTTTCTGGTGAAAAAACTGAGCTTCTTCCAAATGATACTAAAATTATAAAAGTCAGTAAATTGGTTAATAATTTAAATTTTTGGAGTTGGGGTTATGGTTATTTATATACGGTAAAAACCATTCTCAAAATAGACGGGAAAGTCGTTGATGAAGTTTCGACAAAAACAGGCTTTCGAAAAACAGAATTCAAAAATGGTGAAATTTGGCTCAATGATCGTGTTATTCAGGTAAAAGGTTATGCGCAAAGAACCAGCAATGAATGGCCGGCTATCGGAATGTCTGTTCCGCCGTGGTTAAGTGATTTTAGCAATAAATTGATTGTAGAAGGAAACGGGAATCTGGTACGCTGGATGCACGTTACGCCCTGGAAACAAGATGTTGAATCCTGTGACAGAATTGGATTATTACAGGCAATGCCTGCCGGAGATGCCGAAAAAGATGCCAAAGGCGAACAATGGATTCAGCGTGTCAACTTAATGCGCGATGCCATCATTTACAACCGAAATAATCCAAGTATTATCTTTTACGAAAGCGGTAATGAGTCTATCAGCGAGGAACACATGAAAGAGATGAAAAACATTCGAAATCTTTATGATCCCAATGGCGGACGTGCTATCGGTTCCCGTGAAATGCTCGACAGCAAAGAAGCCGAATACGGCGGAGAGATGCTTTACATTAACAAAAGTGCAAGAATACCTTTGTGGGCAACCGAATATTCTAGAGACGAAGGCTTACGGAAATATTGGGATGAATTCTCTCCTCCTTTTCATAAAGAAGGTGTTGGTCCTTTATATCGTGACAAACCTGCCGAAGATTACAATCACAATCAGGATCGCCATGCCATTGAAAATATTATTCGTTGGAATGATTATTACAGAGAAAGACCCGGAACCGGAAAAAGAGTAAATTCAGGAGGTGTCAATATTATTTTCTCAGATTCGAATACCCATCACAGAGGCGAATCGAATTACAGAACCAGTGGTGAAGTCGATGCGATGCGTATTCCAAAAGACGGATTTTGGGCACATCAGGTGATGTGGGACGGCTGGGTTGATATCGAAAAACATCGTACGCACATTATGGGACACTGGAACTACGCTGATAAAGTTATAAAAAACATTTATGTGGTTTCGACAGCTTCCAAAGTTGAACTTTTTGTCAACGGAATCTCACAGGGTTTTGGAAAACAAAGCAACCAGTTTCTATTTACTTTTGAAAATATTACCTTTAAGGAAGGTACTATAAAAGCGATTAGCTATGATGAAAATGGAAAAATTTTGAGTGAAGATTCCAAAATAACTGTCGGAAAACCGGCAGCCATTCAACTTAAATTAATTACTCAGCCAAAAGGTTTTTTAGCCGATGGCGCTGATGTTGTTTTGATTGATGTAGAAGTAACAGACCAAAAAGGAAACCGTTGCCCGATCAGTAATGACCTTATTTCATTTTCTATTGATGGTCCGGTTACCTGGTTAGGTGGAATCGCACAGGGACCTAAAAATTATATTCTTTCCAAAAATATTCCGGTTGAAAATGGTATCAACAGAGTAATGCTGCAATCGATGATAAATAGTGGAAAAATAAAAATTTCGGCTACAGCCAAAGGATTAAAATCGGCGGAACTGACTTTTGAAAGTAAAGCAGTAAAAATTCAGGATGGACTTTCTAAAGCGATTCCGGGTGTTAATTTAGCTTCCAATTTAGAAAGAGGACCAACTCCAAAAACACCTTCTTATACTTTAAAAAGGAATACTGCTGAAATTGTAAGTGCTTCATCCCCTTCCAATAACAGTGATGCTTTTAAAAGCTACGATGATAACGAACTGACTGAATGGAGAAATGACGGAAAAGTAAAAACCGGTTCAATAACCTATACGCTTTCAAAACCTTCAATCGTTAATGAATGTGTAATTAAATTAACCGGATGGAGGTCTAAAATATATCCAATTCGTATTTTAGCCGATGGGCAGGAGGTTTTTAAAGGAAATACAACTCAAAGTTTAGGCTATATTACTATTCCATTAAAACCTGTCCGTGCCGAAAGCATCAAAATTGAGTTAATAGGAGCCAACACCGAAAAAGATGGTTTTAGTGAAATTGTTGAGGTAGAGGCAAACAAAGATTTAGATTTATTTAAAGACCCAAAAGCCGTGAATGCAACCGGACAATTACGAATTGTCGAAATAGAATTTTATGAAAAACTTTAATAAACAATATAACAAGGCAAAAATTGCAGTTGTTCTTTTAACATTTGGAATAAGCATCACCGCATTTTCTCAAAAAAAGGAAATTCCGTTATGGGATAAAGTTCCGGATGCAATTGAGTCTAAACAATATGCAGAGAAAATAGATTACGAGGATAACGGAAATATAAAAAGAGTAAAAGAAGTAATTCAGCCTACACTTACCTCCTATTTTGCCAGTCCGGAAAAATCAAACGGCACATCAGTTATTATTTGTGCTGGCGGTGGTTACAGTTATTTATCCAACTATAAGGAAGGACATAAAGTCGCTGAATGGCTTAATTCTTTGGGAATAAATGCTTTTGTTTTAAAATACAGGCTGCCAAGCGACCTGATTATGAAAAACAAGTCGGTTGGGCCTTTACAGGATGCTCAGGAAGCGGTTCGACTGGTTAGACGAAATGCTGAAAAATGGAAAATAAATCCAAACAAAATCGGTATCATGGGATTTTCGGCAGGAGGTCATTTGGCTTCTACTCTATCAACCCATTATAATGATAAAGTGTACGTTTCTAAAGACAACATTAGTGCACGGCCAGATTTTTCTATTTTGATTTATCCTGTAATTTCTATGCAAGAAGGTATTACTCATGAAGGTTCTAAAAATAATTTACTGGGAAAAAATCCTTCATCAGAACTGATTGAAAAATTTTCAAATGAAAAGCAAATAACTTCAGATACACCGAAAGCTTTTTTGATTCATGCTACAGATGACAAAGCGGTTCCTGTTGAAAACAGTATCAACTATTATCTTGCTTTAAAAAAAGAAAAAGTATCTGCCGAAATGCATATTTATGAAAACGGTGGACATGGTTTTGGTCTGGGAGTTAAAGGAACCAATCAATACTGGCCTCAGACCTGTGAAAAATGGCTCGCGGCAAACAACTATATCTTAAAACCGGACGGGTATGTTTTTACCTATTTTAAGGGAAATGGTCAGGATGGTTTACACCTGGCCTACAGTGAAGACGGCTATAAATGGGAAACTTTAAAGAAAGACGAATCTTTCTTAACTCCCGAAGTCGGTAAAGACAAATTAATGCGTGATCCGTGTGTAATAAAAGGCGGTGACGGATTGTACCACATGGTCTGGACGGTAAGCTGGACGGACAGAGGCATTGGTTATGCTTCTTCCAAAGATTTAATAAACTGGTCAAAGCAGGAATTCATTCCGGTTATGGCACATGAGGAAAAAGCCCGAAATACCTGGGCACCGGAAATCACCTATGATGAAAAATCAAAAGAATACATGATTTACTGGGCTTCTACGATTGATGGTAAATTCCCGGAAACCAAATCGGAAGAAGAAAAAGGATACAATCACCGAATTTATTATACCACAACCAGGGATTTCAAGAAATTCTCTAAAACCAAATTGCTTTACGAACCAGGTTTCAATGTAATTGATGCTTCAATTGTAAAAACAGATAATGGCTTTACGATGTATCTAAAAGATGAAACCAAAATTCCGGTTCAGAAAAACTTAAAAATAGCTACCAGTAAAAATCTCAAAGGCCCCTATACAAAAGCAAGTGAACCGATTACAGGAAATTATTGGGCTGAAGGTCCTACAGCGATTCAGATAAATAACGAATGGATTGTTTATTTTGATAAATACACCTTAAAAAAATATGGTGCTGTAAAACAAACGTCAAAAGGCTGGGAAGATATTTCGGAACAGGTTAGTTTTCCAAAAGGCACACGTCATGGAACGGTAATAAAAGTTCCTTCAGAAATGATTACAGAATTGAAAAAGCAGTAAAATCATAAATAAATTGTAATGAAAGCGAAACCCTAAATTAAGGTTTCGCTTTTTGCATTTTTAATATATGTTTTTTTTATTTAAAACTTAAATTTAATAACTTAATCTTAAATTTTAAAGATGCTGTAAAATAGCATTTAGACAGATAAAAAAAGTAAATTTGGACATCCAAATTATGTGATTAGATTATGATTCAAAAAAGAAAATTTATTTGTTTGCTGACTTTCGTATGTATGTTGCTTTTTGTACAACATAACTACTCTCAAGAAACTAAAAAAGCAGCAAAAGAAAGTCGTGGAAAACTGTTTAATGATACGACAGCTACCGACAGCGAATATCTTATGGCTATTGAAAAAGCCAGTGAGGTAATGGAATCAGCGTATAATGACACGGATTTTGATGGCAGTAGTTTTCGTTTATTTGGTGAAATCAAAAGAACACAAAGCAAAATTGATCTTATTCTTAAAAGTTTAAAAGAGGCGAATCCAAATGTGCGAAATCAGCAAATGTACCGCATCGTTTTAGTGGAAATCGAACAGGAATTGGAACAACAAAATATTGCAATCAATTTACGGAATGAGAATCTGGAAAAAATAAAAAACCGATTTGGAGATTTACGCAAGGACAAAACGCTGATGAGTCTCGTAAAAGATACCGTTCGACGAAAACAATTTAAAAACGAATTTGCCAATCTTAAAAAACAATACCTGGCAACAGATAGTCTAATGACACGCAATCAGGGAATTCTGAATGCTAAAAAAAGGCTGACAGTACAGCGTAAAATTGCTGTTTCAAACGCAATGCTTACTGTTGAATCGAAACTGGAAAGAACAGGTGCCAGTATTTTTGGAAAAGAATTTCCATTTTTATGGGATTCAACTGATTCTATTCCTAATAAAACTGCAACGCAAAATATTAAAGGCAAAATAGCTATTGAAGAAAGTGTCGCCGAATATTATTTAGGCTATAAAGCTGGTGGGTTAATTTTACTGATTTTGTTTATGGCGATTCTCGGCTGGTATATTTCACGAAATTTAAAATACCTACGAGACAAGGGGCATTTTGAAAATCTTGCGGAATTTCATTTTAAATATCTGAATAATGGTATCCTGCTTCCAATTCTTATTGTTGGATTCAATATAGCAATTGTAAGCAATTTGTATGCACCTGCATTATTTATTGAAATGCTTCACCTGATTTTATTGGGAATCCTTACGTTACTCTTTAGAAATAACTGGTCAAAAGTTTCCATGCGTAACTGGATTTTTCTGTTGGGACTTTTCTTTGTACTTTGTTTTCTGGATCTTTTTATCGGAACCGGATTATTTCAGCGTTGTGCTTTTATCGTAATCAATATTTTTGGTCTGCGTTACGGTTTTATTCAGATTAAAAGCCTGAAAGACCAACTGTATATCAAAGGATTTTTTAAATGGGCTAGTATTATTTTCATTGGACTAAATGGGCTGGCTATACTTTTTAACCTTTTCGGAAGGGTTTCATTATCGAACATGTTAAGCCTTACCGCATTTATAGCGCTAACTCAGATTATTGCCCTGAGTGTATTATTGAAAATCATTCTGGAAATCATTCTTTTACAAATATATACTACCAGAATAAAACGCGGAATTGAAAAAATATTCGATTATCAAAGTTTATCAGATACATTAAAAAAACCTTTTATCATTATCATCAGCTACATGTGGATGATTGTTATAGCGTCAAACCTGAATATCTGGGAATCTCTGCGTTTGTGGTTTCAGTCTTTGCTAACACATCCTAATACTATCGGAAGTATTACCTTTACACTTGGCAATATCGTGTGGTTTTTTATCATCATCTGGGCAGCACATCTTCTGCAAAAGTATGTCGGTTACTTTTTTGGTGAAGTCGATGATGAAAATGAAGAAAACATCAACAAACGCCAGCATTCTAAATTACTGATCACCCGTCTTGTTGTGTTAATTGTGGGGTATCTTTTGGCAGTCGCCGCTTCCGGAATGCCTTTGGATAAACTAAGCATATTGCTTGGTGCACTTGGAGTTGGTGTTGGTCTTGGATTGCAAAGCGTTGTCAATAATTTCGTTTCAGGTATTATCCTGATTTTTGATAAGCCTATCCAAATTGGAGATGTTATTGATATTAGTTCCGAGTCAGGTCGTGTAAAATCGATGGGGTTACGTACTACAAAAATCAATGCGCCAAATGGTGCGGAAATTATTATTCCGAATGGTAATTTATTGTCTCAGAATATTACCAACTGGACCTATACCGATAACTTTAAATTAGTTGATATTTCTATTGAAATTATCGGAGAAGTTTCTCCTGAAGAAATAAACACTACGATTCTGGAAACTTTGGATACTTTATCATTGGTTGAAAACAAACGTATTCCACAAATTTATTATATTGCTATTTCAGAAGGAAAATACAAGTTGCAGATAAAATTCTGGTGCAGCATTTATCGTACTGAAGAAACCATCAGTACTGCACGTCAGGCATTGTTTACTAGTTTTAAAGCTAAAGGGCTTTCATTTTCAACTTAATAGTAAATTCATAGCGAATTCATTACGCCTGCAAATTTATCTTTGCAGGCTTTTTTAATATCTTTACCTGATGGAAGATGTGCTGCCCGTTATAGATTATATTTCAAGATATGTTGATTTAACAGATGATGAAAAAAGTCATCTGGCCACTTTTTTGAAGATTACAAAAGTTAAGAAAAGGCAATTTATTGTACAGCCCGGTTTTGTATGCAAACATAAAAGTTATGTAGTAAAAGGTGCCTTCAGGGGATATTTAGTAGACAACGAAGGCAAGGAACATACTTTATCTTTCGCCATTGAAGACTGGTGGATTTCTGATTACAGCAGTTTAATTTATCAGGAACCTGCCACATTATTTGTTGAAGCTTTGGAAGATTCTGTTCTCATTCAGATTGAATATGAAGATGAGCAGAAATTTCTTCAGGAAATTCCGAAACTTGAAAAATTTGAACGTATCATTACACAGCGTTCTTTAGCTTTTCAGCAAAAAAGACTTTTATCCAATTTTACAAAAACTGCCGAAGAACGTTATGATGAATTCATGAGCAAATATTCAGAGATTGCCAAACGTGTTCCCCAATATGCCTTAGCATCTTATCTTGGTTTTAGTACCGAGTATTTAAGTAAAATCCGCAATCGTAAAATTTCAAAAAGTTAAACTGGTTCAACCTAATTTCCTAAACCAGTTCATTTTTATTTTTCTTATTCTGTCCCAGATTTGCATTGTCAATATCGACAAATAATTTAAATTAATAAAAATGAAAAATACTATTTTGATTGCAGCATTTGCAATTCTTTTTATGGCTTGCGACACCGAAAAAAAAGCAACAGAAACTTCTGTTTTACTTCAAAGCAAATACACTATTACAGATGTGGGACTTTATCCGGAGGGAATTGATTACGACACTAAAAATGAAAAATTCCTGTTTAGTTCCTTACATAAAGGAGCCGTTTATGCACTGAATACAAAAGGCGAATTGTCTGTTTTTGCTACAAGCAGTAAACTCGTTTTACCAACCGGTGTTTACACGGATGAGGCTCGAAACCGTTTAATAGTAGCTAATGCCGATTTGGGAATTTCGCAAAAAAGCACAGCAACAAGTGCAGGCTCTGTTGCTACTGTAAGCATTTTCAATCTTACTACCGGTGAATTGATCAAGGAAATTGATTTGAAGAATTTTACGCCCAATGCAGGATCCTGTCCAAATGATATTGCTGTAGATGCTAACGGTAATGTCTACATCACCGATTCATTTTCTCCGGTAATTTATAAACTTGATACAAATTATGTTGCCTCCATATTTGCAACTAACACTTTATTTCAACCCAAACCTAATGAATTTGGCCTGAATGGAATTGTTTTTCACCCTGATGGTTATTTATTGGTAGCAAAAACTGATACTTCTAAATTATTAAAAATAGCACTTTCCAATCCTGAAAATATTACTGAGGTTACAGGAACTGCATTCAGTGCTCCTGATGGCATTGAATTAGATAAAAACAATAATTTAGTAGTTGTAGAAAATGGCCTGGCGCTAGGAAAAACGTATACATTATCGAGCAAAAACAATTGGAAAAGTGCTTCACAAATAAGCGAAACCTCAATTGGAAAAGAGGAGTTTCCAACAACTGCAGCATTAGCTTCAGATGGAAATGTCTATGTGATTAGTTCAAAATTAGGCAAACTGTTATCCGGAGACAAAAGTCAGTCCGCTTATACTATTCAAAGAATAAATTAAGTTTTTTTTGTTTCAGGTTTCAGGTTTGCGGTTAAACAAACTTGAAACCTGAAACCTGAAACCTGAAACTATTTTTTAACTAAAGTTCCCGGTTTTAATCCTTTGGCTGAAGCCGATAAAATAACTTCAGAATTATTTTCATCTTTCTGAATTATAATTTGGGCATAGCCATTAAATAATTTTCTTTTCCACTCTTCAGCTGGTGTTATAACCTGAATAATTCCAGGATCGGTATTCATAACATCCCAGTCTTTTACTTTTTGCAAAGGCGGCGCAATGATCTGAATTGTATTTGGTCCTTGTTTTAAAATAGTTGCAGGGAAAGTATATTTATGAGGATCTTCTGTACTTGGAGCCACTTTATTTCCGTTCACAAAAACTACTGTACTTGTACCAATTTTTTTATAAAAGAAATTAACGGTGTTATTTTTTAAATTATTAACTAATTCAAATTTACCGCGATAAACATAGGAAGATGCCTGATTTTTATAATCTCTGTCTTTAAAAGCGGGCAGCCAATTGTTTTCTGAATCATTAATGATTTGATCAGTTAAATCTGCCGAAGTCAATTTCTTCTCCTCAAAATTATTTATAGCAAGAAGCTCAATGTTATCAATAAATTTATCACTTTCTAATGATGTAGGGTTACCATTTCCAACTCCCAGAATTTTTCCGCCCTTTACGGAAAACGATATTTCATTATTCGCAGTTGGTACATGAAGCCCTTTTTTATCGGTAACTTCAACTGTAACAACGCTTACATTTGCATTCAAACTATTTTCCTTATCCAAAGAAAGCTGAATATTTTCTGCAATACCTGTTGTTTTTTTAGTTTCAGTTAAAATCTTTTTTCCATTTTTATATCCTATTGCTTCGAGAGTTCCCGGAGTATAGGTCACTTTCCATTCCAAATGGCTGTTGACCTCCATTTTCTTTTTTCCTAAGCTTTTCTTGTTTAGGAAAAGTTCCACTTCATCACAATTCGAGTGTACCCAGACATCAATTTCTTTGCCTTCCATCCCACTCCAGTTCCAATGTGGCATGATGTGTAAAACAGGTTTGCTTCCCCACCATGATTTCAAATAATAAACATTGTCTTTCGGGAAACCGCAAACATCCATCATACCAAAATATGACGTAACCGATGGCCATCCGTATGGTGTTGGCTCGCCTCGATAATCAAAACCGGTCCAAAAGAATACTCCTGCTAAATAGGGACGTTCAGCATAAAACTTCCAACCTTCCTCGATACTGTAAAAACTAGGACGGGGTTTTCTGTCGTAAGCGCTTTGGTAATGTTTGGCATCATCTGTAAAATAAATTCCACGAGTGGCAAAGGTAGAACCTTCCTCCGTTCCCATTCCCGGCTGTTGTTTGAATTGATTTCGATGCGCTTCAATATCCCCGTTTCCAAGATAGTTATAGCCCATAATTTCTACTACAGAAGATATTCCGCTTCTAAAACCACTGCTGATTCCAACCGTTACAGGTCTTGTTGTATCGATACTTTTGGTAAATTCCTGCATAACATTTGTAATGCGCTCACCCACAATTCCGCCTTCGATATTCCATTCTTCATTTCCTACCGACCAGCAAAAAATACTAGGATGATTTCGATCTTGCTCCAGCATTCTTTTTAAATCATTCAAATGGTAATCGTTAATTCCCATTAAACGGGTTTCATCAATTACTAACATTCCTAATTCATCACAGGCTTTAAGCAATTCCGGAGTTGGAGGATGATGCGAACATCGATAAGCATTGGAACCCATTTCTTTCAGTTTTTTGATTCGGAAATACTGAAGTTCGTCCGGAAGTGCTGTTCCAATTCCGGCATGATCCTGATGATTATTGGTTCCTTTTAGTTTTATTGGTTTTCCGTTAAGAAAAAAACCTTTTTCAGCATCAAACTTAATAGTTCGGATTCCGAAAGACGTTTCATAACTATCAATTATTTTTCCGTTTTGCTGAATATGAGTCACAAGTTTATATAAATTCGGAGATTCAATATCCCATAATAATGGATTTTTTACATTTAATTTTGAAGTGTAATTAGCTGTTTTGTAGAACTCCGAAGCTGTTGCATTTTCTGTAAAGGTTGCAATTTGTTTTCCCGAAGCATCTATTATATTCTGAATTACTTCAATTTTACCTTTATAATTTCCTTTATTCTGTATGGTAACCTGAGCAGTAACTTCCGCATTATCATTTTTAATTTCAGAAGTCACATAAGTACCATTAGTAACAACGTGAATCGGATTGGTTTTCTGCAGATAAACATGCCTGTAAATTCCGGCTCCTTCATAAAACCAGCCTTCTTCCATAGAGGCATCAACACGTACAACAATGGTATTTTCTCCTCCATAATTCACATATGCCGTAACATCGTATTCAAATCCGTTATAGCCGCTTTGTTCGGTTCCCAGATAATATCCGTTAAAAAATACTTTGGAATTCCTAAAAACGCCATCAAATTTCAAAGAGATTATTTTACCATTATCTTTTTCGGGAATACTTATTTTTTTTCGGTACCACCCAATATTCTTTTCAGGAAAGCCTTTTCCTGCCGTTTTAAAACCATGGCTAAAACTTGCTTTTTCACTAAACGATTGTTCCACCGCCCAATCATGAGGAAGATCTAATTTTCTCCAGGCGCGATCATCAAACCCCTGTGCTGCAGGCCCATCTCCAAATCCTGTTTTGGTTAAATAAGAGAAATAACCTGTGGCATGTCCAAAATCTTTTTCGGTATCGTATTGATGACCAAAATTGAAAGTCCAATCTTTATCAATTAAAATTAAATCTCTTTCGGATTTGTTTTGTGCTGAAATAGAGAGTGATATTAAAAAAATAAAACAAAAAAAACGCTGATGAAGTAAAATAGATTTCATAAAAATTTGGTTAATTTGATAGTTATGCAAAGTTGTTAAAGATAATTTTTTTGACTTATAGGAATTAATAGTATTTTATCAAAGTATGAATAAAATGACTCTTTTTATCAAATAAAAAAAAAGCGAAATTCCATTTTTTGGAGTTTCGCTTTTACAGTAAGTTTAAAATTTATTATGGATTACTCTCCGCTAATATGAAGTTCACTAAATTCTTTATCTACAATTAAAAAGTTATTTGCTTCTAAAGTATTTGGATCAAATTCAAATTTTTCATTATCAATTTCTATTTGGGTAACCCTAAACGGCAACCCTATTAAATTGATTTTGTATTTGCTGTAAGGCGTATCATATTTGCCTTCTTTATGCAATTGTACAATAAGTTGCTTTTCTTTTCCATTGGTACTCAAAGATAAAAAGCTGTAACGCCCTTTTTTATAGTCGTAACCGTCCTGTGCATCTTCATAGACTACCGATTTCTCTTTACCATTTTTATAGTATAAATCGAGTGTCAGTTCATCAAATTCAAGTTCTCCCACATATTGCTGAACCGGATATTTTGGAATAATGGCTCCTGCTTTTACGAAAAGCGGAATCTCATCAAATTTAGTATCAATCCAAACTTCTCTTCCTCCTGTAACCAATTCATTTGTCCAGTAATTGTACCACTCGCCTCTTGGAATATACATTCTTCTTCCCACCGCATTTGGTTCCAGAATTGGGCAAACTAAAATTTGATCACCAAATATAAATTCATCATTTCTATAATGGGTTTGCGTATCATCCTGATCATAATATACCAAAGGTTTAAGCATAGGAACGCCTTCTTCAATATATTGCCAGAACATGGTGTATAAATAAGGTAATAACTGATAACGCAGACTTACAAACTTTCTTGTAATATTAATCACTTCTTCATCAAACGCCCATGGTTCCTGATTTCCGTGATCTCCGGAAGAATGCGTTCTGCAGAAAGGATGAAAAACACCTAACTGAATCCAACGCGCGTATAATTCGCCTGTTGGCTGTTCTGCAAAACCTCCAATATCAGAACCTGTAAAACCCATTCCGGAAATACACATTCTTTGTACCTGAATATTGGCAATCCATAAATGCTCCCAGGTTGCTACGTTATCTCCTGTCCAGGATGATGTATAACGCTGAGCTCCTGAATACGCTGATCTGGTAATTACAAAAGGACGTTTTGGATAAGCGAATCGCTTTACACCATGATAAGTCGCTCTTGCCATTTGGGTTCCGTAAATATTATGCGCTTTTCTGTGACTGCAAGGGTTTCCATCATAATCATGACGCACATCCATCGGGAAAGTTTTATTCGGAACCTCCATTACCGCAGGTTCGTTCATGTCATTCCACACTCCTTTTACGCCAATATCAGAAATTAATTCTTTGAATAACCCAGCCCACCATTCACGGACAACCGGATTTGTATAATCAGGAAAGTTACATTCACCCGGCCAGACTTTACCTTTCATGTAAGGACCATCAGCTCTTTTGCAAAAATAATCTTTCTCTAATCCTTCTTTGTAAACCCAGTAATCCTTGTCAATTTTGATTCCCGGATCAATGATTACTACTGTTTTAAAACCATCTTCGGCTAATTCGGCCACCATTTTCTTTGGATCGGGAAAGTATTCTTTATTCCAGGTAAAACATCGGAATCCTTCCATATAATCGATATCTAGATAAATAGCATCACATGGAATTTTCAATTCCCTGAATTTTGAGGTTATTTCTTTTACTTTACTTTCAGGATAATAACTCCATTTACATTGATGGTAACCTAAAACCCAAAGCGGCGGTAATTCTGGTTTTCCTGTTAAATGGGTATAAGTTGTAACAACATCCTGCATTTGAGGGCCATAAACAAAATAATAGTTCATTTCGCCACCTTCAGCCCAGAAACTGGTTACATTTCGTCTTTCCTGACAAAAATCAAAAAAGGTTCTGAATGTATTGTCAAAGAAAATACCGTAAGATTGTTTGTTTTGTAAGCCGATATAAAAGGGAACTACTTTATATAAAGGCTCCTGATCTTTTTGATAGGCATATTGATCGGTAGCAAAATTTTCAACTCTTTTGCCTTTCAAATTCATTTGTGTGGCTTTGTCCCCAAGACCGTAGAAACATTCTCCGTCTTTTGAAGATTTGCTCATTTTTACGATATTCCCACCATATTCATAGCTTTCTTCCCAATGAAATCCGAGTTCATCTTCCAGAATAAGCTGATCATTCAAATCAAAAATAGACAATCGAAGATCTATTTTCTGAATTTTACATTTTACCTTACTGGTTCTAATCTGGAAAAAAGTTTCCTCTTCTGTAAGCTCCAGAAAATTATAGCCATGCAGCTGGCTTTTATCGATTGCATATGAAAAATCGTTGCTAAAATAACCTTTGGTTGTAAATCGAAACCTAATCAAACTATCCCTAAGAACAGTAACTTTCAGAATCACTTTATTGTCCGTATTGAAAAAAATGGTATCACCTTCATGTTCAAACGACACAATTTTTGATGGATATAAATCTCCCTTGTATTCTAATTGTGTATTTACAATCATATTGCTATTGAATTAATTAAACCAACTCTTGTTTTGTTTCAAACATACAAAAAAACTAAGTAAGCCCCTATGAATAATAGGTTTATTCACGAAAACGTTTTTTCTGAATTACTGATAAATTGCCTGTCAAAAAATCAATAATTCAGTAATTTATGACTTAAAAAATAACATAAATCACAGTAGTCTAAAAAGGAATTTATCTATTCGAAAGAATAAACCGCAACACTTAATGGCGGTAAAATTAATTCTATAGAATAATCCCTGCCATCATAAGGCGAAGATTCAATTGTTAATGTTCCTGAATTACCAACTCCGCTTCCACCATAAAGCGGCGAATCGCTATTAAAAATTTCTTTTAAATTACCACTTTGAGGAATTCCAATTCTGTAATTTTCCCTGACAACCGGAGTGAAATTACATACCACTATTACATTTTCTTTAGGATTATTTCCTTTACGTATATAGGAAAGAACAGCATTTTGATGATCAGAATAATTGATCCATTCAAAACCTTCTCCGGTAAATTGTTTTTCATACAAAGCCGGATGTGATTTGTACAGCTGATTCAGATCGGTAATTACTTTTTTAATTCCTGAATGATAGTCGTATTGCAGTAAATGCCAGTCCAGGCTGTTTTCGAAATTCCATTCGGCAGTTTGCCCGAATTCAGCACCCATAAATAACAATTTGGTTCCCGGATGCGTGAACATATACCCGTAAAGCAATCTTAAATTAGCAAATTTCTGCCATTCGTCACCCGGCATTTTATTGGCAATGGATTGTTTTCCGTAAACGACTTCATCATGTGAAAATGGCAACATGAAATTTTCCGTAAAGGCATAGGTCATCGAAAATGTCAAATCGTTTTGATGGTATTTCCTGTAAATAGTATCTTTTTGAAAATATTTTAAAGTATCGTGCATCCAGCCCATCATCCATTTCATTCCAAAGCCTAAACCTCCTGTAAATGTCGGTCTGGAAACCATTGGGAACGAAGTGCTTTCTTCAGCAATAGTCTGAACTCCATCAAAATTGGCATAAATGACTTCATTGAATTCTTTAAGAAAACTAATGGTATCCAGATTTTCCCTTCCACCATAAATATTAGGTTCCCACTCGCCTTCGTTTCTGGAATAATCGAGATATAACATCGAAGCTACAGCATCAACCCTTAATCCATCGACATGATAATGCTGCAGCCAAAATACGGCATTACTGATTAAAAAAGCACGGACTTCATTGCGACCGTAATTAAACACAAGGCTTTTCCAATCCGGATGATAGCCTTTTCTGCGATCCGGATGTTCGTATAAATGTGAACCGTCAAAAAAGCCTAAACCGTGTGCATCATCAGGAAAATGAGATGGTACCCAATCCAAAATCACACCAATTCCTGCCTGATGCAATTTATCTACCAAAACCATAAAATCCTGTGGTTTTCCAAAACGCGAAGTGGGTGCAAAATATCCAACCAATTGATAACCCCATGACGGATCATAAGGATATTCCATAACCGGCATAAATTCTACGTGCGTAAAACCGGTTTCTTTAACGTAAGCTACCAAATCATCGGCAAGTTCCAAATACGTCAAAAAACGGTTGTGGTCACCGCGTTTCCAGGATCCCAAATGTACTTCGTAAACTGAATAGGGCTTATCTAAGCCATTGTGTTCCTGACGGGATTTCATCCAGTTCTCGTCTTTCCAGCTATAATCTAAATCCCAAACCACAGAAGCAGTATGAGGCGGCTTTTCGCAGTATAAGGAAAATGGATCAGCCTTTTCGGTTACAATTCCGTCAATACTGGATTGAATTTTATATTTATAGACTGCTCCTTTGGTTAAATTTGGAATAAAACCTTCCCAAATACCCGAAGAATCCCAACGTACCTGTAACAAATGTTCTCCCTGAGTCCAGTAATTAAAATCTCCAACAACTGATACGGATTGCGCAGTCGGAGCCCAAACAGCAAAATAAACGCCTTTCACTCCATCAACTTCAACCAAGTGTGCACCGAGTTTTTCGTATAATTTGAAGTGTTTCCCTGCTTTGAATAAATCAATATCAAAATCAGTAAATAGAGAATGCGTAATAACGTTGGACATATATTGAGTTCTTATAATTAGTTGATGGTTGATGGTTGTTGGTTGTTGGTTGTCCGATTTCAAGACTAATCACTAAGGACTAATCACTAAGGACTAAAAAACTTTAATCTATCCTGAAATTATCCGGAAGAATAGCTCCTTTTTTGATAACTACAATACCGTCTTTTATACTGTATAATTCGTTTGTAAAATTCTCTAAATGCTTGCCTCCATTGATATGGACATTGTTTCCGATACGCACATTTTTATCAATTAAAGCATTTTTTATAAAGCAATTCTCCCCGATTCCCATATGGTTTTTACCGTTGATGGTATCCTGATTCATTTCATCAAGATCCTGATAAAAATCATTTCCCATCACATACGAATGCTGAATCACGGTTCCGTCTCCAATCCTTGAACGAATACCAATTACAGAGCTTTTTATTTCTTTGGCATTTATAAAACATCCTTCCGAAATTAAGGATTGATTGATATTAGAATCTCTGAATTTGGAAGGCGGCAGTAACCTTGGTCGCGTAAAAATTTTATTTTCGTTATCAAAAAGATTAAACTCCGGAATATCAGCTGTTAAACCAATATTTGCTTCAAAAAATGATTCTATATTTCCGATATCTGTCCAATATCCTTCATATTGATAACTCAGGATTTTATGTTTACCAACAGCTTGCGGAATGATTTCTTTTCCAAAATCCTTTGTATCAGGATCAGCCATCAAATCTTCGAGCAATTGGCGGTTAAAAATATAGATTCCCATTGAGGCCAGGTATTTTTTTCCCTGAGCCTGCATTTGTTCGCTTACTTCTGATTCCCATTCAGGCAAAAGTGAAGCATTTGGTTTTTCGATAAAAGCTTCAATACAACTTTCATGATTGGTTTTAAGAATACCGAATTCTGGTGCATCTTTGGCATTAACAGGCAACGTCGCAATAGAAATGGCTGCATCGGCTGCAATATGAGCTTCCAGCATTTCATTAAAATCCATTTGATACAACTGATCACCGGAAAGTATTAAGGCATAATCAAAATCGTGTTTCAAAAAATGTGACATACATTGACGAACAGCATCAGCAGTACCCTGAAACCAAGTTGGATTATCCGGCGTCTGTTCAGCAGCTAAAATATCAACAAATGACTGACTGAAAATACTAAAATTGAAGGTGTTTTTTATGTGTGCATTTAACGAGGCCGAGTTAAACTGCGTCAATACAAATATTTTGAAAATATCAGAATTGATACAGTTCGATATAGGAATATCTACCAGTCTATATTTTCCTCCAATCGGAACAGCCGGTTTAGATCTTGTTTCTGTTAATGGATACAGTCGTGATCCCTGACCGCCTCCTAAAATAATTGCAACTACTCCTTTTTTATTAGTTTTCATTTTTCTGAATTATTTGATTGTATATTTCTATATATTCTTGACAAACTCTTTCCCACGAATGGTCAATTGCCATTCCTTTTTTTCTTATTTTACTGAATTCTTCAACATCTGCATACAATTTTACTGCACGGTTAATTGAATAACAAATATCCCCTACCGATGCCTGATCGTGGCAAATTCCATTTCCATTATCCCCAAAATCAATTACGGTATCACGAAGGCCTCCGGTTCTCCTTACAATCGGAACTGTTCCATAACGCAAGGCATACATCTGATTCAATCCGCATGGCTCGACTCTTGACGGCATTAAAATAAAATCGGAACCAGCATAAATCAAATGCGCTAATTCTTCGTTATAGCCAATATAAACATTGTAATTTCCTTTGTAATCCTCTTTTAATTGTAATAATTGTGTTTCGATTTCCGGATTTCCAGATCCTAAAATCAGTATGTTGATATTTTCGAAATTTTCAGATAAAGCTAATGCAGAAGCTTGTGGCAGTAAATCTCCTCCTTTTTCATCAAACAGCCTTCCAATAAAACTGAATAAGGGTTTTGATGGATCCAAATCAAAACGCTCACACAGACTTTCTTTGTTTTTTTGTTTTCCAGCTTCAAAATTCTCAATAGAAAAATGTTGTTCGAGCATTTTATCCGTTAATGGATTCCAGACTTCAATGTCAATTCCGTTTAAAATACCTGTTGATTTACTGCGGACTTTATTAAACAATGATTCCAGTCCATTTGCTGAAATATTGATTTCATCCAGATAACTGGGCGAAACTGTGGTAACGGCATGCGCACATTTAACTGCAACAGCTAGTGAATTCAATGTATTATCCCATTCTAAAAATCCGGCATGGCGTACATCAAATTCGGGCAGGTAATTCATTTTATCATAATCAAACCAACCCTGATACAAGCCATTATGAATAGTAATAACTGTTCTGATAGTACTTAATATTTCATATTTATAACTGTATTTAAGCATAAACGGAATCAATCCTGAGTGGTGATCATGGCAATTGATGACATCCGGAATTGCATTTTTAGCCAAAATCCAGTCTAAAGTTGCAATTTGAAAAGATAAAAAGCGTTCGATATCATCTTCATATCCATATATATTAGGACGGTCGAATAATTCTTTAATTTCAATCAAGTATAATTCATAACCCAATTTATTAGTAGATTCTTTTAAAACACTGAATGGAAAATCAAAATTCCCTAATTTGACATTTCCAGAATAAACATTTTCAAAAATATTTTCGTTTTTAAACCTGGTGTCATAAGCTGGGATTACTACTTTAACCTTATGTCCGGCATTTTGCTGGTATTTTGGTAATGCTCCAACAACATCGGCCAAACCGCCCACTTTCGCTATTGGATAACATTCTGCACTGATATGAACTATTTTCATTTAAGACTACTATTTAAAAAATTGTGCAAACTAAATTAATATGCAAACTGTTACTATTTGTGGTACTTTTATGTTTTTTAAATTTAGGAAAAAATAAATAGAATATAGCCTTACGATAAAAATTATCATTATGCCAAAAAAAACACCAAATCCTACAAAATCCTTAAAAATCCCATTGTTTATTGTTATTTCAACCAGATTATGTGCGCTTATTTCTCCTAAACTTGTGACAGCTTACGCAGCAAAACTTTTTACAACACCTATAAAACATAAAATTCCAAAAAGGGAATCGAAAATGGATTCGGAAAGTATTCAAAAAACGATTGACATTCCTTCCATCCATAAAAAAATTAACATTTATGAATATGGAAAAAGTGATAAAAAAATATTGCTGGTTCACGGATGGTCAGGACGGGGAACTCAATTATTCAAAATTGCCGATACTTTATTAGAAAACGGATATTCTGTAGTAAGTTTTGATGCACCAGCGCATGGAAAATCACAAGGAAAATCAACTATTATGTCTGAGTTTATCGAATCTATTCTGGAAATTGAAAAACAATATGGTCCTTTTGAAATTGCGATTGGTCATTCATTAGGCGGCATGTCAGTTCTAAATGCCCTTAAGATTGGTTTGGCTGTAAAAAAAGCCGTAGTTATTGGAAGCGGCGATATTGTTCAGGACATTTTGGATGATTTTATTTTTAAATTGAGATTAAACCCCGAAATTAGTATTCGTTTGCGGGATTATTTTGAAGCTAAATATCAGGTAAAAATGGCTGACTTTTCTGCCTCTAAAGCGGCAAAAGAATTGGAGATTCCCGTTTTGGTAATTCATGACAAAGACGATCCGGAAGTTCCTGTAAAAGCTGGAATTCATATTCATGAACATCTAAAGAAAGGCACTCTGTTTTTAACGGAAGGATTGGGACATCGTAAACTTTTAGGCAATCAGGCTGTTATTCAAAAAATTATCGAATTCATTCAACCTTAAAATTCAAAAGATGAATTTATTTGAAGAAAACAAGAATTGGGAAAACGATTTAAAACCCATTTTAAAGAAATACAAAGGGAAAAAACATCCTTTGGAATATGAGAATACCTATCAATTGCTGGTAATGGTTGTGCTATCTGCTCAGGATTCTGACGCCAATATCAATAACATTGCTCCTGCCCTTTTTGAAAAATTTCCAACCTTAAAAAGTCTTTCAAAAACTGATTCTGAAACTTTTATACCTTATGTAAGCAAAGTTAGAAATCATGCCACCAAAACAGGCTGGCTTTTGGAAATTGCAAAAACCATTGAAATCGACAAAGATATTCCCTTAACCATGAATGGATTAACAGCATTGAAAGGTTTAGGAAGAAAATCTGCCAATGTTATCTTAAGGGAAACTAATCAGCAGGCTGAAGGCATTATTTGTGACTTACACGTAATCCGCGTTGCTCCGAGGATTGGAATCGTGCAGGAGAGTAAAGATGGTAATAAGGTTGAAAAACAACTGATGGAAGCACTTCCCAAAAAAATCTGGTCAGAAATTGGAATGGCCATTTCGTTTTTAGGAAGGGAAATCTGCCGTCCAACTCCAAAATGCGAAGAATGTCCTTTGACTTATTGCTGCCAGTATTATTTACTTTTTAAAAAAGGAGTATAATTTTTCAATTATATATGCAGAATTATTGTGAGAAATAATTCTAAATTTGAAAGCCTTATTCAATAGAATTCAGATATGAAGATAACCTGTAAAAATTGTAACCACATTTACAAAGGTCAGTACTGTAATAATTGCGGACAGACAGCAGATACTCATAAAATAAATGCACATTTTTTATGGCATGATATTCAACATGGTCTGCTGCATTTTGATGAAGGCATTCCGTATTCCCTCAAACAATTGTTTACAAGACCAGGGCATTCTATTCGGGAATTTATTGAAGGAAAGCGTGTCAGGCATTTTAAACCTCTGTCATTAGTTGCCGTGCTTGGAGCATTCTATGGTTTTTTATATCATCATTACCATATCGATTTATTTTCGGACTCTAACGATTCTACTTTAGATTTACACGACTATAACGAATGGATGGCAACGCACTTTTCGTGGGTAACTATTGCTACTATTCCATTTTACACCCTTGGGACTTTTATTGTTTTCAGAAAACAGGGTTATAATTTTTTTGAGTTTTTCGTACTTAATACTTTTAAAGCCGCACAGAGACTTTTTGTACAGGTCCTGACTTTTCCAGTTTTGTTATATTTGAATAGTAAAGGGCACGCTCAATGGTTTTCAACTTTGACTTATATAATTGGTGTTCTATTAATATTCTGGACTAATATTCAGTTTTTTAATAAAATCTCCAGAACTAAGGCTTTCTTTTTAACCTTATTAAGTCATACTATATTTCTAATTTGTTTTATGACTGTTTTTATCATCATCTTATTATTAACAGGTAATATGCCTGACTAATTTTGAAAAAAAAAATAAGCAATTCTTTTGAATAAAAAATTATTATCGTAATATTGCAATATAAAAATAAATAATGGGAGCTACTAAAACAGATCATTTTACAGATAAACAAAACCAAATTGCCATAATTGCTAAAGCTTTGGGACATCCCGCCAGAATTGCTATTGTAGAATATTTGCTTAAAGTAAATGCCTGCATTTGCAGTGATATTGTAAACGAACTGCCTTTAGCCCAGCCTACTATTTCCCAGCATTTAAAAGAGCTGAAAAACGCCGGACTTATTAAAGGAAACATCGAAGGAAATGCTATTTGCTATTGCATTGATGAAAAAGCTTTTGCTGTTTTAAACGATTATTTTTCTAAAATTATTCAAACTGTTACCAATCAAAAATGCTGCTAAACATTTTTTAGCCAATTAAATCGCAATATTGCAATAAACAACTAAATAATGAAATCATGAAACTTTCAGAAATTAAACAAATACTAAATACTATTGAAGCAGTAAATTTTCAGTTGCCTGACGGAAAGTCTGTTCCGGAACATTTTCATGTTACAGAAGTCGGTTTAATTACCAAAAACTTTATTGATTGCGGCGGAACCATTCGCAAAGAAACCGTTGTGAATTTTCAGCTTTGGGATGCCAATGATTTTGAACACCGCTTAAAACCGCAAAAACTTATTGATATTATTGAACTGTCAGAAAAAGTTTTAGGAATAGAAGATTTTGAAATCGAAGTGGAATATCAGGATACTACTATTGGCAAATATGATTTAGGTTTCAACGGAAAAGATTTCTTGTTGCTAAATAAACAAACAGCTTGTCTGGCACAGGATCAATGTGGAATTCGTGCTGAAAAACCAAAACTGAATCTTATTCAAATTAATGGAGATAATGCAAATTCATGTACTCCAGGTGAAGGGTGCTGCTAATTTTTAAATCACTTAATATGTCTAAGAAAGAAATCCTATTTCCGGAAATTGAAAAAGTTGTGTCCTCATTCAAATTTAATAACATAACTTCTGAACGCCTAAACATTTTACAGCCTCTTATTGATTTTATTCAATTGAAAGCTGATAACCAAGAAGATATTCGTTTGAATTTAATTTGCACACACAATTCCAGAAGAAGTCATTTATCACAATTGTGGGCGCAAACAGCGGCACATTATTATGGAATAAAAAATGTTTTTTGCTATTCTGGTGGCACAGAAGCAACAGCCATGTTCCCGAAAGTTGTCGAAACCTTAAAAAACACAGGTTTCAAAATTCAAAAACTTTCAGAAGAAAATAATCCGGTTTACGCTATAAAGTTTGCTGAAAATCAGTTACCAATTATAGGTTTCTCTAAAACTTACGCTCATGATTTCAATCCAAAAAGCGGTTTTGCAGCAATTATGACCTGCTCCCAGGCCGATGGTGGCTGCCCTTTTATTGCCGGAGCTGAAAAACGAATTCCGATTACGTTTGAAGATCCAAAAGCTTTTGATAATACGCCACAACAAGCCCAGAAATACCAAGAACGCAGCCTTCAAATTGCAACTGAAATGTTTTATGTTTTCTCTCAAATACAAAAATAAATGGTTGTAAATCATTGTGCTCCTGTTGGAGAAAGAAATAAACTGGGATTTTTAGATCGTTTCTTAACATTGTGGATTTTTCTTGCCATGGTAATTGGCGTTTCAATAGGCTATTTTATTCCGTCAAGTGAAAATTTCATTAACTCTTTTTCCAGCGGAACTAACAATATTCCACTGGCAATTGGACTTACATTGATGATGTATCCGCCATTGGCAAAAGTAAAATACGAAAATATTGGCGAAGTTTTTAAAAACACAAAAGTACTAGGAGTTTCATTATTTTTAAATTGGATAATAGGGCCAATTTTGATGTTTGCACTGGCACTTCTATTTTTAAAAGGCTATCCTGAATATATGATTGGTTTAATACTTATTGGTTTGGCGCGCTGTATTGCAATGGTTGTAGTTTGGAACGACCTTGCGGATGGAAACCGTGAATATGCCGCTGGGTTAATTGCTTTAAACAGTATTTTTCAAGTTTTGCTCTATAGCGTTTATGCGTATATTTTTATTACCGTTTTGCCTCCTTATTTTGGTTACAAAGGATTCAATGTTGACATAAGTATTGGTCAAATTGCAGAAAGCGTTGGTATTTATTTAGGAATTCCTTTTTTGCTTGGTATTATAAGTCGTTATAGCTTGATAAAACTTAAAGGAGAAGAATGGTTTCAGAATAAATATATTCCTTTTATATCTCCTGTTACCCTGATTGCTTTACTGTTTACGATTGTTATTATGTTTAGCATAAAAGGAGAATTAATTGTTCAGATTCCGATTGACGTTGTTAGGATTGCGATTCCTTTGATGATTTATTTTGTGGTCATGTTTGTGATCAGCTTTTTCATCGGAAAGTATTTTGGTGCCGATTATTCGAAAAGTACTGCGATTGCTTTTACAGCTACAGGAAATAATTTTGAATTGGCAATTGCTGTTGCCATTGGTGTTTTCGGAATTAATAGCGGGCAGGCTTTTGCCGGTGTTATTGGCCCTTTGGTTGAAGTTCCTGCTTTGATTGCACTTGTAAATGTTGCTTTTTGGTTTAGAAAAAAGTATTTTCTTTAGACAATTTCTTAAGGTTTTGAAATCCTTAGTTTTATTTATTTCTAATGAAAAATAAAGACCTAGCCCAGATGGTAACGGCATCCTTTTGTGGCAGGGTTTGCCACAAAAGATATAGTATACAGCTGGAAATAGCTCCTGAATACAATAACATATTACTTAAAATCTGAAATAAATTGAACATTAACATTTCATTTAAATATTGTACACAGATATAATTAGTATTTTTGGAGCTCTTTCAAAAATTCGAATCACGCTATGCGAAAAACTCAGCTCTTTTTAATTTTCTTAATCAGCATTCAAATTTCATTTGCGCAACAGCCACAAAAACCAAACTCTGTTGCCATTTACAATCAAATTCAAAAACTAAACTTTTTAGGAACTGTCTTATACATTGCAGCACATCCAGATGACGAAAACACGCGCCTGATTTCGTATTTATCGAATGAAGTCAATGCCAGAACCGGTTATTTATCACTAACCCGAGGTGATGGCGGACAGAATCTGATTGGATCGCAATTGCGTGAATTATTGGGTGTTATCAGAACGCAGGAATTAATTGAAGCCAGAAAAATTGATGGCGGAGAGCAGTTTTTTTCGCGTGCCAATGATTTTGGATTTTCTAAAAACCCTGATGAAACTCTGCAAATCTGGGATAAGGACAAAGTGCTTGCTGATATGGTGTGGACTATCCGAAATTTTCAGCCAGATGTTATTATCAACCGTTTTGACCATCGCTCCCCGGGAACAACACATGGACATCATACTTCATCGGCGATGCTGAGCTTAGAAAGTTTCAACTTAACAAATAACCCAAAAATATATCCGGAACAACTTAAATATGTAAAACCCTGGCAGGTAAAACGCCAGTTTTTTAATCCGTCGTGGTGGTTTTACGGAAGTCAGGAAAAATTTGATGCCGCTGATAAATCTAAATTCACTACTTTAGAAACAGGAGTTTATTACTCAGGAACAGGAAAATCGAATCAGGAAATTGCCGCCTTAAGCCGCAGCTGTCACCAGTCACAAGGTTTTGGAAGCACCGGAGCACGAGGCAATGAAACCGAATATCTGGAATTGATTAATGGTGATAATCCTAAAAAACGAAATGATCTGTTTGATGGAATCGATACTTCCTGGAACCGTGTAAAAAACGGGAAACCGATTGGCGAACTGATTTCAAAAATTATTGCGAATTATAATTTCAGCAATCCATCGGCGAGTATTCCTGATTTGGTAAAGGCGTATTCGATGATTCAGTCTTTGGAAGACACACATTGGAAATATTTAAAATCAGATGCCATAAAAAATATCATCGCCTCGAGCGCAGGATTATATCTGGAAGCCGTTGCCGAAGAACAGGAAGCTACACCGGGAAGTACTATTAAATTAAATCTGGAAGCCATTAACAGATGTTCCATTGAAATGCAATTGACTGGCTTAACTTCGTTGCCCGATAACAAAACGACGATTAAAAACGGCCTTATCTTAAAAAACAACAGCGATCAGCGATTAAAATTTCAAATCCAGCTTCCTGATACAATCCAATATACACAGCCTTACTGGCTAAAAGAAAAAGCAACTGTTGGTATGTACACGGTTTCTAATCAGGAAATTATTGGAATTCCGGATATTATCAGAGATGTGAAAGTTGTTTTTAATGTGAGAATTAATGGTGTTGATATCCCATTTGAGCGAACTGTTGTCTACAAATATAATGACGGCGTAAAAGGAGAAATGTATAATTTTCTGGATATTGTTCCTGAAGTTACTACTTCAATACTTGAAAAAGTGTTGATTTTTAAAGATTCCAATAGCAAAATGGTTCCGGTAAAAGTTCGTGCCGGAAAAGATAACATTACAGGAAATTTACAGCTTGAATTGCCTAAAAACTGGATTGTTTCGCCAAAGCAGATTCCGTTTACTCTGGAGAAAAAAGGAATGGAACAAACTTTTTATTTTGATGTTACACCACCTTCTAATTTTGAAGAAGTTATAGCCAAAAGTATTGCAATTGTGGACAGTAAGCGTTTCGATAAAGATCAAACAGTAATTGATTTTGAACACATAACGAAACAAATGGTTTTAAAACCTGCGGAATCGAAGTTCCTGAAAATCGATTTAAAAACAACAGGCGATGCAATTGGCTATATTATGGGTGCAGGTGATGAAGTACCGGAAAGCCTGGCTCAGATGGGCTACAAAGTCACTATTTTGAAACCGGAAGAAATTACACCTGAAAAACTGGACTCTTTTAATGTAGTGATTACCGGAGTTCGTGCTTACAATACTGTAAATGCATTGGCGAACAAACAATCGATTCTTTTTGATTTTGTAAAAAGTGGTAAAACCATGATTGTTCAATACAATACGAATGGCCGATTGATAACCGATAAAATTGCACCCTATCCTCTTAAAATTTCAAATGATCGTGTTACTGAAGAAAATGCAAAAGTTAAATTCTTAGCACCCAATCATCCGGTGTTAAATACACCAAATAAAATAAGGGCAAAAGATTTTGAAGGCTGGACACAGGAACAGGGATTGTATTATCCTAATCAATTTGACCCTGCTTTTACTCCTATCCTGTCCTCGCATGATAAAGGCGAATCGGATAAAAACGGTGCTTTGTTAGTAGCACCTTACGGAAAAGGATATTACATTTACACCGGTTTAAGCTTTTTCAGGGAACTACCCGAAGGTGTTTCAGGAGCTTACCGATTGCTTTCTAATATCATTTCGCTGAAACAGCCTATTGAAGTTCCTAAACAAGAATTAAAAAACTAAAATTACAGATGGAAGCTAAAAAACAAAAGAAATGGAAAAAAAGCTACACCTATGTATTAGTAGCTAATGCTGTTTACATCGTTATTTTTTTCTTAATCATGCAATTATACTCATAACTTATGCAACTATTTGATTGGATTGTACTGATTGTTACGCTTCTGTTTATTGTAGGATATGGTTCCTGGAAAACAAAAGGAAGTAAAAATGTTGAGGATTTTATCTTAGGAAATAATGAAACTCCTTGGTACACCGTTGGTTTATCGGTTATGGCTACGCAGGCCAGTGCCATTACTTTTTTATCTACTCCGGGTCAGGCTTATCATGACGGAATGGGGTTTGTGCAGTTTTACTTCGGATTGCCTATTGCCATGATCGTGATTTGTGTCACTTTCATACCATTATATCATAAAAACAAAGTCTTTACAGCCTATGAATTTCTGGAAAAAAGATTTGATGTAAAAACACGTTCATTAGCCGCAATCTTGTTTTTAGTACAAAGAGGATTAGGAACCGGACTGACTATTTACGCTCCTGCGATTATTTTATCGGCTCTTTTGGGATGGAACTTAACCTTTATGAATATCATTATTGGTGTTTTGGTTATCATTTATACCTTCTCTGGTGGAACGAAAGCTGTAAACGTGACACAAAAGCAACAGATGTTTGTGATTATGTCCGGAATGTTTATCACCTTTTTCCTGATTTTAAGATATTTACCGCAGGATATGACGTTTTCAAGTGCGATGCATATTGCCGGTGCCAATGATAAAATGAATATTGTTGATTTTTCTTTTGATCCTGAAGAAAAATATACTTTTTGGAGTGGAATCACCGGTGGTTTTTTCCTGATGCTGGCGTATTTTGGAACAGACCAGTCACAAGTGGGACGTTACTTATCTGGAAAATCAGTTAAGGAAAGTCAGATGGGATTAATTATGAACGGCCTTCTTAAAGTTCCAATGCAGTTTTTTATTCTGCTTACCGGAGTTATGGTATTTGTGTTTTTCCAATTCAATCCTGTTCCGCTTAATTTTAATCCGAATAATAAAATCGTCATTGAAAAATCGGCTTTTAAAGAGGAATATCATGTTTTGGAAAAAAAATTAGAAAAACTTTCAGAAGACAAAAAGGTAATCAATCTCTTGTACATCGAACAATTGAATCAGGATTATGACAATCCTATTCTTCGAAAAGAATTAGTCACGTTATCCAACAAAGAAAAAGATTTACGCGATCGTGCCAAGGAAATAATTTACAAAGCCGATAGTAATAGCGAAACGAATGATAAGGATTATGTATTTTTTCATTTCATCCTCCATTATTTGCCAAGAGGTCTTATTGGATTATTGCTGGCTGTGATTATTTCAGCGGCGATGTCATCTACGGCTTCAGGATTAAATGCATTGGCATCGACAACAGCAATTGATATTTACAAAAGAAATCTAAAAGAAGAGAAATCTGAAAAACATTATCTGAACGCCACCAAATTTTTTACGCTTTTCTGGGGAATTGTTGCCATACTTTTTGCCTGTGTGGGAACTTTATTTGAGAATTTAATTCAGTTGGTAAATATTATTGGATCTATATTTTATGGAACTGTTTTGGGTATCTTTTTGGTTGGTTTTTATCTGCGCCGCGTTCAGGCTAAGCCGATGTTTTACAGTGCTATCATTAGTCAGTTAACCATTTTTATCATTTACTATTTTATGATTTACATTTATCCAAGCGGTCAGGAAAAATTAGGTTATTTATGGCTGAATTTTATTGGTGCTATGCTTACAATACTATTATCCCTATTTATGCAGATTGCTTTTTTTAGAAGAAATAATAAAGAGTTGAATGAGTTATAATTATCTATTAAAATAAATTTGCCAATTATATGCTGACTTTTAATTTTACTCCATTTCCGGTAATAGAAACAGAGCGTTTAGTTTTAAGACGAATTACAAACGATGATGTAAATGAAGTTTTTGAACTTCGTTCTAATCCTGAAACAATGCAATATATTCCGAGACCTTTGGTAAAAACTACTCAGGATGCATTAGATCATATTGCAGTTATAGAAGAAAAAATTGTCTTAAACGAAGGCATTAATTGGGGAATAACTTTAAAAAATAATTCTAAATTATTAGGCATTATTGGCTTTTACAGAATGCAGCCTGAAAATTACCGTGCTGAGATTGGTTATATGTTATTACCGGAATATCATGCTAAAGGAATCATTAGTGAAGCCGTAAATAGATTAATCAATTTTGGTTTTGATGAATTAAAATTGCATTCTATTGAAGCCGTAATTGATCCTGAAAATATTGGCTCAGAAAAGGTTTTGCAAAAAACTGGATTTATTAAAGAAGCACATTTAAAAGAATGTCAATTTTATGATGGCAAGTTTATTGACAAGGTAATCTACTCATTATTAAGGCATAATCGTAATTGAATAATTAATCCGAATTATTTTTTTAAAAAAGCAACCAAATTCACATAATACAAATCAAGCTATTCCGTTATATTTGCAGCCAAAAACAAGAAATAATAACTTGTTTACATTAAAATTCAAGCATGAAAAAAATCCTGATTCTAATTGTTTTTCTTTTTTCAATCTCTGTACAAAGCCAAACTTATATAAAGATAAATGGTTTAACTGCTATGGTAGCAATCCCTAATATTGGAATCGAAACCAGTATTGGAGAAAAAACTACTTTTAGTTTTGATATCATGGCTTCTTTCTGGGATTCATTCGACGGAAAAAAACCAATGAAATTTTATACGTTTACGCCTGAAATTCGCTACCACTTCAAAGAAAAATACAACGGATTTTATGTTGGTGCTCATGCAGGACCGGATATTTATGAACTCCAAAAGTGGAATTATTGGGAATCCAATAAGTATGAAAAAGGTTTTGGTTACAGATTAGGAGCTACTGTGGGTTATAATATAAAAATAAACGACAAATTACTTTTGGATGTTTTTGTTGGAGGTGGTAATCATCAAGGTTTTTACAAAGGTTATTTTAATGACGGTACGCCAGGAAGGTATGAGGATGTAAAAAATTGGAACAAAAGTGGTGAATGGTTAATTTATCGTGGCGGAGTGATGCTTTCTTATAAATTAAACTAATTTTCAGGGAATTTAGAAAGTGATTTCACATACAAATCTTCTACTTTTTTTCGTGCCCAATCTGTCTTTCTTAAAAAAGTCAGACTTGATTTTACACTTGGGTTTTCATTAAAACACTTTATAGGGATCAATTCTCCCAACGTATCGAAACCATAATGACTAACCAACTTCTCCATTATGTGTTTGAGCGTAATTCCGTGCAAAGGATCTTTTGATTTTTGATTTTCCATTTTGCAAAGTTATATCATTTATATAAAAACAATTGCACTTTCATTTATTTGTTGCTAAATTTGTCTACTATGTTAAAAAAAGTCAATATACTTAATAAAAGAGCGCGGTTTGATTATGAAATAATCGACACCTATACTGCTGGAATTGTTCTATCCGGAACTGAAATCAAATCGATTCGTTTAGGAAAGGCAAATATTACCGAAAGTTTCTGTGAATTCAGCAATAATGAACTTTTTGCAATCAATACCTATATAGAAGAATATGCGTTTGGAAATCAGTTTAATCACAAATCCAGAAGCGAAAGAAAATTACTTTTGAACAGAAAAGAATTAAAAACTCTTCAAAAAAGCGTTCAGGCAAAAGGATTAACAATTGTACCACTTAAAATGTTCACCAATGAAAAAGGATTGGCTAAACTACAAGTAGGACTTTGTAAAGGAAAGAAAAACTATGATAAACGTGAATCTCTTAAGGAGCAGGATACTAAACGTGACTTGGATCGAATCAAAAAAGCTTTCTAATAAAGATCAGGCAATATTAAATATTGCTTTTTTTGTATCAGTTTTGATGACTAATTTAGTCAAGACAATTTAAAACGTAAAATGAAATCACTTTTGAAAAATGCTCGGGAACAAAAAGGCCTAAAAACCCGTGAAGTGGCTCAGATTTTAAGTATCGATCAGGCACTAATAAGTAAATTTGAATCTGGAACAAGAAAACCTACGAGAGATCAGATTTCTAAATTGTCCCAACTATTAGAAATTGATTATGAAACCTTAATGATTGTCTGGCTGAAAGAAAAAATACTCTATGAAATTGGTAATGAAGAACTTGCCTTAAAAGCATTATTACTAGTGGAGCAGGAAATCCAAAACAACAAAAAAATAATTAATTCGGCTGTTTTAAATTCATTACAGAATATTTTAGAGGAGATTGAGTCTTTAAAAAATCAAATTAAATCCTTTCAGCATTTTGATTTGCACCGCATTTCAAAAATACTGGAATTGGAATTTATTTCAGAAAGCAATCGGTTAAATGGAAGTTCGTTGACTTTTGAAGAAACAAAATCCATAATTAATGAAGGAATTACTATTTCCGGAAAAAGTATGCATGAACATCTTGAAGCCGTTAATCTTCAGGAAGCTTTGGGTTATATTAAAGAATTAAATCAAAAGAAAGCTGCTGTAAACGAAAAAGATTTTCTTACGCTTCATAGTTTAATTCTGCGTGGTATCAAGCCTGAAAATTCAGGTAAATATAAAAATGATACATTGACTATCCGGGAAATGAACTTATTTTTTAATTGGTATGAATCCAATAAAAACGGCTTGCATCCAATATTATTGGCATCCGAAGCACATCTTAAAATCATGACTATTTCTCCTTTTGAAAATGGAAATGTACAAATTGCCAACTTATTAATGAATTGGATTTTATTGCAATATGGTTATGTTTACGCTACAATACAGGGAAATGAAGAAGCTATAAATGAATACTTATCGGTATTGGAAGAATGTCAGAATAAAAATGACAAATCTTTTTTCGTAAATTACATTCTCCGCATTGAAAAAGAAAACCTACTTCGCGCTATTGAACTGGTTTCAAAATAAAAGCCCGACTGAACGGGCTTACATTTAATTTTTATCTTCTAATAAAGGAACGAATCTGAATTCTCCAAATTCGTGTTTTTCGAATTGTGTTTCATTTTTACGAATTAATAAAGTCATAATCTGTACATCTTCTCCTAACGGAATCACTAGCCTTCCTCCTATTTTTAACTGCGCCATTAAAGGTTTTGGAATTATTGGCGCACCTGCAGTAACAATAATACTATCAAACGGAGCGTAACTTGGAAGCCCTTTATAACCGTCACCAAAAGAGAGATGTTTAGGACGAATATTCAATTTCGGAAATAAATTAGAAGTCTGTTTAAACAATTCGTTTTGTCTTTCTATGCTATATACTTTTGCTCCCAACATAAACAGAACGGCAGTCTGATAACCTGAACCTGTACCAATTTCAAGAATTTTATGGTCTTTTTTGACTTCCAGTAATTGCGATTGAAAAGCAACAGTGTAAGGCTGCGAAATAGTCTGTCCTGCTCCAATAGGAAAAGCTTTATCCTGATAAGCATAATCTTCAAAACTTGAATTCAAAAAAAGGTGTCTTGGGATTTTTTTTATCGCATCCAGAACGGCTTTATCAGTAATTCCTTTTTGCTGTAAAGTGCTTACTAACTGATTACGAAGTCCTTGATGTTTGGCAGTATCTTTCAAAATGAGTAGGTTTTATTCTGGCAAAAATAAGAAAGTAAATCAATTTTAAATGCTTTCCGGAAGAATGTTTTCAACTCAGAATCTTCTTTCAAATTTAAAAATTACAACTTATTTACCACTCAAATATCTCTATTTACCGTTCGTCATTTTTTTGAGAATTTTCGTTTGATGTGTTTATACTTTTGAATCATCAAAAAGGAAATAATAACTTAAATAATAAAAAGATGAACACATTGACAATCAAGAACACAACAGAAATTTTAAAAGCATTGGCTATTGGCTTTTCAATTGGACATATTACTAATCTTATCAGTTTTTTTATTGATTTATAAAAAACTAAAAAGCATCAATCAAATCAAAAATTAATCACCAATCAAATAATCATTAAAATAAATTATCATGGAAAATAAAAAAGAAATAAACATTTACAAAATTGCTAAATCATTTGTTGTTGGATTTTTAATCGGTTTTGCACTTTATAAATTCATCACCGTAATCTTATTCAAATAACAATCAATCATCAATCAAATACTAAATTAATCATGAAAACAAATACATTCAAAAAAATCGCCATTTTTTCTATTGGGATAGCCATATCAGCAAATTCTTTCGCACAAAACAAACAAGAAAAAGCCCCTTCTGTTCCGGTTACGGATACATATTTCGGAATAAAAGTCGAAGACAAGTACCGAAATCTTGAAGATTTAAAAAACGAACAGACTCTTTCATGGCTGAAAGCACAGGCAGATTACACCAATAACATTTTAAACTCAATCCCAGGGAGACAAACTCTTATTGATGAGTTAACTTCTATAAGCAACAGAATTACTGAAGCCATTAGCGGAACGCAGATTATGGAAGACGGAACTTACTTTTATCAAAAAACAACTCCCAAAGATCAGGTTGCAAAATTGTACAAAAGAAATGGCTTAAAAGGAAAAGAAACTTTAATATTTGATCCGGAAAGTCTTAAAGGTGAAGGAAAAGATATTTTTACAATCAGTTCTTTTTCTCCAAATAAAAGCGGAAAACTAGTTGCAGTAAACATCACGAAAAATGGTGGTGAAATGAGCGAAATGATTCTGATAACCATAGCTGACAATAAAATTTTATCTGACAAAATTGATAGATTAAGGTTTGGAACCGCAAATTGGCTCAAAGATGACAACTCTTTTTTATACACTCAATCCCCAACTGCAGACATTCATGATATGAAAGCGCAAATGAATATTGTTGTCAAATTACATGTTGTTGGTACCGATACTACTCAGGATAAGTTGATTTTTTCGAAGGAAATGTATCCGGAATTAAAAGTTACTGATGAAGAAATCCCTCTTTTGGGCTATGATCCTGATAGCGATATGCTTTTCTTAGCGCCGGCTTCAGTTAATTCTAACATAAAATTATTTATAGCAAAAGGTTCTGACCTCAATAAAAATAAAATAACATGGAACTTACTGAGTGACAGAAAAGATGAAATTAAAAGCTTTGCCTTCAGTAATAAAGATATCTATTTGTATACAAGTTTAAATGCTCCCAAATTCAGGGTTTTAAAAACAAGCATCGCAAACCCAAATTTAGCAACAGCAACACTTGTAATTCCTGAAGATAAAGTGGCTAATTTAAATCCGGTTACGATTACAAAAGACGGAGTTTTTTACACCAAAACTAAAAACGGAATTGAAAGCACCTTATACTTTACTGATTTTGAAGGAAAAAGCCACAAGGAAATTAAAACTCCAAAAAAATCTGCTACAGTTATTTTAACTTCAAGAGGAAGCAAATTTTCAGACTTATGGATCAGAACAACAGGCTGGACAACAAGAGGAGAACGTTACAAATATGATGTAAAAACAAATAATTTTACGAGAGAAGAACTTTCTACTGTAACGGAATATCCGGAATTTGAAAATTTTGAAATCGAAGAAGTAATGGTAAAATCCCATGATGGTGTTGAAGTCCCTTTATCCATTATCTATAAAAAAGGAACTAAAAAAAATAAAAACACGCCAGTATTGTTTTACGGATATGGAGCTTATGGAATGTCAATGTCTCCAAGTTTTAACCCAAGTTTACTTTTATGGGTAGAAAGAGGTGGAATACTGGCTGTTGCTCACGTAAGAGGCGGTGGAGAATTAGGAGAAAAATGGCATTTGGATGGACAAAAAAGCACAAAACAAAATACCTGGAAAGATGTTATTGCCTGTACAGAATATATGATTAATGAAGGATATACCAACCCATCAAAAACAGCAATTTACAGCAGAAGTGCAGGAGGAATTTTCGTAGGAAGAGCGATCACTGAAAGACCGGATTTATATGCAGTAGCAATTCCGGGGGTTGGAAGCATGAATACCGTAAGAGGAGAAAATGCACCAAACGGGCCTGCAAATACACCAGAATTTGGTACAATGAAAATTGAAACTGAAGCAAAAGCACTTATAGAAATGGATTCATACTTACATCTGAAAGAAGGTGTTCAATATCCTGCAACACTGACTACAGCAGGTTTTAACGACCCAAGAATTATTGTTTGGTCGCCGGCAAAATTTGCAGCCAGATTGTTAGAGGTAAATGCTTCTAAAAAACCAACTTTATTAAAAGTAGATTATGAAGCAGGACATACTGGAGGGGCATCAAAACTAAAATCGTATGAAGAAGTAGCGGATATTTTAAGCTTTGCCCTATGGCAGGTTGGACATCCGGATTTTCAACCAAAATAATTAGATAATAACTGTAACTTTGGCAATGACAATCATTGCCAAAGTTTTTAAAACTTAAAATTATGATTAAATTAGTAATAGCTTTGACAGTGATAATGGTTGAATGGTTGTCTCAAATTTAAATTATACAATGAAAATAATATTAAAAATCTTGATTGTTCTCGTAGTTGTATCTTTTCTTCTGCTTACAATAATTTTCTTATCCGGAGTTTATTACGGATATCATGCGCCTTTGAATGCTAAATAATTATATAATGTTTCAAAAAAAGAATTACGTTTTCATTTTAGTGCAAATCATTATTTGGACTATTTATTCTGGAATAATTTTTATTCCTCAAATTGTCGTTCCGGAATTAAATTTTTTAGGATATAAAATTTGGCATCTGTTGCTAGATTACTTTGTTAGTGTATCTATGCTCACAATTGTTTCAATGGGATTAAAATATATTTATGACCAATATATAAAATTGGATGATTTTAAGTTTTGGGAAATAGTCAAAATGCTTTTTTTAATTTTTACTTCTGCAATTCTTTATTATGGAGCATTGACGCTTTATAATTATTTAATGCTGCATTATATCTATCACAGACCGGAAGTTTTAGATCATCCCACACAATCAGCAAAAGCACAAGTACTCTTTGTTTTTGGAATGGGATTTCTTTTTTTTCTTTGGATAATAGTTTACACCATTTATCAAACAACTTCACAGATCAAAAACAATAAAATGGACCGAATGGAAATTGAAAACACCTTGAAAGATTCACAGCTGAATGCTTTAAAGGGTCAGATCAATCCTCATTTTATGTTTAACAGTCTCAATAATATTCGGGGATTGATTTTAGAAAACCCCGAAAAATCAAGGGAAATGATTACGCGACTGTCTGAAATGCTGCGTTATTCACTGACTAAAAATGATGTTGACAAAATTGCTTTGGAAGAAGAAATTGAAATGGTAGAAAATTTCATCGAAATTTCTAAAATTCAACTGGAAGAACGTTTGAATTTTACTTCTCAAATTGAAAAAAGCACTTTAAAACTTCAAATCCCGCCAATGGTAATACAAATGTTGGTTGAAAATGCAGTAAAACACGGAATTGCAAAATTAAAAGACGGTGGACAGATTTCTTTGGAAACCCGACAGGAAAACAATAATCTCATTATCTTGGTTTCGAATACAGGAATGCTCACGATTGAAAAAGATTCTACTCAATTAGGAATAAAAAATATCGAAAAAAGGCTGTTTCTAATTTATGGAGAAAAAGCCGTTTTTAAACTTCAGGAATCTGAAGATAAAGTAGTTGCAAAAATAATTATTCCAATACTATAATTATGAGAAAAATAAAAGCTGTCATCGTCGAGGATTCCCGTTTGGCCAGAAATGAGCTGAAGGAATTAATAAAAAACCATCCTGAAATCGAAATTATCGGAGAAGCGGAAAATGTAGATTCCGGTTTTGAATTAATACAGGAAACCCAGCCGGATTTACTTTTTCTGGACATCAATATGCCTGAAAAAGATGGTTTTGAATTATTGGAAATGCTGGATAAAGTTCCAATAACTATTTTCACTACTGCTTTTGACGAATACGCCATTAAATCATTTGAATACAATGCTTTAGATTATTTACTAAAACCGATAAACCCAAAAAGATTTGCCCAGGCAATTGAAAAAGTGGGTCAAAATTTAACTGAAAAAGAAGAAAAAAACAACAAAAAACTAACTTTAAGTAATCAGATTTTTATAAGAGACGGCGAAAAATGCTGGCTGGTAAAAATTGCTGATATTTATTTATTTGAAGTGGATGGCAATTATACTAAAATATTCTTTCAGGACGAAAAAGCGGTTATCAACAAATCATTAAATCAAATTGAGGAAAAATTACCGGAAGATTTTTTCTTCCGCGCCAATCGAAATCAAATTATAAATGTTGAATATATTGGTAAAATAGACCCTTGGTTCAGCGGGAATCTTCTTGTACATCTTCCTAAAGAAATAAAAGTGGAAATATCAAGAAGGCAGACCAATAACTTTAAAGAAAAATTAAGCCTTTAATGCTGTTTAAATTATTTTTACTTTGTAGTAACTAAACTTTTACTTTCGACAAATAAATTATATTTTTGTTTAAAATACATTCTCATGTTAAAAGTAGGAGTTTTAGGTGCTGGTCATCTGGGTAAAATACATTTACGCTTGTTACAACAATCTGACCAATATGAATTAGTTGGATTTTACGACGAAAATCAGGAAAATGCCGAAAGAATCTCAAAAGAATTTGGCTACACAAACTTCAACACTATTGCAAAATTAATTCACGCTGTCGATGTCATCGATATTGTAACTCCAACTCTTTCGCATTACAAATGTGCTAAAGTGGCAATCAAATCCGGTAAACATATCTTTATTGAAAAACCAATTGCCAACACTGTTGAGGAAGCGGAAGAAATTATTGCTTTGGCAAAAGAATATAACGTCAAAGGTCAGGTAGGTCATGTGGAGCGTTTTAATCCTGCGTTTATTGCAACAAAAGACATGATTGAAAATCCGATGTTTATAGAAACACATCGTCTGGCTGAATTTAATCCACGCGGTACTGACGTTCCTGTGGTTCTGGATTTGATGATTCATGACATTGATGCTATTTTGAGTGTGGTGAATTCAAAAGTTAAAAACATCAACGCAAGCGGTGTTTCTGTAATTAGTGATACTCCGGACATTGCCAATGCCCGAATTGAATTCGAAAATGGCTGTGTAGCAAACTTAACTGCCAGCAGAATTTCAATGAAAAATATGCGTAAAACACGTTTTTTTCAAAAAGATGCCTACATCTCTGTTGACTTTTTAGAGAAAAAATGTGAAGTGGTTCGGATGAAAGATGCCCCTGAAGTTCCCGGAGATTTTGATATGATCCTGCAAAATGCCGAAGGTGTTAAAAAGCAAATTTATTTCACTAATCCTGATGTGGACCAAAACAATGCAATTCTCGACGAGCTTGAATCTTTCGCTAATGCAATCAAAACAGATACAACTCCTGTAGTTACACTGGAACAAGCAACTGATGCTTTAAGAGTAGCGTATCAGATTATAGATTGTTTCGAAAAATAATACAATATATAACTCATTATTTTTAAGGTTTAAAGCTGGCAAATAAGTCACTTTAAACCTTAACTTTTAAAATTTAAATACGAAAATTGAATGAAAACAATAGCAGTAATTGGTGCAGGAACAATGGGTAACGGAATTGCGCATACCTTTGCCCAGAGTGGTTTTGTTGTAAAACTGATTGATGTTTCCGAAAAATCACTAGACAAAGGGATGGATACAATTGCAGCAAATTTAAACCGAATGCTGTCCAAAGGAACTATTACTGAGGAAGATGTTGCCAAAACTATTACCAATATCATTACCTATACAGATATAAAAGATGGTGTTGTAGGTGTTGATTTAGTGGTAGAAGCTGCTACAGAAAATGTGGAACTGAAACTAAATATCTTCAAGCAATTAAACGAATTATGTTCACATAATACGATTTTAGCAACTAATACTTCATCAATTTCAATCACTCAAATCGGTTCTATAGTCGTTCATCCTGAGCGTGTCATCGGAATGCATTTTATGAATCCGGTGCCGATTATGAAACTCGTAGAAATCATTCGTGGTTACAATACCAGTAATGAAGTCACTAAAATTGTCATGGATTTATCTGAAAAATTAGGTAAAACTCCAGTTGAAGTAAACGATTATCCCGGTTTTGTAGCCAACAGAATATTAATGCCTATGCTAAATGAGGCAATTGAAACGTTATATAATAAAGTAGCCGGTGTTTATGAAATTGATACGGTAATGAAATTAGGAATGGGCCACCCAATGGGACCTTTGCAATTAGCTGATTTTATTGGTCTTGACGTATGTCTGGCTATTTTAAATGTCATGTACGAAGGGTTCAAAAACCCAAAATATGCTCCTTGCCCACTGTTGGTAAATATGGTAAGAGCCGGAAAATTAGGAGTAAAATCCGGTGAAGGATTCTATGATTACAGTGAAAGTAAAAAAGCGGAGAAGATTTCTAAGCAATTTATTCTTTCATAAAAAGAAATGTTATGTCAATACAATCGAATTTAAATACTATCAAAACAAGCATACCGGAAAACGTAACTTTAGTTGCAGTTTCTAAAACCAAACCTGTTTCTGATTTGATCCAGGCCTACGAAGCAGGCCAGCGTATTTTTGGAGAAAACAAAATCCAGGAAATGGCGGATAAGTATGAACAAATGCCCAAAGACATTCAATGGCACATGATTGGTCATGTTCAAACGAATAAAGTCAAATTTATGGCACCATTTGTGAGTCTGATTCATGGTGTTGACAGTTTGAAATTATTACAGGAAATAAACAAACAAGCTTTAAAAAACAATAGAATTATAGATTGTCTGCTTCAAATATACATTGCGGAGGAAGAAAGTAAATTTGGTCTTGACGAAAACGAATTAAAAGAATTATTGTCATCCTCAGAATTCAAAGAAATGAAAAACATTCGTATCTTAGGGTTAATGGGAATGGCAACTTTCACAGAAAATCAAAATCAAATCAAAAAAGAATTTCTACATTTAAAATCGATTTTCGACTCATTACAAAATAAAGATGCACAATGCAGGGATACACAACAATGTATTTCGACAGCAGCACATTTTTCCACGATTTCAATGGGAATGTCCGGCGATTATCAACTGGCAATTGAATGCGGCAGCACAATGGTTAGAATTGGAAGCAGTATTTTTGGAGGTCGATAATTCAATATAAATTACAAAATTCAATGGCAATATCAATTACTAATTAAATGGAAAAAATATTCAATTTTGAAGATCGATTAATTCGGTTTGCCGGAGAATGTATTTTTTTTACGAGACAATTAGAAAGGATATTTGAAAATGAATATTATAAAAATCAATTAATCAGGTCTTCGGGCAGTGCTTCATTAAATTTTGGAGAAGCCCAGGGAACTATAAGTAATAGAGATTTTATTTTTAAAGTTTCTTTGGTCGTAAAAGAATTAAAAGAGTCCAGAAATTCTTTAAAAATACTGGATTACATAAAAGAAGGAGATCCAGAAAAGCGGAATTCACTCTTAATTGAACTTGAAGAATTAATAGCCATTTCTTCAAAAATGATAATAAATAAAAAATAATTTTTTCAATGACAATATGACAATGATATGCACAATAACAATTTTGAAAATTGATATTGACATTGAAATTGTTTTTTTGATATTGATTTTTGACATTGAAAATGTACGCAATATTAGACATAGAAACCACTGGAGGCCAGTTTAATGAAGAAGGAATAACGGAAATCGCCATTTATAAATTTGATGGTCATGAAGTTGTTGATCAATTCATTAGCCTTGTTAATCCCGAAATTCCGATTCAGCCCTTTGTGGTGAAGTTAACCGGAATCAATAATGCCATGCTGCAAACTGCTCCAAAGTTTTTTGAGGTGGCCAAACGCATTATCGAAATCACTTCAGATTGTATCATTGTAGCCCACAATGCTACATTTGACTACCGAATTTTACGTACAGAATTCAGACGTTTAGGCTATGATTTTGAAGCGCAGACACTCTGCACCGTTGAGCTTGCTAAAAAACTGATTCCGGATCAGCCTTCGTATAGTTTAGGAAAGTTAGTACGTGCTCTGGGAATTCCAATGGCAGACAGACATCGTGCCAGCGGAGATGCCATTGCAACAACCAAGCTTTTCAAAATGCTTCTTGAAAAAGATTTGGAAAAAACAATCGTAAAAGATTTTATAAAATTTGAAGTAGAAAAAGGGATTGCTCCAAAATTACTGGATCTTGTAGGGCAAATGCCTTCTAAAACCGGTGTTTACTATATTCATAACGAAGGTGGAAATTTAATTTACATTGGCAAAAGCCAAAATATCAGAAAAAGGGTCAATCAGCATTTTACGGGAATTACAATAAAAAGTAAAAAAATCCAGGCTGAAGTTTTTACCATAACTTATGATGAAACCGGAAGTGAACTGATTGCACTTTTGAAAGAAAGCGAAGAAGTAAAAATAAACCGTCCTAAATACAATCGTTCCCAGAAAAAAACTATTTTTCCGTTTGCAGTGTATGCAGAGAAAGATGCTAACGGCTATCTAAATTTAAAACTCGAAAAAGCAGACGGGCGTAAAAAAGAAGTGACCTCATTTGCATCTTTGCAGGAAGCTAAAAATATGCTTTTCAAATTTACGGCAAAATACCATTTGTGCCAAAAATTAACCGGATTGTACTATAGCAAAAAAGAATGTTTTCAATATAAAATAAAAGAATGTGACGGTGCCTGTATTGGCGAAGTTTCTCCTGAAATTTACAATCTGAGAGTACAGCAATTTATCTCTGAAAATAGTTTTGAAAACAAAAGCATGATCCTGCTTGACAGAGGACGTAACGTAAACGAAAGAAGTGCTGTCCTGATTGAAAACGGAATTTACAAAGGCTATGCCTATTATGACCTCAATTATCAAATTATCAATATTGCTATCCTCAAAAATATTCTGATACCCATGCAGCATAATCGAGATGTAAAAAACATCATTCAGCAATATATTCGAAAAAGTAAATCACTGAAAATACTTCACTTTTAACCTAACAAAACTTTCATTATCTTCGATATATGAGAAAAACCAAATCACATTACGAAATCTTCAGGGAAAAGATTAAAATCATTCTTTATGGTACCAATACCATTTTAGGAAGAATGTTCGATTTGATTTTATTGGGCCTGATTCTTTTGAGTGTCGTTTTGGTGATGATGGATACCGTTCAGGGCATCAACCAAAAATACCACTCAGAATTGTTGATTTGCGAATGGGTAATCACAATCTTTTTTACCGTCGAATATATTTTACGCATCATTTCTATTCAAAAACCAATAAGGTATATTTTCAGCTTTTACGGTATTATCGATTTACTGGCTGTGCTGCCTATGTATTTATCACTATTTTTTCCGGGAGCGAGCATCTTGTCGATCGTAAGGGCATTACGCTTTTTCCGGTTATTCAAAATATTGCACATTCCCCAAATTTCGCAACAGTCGTTCCAGCTTAAGGAAGCAATCGAAGCGAGCAAAGAAAAAATTCTGGTATTTATCTACTTCGTCCTTATCAGTACCGTAATTATTGGTTCCATAATGTATTTGGTTGAAGGCAAAGAATCCGGATTTACGAGTATTCCAATGGGTATTTACTGGACAATTGTAACATTAACAACGGTTGGTTATGGAGATATTTCTCCCCAAACGCCTTTAGGACAATTTATTGCGGCATTGGTTATGATTTTAGGTTATGGAATTATAGCCGTACCAACCGGAATCGTAACAGCTGAATTTGCAAAAAAGAGTCTGCGGGATAATACTGTGAGTACAAAAAACTCCTGCCAGATATGCGGTTCTCAGCTTCATTTTGATAATGCGAAGTTCTGTCATGAATGCGGAAGCGAATTACATACTTAATTTATGAAGCTATTCCGGCTGTACATTGCAACTCCTCCTTATCTTTGTTGTTTTTTAAGTCATAAAACGAGCTTCTAAAGGCGCTCTTTTTATTCCAAAAAACGAAACAAACATAAGTCCGGGGTTTCCATTCCCATCCGGGCTAAAAAATATGAAATACTTAATTACCATTGTCGGACCAACAGCCATAGGCAAAACAGCCTTGAGTATTGCTTTGGCACAACACTTCAAATGCGAAATAGTATCTTGCGACAGCCGTCAGTTTTTCAAAGAAATGACTATTGGCACCGCAGTTCCAAATCCCGAAGAATTGCAGGCTGCCCAACATCATTTTATTCAAAATAAATCAATTTTCGATAATTATACGGTTGGAGATTACGAAAAAGAAGCTTTACAAAAAATTGAAGAACTTTTTCAAACCAATGATTTTGCTATTTTGATTGGCGGATCAGGTTTGTATGTAGATGCTGTTTTAAAAGGTTTTGATGAGTTTCCTGAAATCAATCCTGAAATACGATCTGAGGTAAATTCGAATTACGAAAAACTCGGTATAGCATATTTGCAGGAAAAATTAAAAGTTTTAGATCCGGAATATTTTCAAAAAATAACATCAGAAAATCCACAAACCCTTCAAAACCCTCAGCGAATGATGCGATTTACAGAAGTTTGTATCGGAACAGGAAAACCGTATTCTTCTTTTCTCAATCAGAAGAAAAACAACAGGAACTTCACTCCTATCCTGATTGGTTTAGATGCTGACAGGCAAGTGATTTACAACCGAATCAACCAGCGTGTGGATATCATGATAAACGAAGGTTTATTGGAAGAAGCAAAAAAATTGCATCCAAATAAAGAATTGAATGCATTGCAAACTGTCGGTTACAGAGAATTATTCAGTTATCTTGACGGAGAATTTTCATTGCCCTTTGCTATCGAAGAAATCAAGAAAAACACCAGACGTTTTTCTAAACGCCAATTGACTTGGTTCAAACGGAATGAAGCTACAAAATGGTTTGATTATGCTGCGCCAAAAAGCGAAATCACAGCATACATTGAATCTAACATCTAAAATTCTAATAATCTAAGAAGTCTAAATAAAAATGCCAATATCTCCTAATTTCACATCCGTTCTAAGCAAACACTGGGAAATCAATTTCACACAATGTACTCCTGGCGGTTACTTAAAATATACTGATTTATGCAATATTTTACAGCTTACCGCGTCAGCACATTCTGAAGTTGGCGGTATTAGTTTTTATGATATGCAGAAGTTTCATCAGGCGTGGGTTTTAAGCAGAATGCGTGTTGAAATTACTAATTTGCCAAAATCAGGAGATACAGTAACCGTAACAACCTGGATCAACAGTTTAGAGAATTCCCGTTCTGTTCGTGCCCTGGAAATGCATGTAAACGGAAAAAAGATTGTTGGAAGTGAAACATTCTGGGCAGTTTTCAATACAAAAGCCCGGCGTCCGGAAGGATTGGCTTTACCATTTGAACATTTTGAACTGTTTCCTGAAAAAAGAGCCACCATAGAAGGTTTTTCTAAAATTACTATCAATCCGGAAAAAGAATCTGTTTTTGAAAAAACGGTTTATTTATCCGATTTGGATATTGTGAATCACGTTAATAATGTAAAATATCTGGAATGGTCTCTGGATCACGTTGAACCAAAACGAATTTTAAATCAGGAAATTGAAAGTTTCGAAATGAATTTCATGAAAGAATTATCTTTGGGTGACACGGTTATCATTCACGAAAGCGAAACAGAAACCGACACTACTTTCAGTATTACAAAAGAAGATAAATCCTGTTTTGCGTTACAAGTCAACTGGAAAAAATAAAAGAGCTCCGGTTTCCCGAAACTCTTTTAAATAATTAACCTATTTATTGTATTCAATTACATTTTTGGTAATAACACTGTATCTACAACATGGATCACACCATTTGACTGGTTTACATCTGCGATAGTCACTTTGGATTTATTTCCGCCTTCGTCAGAAATATACAAATCCTTCCCATCCATCCAGGCAGTTAAAGTTCCACCGCTAACGGTTTTAAGAGTTGCTTTTCCTTTACCTGCTTTTATTGCTTTAGCAATATCAGAAGCATTCATTTTTCCAGCTACAACATGGTAAGTTAAAATCGTTTGCAATGTTTTTAGGTTTTCCGGTTTCAATAATGTATCTACAGTTCCTGCAGGTAATTTGTCGAACGCGGCATTTGTTGGGGCAAAAACGGTGAATGGTCCTTTACTTTGTAATGTTTCTACTAATCCTGCCGCTTTTACAGCAGCTACTAGTGTTGTATGGTCTTTTGAATTAACGGCGTTCTCAACAATATTTTTATTTGGATACATGGTCGCTCCGCCAACCATTACTGTTTTTTGAGCAAATGAAGTAAACGCAAATCCTACAGTTAAAATTGCTGTGGCTAAAAAATTTCTAGTTTTCATAATGAATGTTTTAAGTTATAAGGTCATTTACGCTATAACATTCACTTTGGTTTTAATATTGATAAAATTAAAAATAATAAAAACAAGACTTATTGTTAAATGATTACATTACAGCATTTTATCAGATTAAAAAAAATAGATTGAATATAAAAACAGTCTGTATTTTATTTCTCTAAAATAATAACTTGTTAATTAAAAAGCATCCTTTCTTCCAATATTTAGCAAATATCAATTGCATTTGCTGTAATGAGATCAATTGGTCTGGAAGGTAAATATGATAAAAATGAAGAACAACCTAGAACTTTTTTAATAAAAAATTAAAGCTCGGTTTATGGTAAAAGTAAGATATAAATAAAAAAGTCCCCTTTTTTAATAAAAGGGGACTTTTTTGTCTTTAATTTAGCGCCAACCGAGTTCAGGAGCAATATATTTTAATATAGATGACAGCACATGAATATTGTAGTCAACACCCAATGTATTGGGTATTGTTAGTAACAGTGTATCGGCTTCCTGAATAGCTTCATCCTCAGCTAGCTCTGCAATGAGCTTATCCGGCTCAGCTGCATAACTTTTTCCGAAGATTGCTCGTTTATCTTTTTCAATATTACCAAAACTATCTGATCCTTTGCCCTGCTCTCCAAAGTAATACCTGTCCTGATCATTAACCAGTGCAAAAATAGAACGGCTTACTGAAACTCTTGGTTCCCGCTGATGTCCTGCTTTTTTCCAGGCTTCCTTGTATAACCTGATCTGTTCTGCTTGTTGAATATGGAAAGGCTTACCATTTTCGTCATACTTAAGAGTAGAACTTTGCAAATACATACCGTTTTCGGCTGCCCAAACAGCAGTAGCATTCGATGCAGCTCCCCACCAGATTCGCTCTCTCAATCCTTCTGAATGTGGTTCCAGACGTAATAAACCCGGCGGATTGGGAAACATAGGGTATGGATTTGGCTCTGCAAATCCTTCACCATTAAGCCTATTCAAAAATTCCAGAGCTTTTTTGCGTCCCATATCAGCATCTGTTTCACCCTCCATAGGTTTGTATCCAAATTCACGCCAGCCATCAATCACCTGTTCTGGCGATCCCCTGCTGATTCCTAATTGTAAACGTCCTCCTGAAATTAAGTCGGCAGCACCGGCATCTTCCACCATATAAAGTGGGTTCTCATACCGCATATCGATAACACCTGTACCAATTTCTATTTTACTTGTTTTAGCACCTATTGCCGAAAGTAAAGGAAAAGGCGATGCCAGCTGTGTTGCAAAATGATGAACCCGGAAATAAGCCCCGTCCAATCCAATTTCCTCTGCAGCGACAGCCAAATCAATGGACTGAAGAAGTGTATCGGCTGCCGTACGAGTCTTATAGGAAGGATGATTGGCCCAGTGTCCAAACGATAAAAATCCTATTTTCTTCATAGATAGCATTATTATTGATTACTATTCCAAATATACGCATCATTATTGAGTGATAGCTTAATTGATGGATAGAAAATATTATCCCATTTGTTAATAACTAGCATATATAAAATTACTTTTAACTCCTGAATCAACTTACCATAAAATAAGTAAGTTAAAATGGATTCAATTACATCTTTATCGCAATCCTTATGTTTTGCTGATCATATATCTGAAAAAGTATATATTAGGAATAAAAGGCAACTGAAGAATCATGATAGCAATAATCTTCAAAAAAACTATATAAAAAGAAGAATTTTAAAAATTGAAATTCTTAACTTTTTAATCTGCAAAAACTATATATCTTCTTTTTTTTGATAACTTTAAATCAAAATAGATTCATTATGGAAAATCTGCCTAAAAAAGTAAGAAGCAAAAAATTGAATACAAGAGTCGATTTAACTGCAATGGTCAGCGTTTCTTTTTTGCTGATTATATTTTTTATGGTTGTTGGCGAATTGTCAAAACCTAAAATTATGTCTCTTGGTTTACCAGAAAAATATTGCAATGAAAATTGGAATGGAGTTATTAGTTGTGGTCATATTAATTATCATCGTGTTACAACAATTTTATTGGATGATAATAATGAAATTATAACTTATTCTGGATTATTAGAATTTCCTGATCACTCACCCAAAAAAGTTCTATATGGCAAAGAAGGTATCCGAAAAGAACTATCAAATAAAAAAAGTGAGGTTTATAAATATACTGGAGATCCAAATAAAGGCCCAATTGTAATAATCAAACCTGGTAAAAAATCTAATTACGGTAATTTGATTAATATTTTAGATGAAATGGCCATTACAAAAATTGATACTTATACAATTGTAAATGATTTTACTCCGGAAGAATCAAAATTATTAGCTTCAAAATAAACCAATAAATCATCATATGAATAATATACCTAAGAAAGTTAGAAGCAAAAAGCTACAAACAAGAGTCGATTTGACTGCAATGGTCAGTGTTTCTTTTTTATTAATTGTATTTTTCATGGTTACAACTGAATTAGCAAAACCAAAAATTATGGATCTGGATTTTTCAGGCGGTGGTTGTGGTTCTGAACCCGGCTGCAATAGACCTGATGAAAATCGTATTTTGACAATTCTATTAGATGATAATGATAAAATGATTACTTATCTTGGGTTATTATATTCACCTATTCAAAATCCTAAAGAAGTACAATATGGAAAAGACGGAATACGTAAAGAATTATTTATTATTGATAAGAAAGTTCAGGAATACTCAGCTGGAATGGACAGACCTGAAATAGGTGTTACTGTGATTATCAAACCAAGCAGGAAATCAAATTATGGAAATCTGGTTAGTATTCTAGATGAGATGAAAATAACAGGTATTAATTCTTATGCAATTGTAAACGATTTTACTTCAGAAGAATCAAGATTACTAGCATCAAAATAAATTTCTTTTGAAAATAACTGCCCTAGCCCTGATGGAAGCGGCATCCTTTTTCTGGCTTCTTTAGCCAGGAAAAGATATAGCGGACAGCAGGAAAGAGCTCCAGAAAAAATTAATCTTCAAATTGCTGTTTTAAACATACTTTTCTAAATCAAAGACATAAAAAAAGTCCCACATCACAGTGGGACTTTGTATTTTAAAAAAACATTTTACTTCTTTATAAACTTTATATTTGAACTTCCTTTATCCGATTTTACTTTGATAAAATAATTACCACTTTTAAGCCTTGAAACATCAATAGCAGAAACAGATTTTGCATTTGGAACAGCAAGAACCAATTGCCCTAAAATATCATAAACCGCTAGTGACTGTATGGCTATATTTTGTACAGCATTAATGTTTAAAACCTCGCTTGCAGGATTTGGATACAAGGTGAAATAATTAGAAAACTCAAAATCGGGAGTTCCTAAAGCAGATTGAAATTTTGATGTCGCTTTATTAGTAAGTATCGGAAAATTATAATCAAAATAAATATTAGCATCGTTTTCAAATGTATCACCAACTGCTAATGTTGATTTTGTTTTGATTTTAAAAGTTATATAACCGTCATTATTAGCATCGTCGAAAGGTAAGTTAATATCTTCAAAAATGAATTCTACTTTATTTCCTTCTGAAATTTTAGTTACATAAGAATGATTTGAACTTATGGGAATTAAAGTTGAAATATCAAATTTTGACAAATCAATCCTATCTTTTACAACAACATTTTGTGCCGGATAAGTTCCTGTGTTCTCAAAACGGATCATATAATGTACATATTCTCCAATTAGCCCCGGAGTAATTATATTACCTTCTAAACAGGTTTTATCATTTGGATCATAGGAACCAACAACCGTTTGATTAAAAGTAAATGTATTATCCATTGGAGTTTCATCTGTATCAGCAGATACAATATTTGCAGTATAAGACAGAATATCTCCATTGTTTACAGGAGGAATAACCGTTGGAGCATTTAATTTAAGTGTGAAATTAATTTCTCTGGACTCGAATGGTTTAAGATTGGTAAAATTCCATAATAAATTATTTGTTGTCTGTGTACTCACAACTGGATTAGCGGTAACAAATTCTAAAACTGAATCATTGTAATTTAAATTTACTGTTCCTGATTGTGTTATATTGCCCTTATTTTTATAAATCGCTTTATAAGAAGCTTCAAAGCCTGGTCTTGCAGGAAGAGTTTGTAAAACCAAAATCTCTAAATCAGAATGTACACCATTTGCAGTAATACAAAAATCTTCTACCAATGGAGTTGACTGAGCTGGAAAGCTTACATTTAATATTGAAGGTGAAATTGAGAAATAAGCTGGGTTTTCTAAAACAGGAGTTAGAGTATGTGTCCCTTCCGGTAAAGAAATTGAATAATTACCATTTGCATTTGTTATTTCGCTTCCTGTATTTGTTCCATTGAATATATTAAATTTTAAATTAGGAAAACCTGCATCAAAGCCATCACAACCATTATTATTTCCATCAAATTTGTTACTTCCCAGAACTGTGTAATACGTTCCGGCAGGATTAAATGAACAATAGGAATTGATATTACAATTAGCATAACCATAATTCACAACTAATTGCTTAATCTGGTCTGTTTGACTTTCATCAACACAGATATATTTTAGTCCAGGATTTTGTGAGAAGTTTAAATACTTCGCTTCATTACTTCCATTTCTAATAAATAAGGAAGTAAGTTGATTTTGATCACATCTTAATCGTTCAATGCTTTTTAAGTCACTCAAATCTAAAGTAGTAAACTGATTGTGAAAGCATTCCAGGTTTAATATAGATATTAATCCTTTCAAATCTAAAGAAGATAGCTGATTATAAGAACATCTAAAATCTATAAGTTTTGTTAGTTTTGTAACATCCAGCGTTTTTAGTTCATTACCACTTCCATATAGATTTTTCAAGTTTGTCAGGTCTTCAAGATTAATTGAGAAAATTTTATTCGAGTCAAAATTTAAATCTGTAAGATTAACCAATCCATTTACTTTCAATTCTAGTAATTCGTTAAAACTAGCATCTAACGCTACAAGTTTTGATAAATTACCTGCATCCAATGTTTGCAATTTGTTATAACTGAATCCCAAATTCGTAAGATTTGCTAATTTACTTACATTTAAAGAGGTTAAGAGATTACCACCACATTCTAAACTTTTTAAGGTGATTAGATTATTAACATCCAATGTTGCTAACTGATTAACCTGACATTCTAATTTTGTAATACTTGTTAATCCACTTAAATTTAATGATGACAAATTATTATGTGAAACCCAAGCATCAACAAGATTTGTTGCACCACTTAGACTTAATGATGTAAGATTCTTATTTACAGTACAATAAATAGTTTTTAAGTTTGTTAATCCCTCTAATATCAATACGGAAATGTTTAAATTTTCAAAATTTAAATAGGTTGTACTTTGAATAAAAGAATAGTTTAGATAATTAAGTTTTTTCAGTTGATTGAAGTCAATGTTATTTAGAATTGGGTTATTACTGCAATTTAAATACTCAAGATTAGAGAAGCTTTCCAATCCTTCCAATGAAGTAATATTAGAGTTACTAATATCCAGAAATTGTACATTGAGGGCTTCACTGTATTCAATTTGAAAATTGGAATTGGTATCAATATTTTGTGCTACCAGCTTCATTTTAAGGTTAATATCGGGGATATTAATAAATTGTGAATAAGCATTAAAAGAGCATAAAGCCAGAACTAAAAAGTAGATTTTCTTCATATAGATTAATTTTACTACAAAAATAACTTTTCAAAATTGTAACACAACTTTATTTGTTAAAATAACGAAAACTTAATCCATAAAAAAAGTCCCACATTACTGTGGGACTTTTTATTTAAATAACTTAAGAATTATTTTTTCTCAGTTTTTTCCATTTTAGCTTTTAATGCAGCTAATACATCATTATTATCTCCTAAAGTTGCAGCTGGTGCATTTGTAGAAGAGTTAGATGAAGTGTTTTCAGTTGCAGCTTTCACATTTTTCTCTTCTTCTTCACGGAAGATAGCAGTATGAGAAGCAACTACTCTTTTGAATTCTTTGTTAAATTCGATTACTTTGAAATCAGCAGTATCACCTTTTTTCAATTTCTTTCCGTCTTCTTTTTCAAGGTGACGAGTAGGAATGAAAGCAACGATAT